>Ga0157379_10000210_pt1 | contig 45245 bp, 39 predicted proteins | sample S25metaG_FD_121802 | JGI IMG/M metagenome (GOLD analysis project Ga0157379, IMG submission 121802) | Switchgrass rhizosphere microbial communities from Kellogg Biological Station, Michigan, USA - S2-5 metaG | ecosystem: Host-associated > Plants > Roots > Rhizosphere > Soil | place: USA... | reverse complement strand
TCCGTCGGTGTGGGCGGAGCGGCGGCTTTCTATCTGGCGGCTCACAACGATTTCAGCTGGGTCTTCGGTCTTGGGCTGGCGACAATGTCGGCAGTCTGGATCGTCGCGACAGCGCTTGCCACGATTGCGATCTGTCTGCATCAGGTGGAACAGCACCGCGAATGGATGATCCGCAGTTACACGGTGACATTTGGCTTTGTAACGTTCCGCGTTCTTTATGAGGTGCTGGACGCCCTGGAACTCGGCACGATGGTCGAGCGACTGACGGCGGCGAGCTGGCTGGCATGGGCCATGCCTCTTTTCGTCACGGAAGTGGTATTGCAAGGCCGAAAGATTTTTAAGAAACGGACTGCCGCGGTTCCAATTGCCGAAGCGCCTTACAGCGTTTTGCCGGAGCGAGAGGCGCCGGTGTTTCAGTTTCACGACTCGCCGCACAGTCGCTAGGTTCCGTTCTTATCCCCTCATTCCTGGAATCTCACGCAGCAGCCGTTGCTCGATAACCCGCACGCGCTCGACCTGTCCCTTGGCGGGAAAACGTTCATAGAAGCCGTCGCTTCGGAATTCATCCTGAAGAGAGGCCCATGCCGCGATTTTCTTTTCGAAAACGCGGGGACCGGGGTTTTCCTGCCATCGCTCGATCGTGTCGGAGGATTCCATCAGGTCGCCGAGAACGCGAATCACTGCCTTAATCGCGACACTTGTGGTGAACTTGTAGCGATCGTTGTTACCCCACACTCGGTCCATCACGGTTCGCGATGCTTTGAGAAAGTCCGCGATCAGCTCGAATGCCCGTTCGGGCTTTCCGCGAAGTTCCTTCATGAAAAACTTCTGGTGGCCGTCAATCAGCTTCTTGAGCTCATTGAACAGCTCGGCCTGCAGAATCCATTTTTCCTGGCGGCTGCGGCCGCCAAGCCGGTTGATCTTGTATTGCAGCGGAGACGATCCCTCGTCGTAAAGCTTGCGCACCAGCAGCGCTGCAAGCCGCGTTTCCTCATCAAAGCGGCTGATGCGATCAAGCAGATCTACCAGGTGCGATTTGTTGATTCGCGTCTGCGTGGAATTGATGATGACAAACATTTCGGCAGCGAAGTCTGCGGTCTTGCCGTCGAAAATGACACAGGGCACTTCAATCTGGTCGAGCAATGCAGGATTTCTTGCCCCGTAGAAGTGCAGTCCGGCCAGACGATGTTGACCGTCAATGATGAGAAATCCAGACTTCGGGTCCTCGAGGTTGCCGACGGATTCGAACTGCCCGATCGGCTTGAAACTGAGGATATCTTCTGAAAACAACAGCACGCTGCCAGGCAGAGCCGGTTGCGTTTCCGCCGATTCATAAAAGTTCACGATATCGCGGACTTTCCTCCGGCTAAGCATGCGTTGAAACGCCTTTTCACTGCGCTCCACCGAGCCTATGAACTTTGCGATCGGATCGTCGGCTGCCTCATCGGCTTCGATCTTCTCGCCTTCGAAATAAAAGCGGCTGGTGAATCGGACGCGACTGAGAATGTCGGGTGCCTTGAACGATGCGAAGTAAAAAACCCCGTCTTTTTGCCGTATTCGCGTTGCCAACATGCTGCCAAGCATTCCAGAGAGATGTTTTTTGTGCCAGCGAAATCTAGGAGTTTTTAGTTGTACGGTCGCTGGTTCGTGGCTAATCATAGCAACGCACTTTCTGCAAACAGAAGAGGAGGGCGTACCAGTTTATGGATCCCTCGCCGCCTGATGGCGCTGCTGGTCCGATGGATCTTCCCACTTCAGACACCCTTTCGTTGGATAAAACGATTCCGCTCGTGCCAGCCAGGTCCGTTCCTGCGGTTGGGGAACAGTTGGGCGATTATCGTCTGATCCGCAAACTCGGCAGCGGCGGTTTCGGAGAAGTGTGGGAAGCCGAGGACGTAACGACGAAGCGAAGGCTGGCCCTCAAGGTCTTGACGCAGACTCAATCTCCGTCCGCAGATCTGCTGGAGCGATTTAAGAGAGAGGGGAAGCTTGCAGCGTCTGTGAATCACCCTCGATGCGTCTTCGTTTTCGGCGCGGAAGATATCGAGGGCCTCCCTGTGATAGCGATGGAATTGATGTCGGGGGGAACGCTGCAGGATCGGCTGAACCAGGGAGCTGGGATTCCGTCACGGCAAGCGGTCGATATGATCCTGGAAATAATCGAGGGTCTCGAGGTCGCGCACAGCGCTGGAATTCTTCACCGGGACGTCAAGCCTTCCAATTGCTTTGTCGACCAAACCGGCGGCTGCAAGATTGGAGACTTCGGCATCTCGAAGTCACTGGAAGCACCGGCGGACCTGACGCTGACCGGAGGCTTCATCGGAACACCTGCCTATGCCTCTCCCGAGCAGATTCGCGCGACAGAATTGGATGTGCGATCGGATATCTATTCGGTGGGCGCCACGCTTTATGCATTGGTTACCGGCAAGCCTCCTTTCGAGGGTAAAGGCGGCGCCGTTCTGGCCAGAATCGTGGCGGGGGAGGTGACGCCAATTTCCGTTTATTCGGTTAGTGTTCCAAAGGGCCTGCTGCGCACGATCCTGCGCGCGATGTCGAAGGACAGGGAGAAGCGATTCGCAAATTACTCAACGCTGCGCGTCGCCCTTCTGCCGTTCTCATCTCATGGACTGACGCCGGGAAGTGTGCTCAAGAGGATCCTCGCCTACAGCATTGATAACGGTTTACTCCTAATTGTTTCTTTTGTTGTTTACTGGTCAATTGGGTCAGAAGCACCCATACCCCTTAGGATGGGGATCTTGTTCCTCTATCTGTTTTTCACGGAGAAACACTTTGGGCGAACTCTTGGGAAGTATCTGCTGCGCCTGCGCGTGACGTCCGCTGATGGAACTCCGATTACTTATCAGCAGTCGTTATTGCGGACCGGAGTGTGGTGTTTGCTACTACTTGTCCCTAGCGCCACAAGAGAGCTTTTCCAGTCCTTTGCAATCCGCGATTGGTTGGTCATCGCCTCGTTGTCAGTGCCTTTCGTGACGATGCGTTCGCGAAACGGCTATGCCGGTTTGCACGAGATACTTAGCAAAACCAGAGTCATGATGCTCAAGAAAGGCCAGAGACTTGCCACTCCAGTGCAGGAGTTTCCCAGGGTCGCGACGGATCGAAGCCGCGCGGAACGCCGTGGACCGTATGTGGTCGAGGCTCTTTTCTGGAAGAACGGATCTCAAGCACTTTTGGCCGGCTACGACGAAGCACTCGGCAGACAGATATGGATCCATGAATCCGCTACGCAACCCTCGCACTCCATAAATTCGCTGATTGCGGTGCGACCGTTCCGGCTGCGGTGGCTTCAGGGGGTTCGTAAAGACAAAGGAAACTGGGACGCTTACGAAGCTCCTCGTGGCATCGGTTTCTGCGAGTGGGTCACAACGCGCGGCTGTTTGGGTTGGGGCGAAGTGCGGGAAATCCTTCTAGGAGTTGCATCCGAAATCGATGCGTTGCTCCGAGACGGGCGATCCGATTTCGCACTGTCCGCGAATCAAATATGGATCGATTCGACGGGAACCGCGAAATTGCTGCCATTCGCTGCGCCGCAACGCAACGGCACCCTTGCCGTCGGGTTTGCGAAGTTCAAATTGAATGAATGGGCGCAGTTTCTCCACGAGATCACATATTTCGGCCTTAGAGGCCGGCTTCGCCCGGCTAGACACGAAGAAGGTGCGTTACCCCGGGTTCCGTTGCCGGAATACGCTCGAGCGGTGGTGAAGCGTATTTGTCAACCCGCTGAATCGCTGCTCGAGATAACCCCACGTTCCCATATCGAAGATCTTCAACGCACATCCACTCGACCGGCCAGCGTAACGCGGATACGACGGCTGGGTCCTTCTTTAATTGTTGTGTTTCCGGGCTTGCTTTCGCTGGGGGCCATAGTCATGACGTCTTTGCTTCTTCCAACGATATCGGCGAGATGGCCGTGGCTCATGGATTTGGCCAGCACTCCCCGCTATGAGTCCGTGCTTCGTGGCATTCCCGACGGAACCCATCGCTGGGACCCTGAAACAGCCGAGGCTATTCGCAAAATTTTGGCTCACGCGTATCAGCAGGCTAACTCCACAAACGAAGGCAGGCAGATTCTATCCGGCTTTCCGCCGCAGGGCCTGCGTGAGCTTCGAGATAATGCAGAACGTTATCCACAATTATCGGAGGCCGAGTTTGAGGAGGCGCGACGCAGAGTTCCGCAATTCCGATTTGATATGTCACTCTCCCAGATGGCGGGAGCCGGTGTTTTTGCGCTCTGGGTGTTTGGGTTACTTCTTGCAGTCGGATCAATTCTGATGGCGGCCATTTTCCGTGCTGGACCCACATTCCGCCTTTTCGATCTGTCCATTCAGACTCTCGATGGCGAGAGTGCGGGCCGGCTTCGGTGTGTCGCTCGAGCAGTAATTGCATGGTTACCTCTCTTGGCACTGGCGGCTGTTCTTTTCGGTTCTCCAATCGCTCGGCAGATTCTGCCGGTGCCGGCGTTAGTCTCGGCGATATCCATCGTTCTGTTGGGGGTGGCGGTAAACATGGTCAACCCAGCACGCGGAATCCCGGACTGGATTGCAGGTACTTCCGTTGTGCCCCGGTAGCTAACGAGTTAACCGCTTATTTCCAAGCGCTGCCACTGACGCAGCGAATTGACCGGCTTACGAGGCGAGTGTAGGCTATGCCCAACTCAGGCGGGCACGGTTGGTGCGCGCCGTTGGGAGGTCCCATGAGACCTTTTCGATTGCGCGACACACTCACATTACTGATATTCACGTGTCTTGTTCCCCTGTCCCTGTCGGCTCAATGGCTCGACTATCCGACTCCCGGAACGCCGCGACTGCCCGATGGCACGGCAAACCTGTCGGCTCCAGCGCCACGTGCGGCGGACGGAAAGCCGGACCTGTCCGGCATCTGGCGAGGCGCGGGTCCAATCTATCGATTCAACATTGCGCAGGATCTCAAGCCAGAGGATATCCAGCCCTGGGCCGAAGCCTTATTCCTCCAACGTGTGCGCGATTCGCGCAAGGACAGTCCGTTGGCGCGATGCCTGCCCGTGAGCGTTCCTTTTCACAATTTCTTTAACCTGACTCGTATCGTTCAAACGCCCGGGCTCTTTGTGATGCTCTATGAATCTCCGAACAGTCCTCACCGGACTGTCTTTACAGATGGCCGCGACCTTCCAAAAAATCCCAATCCCGCATGGCTTGGGTATTCGGTTGGTCGTTGGGAAGGAGACACACTTGTCGTGACCACTTCCGGCTTCAACGATCTTGGCTGGCTCGACAGTGCAGGACATCCTCAAACCGAGTCGCTTCGGATTACGGAGCGCCTGAGGCGCCGCGATTTCGGGCACATGGACTTCGAAATCACTATCGACGATCCGAAAGTCTTCACAAGAGCGTTCACTATCAAGACGGAGCGCCTGCTGGCTCCCGATACCGACTTGCTGGAGGACGTGTGCGAAAACGAACGGGATCGCTCCCATCTGTCTGGCGATACCGGGATTCGTCTCAGTCCAGAACTCCTTGCGACCTACGCGGGTACTTATGAAGTCGCGCCGGGACGCGAGTTCGTTGTGACAGCAGTGGGAGACTTGCTCTTTATCCAAGGCCTTAACGAACCGAAGCTTCCGCTACTGGTACAGTCAGAGACTCAATTTATGTCCACTGCCACACCGACGGGATTCGAGTTCGTGAAAGGCCCCCAGGGCAAGATCAATCAGATAATTGTGCGAGGTGACGTGGAGCAAAGAGCCACGCGCAAGGAAGGGAAGTAGCAGATTATTTTTCCATGGCCTTCGCCTTCCAGAGTTCCCATGGCCGCTCGTACCCGCGGTTCTCTCCGGCGTCCATAACCCGTCGTGCTTCCTCGGCGTCGAGATACGTAACGTTCCGGCTGAGCGCCATCGCCTGAGTCTGAATTCGAGCGTTCATTTCGAGATAAATGCTTCGGCCTACCACCATTGGAATCGTCGAGCCGACTACAACGACTCCGTGTCCTCGCATGAGCGCACATGTTTTGTCTACCAGTGTCTGAGCGAGAGCACGGCCCTTCGCGGAGTCACTGACCAGCATGTCTGTCATACCGAATTGTTTTCGTATGTCGAAAATCGGCACGCCGTTCCCGATGAAGGACGCCATATGGTAAACAGGGCGGAGTGGCACATCTGTTACACCAAAAGGAATCAAAGATGGAGCATGCGCATGAACAACGGCGCGTACGTCCGATCGGGCCCTGTAAATCTCTGCGTGAATGAAGCGTTCCGCATACAATGCTCGTCCGCCTGCATTCATGGCATTACCGTCCAGGTCGAACTCGAGAATATCGCTCGCCGTCACAAGTTCCGGAGCAAGGGACCGAGACATAAAAAATCTGCCGGCAGACTGAGGGTGTCGCACGCTGACATGGCCAAATCCGTCAAGTACCCCCTCGCGTGCGAGGATGCGATATGCGGCAACGAGATCATCGAGCAACGCGGAGGGCGGAGACTGCTGCCCTTGAATAAAGGTGCCGAGACCCAATAACGCTGAGCCTGCCAAGAAATTTCGTCTGGCGATTATGCTTCGCATGCGCAGATGTTATGGGACAGTTCCATTCTTTGTCGAGAAGCTCTCGCAGCGTCTAAATTGGCGTAGTTTTGCGCCTCAAAATGCATGATTCCTTGGGATGTGGCTGTCGAGCGCGCAAATAGCACGCAATGCACATACCGGATCACGGTAAAGAACCTCACCGCGAGCAACGTCTCGTTTGAAGGTCGCTACGCAATCCTGTAACGGTGGCGGAGATTAGCACGCGCATCACGCAAAGGCCGCTCCTACAGGGGCCGCCGAATGTCAAAGCTCGCAAGCACAGTGATCTCATACTCGGCTAACGATTATCTACGCCGGAGTCGTGAAGAGAGAGTAGCCGGGAATTAAGCGAGCAAAGCGAGCGCAATCCCTGGTAGTTGTTTGAGAGTGCCCTCGCACCACGGAGTGATGCGAGGGCTTGTGATGTGGGTAATGGCATGGTGCGAATCCATGCACCCTTTTCAGGGGTGCACGCCTTCGGCGTGCTTTTCTACTCGAGAACGATGTTCACGTTCCCTTTCACTTTTAGCGTGATGTTCTTTTCTGAAGGGGGAGGCGCTTCGTCGCCGCCTTCCTCACCAGGAACAGCGATTGTGGTGAGCGTAAAGGCTTCCCAGTTGTAGCCGGTGATGTAAGCGTAGGGGATCACACCGTATCCCGCGCCGTAGGGATTTGTAGCGCCCCACGTCGTGCCCCAGCTGTTCCGCAGAATAAAGTAGCCACCGCCTGGCGACGTCGGCGTGTCCTGAAAACCGACCAGACAAACAGCGTGGCCGCCGACCGACGCCTCACCGGGCAGAGGCATGGTTATTCGGCCGGTCTGCCGGACCGCGGGGCTCAAGTACCAGCTGTTGTAGACCGGGAAGGATATGCCGACGGGCCGACGGGTACTCAACGTCGACCGGATCAAGCCAGCGTTCTTGGGGGTAAGCGCAGTCAGGTTGAGGCGGTAATGGAGTGCATCAGGCCGAGCTGTCGCCGGCATGACGCCATTGTTGTTGCATGGCAGGTTCGGATTGTAGGGCCAGATGAGTTCGCGGCATTGCCCCCGGTTCATGAGAACCTGTCTTCCGTAGCTCTGCCAGGTTCCGCACGCCGCCGGCGATCCGTCAATTAGCTTGATCTCGTGGTAAAGATGTTGCTCCGAGAAGTTCGGACTCGCTATACCATGCAATCGACGGTAGTAGTCCTGGATGGCGGTCAGCGTGAAGGACACACACGTCCCGCGCGCTCCCTGATTACGAATCGGAGGCATAACGCTGATGAGGTTGATTGCGGCGCCCACGGGCGGCGCTGCGACAAGATCCGCGAGTACTGCTTCTGCGAACTCTGCTTTATCAGCTGGAGGTTCCATCGCACCCAAACTGAACATCGGCGGTAATGGCATTTCCAAATCAGCCGCCAGAGGTGGCGGAAGGATTTTCCTGGCCTCCTTAACCAGGTTGTCAAATTCCGCTTTCCCCAGGCCTAGTGCAGATGCAAGCTTGGGGCGCGCTTCGGGAATGCCGCTGAGGGCGACAAGTTGTTCCACATCGGTCACATTCAGATCAGCCAGAGCCTGGAGAGGGCCCGCATCGGCGGCGCCAGCGGCAAAAGCCTTAGATGTTGCGACGTGATACTGGAGGGGATGTCCGCCAAACGCGGATATGTGTTGCTCTTCGACATGACCTCTTTCGAGGGTCTTTCTCGCCATGGTGTTGCTCCATCATGTTCCCCTTGGTATATCAGCCACGCCGCAGAGCGGGGATCATTTTTTCTCTTCGGGTGGCAGGGCACCCAATCCATATTGGCTGGTGTCCACGCGTTCCATTTCAGCCGCAACTGCCGCGGGTAACGTAGCTCGTGCTTTCCCGATCAGTTCGCGCATTTGCGGCTCGGTGATCCCCAGGTGTTTCGCCAGCGTCTCGACTCCTTGCGATGTTGCTCCGATACCAACGACTTGCTCCGCCGACGTGATCCAATATGCGGCAAGAGCCTCAACTTGAGCTTTGCTCCAACCCGGGACTGTTGACAGTGGCGTGTCGTTACTTGACATGTTCCCTTCCTCCTTCTTCTTGTCTTCCACATTCACGATGGTCCAGTCCAGCTAGGCGGTCAATGGGATTTCTGTCGCGATAACGATCGCGTTCAGTCGTTAGCACGCGGGCTGCCGATGAAACATCCGAGGCTCAGCTTCCAACCGTTTTTCTTACGGGCTAACGTTTTCGCTACAGAAAGCGGCGCTTTTTCGCGCGGTTCGACGTATTGGAAAACCCTAACGAATACAAACACGTGTATCTCAGCGGCACGCATTACTATCCGGTTGGATACGCATTCGGCTCATGTGAGGGGAACCGGGGCTGCTCGAACAGCCGTCGGATTCAAACTCTGGTCATGCAAATTCGGTACGCGCGATCAGGCGCGGCGAGTCTATGATGGCGTACGATCTCCGCGAATGAGGAACTCGGTGAAAGAGAGAGACAATCGGGTAGAACGCTTGTCGGAGGTTGTCGTGAAATCCTTAGACGCGAATCTCACGACAGCCGAGCTATCCCGGCACGCATATCAAAGCCGGACCCAATTCCATCGATTATTTCGAGCACTGGTGGAAGAGACACCGGCAGCCATGCGTCGGCGGCTGCTATTGGAGCGTGCGGCATTTCAGTTGAGAGATAGCTCGGCAACCGTCACGGATATCGCGTTCGATGCGAACTACAACTCGTTGGAAGCCTTCACCCGGGCTTTTCGCAAAGCGTTTCATGTTTCACCCAGCCTGTATCGACGGATGCGCACCGGCCCGACTCAACTGCCCTCTTCAAGCAGAATTCACTTTCTGGCACCGGGTTCCCGTTTGAAAGGAGTGGAAATGGATCTCTTCGATAGGTTTGCAGGAAACGATTCGTGGCACACACGAAAACTTTTGGAATATGCGAGCACGCTGACGGATGAACAACTCGATCGGCCCTTGAATACCGTTGTGGAAATACTCCCCTGGCGCGAGACTACCAAAACGCTGCGGGAGATCCTCGAAAATATCGTATTCACCAAGGAGGTCTGGACGGCTGCCCTGGCGGGGTCAGATTTCAAGAACATTAGCGGCACGCCGGCTTCTCAAAAATCGCCTTCGGCGATGCTTGCTCGACTGGCGAAGACTGACGTGGAGTTCCATCGCATTTTCCGCGACATCGGTAATCGCGGTGAATGGGACAGTACGTTTGTCGATGCTCTTTGCGAACCGGCTGAAACGTTTACTTATGGAGGGGTCTTTGCCCACATTGTGACTTTCAATGCCCATCGACGGTTGATGGCGATCGATGCGCTGAGGCGGTTAGGAGTTCAGGTCGAAGGATTCGGGGATCCTATGGAATATGAGGAGAGTGTTGCGCCGTGGAATTCGACTGTTTCTTCCAAATGACGATAGGCGACGGACCGCTATCGCCCCTCCTGGCCAGCCAGGAGGGGCGATAGCCATACCATCTATTTGGGACTTTGTGTGAAATCGTTCCTGATGATTTTTCCGCCCTTCATCACAAACTTCACCCGCTGAAGTTCTGCAATGTCCGTCAGCGGATTTCCCGAAACCGAAATCAAATCCGCGAACTTGTCTTTTTCGATCGAACCGACCCGGTCAGCCCATCCCATTGCCTCGGCGTTGACGATGGTCCCGGACTGGATCGCCCTGGCCGCGCTCATGCCCGCGCGCTTCACGTAGGCTTCGAAATCGAGAGCCTGCGTTCCGTGCGCGTAGGTAGACCCATCGGCGCCGCTACCGAGCATCATCTTCATTCCTTTTGTGGCGGCAGCGACTGTAACGGCTTTCTCGAAGATCGGAATCATGCGGTATTTGCCGCCTGTACTTTTGGCATCGTTGTCGTCCATGTAGGGCTCGATATAGCGCACGAACGTTGGATCGTAAAAGAGGCCCTTCTGGACCATGAGGTTTGCCTGCTGTTGATCGAGTCCGTAGGCATGCTCGATGCTGTCGCATCCCGCAGTAATGGCATTCTTCTGTCCCTCACCACCCAGAACATGACACGCGGCTTTGTGACCGAGTCGATGCGTTTCATCGATCAACGCCTGAAGAACAGGCATGGGATAGGTGAGCACGTACTGCGCTTCTCCGGTGGGGCTGAATGAATAGGCGCCGGTGGGAAACAGCTTGATCCAGTCCACGCCGTGATCCACATGATCTTTAACTGCTGCGCGTGCCTGCTCAACATTACTCACCGCAATGCTTGCGAGCGGATTGTCGGGGGCCGCATTCGCCGCGCCGCTCCAGACAATCCCGCGGCCCGCGACCTGGAAGCGCGGACCATCGAGTCGCCCCTCGTTGATCGCGTTGCGCACATCCACGTCCGCGTAGCCGTTTCCATGCGAACTCATGTCTCGCGCGGACGTAAACCCGGCGTACAGGTCGGCTTGAAAATTGTGAATAGCGATGAGCGTTGAGGCCTCGCGCGTCATTCCTGCCTTGGGCGTGTTGAACATGTGGGTGTGTGCGTCGATGAGCCCGGGGAGCACAGTGGCCTGACTCAGGTCGATTACCTTCGCGCCGGTTGGAATCTTTGTTTGATTCTCAGGCCCAACGGCGGTGATCTTCTCTCCCTGGATCAGGACCACCTGACGCGTAAGCATCTGCCCGCTCTTGCTGTCGAACAACCGTCCTGCGCGAATGGCGATGGTTTGGGCGGGCGACGGACACTTGAAAACTCCGCTATCCGACCCAACGCACGGCGTGGGTCCCGCACCACGCCAGGGCGCAGGGGGCGGTTGCACCTGGCCTCTAGCCGCAAACGCTGCTGCTACGATCCCTGCAATGGCCACCAAGAATGTGCGTCGCATCGGAAACCTCCGTTTGATCGAGCGGAGTCTATCGCAGATGCTCGGCTCGCACACTACCCATGCCCCCAGGTCCATACCGCACCCAGTCCGAATTCCTTCAAGCCATCCGGCGAAGCCGGCGGTTCTAAGAGGGCCTCGCGCTCGAATACCACACCGAGATCCTCGAGCAGCGTTAGCAACGCGGGGGAACCAAACGTGAGGCCAGGGAATTCGATCCCGTCGCGATTCACATCCAGCACGACGGTCTTGTGCTCCGAAATAATCAACCTGCGCAGCAGTTGAAGCTTTGGAGCTTCTCGTCTAAAAAACTGGATTAATTGTTGCGTGTCTTGAAGAGAGCCGGAGTAAACAATCATGCAGATACATTTTAAAACAATCCACGCCCGTGCGTCTCACCCCGGCAATGGTTTCACGCGCTTTTCCGCCACCTCCCAGACGGGTGTCAGTAATTGGATAAAATCGACCGTGGTGCTCGAGCCGCCTCCGCTGGCTTTGAGGATTTTCAAACACTCGTTGGGACTCATATCGTTTTCCGCGAGCATCTGAATGTGGGGCGTATCGACGATCCCGCTGAATCGGGCTCCCCAAAACAGACCCAGGCGTTCCGCCTCTTCGCCGGCAGCATCCTGAATGGCGTGGAATAGTTGTCGGAATTCGACGGATGCGCCCGGTGGCACACTCGTGAAGACTTTGTCGTTAATAACAGGGTACATGTCCACCGCCAGGCCGAAGTTGTGGTTTGACTGACCGCCGCGCGCTTTCGTGACGATGTCGCCTGGCTTTGAGCGACCTTGCTCAAACAGGGCGTCCTGTTCCGCAAATGTTCGTAAACCGTCCGTGATGAGCGTCTGCATGCCGCGCTGCGCCAAAGCTTCCGCGAGCATCGCCAACCTCTGGCGGAAAACCGGATTGAGCCTTTTCGTTTTACCCCGCTTGTCCATGGCGCCGAAAGCCGCGGAGTCAATCACGCCCCGTGCGTTCGGAGTCGGAGCGAACGAACGTGCTGCTCGGGATGCGCGTTCCCTCATCAACGATGACGGCACGTTAATGAACTGCTCCACTACAACGATGTTCTTCATGCGTGGATTGGCAGTCTGCAGAGCCTTAAGAGTGATGCCGTGCTGCTTTGCAATGCTCACCATCGTCTCTCCGGCAAGGACCTTGTGCTTGATCAGGGCCTTGGATGCCCGTGGATTGCTCCTCATTCGTTGCTGCTCCTTAGGATTGAGTGGATTTGTAAGGCATTTTGCACGAGGCTGGCGAAGCGAGCAATACGTTATCATGCGAGTGATAGCAGAGCAGGACAGTGGTCAGTCGCGAATTTGGATTTACTGGCAACAACCTTCCAATCATTGGGCAGGGAACCTGGCAGATCAAGCAGGGCGCCGTTGAAGCGTTGCGCGCCGGTATCGCGCTTGGAATGACGCACATCGATACCGCTGAAATGTACACGGGAGCGGAGGAGATTGTCGCGGAAGCTATTCAAGGCCGGCGAGACAGTATTTTTCTCGTCAGCAAAGTCATGCCGTCGAACGCCTCGTACAAAGGCACGCTGCGCGCGTGCGACGGCAGCCTGCGACGTTTGAAAACGGATTATCTCGACGCCTACTTGATTCACTGGTGGAGTGATTCCAACCAGATTTCCGAAACCATGCGCGCTATGGAGGATCTGGTCGCGGCCGGAAAGATCCGGCATATCGGCGTGAGCAATTTCGATGTCGAGCAATTGAAACTGGCGCAAAGCGCGCTTTCCCGCGAACGCATCGCCTGCAACCAGGTTCTATACCACCTGCGCTCGCGCGGCATTGAGAACAGGTTGCTGCCTTATTGCGAATCGCAGCAAATCGTGGTCGTTGGATATTCTCCGTTCGGCCAGGGCGATTTTCCGGTATCGAACAGCAAACAGGGCAGGGCGCTGACGACGATTGCAGAACGTCACGGGAAAACACCGCGGCAAGTGGCACTAAATTTCCTGACGCGTCGAGACAGCCTGTTTGCGATTCCGAAGGCAGGGAACGTGAGTCATGTCCAGGAGAACGCGGGTGGCGCAGGATGGGAGCTCGGAAGTGACGACATCAGACTGATCGACGAAACCTTTCCGTTGCCGTCGAAGGATGCGCCGCTGGACATGCTGTAGGGAAATCGGGGCCAGATCTCCCCTGGCCCCGATTTTCTTCCCCTAGCGCGGGGCTACCGGCTGATCCCGGACAACGAACCGCGCGCCTGGCAGGATGGCATCGAGGTCCGGTGGAACGTACATCGCGATCGCGTCCGGCGTCGCAGCACGATCGACGAGCACTCCGAACCACGGAAGCATCATCTCCTGTGAGGTCATTTCACCCCACATTGCCGGAGTTCCTGGCGACGGATTCATGGCATTGTTCGCCGAATTGTCATGATGCGCGGTAACGATCATCTTTGTGCCCTTTGGCACCTTGATGGGCGTCTTCACCTCATAGCCAAGTTGCCAGTTGAAGTTGAAGTTCGCGCTGAGCACGTCCTGCTGACGACCATCGGGATAGATCAAGCGGAAGGTCATGTCCTTTCCGCGCAGGTGCATATGGGGCATGAACCAGACCAGGTCCGCGTCCTGAGTGAATGTCAGTTCGCCTCTCGTCTCCCAGTTGTCCTCTCCGGCAGGAATGGGTTTGCGAGAATCGACGAGATGCTCGGGCGCCATCATGACGAACCGGCGTTGTGCTGGAGCCTTCGCCAGGGTGAATGCGACCCTGGTTTGATCCATCGTTTGTTTGCCGTTGGGTGTGTAGTGCACCTCGATGCGAAGGGGTTTGTTTCCAGGAATCAGCTTGGCGGAATCGGTATAGCGAAAATCCAGCGGTTGGGTGCCCGGTGCGTAGACCGCTTCCATTGTGGTGAATGCTCCGCGTCCGGTTTCTTTTTCACGGAGCCGCACGATGACATCTGAATATGCTCCGCCCTGACCGCCGCCTCGCTGACCGACTTGCGCGGCGACGTTAAACGCTACGTTCTGCAATTTTTCAGCAGCCGCCTGAAGGCCCGGCGGTGGTGGAGGAGGTGGTGGAGGCGGCGGGGGTGCCGCTACGAATCCTGCGATCTCTCCTTTGGCATTCCCCTCGGCGCAGTTCCCGCACACCGTAATGCTTGGCGCACCGGCCGCGACTCCGAAATCCGTCTTGAATGCTACGAGTCCCCCAAGTGCGCCCGGTTCAGGGACGGAAAGGATCACGTGATGCACAACGGACGCATCGCCGGGTCGGATTTCGATCGCCGAAACCCAGGTATCCTCGGTGAATGGGTTCGGAATGACAAACTGGCGGATCTCCCCTGTGCCACGAGGCGGGACTCGATACGGAGTGGGCATCGAGACAACGACATCGGGCTGAATCCGCCAGCCGTCGTTCCATACCACATCAGCGGGTTTATCCGCGGCGTTGCCTTCTATCGCTCCGCCATCGGCCCAGGCCGAAAGGGTATTGATGTCTGTCTGGGTCAACTGGGGCGCGTTGCGAAACTCGCCAACATGCGGATCTGCGAACCAGGGTGGCATCTTCTTATTGAGGACCGCGGCTTTGATCGCTTTGGCCCAGGGTCGCGTGCTTTCGAAAGACGTGAAGGACATCGGCGCCACGCCGCCATCCCGATGACACGTCTGACAATTTTTCTGAAGGACTGGCAGGACGTCCTTATTGAACGTGGCCAGTTGGGTTTGATTGGACGACCCCGTAGGCTTCGAAGTCTTCTCGGTTCCTACTGCCGTCATTGCTGTAAGCAAAACAACGAGAACGAGAAATCGATTCATAGTGTTCTCCTGGGAAATCTTGCGATTAACCGCCAGCTATCCAAGGCCTTGGGGGGGTGGAACACCCCCATCATGCACCAAAGAGCCCTTGATGGGAAACTTTTAGCATCCCGGCTTTGGGAATACAGACGCCCGCGACGGCAAACCGGTTGACGGTTATCGCGTTAACAAAAATCTTTCCTACATGTCGATCGTGGAACGTCCCGTTCGATCTACATATGAGCAGGCATTCTTAGCCAAAAGGAGGAAGGAATAATGACGCAGCCGTTAGCCCCCGTGGGGGCGAATACATGGATTCTTGGAACTCGTAAAGGGGCGTGGGCGCTGAGCCCCAATGGACTGTTGGGGGACCCCTGGTTTTTTGGCGCTCAGGCCCATCACGTGCTTCAGGATCCACGAGGAAGCGGAACGCTACTCGCCGCCGTCCGCACGGGACACCTGGGACCGACAGTTTATCGATCCAGGGACGGTGGAAGAACCTGGAAGGAAGCCGAGCGTCCTCCGAAATTTCGAACGAAGGAAGAATACGAGAATTCTCCGCTAAGCGCCGACGATCCGCGCCGTCAGGGTCTTGTGCTCGATCACGTCTTCTTTCTCGCTCCGGGTCACGCTAGCCAACCCGGAGTCTGGTTTGCCGGCGTCAGTCCAATTGGATTGTTCAAGAGTGAGGATGACGGTGTGACGTGGGACGGCGTATCCGGTTTCAATGACAGCCCAATCCTCGCCAAGTGGTGCTACAACTTCGCACCGGGTACGCCGGACGGTCCCAAGTGTCATTCGGTCCAAGTAGATCCTGCCAACCCGCGAAGGATGCTTCTCGGTCTCTCTGGTGGCGGTCTGTTTCTCTCGGAAGACGCTGGCAACTCATGGGGGCCCGTAAATGGAGGCGTAGCGATGGACTTTGCTCCTCCTAAAGAGGATGGCACCGAATACGAGTACGGGCACGATCCGCATGACGCCGTGATTCACCCGGCCAACCCTCGGCGCTGGTACCACCAGAACCACTGCGGCATCTACCGGCTCGACTGGCAGGACAATGGTGGAGCGCAGCGCTGGAAGCGCATCGGGAACAATATGCCGAAAGACGTGGGTGATATCGGTTTTCCGATGACATGCCATCCAAAGGACGACAAGACGGTCTGGGTGGTTCCAATGGATGGAGGTACGGTGTGGCCACGCACGAGCGTGGAGGGTAGGCCAGCGGTGTTCCGAACGCGAGACGCCGGCGAGTCCTGGCAACGCTTGGATCGGGGATTGCCGTCACGTGCGTGGCACACCGTACTGCGGCAGGCGATGGCGCACAACGGAGGCACGTCGTTGGAACTGGCCTTCGGTACGACTTCGGGCGAGGTCTGGGGAAGCGCGGATGAGGGCGATTCCTGGCGGACCCTTGCGACGGGGCTACCGAAGATCATGTCATTGACCGCGGCGCGTCTGGACTAATGGCAACCGTACGAGTTCGCGTTGCGCCCTTGCTCTATTCGTATACCGGCGGTCTCAAGACTATCGAAGTCGAAGGCAAAACCGTGGCAGAAGCCATTGCGGCCATCGACAGCCGGTTCCCCGGCGTTGCGTTCCGGGTAATCGATGAACAGGGCCAGATCCGGCCGCACATGAATATCTTCCTGGGAGAGCAAAGCGTGCGCGATCCCGCCACTCCCGTATTCGCCGGCGCCGAAATCTATATTGTCGGTGCGCTGTCGGGCGGGTAAAAATCGGGCCGAGGACGGAGGAGGAGGAAGAAATTTGAGATTGGAAAGTCCGGGGATCCGGGGATCTCAAAACCGAGATTACAAGCGGGTAGATTGGACGTGCTGATCCGGAGAGTTCCTGATGAGCATTGCACGGACCATCAATGATTCCCGCAAGAGTTTGGGGTTGAATAGTCCGTCCCCAAAATTCTTGGTTGATCCTGTGGTTTGCAAGTCCAATTCGAGATCTTGTAATTTCGGTTTTGAGATCTCCGGACTTTCCAATCTCAAATTTCTTCCTCCTTACCTTCCGGCAAGCTCGCGGACAGCCTGAGTCGTCATGGGCAGGCCACCGATGCCCCATTCGCCGCTCTGAACTTCCTCTATGATCACCCATGTGACGGGCCGCATCCTCTCGCCCTCGATGGCGACCATGGCGTCGGTGAGTCGTGTGATCATCTCCTTCTTCTGGGCCGCAGTGAAGACTTCGTCGATCAGCTTTACTTGAATCAGTGGCATTTCGGTTCTCCTTCAGAAAGTCAGTCCATGCCACTCTGCAGGATGGCGAGACCAAAGTTCTTATCCTCACGTCTGGCTCTCTTGCCCGGGCAGAGTTAGGATACAGATCATTTATCTGAGCGTCTTGCGGGAGTTGCTAAGGGTCCCAGCGGGAATTGGTGAGCGAATGGATGTTCTTTCCGAAGTATTGCAGGTCATCAAACTTCAAGGTGCCATCTTTGTGAATGCGGAGTTTTCTTCGCCGTGGAGTTTCCGATCGCCTCCGTCGCCGTCGATCATGCCGCGTCTCGCCCCCGGAGCCGGAAAACTTGTGCTTTACCACTTGCTCACGGAGGGCCGTGGCTACGCATGGGTCGACGAGATGCAGCCCGTCTTGCTCGAGGCCGGCGATGTGGTGATCTTTCCGCACGGAGATTCCCATGTAATGGGTAACGGCAGACGCACAGAGCCCGTGGACAACGGCAAAGAACTTGAAGCAATCCTCGCGCATAAGCTGCGGCTCTTGAAGACTGGCGGCGGTGGAGACGTCACCCGATTTGTTTGTGGATATCTCGCTTTCGAATCGCAGCTGAGCGATATCCTACTCAGCTGCTTGCCGCCAATGCTGAAGATCAACATTCGGTCCGATGTGCGGGGGCAATGGTTGGAGAATTCCATCCTGTTCGCAGTCAGCGAAGCCAGTGGTGCGAATCCCGGCAGTGGTGCTGTCCTGGCGCGACTGTCCGAAGTCTTGTTTGTTGAAACGTTGCGTCGCTACATCAGCTATCTGCCCCAGGAACAGACGGGTTGGCTTGCCGGAGTACGCCATCCGGAAGTGGGGCGCGCTCTCGCGCTCATGCATCGCGAGCCGGCAAATGAATGGACGATTGCTGACCTTGCTAAAGAAGTTGGAACATCAAGGTCTGTGCTTGCCGATCGGTTTCGGCATTATCTCGGAGAGCCTCCCATGACCTACCTTACGCGCTGGAGATTGCTGCTCGGCGCGCGGTTGCTGACGTCCGGCAACGCCAGTGTCGCGGAGATTGCCGCCGATGTCGGCTACGAGTCGGAACCGGCATTTAATCGCGCCTTCAAACGCGAATTCGGTTTGCCTCCTGCGCGGTTTCGCCACGAATCGCGGAGTGCTTCGACGGGCTGACTCCTTAGCTGTAGAATCCCCGCATGACGAAAACACTTCTTACTCTGTTGCTTACTGTGGTTGCCGTCTCCGCTCAGACACCGCAGTTACCTCACGCCTTTCCGCGCGACGGTGTGAAGCAGTTGATCGACAATGAGCGTGTCACGGTCTGGGAAGCAACCTGGCCAAAGGGTAAGCCTACCCCCATGCATCGACATCAGTTCGACATGGTCGGGATTGAATTGGCAGACGCCACCTACAAAGGCACTAACGAGCAAGGTGCCGTTGCAAACTCTTCGGCGCGTCTGGGCCAGGTCGGGTTTACGCGAAAGGGCTCGACGCACATGCTGGAGGGCACCAGCGACACGCCGCGCCATATGATTCTCATCGACCTGAAAGATGTCGTCGTTCCGCCGCTCGCCAACAAGAGCGGCTATCCCAACGCATTTCCTCGAGAGGGATCCAAAAAGCTCCTCGATAACGAGCGCGTCGTCGTTTGGGACTATTCATGGACGGCCGGCAAGCCGACTGCCATGCACTTTCACGACAAGGACGTCGTTGTGGTTTATCTCGGCAATGGCGACCTGTCTTCAACCACCCCGGATGGAAAGGCGACCGTCAACTCCTACGTCTTCGGCCAGGCTAAGTTCAACGCGCGTGACCGCACGCACAGCGAATTGCTTGTGAAGGGAACACAGCGCGTCATTGCCGTGGAGCTGAAGTAGCTTCCCGAAAGGTCCCTTTCTGACGAGCGATATCCGCGAGCGTTGGATAGAACTGCACAAAGGTATTGTCGACAGCCCCGTTCTGCGCGTGGCAGGAATAGCACGACGCGCTCGCATCCAACGGCTTTGCGGATGCGGCGGAGCGGCCGAACTCATAGAAACCCCACTTGCCGGGAAAACGTGTCGAGTCTTTCACCTCTACTTCAATGCCCATAAGCTGTTGCTGGAAACGGCCGCCTCTGTTGATGGACCCTTCAGTGGCGGAACCCCGCAGTTCGAGCACAAACATAGTCTTTTCCGGCCACGTGCCGGTCTGAAGAAACGACCGGTATGACGAGGGCGAAACGAACACATTGTCGAAGGGAGGATTCGGATTGCCGGCAGAGTTTGCGGCTGGACTGTAGGACATTCCAATCCCTGAGCTCAGATAGATCCATTCGCGATAGTTGTCCGGCCGAGCGAGTTCGTTGTCGGCGCTGAAGCGAGGCGCGTCGGCGTTTTGTGAAGATTGTGCTGTGATCGATGACGAGTGGAGGAGGCAGAGCAATATCGCGAATGAGAAAAGTCGAGTCATAGAACTCCTTAGATCTGGAAAATTCGATCGCGCGGCCTCAAACCGCCAACCTGACTGCGTCGATTTTCACCGGCCTCCCGAAAAACTGTGTCGCCAGGCGCTCAATACGCGGCGAATATTCCGTACTTAAAAAAGTCTCCCGGCCCGCCCGATCGAGCCGTTCTTCAATGTCGGGATGCCTCCGCAAGTAGTCTGTCAGTTTATCAGCAACGATGGCGCCCTGCGAAACGAGCCCGATTTGAAACGGCACCCAATGCCGCAGCATTCCCTCGATCAGCGCATAGTGAGTACACCCCAGGAGGATCGTGTCGATTCGAGAATCCTTCCTGAGCAAGCTGTCGAGATAGTGTCTCGCCGGTACTTCTGCGGCTTCCAACTCTCCGCTTTCAATGATGGGAACCAGCAGCGGACAGGCCTGCTGATGTACCTGGACATGCGGATCAATCTTCCAGATCTCCTGCGGGTAAGCGAGCGAGTTCACCGTGGCTTCCGTGGCGAGAATGCCGATCACTTTTGTGTTACTGAGCGATGACACTTCCTCCGCGGTAGGGATCACGATTCCCAGCACACGCCTGTCCGGGTGATGCTTCGGAAGATACTCCTGCTGGATCTTCCGTAACGCCACGCTCGACGAAGTATTGCACGCGACGACGATCAGCTCCGCGCCACGGTTGAAGAGTTCGACGACACCCTCCAGTGTGTATTGGTGAATCACATCGAGAGGGCGTGATCCGTATGGAGTGCGGGCATTGTCGCCCAAATAAGTGAAGGAGTACTGCGGAAGTTTCTTCCGGATCTCCCGCACAACGCTCAGGCCGCCAAAGCCTGAATCAAAGAAGCCAAGCACCTGTCGCTCCTACTGTCGGCAGTCTCTTTCGAGGTCGAAGCGTATCGTAGTAGCATATCGGCCGCAACAGGAGGACAAGAATGCTATCGATCGCGAGGATGAGTAGGATGAGTGGAGCCGCCATGCTTCTCATTGTCTCACTTGCCCATGCACAAAACGGTCCGGCTCCCGCCCCGGCCCCGGCTTCGCCTCCGCAGTCCTTTATTAGTGGCGTCGGCAACTTCAGCCATATCGTTGCGGATCTCGACAAGTCCCTCGCGTTCTATCGCGATGTCATTGGCCTACAACCTAACGCGCCACCGCGTCCATTCGACGGGAATCCCGCAATCATGAAACTGGGAAATACGCTGAATGCGCAGTCGCGATTTGTAGCGCTAAGCGTTCCCGGTTCGGCCATTGGTGTGGAACTGATCGACTACAAGGACATTGAGCGCACGGCGGCGCATCCGCGATTTCAGGATCCCGGCGCAGCGAACCTTATCCTGCGTGTGCGTGATCTCGATGTCATTGTCGAGCGGCTCAAGAAGTTCGGCTCGAAAATCCTGACAGCCGGCGGCGTGCCGGTGACAATCGGTAACGGCGGGCGCGTTCTTTTTATCCAGGATCCCGACGGCTTCGTCATCGAACTGGGTCAGGCGGCTGCGCCTCGCGCGGGTGCAGTTCAACCTCCGGCCCCGGCGGGCGCCCCTGCTCAACCGCAGGGAAATATCGTTGGCGGCGGTTTCGAGGTTGCGATCGAAGATACGGGAAAGACCGTCGACTTCTACCAGAAGGTCCTCGGGTTTCGGCTTATGGCCGGCACAACTTTCAACAACGACAAGGTCATGAACGATACCGCCGGAGTACCCGGTGGCGCGTTCAAGCAGAGCCGCGGCCTGATTCCCGGGACGATGACCAACATCGTCTTCATTGAGTTTGCAAATGTGGATCGGAATCCTCTTAAGACTCGCGTTCAGGATCCAGGCACCGCAATTCTGCAGCTCATGGTACGGGATATGGACGGCCTCATGAAGACTCTCAAAGCGAACAATGCGAACATCATAACGACTGGCGGCGAGCCGGTAAGCCTTGGCCCCAGCAAACTCGTCATTGTCCGCGATCCCAACAATCTCTTTCTCGAGTTCATCCAGCGGTAGAAAATCGGGCCCCTCTCGTCCCAATAACAGTTCTAAAATAATAGTTCATCAATCATAAAGCTCCCGTTGAACTACTATTTTAGAACTGTCATTGGGGGGCACTTTCCGAACGATGTCTCCTCGGCGGATGACGCCCGGCCGCACAACGCGGGCATTGAGGCCGCGAAGATTCATCTCTCTTCCGCGAATCGAATTTACGAACTTGACCGCATCGACACCGAAGCGCGCGGCAAATTTTTTGCAGCCCGTATGGGGTGGTGTCGTGATTTCGAGAAGCGCGGAGCCAAGTTCGATCCGGGTGCCGGGGGGAAGATTCGATCCGCTGAGATCCATATCGATATAGAGCTGATCGCCTGCGAGCGCCCACCGGTCTTTTTCGCACGCAATCAGCGCGATGGCTCGCGAGTTCATGATATTGATCTGCATATCGGGATGCGGGTCATGTTGTTTCCAACAATCTCCCGACAACCCTTCATCGAGCGTTAACTGTCCTTCATCGATGAGCTCCCGTTGACCCTTGATCGGGCGTCGCACGATGAGTTCAATAGTTCCTTCGTCCCGCGGAGAGCGGCTGATTTCGGTGAGTCCATCTTCAAGTTCGGGCATCGTTCGTTGCGGCATAAAAAGATTTTAGCCGTGGATTGTCGATCTTCAATCTGTGTTATTAAGGTCAGCGTGAAAGTAAAACTCGATTATGGAAGCAATGGGCTGTCGGTTGACCTTCCGGCAGACCGGACCACGGTAATCGAACCGATTCATGTTCCGGCGGCGCCGGATCCGTCCGAAACATTGAGGCAGGCGATTGCGGCACCAGTCGGCCGGCGCCCTTTGCGGCAACTTGTGAAGGCGGGTCAGAAAATTGGAATCTCTGTCTGCGATATTACGCGCGCTCAACCGCGAGAGTTGATGCTTAAGGCGTTGTTTGGGGAGATGCCCGGAGTTCGGCGCGAAGATGTGACGATCTTCATCGCGACGGGAACGCATCGGCGAAACAGTGACGCCGAGATCGAGAAAATGATCGGAGCCGAGTTTGCGCGGACATGCCGCGTCGTCTGTCATGACGCCCGCGACAGTGCTTCGCTTGTGGATGTCGGCCGAACCAGCACGGGTGTGCGTGTCCTGCTGAATCGAGGATGGGTGGAATCCGATTTCAAAATCACCACGGGTTTTGTCGAGCCCCATTTCTTTGCAGGCTTCAGTGGTGGACCCAAGATGGTAGCGCCGGGGCTGGCCGGACTCGAGACCGTCATGACCCTGCATGATGCCACTCGCATTGCGCATCCTCGAGCGACGTTCGGTGTCATTGAAGGGAATCCGATACACGAAGATGTCCGGGAAATTTCCCGTATGACCGGAGTCGACTTCTCGGTAGACGTGACTCTCAATCGCGATCAGAAAATTACCGCTGCCTTTGCGGGTGACCTGTTCCAGGAGCATGCCGCTGCGTGTTCGTCTGCTCGCGAGAAAGTCATGCGCGCTGTCGATGCGCCGTTCGATGTGGTGCTGACCACGAACTCCGGATATCCGCTGGACCAAAACCTTTATCAGGCGGTGAAGGGAATGTCGGCGGCAGTGAAAGTGGTCAAGGATGGCGGGACGATCATCTGCGCCGCCGAGTGCCGCGACGGCATTCCTAACCACGGTCCCTATGGAGAATTGCTCACGACCAGGGAGACGCCGCGAGAATTGCTCGAGATGATTATGACGCCCGGATTTTCACGCGCGGATCAGTGGCAAGTGCAAATCCAGGCTCAAATTCAGACCAAAGCGAGAGTGCTGGTGAAGGCCGATGGCCTGTCGAGGGATCAGTTGCGCGCGGCGAAGTTCGATCCGGTTGGAGATGTTAGTGAGAGTGTGAAGGACGCCCTTGCCGCCGCGGGCCCGAACTCCACGTTGTGCGTATTGCCGCAGGGGCCGCAGACGGTTCCTTACCTGAAATAGGGATCAGGAGCTTTGTGATTGATGAACTATGAATTGTTATTTGCGCTCTTCATCTAACAAATAACAATTCATAGTTCATCAATCACAAAGCTCCTGATCCCATGGCAATACGGAAAGCGCGCCTGGCCCCAATTCCTACTTCTTTCCCGGCAACGCAAACGTATAGATTGCGCTGTGCATGCGGTTCGGCGTGATGGGAACCGCGACAGGCCCCATCGTTCCGCTGATCAGTCCGGGAATCGCGAGATTGTCCCCTGTGATCACGGAAACATATTGTCTGCCGTTGGCCGCGTAGGTAATGGTGCTGACGGAGATCGGCCCGCCCAGCGCCTGCTCCCAGAGCACCTTCCCGTTATCTGCGTCGAACGCTCGAAACTTCCCATCGATATCGCCCCAGAAGATCAAGTCTCCCGCGGTAGCAACAACTGCACCGGTTGTCGGCACGCGATTCAGGTGCCAGTACTGCGTCTCTCCTGTCGACATGTTCACCCGGGCAATACCATTCATCTGATTCGGATCCACGCCTTCGCGCCCAATTCCGCGACGCGCTTCGCCACCACCGCGACCGCCTCGAGCTCCGCGCGCTCCCGCTGCAGCTGCAGGGTCTCCTGCAGGCGCGGCCGGCGTTGCTGCGGCCGGATTCGCTGAGGTCATATCGAGGCAGTTATCGATGAAGGGCACGTAAAGAAAATTCTTCGCGGGATTGTAGGCCATCGGCCAATAGCTCTTGGTGTTAAAGAAGCATATCGTATGACGTTCACCGGGTTCATCGACGATGAGATCCTCGTTGATGAAAGCCTTACCGGTTTTGACGTCGATATTCGACAGGATAAAATTCGGAACGTTGTAGGGAAACGGCGTCGCCCACAAAAACTTTCCGGTTGCTCGATCGAGCGCCCAGAGCCCGCCGCCTTCGCCGATATTCACGGCGATGTCGTGCTGCTCGCCCTTCGGGATATCAGGATTGATCCATCGGACAAACTTTGAATCGGGGCGTACGGCCGTCCGCAACAGAATTCTTTCCTCATTGATGTCTTCGTCCCAGTCGTCGCCCGGAAGATGCTGGTAGTACCAGACCAGCTTGCCTGTGTCCGGATTCAGCGCCACGGTCGAGTTGCTGTAAAGATCGGCAGGCGAAGAAAGTCCGATAGCGTTCGGATTGTTCTGGTGGCGCGCCCGTCGCGTATTTGGCGTCGGGTTCGCAATACCCCAGTACACCAGCCGGCGTACGGGGTCATAAGACCCCGGCAACGCCCAGGTTGACGCTGCTCGTCCTGCGAGGGGTGCGCCTCCCCACGAGGCATCGCCCACAGGATCATCGGGTCCGGCAACGGTGTAAAACCGCCAGACTTCTTTGCCGGTTTTCGCATCATAGGCTCCGATGTAGCAATTCGCGCGTCCGCCGTTGCATGTGCCGCCGGCGAGGACCTTACCTTCCACAATGATTGGTCCGGACGTGTGGCCACGAGAGTCGGCCTTCGTTTCCCACCGCAACTCCCCCGTTCTCGCATCCAACGCAACGACGAAGCTGTCCGGCGCGGTGTAATAGATCATGTCGTCGTAAATCGCGAGCGTCTTTGATCGCGAATTGCCAGCGCGTTTGTACTGCCAGATCTGCGCACCGGTCGCGGCGTCTAACGCTCGTACCGTTCCATCAGGAACGATCGTGTACATGACGCCACGGTAAACCGTGGGGATGGTCTCCGATGTTCCGGTGGGCAGATCGATCTTCCACGCGAGTTCGAGCTGGCCAACATTGCCCTTCGTAATGTCCTTAAGCGGGCTGTACCGCTGCGCGTCATAAGTCCGGCTGAACATCAGCCAATCGTCCGGACTGGGGTTCCGCAACATGTCGGTTGTCACAGGCACGAAGTCCTTCACCTGTCCTGCCCCGACTAATCCCCAAAGGACTATTGCAGCGACGATCGTGGCCATCGATGTGACGATACGCATAGGCTTCTCCTTATCTGGAAACCGGGCCCTCGATTTCTTAGGGCAGCGCGTAGACGACGAGCCGTTGGCTCGGTCCGGCTGTGCCGTTCGCGACAGTTATCGCGACATATTGCTTCCCATCCTTACCCTGATACGTCATGGGAACCGCGGTGCTGTTCAGATCGAGCGATGCGGCCCACAATTCCTTTCCAGTCTTTGAATCAAACGCGCGGAATTTTCGATCGTTGGTCGCCGTGATGAAAACCAGCCCACCCGCGGTGACGATCGGTCCACCGCTTCCCGCAGAGCCGACATTTTTCTTTCCTTCAGGCAGGCGATCGTCGACGCCAAGAGGAACCTTCCACGCAATGTCGCCAGTATTCACGTTAACCGCAACGAGTGATGCCCATGGCGGCCGGAAACACGGAACACTCACGTTCTGGCCGTTTGCTCCAACCATTGGGGCGGAGAACGCCGGACCCCCGCCAGTACGGGCATACGGCAGCTGACCTTGAGGATTTTCGGCATTGTATCGAGCGTTCTTATCCATGTATCCGGTGACGGGCGTGTCCTTCGAGTTGATGAAGACGAATCCACTGGTGGGATCGTAAGCGGAACCACCCCAGTTAGGCCCGCCGGTCAGCCCCGGAATGATGAGGCTTGGAGGATTGACGCCGTCGCGCAGCTTCCACGGTGTATATGGGCCGCTATTGTAGTATTTCGTATCGTCCCAAAGTTTCGTGCACGCCGCTGCATGCTCCGGACTCGTGTCCGACGGGAGCACAATGTCTTCTCGGGAAAGACTGACCCGTGCGACGGGCGGCGGCTTTACAGGAATAGGTTGCGTCGGCGAATACCACTCGCCGGGAACATCGCCTTTAGCCACCGGCTTCTCGGGAACATCATAGACAGGCTTTCCGGTGGTGCGATCAAGGATAAACATGAATCCCAGTTTGCCGCTCTGTGCGAGCGCGGGAATTGTCCTGCCGTCTTTAACGATGTCAAAGAGCACAGGCGCCGGCGGAAGATCATAGTCCCAGAGATCGTGATGCACCGTTTGGAAATGCCAGATGCGTTTTCCGGTTTCGACATTGATCGCGACGATCGTGTTGGAAAACAGGTTATCGCCCGGGCGATTTCCGCCGTAGTAGTTGTTGTTCGGTCCACCGATGGGCAGGTAGACGATGCCGCGCTGCTCGTCCATCGTTAGCGAGAATGCCCACACATTGGGTCCGATTTTGTCTTTCCAGGTGCCGTTTTGCCACGAGTCGTTGCCGAACTCTCCAGGAAGTGGAATCGAATGAAATTCCCAGAGTTTGTCGCCACTGCGGGCGTCGTAGGCTGCAGGGTTCATCGGGGGACCCGTGGCGATATAGGTGCCTGCGTCGAGGTGCTGTTCTCCAGGCCCGAAGATCATTGCGCCCATGAAGATCATGTTTTTGTAGACAAGCGGCACGCCTGTATAAGGATTCGACAGGGTAACCTCACCGTTGATGCCGAATGTTTTGTCGAGGGTACCCGTTCGCGCATCGAGAGCGACCAGTTTTTTGAGCGATGTAAATAGAATGCGTGGAGCATGCGTGGCATCGCCGGGCCAGTACGCCACTCCGCGGAATGAAGCGAGTCCTGAGGTCAGGGCATAGCTCCAGATTTCTTTCCCTGTTTCGGGTTCCAATGCCACAACGCGGTTGCCGGACGGCATGTACATCACGCCGTTCACCACAATGGGTGTCATCTCATTGAAGATCTCGGATGCGAGCGCCGGCGCAGGATTGATATTGCCCGAGGCGGGTTGAAGCTGATACGACCACTTCGTGGTTAGCGTCGCGACATTCGTCGTGTTGATTTGCGTCAGCGGCGAAAAGCGAGTACCCGCAAGATCGTGGTTGTACATAGGCCAGTCTGCACCCGCCGGTCGGGCAGGAGTGGCTGGTGCCTCTGCGTTCCCGCGCTGGGGCGTCCCGCGTTGCGTCGCGGGTGGCTGAGCTAACAGCGGCAGCATCGCCAAAAGGACCACGATCAAGGCGTACCGAATTCGCATGATGTTCTCCTGTGAAAATTCTCGGGATAGCTTATGCCAGGCAGGCCGGTTTATAGACCTGAAAATCCCTCATCCGGCCCTTCGGGCCACCTTCTCCCGGTGGGAGAAGGACAACCCGCAGGTCATTCCTTCTCCCTCCGGGAGAAGGTGGCCCGAAGGGCCGGATGAGGGATTTTCAAGTTTGGAGCTCTTTCTGCCGAAGCGCCCCGGAAATATCGGTTAAAGAGTCAGATGCCTTCGTACTCCGAAGGCACGTCGTTGCCCGGAACGCGCTGCCGCGGTTCTTCAAGCAGCGGTGTTACCGTCTCGAGCCACTTCAGGAAGTGCGGTGTTTCCCGATGTTTGATCGTGGAGTCTTCCGAGTCGTACGCTTCCGCAAAAAGGAAATGCGAAGGGTTGTTGCGCGAACGAAAGACGTCAAAGCGGAGGTTCCCCGGTTCCTGCCGCGCCCCAGCCTGGTTCAATCGCGACGCAACAAGAAATGCAGTTTCCTGGCCGGGCTTCACTTTGAGGAAGACACAAAAATTCTCGCTCATTCCACGTTCACCCATGCTCGTCGCTGATGGCTGGCAAGCTCTGCGTCGAGAATTCGAAGTTGTCTCAACCCGTCGGCGAACTGTGGGTATTCCGGTTCAGCAGCGGCGTCCTCAATCGAACGATAGAAACGCCGGAAGACCTGTTTAAAGGTGTCGTGATAGCCCTCGCCGTGGCCGCCTGGAAGGTCGGCATAGGATCGCGCTTTTTCTTTCAGCAGCGAAGGATCCTTCACGATCACCTGATTATTCGTATTGCGATTTCCGAGCCACAGTTCGTCAGGACGCTCCTGGTCCCACGACACCGAACCTTTGGTCCCATAGATCTCGATGTTGAGCCGATTTTTTCGGCCTGCCGATACCTGGCTGGCAGTGAAAGCGCCACGTGTCCGCGTACCCATCTGAAAGATGACAGAGCCGAAGTCCTCAGTATCGATTGGTGTTTCAGTGTAATCGGTGGGCGACAGCATTTTGCCCGTAAACGTTTCGACGGACCCTTTGGGCTGTTTGCGTACCTTGTGGAATGTCTGCAGATCCGCGCAAACCGACATGATGCGAAGGCCGGTGATGTGCTCGGCCATGTCGCACCAATGGGAACCGATATCGGCCATTGCGCGCATGGGACCGTTTTGAGATGTGTCCGCGCGCCAGTTCCAGTCGGTGTCGTAGAGAAGCCAATCCTGGGAATATGTGCCCTGAACAACGAGGATTTCTCCGAGCTCGCCGTCTTCGCGCAATCTTCGCATGTGTTGAACCACGGGATAGTAGCGGAGGTTGTGACACGTGCAGTTGCGCAGCTTCTTCGAACGCGCCAGTTCAACAAGTTTCCCGCCTTCGGCGCTCGAAGTAGTCAGAGGCTTTTCGCAGAGAACGTGTTTGCCGGCTTCCAGGGCCGCGAGCGAAATCGGCGCGTGCTGGGCGTTAGGTGTGCAAACATGAACGGCGTCGATGGAGGAATCGTCGAGGATGCGTCGATAGTCTGTTTCCACGCGTTCAACGCCGTAAGCGGCGGCGAGACTCTGAGCGGCTTCAAGACGGCGCCCGGCAATGGCCACGACATCCACCGTGCCAACACGTCGCACGGCTTCGAGATGGACTCGCCCCATAAATCCTGTGCCAATGATTGCGGTGCGTAATCTTTTCAATAGTCCTCGCTTGATGAGAGAAGGGAAGGAATCGCGCAGTGTAGGTGGCTGCCTGACTCCTGTAAACGCCACCCGGGTTTTCAGCAGTCTCTCCTCGTCTGAGGAGAGACTGCCCGATTAACAGTTCTACTGGGTCACAATCGGTTTGCCGTCCAGAGTGAGGACAAGCAATCGAGCAGCTGGCGCCTGCGGACCTTGCGGAGCCGCAGCGCCGCGTCCACCTCCACCGCCAGCGCCGCCACCGCCAGCTCCGCCACGACCACCGCCACCGCCTTGACCACCAGCTGCTGCAGCACCGCCAGGCGCTGCTGCACCCTGAGCGAGGGGAGCAGCCGCTGGAGTTGTCGGCGCACCACCAGCGGGTGCGGCCGGGGCTGCTGCAGGGGCCGCAGCCCCGGGAGCCGCGCCAGCACCTGGCGCACCGCCGCCGGGTGCCGCAGCTCCGACACCGCCACGACCGCCACCACCACCGCCTCCGCGACCACCGCCACCGCCTCCGCCAATGGAGCCTGCGACGGCAATGTACTGCTTGCCGTCGAGCATGAAGGTCATGGGCGGTCCGGGATTACCGACGCCCGTTGCTAAATCCAAAACCTGCTCACCGGTGTCGGCCTTGAACGCAAGCAACCGATTGGCGACGTTTGTGAACACCAGATTGCCTGCAGTAGCCAGCGTTCCGCCTGCATTGAATCCAGAGCTTGATCCTGCAGGTCCACGCCACGCTTCTTTTTGAGTGACCGGATTCCACGCAACAAGAATGCTTCCACGGCCCTGCGGACCAATGGTTGCAAGCGTGGGACCGCCTCCCTGTCCACCACCTCCCTGTCCAGCACCGCCGCGGCCTCCACCGCCGCGAGCGCCCTGACCGGCTCCCGCCGCTGGCGGTGCGCCTCCAGCATTGGCGCCAGCGGCAGGTGCTGCCGGCGCGGCTGCAGCACCACCAGGCGTGGGCGCGGGAGGTACGGCTGCATTCGGGCCGGGGTCGAGACCGGGCGCCAGAGGCGCTGCCGCACCACCGCCGCGTCCGGCACCACCACCGCCACCACCCCTGCCGCCACCGCCGCCGGTTCCCATTTGCATGCGTCCGCGCCCGCCTTCAGGAATCTCTGCACTGCTGATGACGTAATTGGGATCCGCCTGGAACGGATATCCGCCGCCGATCGTGCTCGGAATGTAAACCAGGCCGGTTAATGGACTGAAGGATTGGGGCGGCCAGACATGGCCGCCACCGGGACCGGGCGTGACGTTGACAGTTGTTGTCGTGTACCGTGCCGCAGGATTGACATTGGCCTTACCGGTCTTCGGATCGATGCCGAGAGCCCAACTCACCGTTACCCAGGGTTCAGCGGAGATGAATTCACCGGTAACCCGATCAATCACGAAGAAGAATCCGTTTTTCGGAGCGTGCATCAGCACCTTGCGGGTTCGCCCGTTTATTCTTAAGTCAGCGAGTGTGATGTCGGCGATAGAGTCGTAATCCCAGTCATCGCCCGGCGTGGTCTGGTAGTGCCAGACGTACTTTCCTGTCGCACCCTTTACCGCAATGATGCAGTCCGTGCAAAGGTTGTCGCCGGTGCCGCGGCCGACGGAAGTCCATGGGCCAGGCTGACCCGTGCCGACATAAACAAGATCCTCATCAGGATCGTAGGCGATGCCGCCCCAGACCGGACCGCCGCCACCTGCGACCCACCACTTCTTATCTTTATCCCATGTCTTGGCCCACTCCGCCAAGATCGGTTGTTCGAAGGGCTTCGACGGATCGCCGGGGACGGTGTAGAACTTCCAGAGCTCCTTGCCGTTGTCCGCATCGTATGCAGCAAACAAGCCGCGCACGGCGTATTCTCCGCCGCTCGCTCCAATAATGACGCGACCGCCTTTAATGACGCGCGGGGCCATTGTGATCGTATAGGGCTGGTTGATCGGTGTGACGCGTGTGTTCCAAAGTTCCTTCCCGGTCTTTTCATCGAGAGCGCGAATTCTTCCATCAACGACAGGCGCGATGACCTTGCCTTCGTAGAGTGCGATGCCTCGGTTGACGGTACCGCAGCAGATTCTGGATTGAATGACCGATTGGTTGACTTCGGGGTCCGAATGCCAAAGTTCCTTGCCGGTGCGCGCATCCACAGCGTAAACGACACTCCACGGGGTGATGCTGTACAAGACGCCGTTGGCTACAAGATGCGTCGCTTCCTGGCGGGTACCTGCCCCGACATTTGGAATGTCAAACGACCACGACAGCCCCAGTTTGCTGACGTTTGATGCGTTGATCTGATCAAGTGGGCTAAAGCGAGTTTCCGACCAGTCGCGGTTATAAGAAACCCAGTCTTCCTTACTCTTTGCGGCATCTTTTAGAGCATTGTCATTGATCCGCTTGCTGTTTTGGGCCACGGCAACCCAGGCAATCATGATGAGAAGTGCGGATACGAGTAACCATCTCATCGCGAGTGGTTTACGCCACATATTAAAACCTCCAAGTCGTGTCGAACGTGTCGAGCAGCCATACCGGCGTCTCACCCGGGTCGCATTGCCCAGGTTTCTGTTTCTAAATCATTAGTCCCAGGTTTTTAGTCCTGCCTTTGAATTGCGAAGCATAGTAACAAAACCAGCCACTTCCCCAAACAATTTGTCGGCGCGTAGAATAGAATGCGGCGTAGATTTTGAAGCAGTCTGATCCAACAAAGGATGGTGGTAACGATGCGTTCGAGAATGATGCTGCTTGTCGCTTTAACGATAACATTCGGGGCCATAACGGCATCGATGCGTGTTACCGCGCAGAACAACGCGAAGGCTCCGCAGGTGACATTTAATAAAGATGTTCTTCCGATCCTCCAGAAGAACTGTCAGGTTTGTCATCGTCCCGGAGAGATAGCTCCGATGTCCTTCATGACGTATGGCGACACGCGTCCATGGGCAAAGGCGATGAAGACTGCCGTTATTGCAAGGCAAATGCCCCCATGGTTTGCGGATCCCGGTTATGGGCATTTCAAGAACGACCGGCGATTGAGTGATGCGGAGATTCGCGCCATTAGCGATTGGGCAGACAACGGTGCAGCGGAAGGCGATGCAAAAGACAAGCCGGAGGCGGTGGCGTTCGAAGATGGTTGGAACATCAAACCGGACATGGTTATCGAGATGCCGAAGGACTTCAACATTCCGGCGACAGGCACGGTGGCGTACCAGAACATACTTGTGAAGGTGAACTTTCCGGAAGATGTCTGGGTTGTCTCGGCTGAGATGCGCGCCGGCAACCGTCAGGTTCTTCACCACGGACGGGTCTTAGTGCGTCGGCCGGGAATGGAGTTTATGAAGGACGCGGTGCCCGGGGAAGCCTATCCCACCGGCAGCCTTGAAATGGCGCAGGCAGGAGCGCCGGATACGCTCGGCAAGTTCAATCCGGGACTCGGCCCGCAGGATTTCAGCCTCTTCGACTCGGCGAAGTTCATCCCGAAAGGTTCAGACCTTGTCTTCAATATGCATTACACCGCGGTAGGCAAGGCCGCGACCGATCGATCAAAGGTGGGTCTGGTCTTTGCAAAGAAGCCGCCGAAGCTGCGCTATTTCATGCATAACGGCCCCACAGGTTCCAACCTCGCCATACCCGCGGGCGCAAGCAACGCGGAAGTTGTTTCCGAAATGACGGCGCAGGTGGATGCGCAGCTTGTCTACATGCAGCCGCATATGCATCTGCGAGGCAAGGATTATGAACTTCGCATGGTCCTGCCGTCGGGGAAATCTGAAGTGTTGTTCCGGGCAAAGTGGGATTTCAACTGGCAGATCGGCTACGACCTGGATAAGCCTATTGCGATTCCGAAGGGGACTCGCATCATCGGCGTCGCGCACTACGACAACTCTGCCAACAACAAGTTCAATCCCGATCCGGCAAAGCTCGTCGTGTGGGGAGATCAGAACTGGGAGGAAATGCAGAACTGCTTCCTGGGCATTCTGATCGATCCGAAAATCGATCCGACGACGGTGTTCGCGCCGTCGGGACCGAGTTTGTTGCCGCGCGGAGACTCCGGCCCGACCGTCGCCGCGCTGACGCCAGGGAAATAAGAATCAGAAGATCGGGAGCTTTGTGATTGATGAACTATGAATTGTTATTTGTTAGCTGAAGAGCGCCAGATTGCGGGCAGGTTCGAGACGCAACTGGGATGCCCTCTTAATCTCGCAAATAACAATTCATAGTTCATCAATCACAAAGCTCCCGATCCCCTGCTCCCCTCTTTCGGTCAAAACACTGAATCCGGAAAGTAATACTTGCTCGCATTTTCCGGATTCACCATGAACACATCGATAGTGATCTTCTTCTGGCCTTGCTGTGCCGCAGCCAGGTCGAGTTGCTCTTTTGTAATGCCGAGATGTTCGGGAGCTCTGCCCGCGGCCGCTGCGATATTGCCATCTTTAAGATGCGCGACGGCGATATCGATTCCTGCGGCAATCATCGCTGGAGGATACGTGATATCCGCCGGATAGATCGGATCCTTGTCCATCACGCGTTTGATAATGTCTTTCATCCCCGCGCCGCCGAGAATCCACATCTGATTCATGCGGCCGGCTTCTTTGATGGCCTTTTCGGCGCCCAGCGCCATGTCGTCGTCTGATGCCCAAACCGCGTCGATTTGCGGATACGAGGCAAGGTAACTCTGCATCACTTCCAGGGCTTTCTGCTGGTTCCACATTCCCGTTTGCGCAGACAGCACCTGAATCCCCTTGTTCGCATTGAACACCTGCATCGCGGCCTCGTAGCGATCGGTATCCACGGAAGAGGGAATGCCGCGAAGAATCACGATTTTGCCCTTACCCTTCAACCGATCCACCATGTACTCGGCGCTCTTTCTGCCGAAGGCCTTGTTGTCACCTTCCAGAAAAACATCGACCACAGGCGTCAGCGTATCGGAACCACGATCGACACTGACAAGAAAGATCCCGCGATCCTTCGCCTTCTTTGCAACCGGTGCGATGGCGTTAGGCTCGGTGGCGAGTAGAACGAGGCCTGCGACCTGCTGCGTCATCATGTCTTCGATATCGCTGGTTTGTTTACCGGGCTCGTTCGCAGTGGTGTAGACGAAATCGACGTCGGGATAACGGTTGATCTGAGTTTGGGCCCAATATCCAACTCCAGCGGTCCATCCGTGATCCGCTGCAGGAACAGAAACGCCAATCTTGATCTTTTTCTGTTGTTGCTGGTTGGTGCCGGCGCAGCCATATGCCGCGAGCAGAGCAATGAATATAAGGACGAGTGGGGTTCTGTTTCTAATCATCGGCGCGCATTATAGTGACACCTCCAAAGCTTGCGTAGATAATTTTCCCGTGCGCCGTTTCGTTCTCGCTTTCTTGCTTATTTCCTCTCTTCCTGTTCCGTTGCGCGCAGCCGAACGACGCGATATTGGACTTACTCAGAAGGGTGCACGAATTCAGGCTTTCTTTGTCGAAGGCGAATCCGCCGCTTCGCCCCTTGTCATTCTAGTTGGCGGGCTGAACGGCGTCGGTGGCTCCTCCCGCGCTGTAGAACGAGAAATACAGAGATACGAGGGAATCGCAAAGAACCGTCGGACCTTCAGGTTGATCGCCATTCCTTCTCCGAATCCCGAGCGCAGCCCTCTGCAGTTTCCACCTGGGGGCGCTGCTTATCGAGAGAACGCCGAATCTCATGTTCTATGGAGATGGATTGGAAGTCATGCGCCCGATCTCGTTGTCGTTGCGGGTGAGGATTTTGGCCTTGCTCAGGCCTTGTCGCAAAAGGTCGTGGCGGGCTTCGGCAGGATTCCCGCAACCCGTATAGAAGTGACCAGCGCTCTTCTCGCCGGGATCTCACCGACGATAGCCGTTTCCCAGGCACACGCCGAACTCGATCGCCGCGACGGACGTTCTGCGCGTCAGCTCGCCGATGATCTGGCGCAGGTGTACGGGCACGACTTTGATCAGCTTACCTACCTGCCCGGAATGGCCCTCATCGGACAGTTGCGGCTTGGAAACACAGCGGAAGTGGTCCGTCTGGCCGCGCGCTATCTCGACGGACGAGATAATCTTGCGCGGGCGAGTTCACTGACGCTGGCCGGGCATCTCGTCTTTGCGGAGCTTGCCGAGAAAACGAGTGACGCTCGTTACGTAAATTTGGTCCGCAAGGCAGCGGACACAGGATTTACAGCTGACGGAGCTATGAAGGAGTCGATGCCTTATCACGATGAGATGAGTGACTCCGTGTTCATGGCCATTCCGCTGCTCGCAAAAGCCGGCAAACTCACCGGAGATCGAAAGTACTTCAACATGGCAGCGCGCCACCTCGCGTTCATGCAGAAACTGGTGCTCCGCCCCGACGGCCTCTATCGCCATTCTCCGTTGACGGATGCTGCGTGGGGCCGGGGAAATGCCTTTCCCGCATTGGGACTCGCACTGGCGCTTTCGGATTTCCCCGAGGACCACCCGGCCCGCGACGTGATGATTTCCGCTTTCGTCCAGCACATGGCGGCGCTCGCTCCTCTTCAGAATCCTGATGGCCTTTGGCTGGAGGTGGTCGATCACCCGGGGGCGTATGCGGAATTTTCTGCAACCGCGATGATCGCCACGGCAATGCTTCGCGGCATTCGAAATGGTTGGCTCGACTTCCGCACTTACCAGCCTGTGGTCGATCGAGCCTGGCATGCAATTCTCGCCAGGGTCGCGAACGACGGCGTACTCCTGGATGTCTGCGAATCGACGAACAAGCAACGCACTCTCGATGACTATCTTCGTCGCACCGCGATCTTCGACACGGACCCGCGCGGCGGAGGCATGGCGCTTATCTTTGCGACGGAGATGGCGGGTCTGAAGTAGGGGAGATCTCCCTTTCCTGTTGATTTCGGCATCTGTATACTGTACTAGCAGAGTAGACAGTCCAGATGATTCTCAGGCTCAATCCATCTTCGGGCATTCCTCTCTATCTGCAGCTCATCGAGCAGGTAAAGCACGCGATAGAGACTGAAGCGATTCGTGCGGGAGATCAGCTTCCCTCTGTGAGAAAAATGGCCGAAGACCTGGTCATCAACCCCAATACCGTTGCAAAGGTGTATCGGGAACTCGAGCGCGAAGGAATCATTGAAGTCCGACACGGCGCAGGAGCCTATGTCCACGACTCCGTCGTGTCGCGCACGAAGCTCATGCGCAAGGCCCAGGGAGTTGTCGAATCGGCCGTGGATCGCCTGGCATCGCTCGACCTCACCGAGGACGAGGTTCGCAGACTTGTCGAGAACGAGCTGGCGGTTCGGCGCAGCAAAACCTCAAAGAGATGAATGGAGATCCCAATGGCGGAGTGGGTGATTGAAACTCAGGATCTGAAAAAGGCTTTTGGCAGGCAACCGGCCGTTGATGGCTTAAACCTTCGAGTGCCGTCAGGAAGCATTTTTGGCTTTCTTGGAAAGAACGGCGCAGGGAAGACAACGACCATCGAGTTGCTGCTGAACATTGTGAAGCCCAGCAGCGGTCATGCCACCGTCTTCGGCGTTCCGATTGCGGATACCCTTCGATCCACGGAAATCCGAAAGCGGATCGGATTTGTCAGCGAAGACAAGGGACTCTTTCCCTACATGACGGTCGAGCAGATTATCCGATTCACGCGGTCTTTCTTTCCCAGCTGGCGCGATGACCTGGAACGTTGTTACCTCGAAATGTTCAACCTGCCTTTAAAGAAGAAAGTGGGGGATCTGTCGAAGGGGACAGGCTCGAAGCTCATGCTGCTTCTCGCGGTGGCTCGCGGCGCAGATCTACTGATCCTCGATGAGCCCACGGACGGACTGGATCCGGCGGCAGTCGATGAGGTCCTTAAGGAGCTGGTCTCCCTGGCCGCGTCGAGTGGGATAACGATTTTCTTTTCGTCCCACCAACTGCCGGAAGTGGAGCAGATTGCGGAGCACGTCTGCATCATCGATCGCGGCAAAAGCATTGTTGAGGGGGCGCTGGACGATCTGAAGGCTCAATATCAACGAATCCAGGTCGTTGTCGACCGCGAATTGAACGAGCCGGTGCGCTGGGTTGATGGCGTTGTTAAAGTCAGGCAGGAAGGCCGGACGCTCTCCCTCCTCGTCAGTCGCAATGTCGAAGCGATTCTCGCCCAGATTCGATCTCTGCCCGGCGCGTCTACGGAGCAGTTTCCTGTGAGCTTAAAGGATATTTTTCTTGAAAGTGTGAGGAACAACTAATGCTGTTGATGAAGAACTGGATGGAGACGCGGTGGCGCTTTGCTTTCGCTGTCGGAGTACTAGCCTTCTTTATGGTCGCCGGATACATGCACTCCTCAGATGCGCGTCGCCCAAACCCTGTACCCGCAGAGCAGCGTCTCCCCATAACACTTTCCACGTTCTCGCTTTTCTCCGTGATGCTGTCGGTCACGCTTGCGGGCGCAGGTGTTAGGACCCAGGCCCCTTTTCGAGCCGGCAAGGGACAGCACGGCTCGACTCATTTCACTCTTTCCCTTCCTGTTAGCCGTCTTCGCCTTCTTACGATGCGAAGCGGCATCGGCGCTCTCGAATTGTTCGCTGTGGTCTCTTTGGGTGTTGCATGCCTGGCTTTGGTTCTGCCGCGTCAGTTTCCTGAATTGAACTTTCCCGCTCTGGATACTTTGAGGTATGCCTTCACTCTGTATACATGCCTGATGGCGTCCTTCTGTATTTCGGTTGTGCTCGCAACGTTTCTCGATGATGTGTGGCAGATGTGGGGCAGTCTACTTTTGATAGCCGCAATCCGTGGAGCGTCGGCCGCAATAAAAATTCCTGAAAATTTTGATCCGTTTCGAACTGTCGATTCCGCTTCTCCTTTTATAACGCACACGATTCCGTGGGGTGCGGTAGCAGTTTGCCTGACGTTTGCCGCCGGCCTGTGGCTTGTCGCGGCCAGGATCGTGCAGACGCGTGATTATTGATATCGAGGGCTGAGCCATTCGTATTACAAAGATGGAGGTAATTCCTTGAGAAGATTTGCCGTTGTGATACTCGCATTTGCCGTTTGTATGCCGCTGATTGCGAGAAAGCAGGTTCCGAACGTGCCGGGAGCCGGAGCCCTTAACGGACAGTCCCCAAAGGCAACCGTGGCGGGTACGGTTCTCCGCTCTACCACTGGTGAGCCGATTCCTCGCACCACCGTGACAATGACCCGTGTTGCGCCGCAGGGAGCGCGAGGAGGCGGCCCACAGGGACCGTTGGCAACGGGGCAACAGCCACAACAGGCCCAGCAACAACCCCAGACGTTCACCACGAATACTGACGATCAGGGCAAGTTTCAGTTCAAAGATGTCGACGAAGGTTCCTACCGAATCATTGCTGCGAGGAATGGATTCGCGCGCATGGAATACGGGCAACGCACCTTCAATCGCCCAGGTACTGTGTTGAATGTCCGCGCGGGACAGCAGGTCACCGACATTTCATTTCGTTTGAGTCCGGCGAGCACGATCAGCGGACGGGTTCTGGATTCCCTTGGGGAGCCGCTGCCGGGTGTTACTGTGCAGGCCCTTCGTTCCACGTACGACGCAACAGGAAGGCGCACTCTACAGCCTGTAGGGTCCGCGCGGACGAATGATCTTGGCGAATATCGCCTTTACTGGATCAATCCTGGCCGTTATGTTGTCAGCGCCAACGCAGCTCGCTCAACACTCGAACTGATCACGGCCGGCGCATCGCAGGCCGCAACCCAGGCCCAGAATCCGGCGCAGGCGCAGCAGGCCCAGCAGGCCGCCGCGCTGTTTGGAGCCGGCGCCAATCCCAATGAGGTCACGGATTCTGGGTTCGGGTTGACCTACTACCCGGGCACGGCGGAGGCTGCCAGAGCCCTGGGACTCGATCTGCAGCCTGGCGCAGAAATGCGGGGAGTGGACTTCACGCTGATCCGAACGCAGCGTGTCCGCATTACTGGGACAGTCATCGACACAACCACTGGCCGTCCTCCCCAGAACGCCGCAGTTTCTGTGTCTCCCCGTGACGCAACAGCGTCTTCGCCTCTCGATGCGCTGCTCGGTCTCGATCCGGGCGGGGGCAATCGATACAACCCGGCGACAGGTGAATTTGTCGTCGTGAATGTCGCGATGGGTTCGTACTGGCTGCAGGTAATAGCTCAGGGGCAGGCATCCCCACCGCCTGGAACGCCGGATACACCTCCGACAACGCAGGAAGCGCTTAATGCCATCAATTCGATCAACTCCGCACGCATTCCAATCGATGTCGTTGGCTCGGATATCACTAACCTGACGCTGAACGTCGGCCCCGGCATGACAGTGGCCGGCCGCATCCAAATCGAGGCGGCGCAGGCCGCGAACAGTACAGACCTGCAGCGCATCGGCGTCCAATTGCAATCGGCTTCGGGCGGAGGGAACATTCTTGCTTTGCTGCAGGGCGGCATTGTTCGCGCAACTGCGGACGGAACATTCTCAATTCCTCGAATCACAGCCGGTGATTACAAGCTCGTTGTCAGCGGGCTGGGGCCAAACCTGTACCTGAAGAGCGCGCGATTGGGCCAATCCGACGCGTTGAACGGTGTGACGATTTCCGAGCCCCTGAGCGGATCACTCGAGATTGCATTGCGCCCGAATCCCGGACAAGTCTCCGGTAACGTCGTTGATGCAACCCTGAAACCCATTGTGGGAGTCCAGGCCGTTCTGGTTCCCGAACAGGCGCGCGATCGTCAGGATCTATACAGGACGGCTGTTACCGATCAAGATGGACACTTTACGTTTCGGGGCATCACGCCCGGTGATTACCGAATCTTTGCGTGGGAAGACATCGAACCATTTGCCTATTTCGATCCTGCCGTCGTGAAACAATACGAAGCCGCAGGCAAAGCGATTCGTGTTCAGGAAGCATCAAGTGAGAGCGCCGAAGTTCGGTTGATCCCTGCCGCAACACCGTAAGGAATTAGGGGACGGGGAAAGATCTGGGGACAGACTCCGAATTCGCGAACCGAAGAGTCGGCATGTTCGAAAACTTCCCAGTTCGCGAATTCGGAGTCTGTCCCCAGATCTTTCCCCGTCCCCTAATTCCTTAATACCCCCGATTTCGTGCAGACGATTGAAGTCACTGTTCTAGACTCTTCTATCTATGAATCGAGTCCTTGCCTTGATGATTGGCTTGACGGTGTTCTTCAGTGCGTGTGCGAATAAAAACGATTCGAAGTACAAGGAGCTGAAAGATTTTCCGGAAACGTCGGACCAGGAGATCCCCTTGAGTGCGCCACTCCAGGTCAACGATCTTAAGGTTGGCACTGGGGAAGCTGCGCAGAAGGGAGATACCGTTCTGGTGCATTACACCGGTTGGCTCTATGAAAACGGCGCCCGTACGACACAGTTTGATACCTCCCGAGTGCCAGATGGTGAGCTTTTTGAAGTCACAATAGGCGAGACACAGGTCATCAAGGGGTGGACGCGAGGTTTGGTGGGTATGAAAGTCGGAGGCGTCCGTCAGTTGATCATTCCTCCGGAACTTGCATACCGTGCAGAAGGAAAGCCGCCTAAGATCCCTCCCTCGTCCACGCTGGATTTCGAAATCGAAATGTTCGGGCTTTTTAAAGGACAGCCTACGGACGCTCCGCCCGCTGCAGAAGAACCGCACCGATAATAACGAGTCCTTTCACCAAGCCCTGCAGGTACACCGATACCTGCAGAAGGTTCAGCATGTTCTGAATCACGCCGAGGATGAGGACGCCAATCACCGTACCCACGATCGTTCCGGCGCCTCCTCGCATCCGGGTTCCACCGATCACCACAGCTGCGATGACATCAAGTTCATAGAGCGTTCCAGAACTGGAACTGCTGATCGATGCCAGCCGTGACGCAACGAGCAGCGCCGCGATTCCCGTGCACAGCCCCAGGAGTGAATAGGTCAGAATCTTCACACGGTCCACGTCGATCGCGGAGTAGATTGCCGATCGTTCGTTCGACCCAATCGCCACAATGTAGCGTCCGAGACGTGTCCAGTTGAGAATGATCCATGCGGCGAAGGCGACGATTGCGAAGACCATTACAGGCCAGGGAAAGAGAAGCGGAACCGGAGACGGCGCGCTGGGCGCAATGTTCGTTCCCGGAATCGCGATGCCACCGGCCCCAATCTTTCCAAAGAGGCCCGTGCCTTCCGCCCGATATTCACCACCGGCAACCAGCGCCATGGAGAGAGAGCGATACGCAGCCAGCCCGCCTAAAGTCGCGATGAACGGAGCGAGCTTTCCTTTGGAAATGAGGAGGCCGTTGACAAGGCCCGCAGCCACTCCACCCGCGATGATCAAAGCAAATGCTCCGATGACAGCCGCCAACTCTGGAGCGCCGCGGGAGAGAAGGGAATTCAAAAGAAGAATCCCAATCCCGCCGAGAAAGGCAACGAGCGAACCTACAGAGAGGTCGATGCCTCCGAGTGTGATCACCAGGGTCATTCCCATTGCGATGACACCCACAAACGAAACTTGTCGCAGGATGTTGAGGAGATTCTCCGGCTTAATCAGGATGCTTTCACCCTTCGTCGCAATCTCGTAGAGGATCGTGAAAGTCACCAGTCCCGCGAGGGCAATGGCGGGAACGATCCAGACGGGCAATGTCGATGTGCGTCTCATGCGCCGGAGGCTTCCAATCCTGCGGCATGAATAATCTGTTCTTCCGTTGCATGTTGTCCATCGAGAATCGTGACCAGCCGTCCGAGACGCATGACGCCGATGCGATGACACATCCCAAGGAGTTCGTTCATTTCCGAAGAGATCATGATGCACGACAACCCCTGCGCCGCCAGTTCGTGAAGCAGATGGTAGATCTCCTCCTTGGCGCCGATATCCACCCCGCGAGTGGGTTCGTCAACGATCAAAACTTTTGGGGACACCTCGAGCCACTTCGCGAGAAGAACTTTCTGCTGGTTGCCGCCGGAAAGTGTTGAGACGGCATCAGTGAGCGATGCGGCATGCAGACGCAACCGCATGGCGTGACTTTGCGTCGCGAGTCTCTGTTTGCTGCGGTTCAAAACGATTCGCGAATAGCGGCGGAGCGAGACTAGAGTCGTGTTATCGATGATGCTCATGTTCAGCGTCAGACCTGCGTCTTTGCGGTCCTCGGCGAGATAGGCGATACCGAGACGTGTCGCGTCTACGGGACCATTGATGCGGGTGGGTTTACCCTTAACAAAAATCTGGCCGTTCGATTTGTGACGCAGGCCAACGATGGCTTCCGCGGCCTCAGTTCTTCCGGCACCGATAAGGCCGGCAAGCCCGAAGATCTCTCCGGAGTGAACATCAAAGGATAGGTCGTCGACTCGATCCGGCACGGAAAGATTCTGTACCGAGAGCACGACGTCGTCCCAGTGCGCCCTGCGGGGCGGGAAATAGTCCGTCATGGGCCGCCCGACCATCAGGCTTGCCAGGCCTCGCTCGTCTGTTGCGCGTACCTCCGCGCTATCGAGCGTTGTTACCACTCTTCCATCGCGGAGGACTGTAATCCGGTCACTGATTCGCAACACCTGCGGAAGGATGTGCGAGATGAAGACGATAGTCACTCCGGTCTGCCGCAGGTGATCGACGAGGCCGAGGAGTGCGTTCGATTCGCGCTCGGTGAGCGTTGCGGTGGGCTCGTCCATGATGAGTACGCTGGCGTTGTAAGAAAGCGCCTTTGCGATTTCAACCATCTGTTTGTCCGCGATGGAAAGCGTGCGGACCGTCCGGGCTGGATCGAGCGTGTGGCCGATACGATCGAGAAGCCGCCGAGACTCATCCTGAGCGCGGTGGCGATGAACCAATCCTCCACGAGTAAATTCACGGCCAAGGAAAATGTTGTCTGCAACGGATAGCTCGTCGACCAGGTTCAGTTCCTGATGGATCATCACGATGCCCAGCTTTATCGAGTCGAGAACCCCATGAAGATGGACGCGCGAGCCGTTCACGAGAAGTTCGCCGGAAGTCGGATCTTCCAGGCCGGACAGCACTTTCATGAGTGTGCTTTTTCCGGCACCATTTTCACCAACCAGCCCATGAACCTCACCGCGCATCAGCTGAAGATCGACTGCATCGAGCGCGCGGACGCTTCCGAATCGTTTGGAAAGGTTTTCGACTGATATGACGGGCGGCACGGTTCTACAACTTACAAGGAATTCGAACCACGTCGATCGAATTCGGCTACTTCGGAATCCTTGCGCTTATACCAAGAAACTTGATCGTGGTCGACTCTTGATTTATAGGAATGCGGCATGAATTCACGACGTTCCCTTGCACTTCTCTTCGTGGCTGGCCTTGGGATAACCGGCGGCATACTGCTTGCAGGAATCCAGGCTCCAATTCCCTCGGACACCAGGAACCTTGCGGAGACCGATTGCACGGCTCAGAAGCTTGGATCCACTATTCCGGTCGGTTCGATCGGAGAGCCTGTCGCCGGAGTGACGCTCAGCGCGCCGCGATGGGTCGCGGCTGGCGGTACAACTCCCGCCTATTGCTCCGTAGATGGAGCGATGGCGCCGATGGACACGAGCGCAAACGGCCGTCCGATCAATTTTCGCGTTGTGCTTCCTGCATCGTGGAGTCGCAGGAGCGTGCAGAGCGGGGGCGGTGGTTTCAATGGGAATGTTCCGAATTTAACCGGCGCTGAGGTTGGCGGCCTTCTGCGCCAGGGATTCGCGACATACGGAAGTGATTCCGGACACAATCAAAGAGATCTTCGGGAAACCCCGGAATGGACTCTCAGCGACGAAGCGATCAAGAACCTCGGCTACATGCAGCTCAAGAAAACCCACGATGCGGCAATCGTTTTGATGCAGCGCGCGTATGGGGAGCCGCCAAGGATGAACTATTTCGTTGGAACATCGCAGGGTGGGCGCGAAGCGCTGACCGTTGCGCAGCGCTACCCGCAGGACTACAACGGCATTGCCGCGAACGTCCCGATCGTGGGGCTCTCGTCGCTGATGCTCGGGCCGGAATTGATACGCATCCAGGAAAAGCCGGCGGCCAACTGGGTCACGCTTGCGAAGGTGAATGCAATTCGCGGCGAGTTCGTCCGCCAGTGCGACAAACTCGATGGATTGGCTGACGGCATCATTAACAACTATATGGCGTGCCGCGCTATTTTCGACATGAGTCAAGGCTCGCCGGATCGCAACCCGTGGACAGCAAAGCGCTGTCCGAACAATGTGGATCCCAATCCCGCCGATACAACGAACGCGGCGTGTCTCACCGACGGTCAAATTTCCACACTCAAGCTTGTCTATAGCCACTATCGCTATGCAACGCCTCTCGCAAACGGTGTGACAGCTTTCGGCATGTGGACACCGACGACCGATCCGTCGGGCAGCGGGTTGATCGTACCCACTCGCTACAAGAGCCAGGAAGGTGCGCCCGAGACTGCTCCCATGCATACGCACCTGGGTGTGCTGGGTGTCACCGGCTTCCTGATGAAGAACGTCAACGCGAACCCGCTCGATTACGTGGAAGGCGGTCCATTGAACGCGCGTCGCGAAGTGTTGTCGCAGTGGCTCGACAGCAACAATCCCGATTTATCGACGTTTGCTCGTCGCGGCGGAAAGATGATTGTGGCGATTGGAACAAACGATACGCTTGCATCGCCAGGAGCGCAGTTGGATTACTATCAGGCGCTTGTCGACAAGATGGGCCGCACCCAACTCGATTCTTTTGCGCGATTGTATGTGCTGCCGCAAGCCGGTCATGGTTTGAATGGCAATAACTACGCGACGGATGGGGACGGCAAAACGATTCCCTCGGCTCCGATCCCGAGCTCCTGGGATCGCGTGAGCATGCTGATCAATTGGGTGGAACGCGGCGTCGCGCCGGGAATGTCGGAAACGGTCACCGCGGGTGAGAGAAGCCTTCCGCTCTGTTCGTATCCGACATATCCGAAGTACGCATCAGGGCCGGTGACGCAGGCGAGTTCCTATCGGTGCGAATAAGTGGGAGGGA
>Ga0157379_10000209_pt1 | contig 45265 bp, 41 predicted proteins | sample S25metaG_FD_121802 | JGI IMG/M metagenome (GOLD analysis project Ga0157379, IMG submission 121802) | Switchgrass rhizosphere microbial communities from Kellogg Biological Station, Michigan, USA - S2-5 metaG | ecosystem: Host-associated > Plants > Roots > Rhizosphere > Soil | place: USA... | reverse complement strand
GGTACGCGCACCTGCGTGATGCGGATCCCGTTCGGGCGCGTCCATTCGGTGATCGTCTCGCCGACGGGATCGGGAAGGTCGGCCACCTGCTCGACGCCGGCGGCCATCGCTTCGATGCGCGCCTGGGTGAGCGTCAGGCGGTCGACGAACGCGGCGGCGGCGCCCTCAGCGCGCGCCGCCGCGACGTCCTCGGCGTTGGCGGCGAGGAGCTGTGCCTCGCGCGCACGCAACGCCGCGGCCCCGGAGCGCAGCGCGGCATTCTTCGCGGCGGTCGACGTGCCGGCGAGGATCGGGGCGGCGGCCCGTGCCGCCCGACACAGGGCGACGACACGGGACTCGATGCTCGCCGCGTCTCGGTTGACGTCGTTCATGACTCCTCCAGGCCTATTCCTGTACGACCACCAGGTCGTCGCGATGGATGATCTCGTCGCTCACCTTGTAGCCGAGCGTCGCCTCGATCTCACGCGAGTGGCGGCCCTTGATCTTCTGCAGCTCGGCGGCGCTGTAGTTGACGAGGCCGCGCGCGAACTCGCGGCCGTCGAGGCCGACGCAGAGGACGCAGGCGCCGACGCCGAAGGCGCCCCGCACCTCGCGCAGGCCGGAGGGCAGCAGGCTGCGTCCCTGGCCGGTGATCGCGCCGCGCGCGCCGTCGTCGACGATCAGGGTTCCGCCGGGCTTCAGCGTGAGGGCGATCCAGCGTTTGCGGCTGGCGAGACGATCGCGCACCGGCAGCACGAGCGTGCCCACCTCCTGCGCCGGATCGAGCACCGCGGCGAGCACGCCGGGGTGGGTGCCGTCGGCGATGACGGTGGCGATGCCCGAGGCCGCCGCCTTCTTGGCCGCGGCGAGCTTCGTCGACATCCCGCCGGTGCCGAGCGGGCCGCTGTCTCCCGCCATCGCCTCGACCTCGGCGGTCACCGCCGTCACCAGCGGCACGGGGGCGGCGTCGGCGACGCGGCGGGGATCGGCCGTGTGCAGCCCGGCGACGTCGCTCAGGATGACGAGCAGATCGGCCTCGACGAGCGCGGCGGTGAGCGCCGAGAGGTTGTCGTTGTCGCCGAGCTTGATCTCGTCGACGACGACGGTGTCGTTCTCGTTCACGATCGGCACGACCCGCCACTCGAGCAGCGCGGCCATCGCGTGCTTGGCGTTCAGGTAGCGGTGGCGGTTGGAGAAGTCGTCGCGCGTGAGCAGCACCTGCGCCACGTGCAACCCCAGCCCCCGGAACGCCGTATCGTACGCCGCCATCAGGCCGATCTGACCGACCGCTGCGGCGGCCTGCTTGTGCGGAATCGTGCGCGGACGCTGCGGTAGTTCAAGACGCGCCACGCCCGCTGCGACCGCGCCCGAGGTGACCACGACGACCTCGCGTCCCGCGTGCACCACCGCGCCGAGCTCGTGCGCCAGTCCGTCGATGCGGTCCCGTCGCAGGCCCGCGTTGCCCGCCAGCACGCCGCTGCCGATCTTCACGACGATGCGGCGCGCGCCCGGAAGGAGCGCGCTCTTGTGCGTGAGCTGCGTCACGAGGGCTCCGGTGCGAAGGTCGACGCCGCGTTCCGGTCGCTCGCCGCCGCGTCGGTCTCCTCGACGGCGCGCCGCTCGCGGCGCGCGCGGCGTACGGCGGCGGCGATGTGCTTCATCAGTGCGGCGACGCCGGCTCTGCTCACCGCCGAGATGCCGTGCAGCTCGATGCCGAGCTCGGCGAAGCGCGGTGTCACGCTCGCGAACCGCTCGCGCGCCTCGGTGACGTCGAGCTTGGTCGCGACGACGATCTGCGGCTTCGCTGCCAGCTCGGCGTCGAACGCGGCGAGCTCGTGGTTCACGGCGCGATAGGCGGCGAGCGGATCCTCCTCGGCCGCGAGGTCGATCAGGTGCACCAGGACCGCCGTGCGGGAGACGTGGCGCAGGAAGCGTGTCCCGAGACCCAGACCGCGATGCGCGCCCTCGATCAGGCCGGGGATGTCGGCGATCACGATCGCGTCGTCGTCGACGCGCGCCACCCCGAGGTTCGGGACCAGCGTGGTGAAGGGGTAGTCGGCGATGCGCGGGCGCGCTGCCGACACCGCGGCGATGAGCGTCGACTTCCCCGCGTTCGGGTAGCCGACGAGTCCCACGTCGGCGAGCAGCCGCAGCTCGAGCCGCAGCTCGCGCGCCTCGCCCGGTAAGCCGGGCTCGGTGCGCCGCGGTGCCCGATTCGTCGGCGTCTTGAAGCGCGCATTCCCCCGGCCGCCGCGGCCGCCGTGCGCGACCACGATCTCTGCGTCGGCGCGGGCGAGATCGGCGACGAGCGTGTCCGACTCGACATCGATGATGCGTGTTCCGATCGGCACGCGCACCACGCGCGATGCCCCCGCCGCTCCCGTTTGCTCCTTGCCGCGCCCGTGCTCGCCGCGCTCGGCCTCGAGGTGGCGCTGGAAGCGGAAGTCGAGCAGGGTCGTCAGGCCCGGGTCGGCGCGTACCACGACGTCGCCGCCGTTCCCGCCGTCGCCCCCGCTCGGCCCGCCATGCGGCCGGTATTTCTCGCGCAGAAAGGCGAGGCAGCCGCGACCCCCGTCGCCCGCCTTCACCGAAATCCGCGCTTCGTCAACGAATTTCATCAGGTGAATAGTATAGCGTAGCTTCCCCCTCCCCGCGCCACGCCCGCGGGGACGGGGGGACTGGGCTAGCTTGAGGCGGCGTTACGGGAAGCAGCGGCATCGGGGGGCGCGCGGATTCGCGTCCAACGCCCGGGGGTTCTCCCTGCTAGCGACCGGAGGGCATACTCCTCGGCAAACGAGCCGCTGCCCCGTGCGGCGAGAATGGAGAGGGAGAAGCGGGAGCGCGTGAGCGGCGCTAGGAAATCGTGCGGCCGCTAGACGGCGTACACGCTGACGCGCTTGCGGTCCTTGCCGAAGCGCTCGTACTTCACGATCCCGTCGATCTTCGCGAACAAGGTGAAGTCGCGTCCCAGACCGACGTTGACGCCGGGATGCACTTTGGTGCCGACCTGGCGCACGAGGATGTTGCCCGCCTTGGCGACCTCGCCGCCGTAGACCTTCACGCCGCGGCGTTGGCCCTGGCTGTCACGTCCGTTGCGGCTGCTTCCTTGTCCCTTCTTATGCGCCATGACTCTCTCCGTGCGACGACGCACCCGCTTCGATGCCGGTCACGCGCACGACCGTGAGTTGCTGGCGGTGACCTTGGCGGCGGCGGTAGTTTTTGCGTCGCTTCTTCTTGAAGACGAGGATCTTCTTGGCTTGCTCGTGGCGGACGATCTCGCCGGTGACGCGGAAGCCATCGAGGAGCGGCTTGCCGACCTTCAGGCCCGCGTCCGACGACGCGAGCAGCACGTCGGTGAACACGAACGCCGAGCCCGGCTCGGCGGACAGCTTCTCGAGACGGATCGTCTCCCCGGGATGCACGCGATACTGCTTCCCTCCGGAGCGAATGACGGCGTAGTCCATAGATGGTTCTCCCGCAGCGGAATCGGGTTTAGTACGCGAGCTTGCTCCTCCTGTCAACGCCGGGTAACAGAACAGCATCGACCCTGCCAGCGCCCACACACGAGCCCTCGTCGTGATGCTCGTTCGCGAGCCGATCCCCGGCGCGGTGAAGACGCGCCTGGCGTCGGTGTTCGGCGCCGACGCCGCGACCGACCTGTACCGCGCGTTCGTCGAGGATACGGTCGAGCGCTTCACCCCGGAGGCGCCGCTGGCGCTCGCCTGCGACCGCCTGATCACCGACGGCTGGGTGGCGTCGCTGGCGCGCCGCCACGGGCTGCCGCTGATCCCACAGGGCGACGGTGACCTCGGCACGCGTCTGAAACGCCTGGCGACGATGGCGCTCGACTCCGTACCGCGCGTCGTCCTCCTCGGCAGCGACGCCCCGACGTTGCCGGTGTCGCACGTCACGGCGGCGCTGCACGCGCTCGCGCGCGCCCGCGTCGTCGTCGGGCCGAGCCTCGACGGCGGCTACAACCTGCTCGGCGTCCGCGCTCCGTTGCCGGATCTGTTCTCGCGCATTCCGTGGAAGAGCGACCGGGTGCTGGCGGCCACGCTGGCGCGGCTCGCCCGCGCCAAGATCGCGCCGGTCGTCCTGCCGTGCTGGTACGACGTCGACACCGACGTCGACGTCGCGCACCTCGCGCGCCACGTAAGGACGCTCGCGACCCTCGGCGAAACGCCGTGTCCGCGCACCAGCCGCGTGCTGGCTCGCCTGGCCCGGGCCGCGCGCGAGCGCCCGCGTCCGTCGCGCCGCTCCCTGCGTGCGCCGTGAGAACGGTCGTGCTCTACGGCAAGCCGGATTGCGAGCTGTGCGACGAGATGAAAGCGGTGGTGGACGAGGTGCGGCGGACGACGCCGTTCACGCTCGAGATCGTCGACATCAGCGGCGACCCATCGCTGTCGGCCGCGTACGGCCTCGACATTCCCGTCCTGATGATCGACGGGCGGAAAGCCTTCAAGCACCGCGTCGAGGCGGCCGCGCTGCGGCGCCGGTTGGCGTGATGCGCGTGCGCGCGCTTGCGCGGTGCCGTCCCGCGTACGGGGAAGGCGGCGCATGCCGGTAATCGCGGTCGACGCGATGGGCGGCGACTTCGCGCCCGACGAGATCGTGAAGGGCGTCGCGCGCGCCTCGCTCGCGACCGCGATCGAGTGCGTGCTCGTCGGCGACGAGCGCCGCATCCAGGGCATCCTCGAGTCGGTGTCGTACAACCCGGAGCACATCAGCATCCGCCATGCGGCCGAGATGGTCGGGATGGACGAAGCGCCGAAGGAGGCGCTCAAAGCGAAGCGCGACGCCTCGATCACGGTCGGCGCCAAGCTCGTCGCCGACGGCCACGCGCAGGCGCTCGTCAGCGCCGGCAACACGGGCGCCTGCATCCTCGCCTGCGCTCGCCACTTCCGCGCCATCAAGGGTATCCGCAAGACGGCGCTCGCGAGCGTCTACCCGCGGCAGACGGAGTATCCGGGACAGGATCAGCTGGCGCTGCTGCTCGATGTCGGCGCCACGATCCGCTGCGACGCGCTCGATCTCGTACAGTTCGCGGTGATGGGTAGCGCGTACGCGCGCCGCGTGTCGAAGGTGGAGCGGCCGCGCGTCGGCCTGCTCAACATGGGGATCGAGCCTTTCAAGGGCGGCGAGGTGCTGACCGAGGCCTACCAGCATCTCACGGCGCTCTCCGGCATCGACTTCGTCGGCAACATCGAGGGCAACGACGTGGCGAAGGGCCGCGCCGACGTGATCGTGTGCGAGGGGCTCCTCGGGAACGTGGTGCTGAAGCTAATCGAGGGCATCGCCGACGTCGTCACCGACGTCGCGAGCAACGCCGTGAAGCAGCGCCTGCTGTGGCGGCTCGGCATGGCGCTCCTCTCGCGCGGCATCCGCGAGGTCGCTCATCTCGCGGACTACACCAAGTACGGCGGCGCACCGCTCCTCGGGTTCGAGCACCTGTTCCTCAAGGCGCACGGCCGCTCGACGGCGCGCGCCATCGAGAACGCGGTGAAGGTCGCAGCCAAGGCGGTCCGCGACGGTGTGCCGGGCGAGATCGCCGCCGGCATCCAGGCGATCCGGTGATCGGGTGGAGCGGGCTTCTCGGGCGCGGGCCGGGTGCGCGTCGCTGGTCGCGTCTGCTCGGGTGGGGGCTCCGGCCACGCCCGGCACCGGCGACCGTGATCTACCGCTGGGATCTCGACAAGACGTATCTCAAGAGCGACTTCGAGAGCCTGCGCAAGATGATGCGGGTGCCGTTCGAGCGCGCCGAGGACAAGATCGACGAGCCCGGCGTTGTCGCTCTGATCCGCTCGCTCAAAACGAGCGCGCGCCGCGAGCAGCGCGCCGCCTTCGTGTACTTCATCTCCGCAAGCCCGCCGCAAATTCAACGTGCGATCCGCGAGAAGCTCGCGCTCGACGGCATCGAGTTCGACGGCATGGTCTTCAAGAATCAGCTGCAGCATCTGGTGCGCGGCCGCTTCCGCTTCCTGCGCGAGCAGATCGGCTTCAAGCTGGCCGAGCTGCTGAAGGCGCGCCTCGCGGCGCCGCCGGGGGCGGTCGAGTTCCTCTTCGGCGACGACTGGGAATCGGATCCGCTGATCTACTCGCTCTATGCCGACGTCATCGCCGGGCGGCTCGATCACGACGTGCTCGCCGACATCCTGGTTCGGCTGCGCATCGATCCCGCGCGCCTGGTCGAGATCAAGGCGCTCAGCCAGCGGGTCGTGCCGGCCGACGCCGTGCGCCGCATCTTCATCAATCTCGAGCGGCGGACGCCGCCCGAGCGCTTCCATCCGTTCGGCGCGCGTCTCGTGCCGACGTTCAACTACTTCCAGACGGCGATCGTGCTGCGCCAGGAGGGCGTCCTGCCGACCGGTGCCGTGGTGGCGGTCGGGCGCTCGCTGCTCGAGCGTTCGGCCTACACGCGTGAACGCTTGCGCAATTCGCTCGACGACCTGACGCGTCGCGGGTACGTCGCGCCGGCGGCGGCGGCGAGCCTGCGCCGCGATCTCGAGGCGGCCGAGGTCCTGCCGTCGTTGAACCCGCTCGGGGGTTGGGCCGGCCGGATGCGGCGCCGGTGGCGCCGACGGCGGGCGCGGCCCCCGGAGCGGCCACCGATTCCCGTGAAGACGATCGAGTACCCGCGTCTCATCGACTCCTGGGTCGCCGGGGGCAGCCGCCTCAGCGGGGAGCTGCCGTGACGGCACGCGGACGCGGCACGAGCACCCGACCGACACGCGCCGCCGGTGCGCGACGGCGACCGGCCGCGACCACCCGGCGCGTGCGGGCGGTGGTGGTGCTCAGCACCGCCGGCTCGCGCGACGAGGCAGAGCGGATCGCGACGGCGCTCGTCGAGGAGCGGCTCGCCGCCTGCGTCAACGTCGTCGCGCCGATCACGTCGGTGTATCGCTGGCGCGGCGCCGTGGAGCGCGCCGAGGAGGTGCTGCTCTTCGTCAAGACCGGGCGCCAGAACGCGGCGCGCGTCGCGGCACGGATCCGCGCGCTCCACAGCTACGAGCTCCCCGAGGCGATCGTGCTGCCGATCGACGGCGGCTCGTCGGACTATCTCGCCTGGGTGCTCGGCGAGAGCGCCCCGCCGCGCCGTGCACGTTGACCCGACTCGGGATGTGCGCGAGGAAGGAACGACCATGAAGGACTTCCGCGACAAGATCGCCGTCATCACGGGCGGCGGCACCGGTATGGGACGCGCGCTGGCCGAGCAGCTCAGCGCCGCGGGCTGCCACGTCGCCATGTGCGACCTGTCGGCCGAGAACATGGCCGAGACGAAGCAACGTTGCGCCGCCGGCGCGCCCGCGGGCGTGCGCGTGACAACGCACCTCTGCGACGTCGCCGACGAGAAGCAGGTCCTGTCGTTCCGCGACGCCGTGCACCGCGAGCACGCGACCGACCACGTCGAGCTGCTCTTCAACAACGCCGGCATCGGCGGCGGCGGCAGCTTCGTGAAGGACGATCGCGCCGAATGGGAGCGCACCTTCGGCGTCTGCTGGTTCGGGGTGTACTACTGCACGCGCGCTTTTCTGCCGATGCTGATCGCGAGCAAGCACTCGCACATCGTGAACACGAGCAGCGTGAACGGCTTCTGGGCGGCGCTCGGTCCGGGCATCGCGCACACCGCCTACAGCACGGCCAAGTTCGCCGTGAAGGGCTTCTCCGAGGCGCTGATCACCGACCTGCGCGCCAACGCGCCGCACGTCAAGGTGGCGGTGGTCATGCCCGGACACATCGGCACGTCGATCGTGATGAACACCGCCAAGGTGCTCGGCAAGGGCGATGCCCTGCACATGGCGCAGAGCGACGTCGCGACCGTGCGGGAGCTGCTGGCACGCCGCGGGCTCCCGGTCGAGTCGATGAGCGACGACGACATCCGCACCGCCATACACAACCTGGCGATCGCGTTTCGCGACAACGCGCCGGTCAGCGCCGCGCAAGCGGCGACGATCATCCTCGAGGGCGTCCGCACCGACCGGTGGCGCATCCTCGTCGGCGACGACGCGCACGCCCTCGATCGCATGGTGCGGGAGTCACCGGAGACCGCGTACGAGCAGTCGTTCGCGGACGCGCTGCACGCGCAGGGTTTCTTTCAGCTCTTCGACTGAGCTTTCGGACGTCAGGCGCGCGACCGTTGGTCCGAAGCCGGGCAGGATTGCCCGACGAGCGCGATCAGTCGCTGCGGATCGACCGGCTTCGCGAGGGAGGCGACCACGCCGAGCGGCTGCGCGATCGACTCGAATCGGGGCAGCGCACTCAGCACGACCACGGGAATGTCGCGGAGCGCACGGTTGTCCTGCTGTACCTGCCGAAACGCCACGCCGTCCATGCGCGGCATGTGCAGGTCGAGCACGACCAGGCAGGGGCGCAACCCGTCCAGCAGGACGTCGAGCGCCTCGCGTCCATCGCGGGCCTCGTGCGTACGCATGCCGTTCAGGGCGAGCAGCAGCGCGATCGCCTCGCGCAGGTCAGTGTTGTCGTCGACCACGAGGACGGTGTGGAAGTGTGGACGCCTCATTGCCGGCTCTGAGTAGGCGACAGGCCGATTCGAGCCAATGCCGGAACGGCGTGAGGGACAAACATCGCGCTGTCTATCGCGGACGCCATATCGCGCGTTTGAACGAGCGGCCGCAACTTTTGTCGGCCTGGCATGTTCAGGCGCCCGAACCATCACGGAGGATCGAAACATGAAAGCACGCATGAGGATCGACGTCGGCATGATCGCCGCCGCCTTTCTGACCGGCGCGATCGTCGCCGAGGCCGCCCCGACGGGCGTCCAATGGACACCCGACGCGCTGCGCATCCTGGTCAACAAGGACGTGGGCGACGAGCGTTGGGCGATCACCTGGAACCTCGACGACCTGTCGACGACCGGCAACGTCTTCTTCCGCGACGATCGCTCACCGTCATTCATCTGGTGCGAGAAGACCGGACACGACTTCCTCTCCTCGATCGGAGAGCTCGATCTGCAGTTTCGCTGCTCCGGCAGCGATGCGGCCTTCGGCGGGTTTCACTTCGACGACTGGAGCCTGATCAGCGACGACGTCCTTCTGCCGACGAGCTTCTTCATCCCGCAAGCCGAGACCTGCGATCTGACGGACGCCGTGAACGGCTCCAGCTCGGCGACCGCGTCCTCCTTCTGGCAGTGCAGCGGGAACGCGGGTCGCTTCGACTTCCAGGTGTTCTCGAACGGCACTGCGGTGAGCTCCGCGACCGGCGGATTCGACTACGACGTCGTCGACGAGGCGTGCCGCATCGCGCGACTCGACGATGGCAGCTTCCTCGACGTCGAGTACTCGCCGAGCCGCGATCATCTGACCGTCTACGAGATCCCGGCCACCGTCGATCAGGCGATCGTCAGCGAGTGCGATCGGAGCAGCTTGTAGCGCGGCTACTCGGACCCGGTGCGCGCCAGGTCGATCGGCACCCACGGCGTCGTGCGCTGCGACGTGGTGTGCTTCCAGACGCGTTCGGTGGCGCGCGAGAGATCGGCGTCGAGCGGTCCCTCGACCGACAGGACCATCGCGCCACGGCGCTCGAGCCGATAGGGCGCGGCGCCCGTCGAGGCGATCACGACCGCATCGGAATCTGGCGCGCTCGCGGCTGCCGGCGCCGGAGCGCCGCCGGGGTGCTTGGCGGCGAGGATCGCCGCATAGCCCTCGAAGAACTCGGCGGCCTCTTTCTCGTTGTCCCACGCCGTCATCCACGCGAGCGCGATGTCGTCGCCGTGGGTGAGGGCGACGAGACGATCGCCATCCCAGCCCGCGGCAACCGACCGCGCGCGGGCCTCGGGCAGGAACTGCTCGCCCAGTACGCGGATCATGAATTCACCGACGGTCGCGTTCTCCGCCACTTGCCAGCCCTCCTGGACGTACGGCGAGAGGCCGGCGACGTGCACGGAAAGCGGATACTCCGCGTGTGTGAAGTACTTGTCGGGATGCAGCACCTGTTCGGTCGAGCTCGGCGGGTGCGCGAGGAGCGCGTTCACGCCCTCCCAGCCCGCGCGCTGATAGGCCCACGTGATGAAGTTCACGCCCGCGACGTACTGGAAGACGACCGTCTCGCGCACGGCGGCGGGAATGTCGGGATAGGCGCGCGCCATGGTGGCCGACACGCTCTCGAGCTTGTGCGCGAGCGAGACCGCGGTGCCCGGCTTCAGGTTGCCGAGGACCGCCGCGAAACCCGCGAGCGTCGCGTCGCCCTCGTAGACGGCGTGGCGCGCCAGCTGCGCGTCGTCCTCGCCGAGGTTGTTCCGGCCGAAATCGAGACCATAGTACTGATCCTGCAAGGCGTGCGTCAGCTCGTGAGCCAGCACCAGCTCGCCGGCGAAGTCGCGGCGCATCACCCCTTCGAGGATACGGGTGGTGATGTCCGGCGTGACGACGTCCTCCACCAGCACCATGCGGCGCTCGATCGGATCGTAGAAGCCGGCGATCTGCGCGCTGTAGAGGTCGAGGTACGCGTGCTCGAGATCGGTGCCGGCGGGCACGAGGCCGAGCATCGCGTAGATCCGGCTCAGGGTGGCGAGCTCCTGCGAGTTGTACTGCGCGTGCAGCTCCCGCTCGAGCATCGTCCGCGCCTCCGCGACCGTCACTGCCTCGACCGGGACCGGCTGGCGGAAGGTGAGACCGCGCGCCGCGACGAGCTTCGCCTTCACTCGCTCGGCAGGTTTCGCGTTGATCTGCCCGTCGTGGATGAGGCGATAGGAGGCGCAGCCGCTCAGGGCGAGCGTGGAGAGCAGCGCGAGCGCCGCCGCTCGCTTCATCGCAGGGGTTCTTCCGTGACGACGGCGGGGAAGCCGATGGTGCTCAGCTCGACGGCACGGCGCTCGGCATCGCGCCGCTCGGCGTAAGGCCCGACGCGCACTCGGTAGAAGAGATCTGCGCGCGCCCGCACCGGGCTTATATAGACGTCGTCATATGTGGGGGCAAGGTTGGCGCGCAGCGCGTCGGCTTTCTCGTGCTCGCCGAACGAGCCGATCTGCACGCAGTACTTGACGTGCGTGAAGTCGCCGGGCGGCCGCTCGATGACCTCGATGCGCACCGGCGCCGTGCCCGGGCCGACGACGCCGATCTTCTGGGCGGCGGCGTAGGAGAGATCGATGGCGCGGTCCTTCACGAACGGGCCGCGATCGTTGATGCGCACGTCGACGGCGCGGCCGGTCTCGAGATTCGTCACCCGGGCGCGCGTGCCGAGCGGCAGGCGCGGATGCGCTGCGGTCAAGTCGTAGGCGTTGTAGATCTCGCCGCTGGTGGTGGCGTGGCCGTGGAAGCCCGGTCCGTACCACGAGGCGATGCCCGTCTGCGGGTGTCCCGGCTCGGGCATCGGCGCGTGCGCGGCGCAGCCGGCGACGACGAGCGCGAGTCCGATCAGCGAGGCGTGTACCGCTGCGCGCACGCCCGCCGCTTCGTGATCCACACCGCCTCCCCACCCCATGCGCCCGCTTGTAGCGCGCTCCACGCGCGGCCCACAAGTGCGCGACCTAGCGCAGCGTTTTACTTGCGGCTCCCGGCTATGGTAACCACGTGTGTCTACCCGTCCGATCGCGAGCGGCGCGCTCACGCGCCCGGCACGCGCATCCGATCGCGCCCGCGCGCGCCGTCGGGCGAGACGGGCGACGAAAGGGAATCCGATGTCCGGCCATTCCAAATGGAGCTCGATCAAGCACAAGAAGGCGATCAAGGACCAGAAGCGCGGCAAGATCTTCACCAAGATGATCAAGGAAATCACCGTCGCGGCCCGTATGGGCGGCGGTGACATCAACGCCAACCCGCGGCTGCGCACCGCCGTCACGACCGCCAAGCAGTCGAGCATGCCGGCCGACAACATCGAGCGCGCCATCAAGAAGGGCACCGGCGATCTCGAGGGCGTCTCCTACGAGGAGATCAACTACGAGGGGTACGGCCCCGCAGGCGTCGCGATCATGGTCTCGGTGCTCACCGACAACCGCAACCGCACCGTCGCCGAGATCCGCAACGTCTTCGGCAAGAACGGCGGGAACCTGGGTGAAACCGGCTGCGTCGGCTGGATGTTCTCGAAGAAGGGCCTGATCACCGTCGACAAGAGCGCGGCGCCCGAGGAGAAGGTCTTCGAGATCGCGCTCGAGGCCGGCGCCGACGACATCGGCGACGGCGGCGAGATCTTCGAGGTCACGGTCGCACCCGAGCGCTTGGAAGACGTGAAGGCCGCGCTCGAGAGCGGCGGCATCACGGTCGCCTCGGCCGAGGTCGCGATGGTGCCGCAGAACACGATCACGCTGCGCGGCCGCGAGGCCGAGCAGACGTTGAAGCTCCTCGAGGTGCTCGAGGATCACGACGACGTGCAAAAGGTCGCAGCGAACGTCGACATTCCGCAGGAGGAAGTCGAGCGCTTGAGCGCTTGAGCCCGGGTGGCCGGGTGCGCTCCGCGTAGGAGCGGGGGGATGAGGGGAGGCGACGATAGGACGCCGGCGTTCATGCGCGTCCTCGGGATCGATCCCGGAACGGCGGTGACGGGGTGGGGCGTCGTGGAGGGTCGGCCCGGCGCGTTCCGTCACGTGGCGCACGGGACCGTCACGACGCGGCCGAACACGTCGCTAGCGGCGAAGCTGGCGAGCATCCACGCCGCGCTGGCCGAGCACTGCGCCACCTGGCGCCCCGACGCGCTGGCGCTCGAGAAGAGCTTCGTCGGCCGCAACGTGCAGAGCGCGTTCCGTCTCGGCGAGGTGCGCGGCATCGCGATGTTGGCCGCCGCGGCCGCGGGGATCGCCGTTGCCGAGTACAGCCCCGCCGAGGTGAAGATGGCCGTGACCGGCAGCGGCCGCGCCGAGAAGCAGCAGGTCGGGCACGCCATCGCCCGCGAGCTCGCGATCACGGTGCCGCTCGCGCCCGACGCGGCCGATGCGCTGGCGCTCGCGCTCTGCCACCTGCACACGGCCCGGGTGCGAGATCTGTTGATCGCCGCCGGCGCGCCCGGGCGAGGACGGCGATGATCGCCCGCCTGCACGGCCGGCTGCTCGAGAAGGTGCCCGAGCACATCGTCGTCGACGTCGGGGGCGTCGGCTACCAGCTCGCGGTGTCACTGCAGTCGTTCTCGCGCCTTCCTGCGCTCGGCGCCGAGGTGGATCTGCGCGTGCACACGCACGTGCGCGAGGACGCATTGCAGCTCTTCGGCTTCCTCGACGACCACGAACGCGCGCTCTTCCTCCTGCTCATCCAGGTGGCGACGGTCGGTCCGCGCGTCGCGATGGCGGTGCTGTCGGGCCTCGAGACCGCCGAGCTCGAGCGCGCGCTCGCGGACGGCGACGCGCGCCGGCTGACGTCCATCCCCGGCATCGGCAAGAAGAAGGCCGACCTCATCATCCTGCAACTGCGCGAGAAGGTGCGCTCGCTGCAGCTCGCGCGCCAAGCCGAGCCCGGCGCCGTGACGGGCGGCGACGGCGCCGAGGCCGTCTCGGCGCTGGTCAATCTCGGGTACAAGCCCGCCGAGGCGGAGCGCGCCGTGCAGGGCGCCTCGGCGGCCGGCTCGACGCCGCTGCCCGAGCTGATCCGGGATGCCCTCCGGAGGCTCGCCTCGTGAAGACGCCGCCGCGCCCGCTCGTCGACGCCGTCATCGTGGACGAGGAGGTCTCGTTCGACGTCTCGCTGCGCCCGGCAACCCTCGCCGAATACATCGGCCAGCCGGTCGTGAAGGAGAACCTCGGCGTGGCGATCGACGCGGCGCGCGCGCGCGGCGACGTGCTCGATCACGTGCTGCTCGCCGGCCCGCCCGGTCTCGGCAAGACGTCGCTCGCCTACATCATCGCCAAGGAGCTCGGCGTCGGCCTGCGCTGCACCTCGGGACCGGTGCTCGAGCGTCCCGGCGACGTCGCGGCGATCCTCACCAACCTCGAGCGGGGCGACGTGCTCTTCATCGACGAGATCCACCGCCTGAACCGCGTCGTCGAGGAGGTGCTGTACCCGGCGATGGAGGACTTCCAGCTCGACATCATCGTCGGCCAGGGCCCGTCGGCGCGGACCCTGAAGCTCGAGCTCAAGCCCTTCACCCTGGTCGGAGCGACCACACGCACCGGACTCCTCACCTCGCCGCTGCGCGACCGCTTCGGCGCCCACTTCCGCCTCGAGTTCTACGGCGTCGACGAGCTGTGCCAGATCCTGCGGCGCTCGGCGGCGATCTTGAGGGTCCCGCTCGACGCCGACGGCGCGGCCGAGATCGCGACCCGCTCGCGCGGCACGCCCCGCATCGCCAACCGCCTGCTGCGCCGGGTGCGCGACTATGCCCAGGTGCGGGCCGATGGCTCGATCACGGTCGCGGTGGCGGCCGACGCCCTGGCCCTCCTCGAGGTGGACGAGCGCGGCTTCGACCGCATGGACCGCGCCATCCTGCTCGCCATCATCGAGAAGTTCGGGGGCGGTCCGGTCGGCCTCGATACGCTCGCGGCGGCCGTCGGTGAGGAGCGGGACACGATCGAGGACGTCTACGAGCCCTACCTGATCAAGGAGGGATTCATCGCGCGCACCCCCAAGGGTCGCGTCGTGACCGAGCATGCCTTCGCCCATTTCGGGGTGAAAGGGCCCAAATCACCTCAGGGACGGTTGCTGTGACCAGCGTAAGTATTGGAAAATACTGGGGACCGCCGTATGGACATCCCGGCGGGCTGCCTCTACAATCTTGGCCCTTCTGGGTTCCGCCACTTCATGACCGGAGTTGGGAAGCTGTTGATCGCCTCGGGCATCGTCCTGGTGCTCGTCGGGATGGCCGTGCTGATGGCAGGTCGGGTGCCCTGGCTCGGACGACTCCCAGGCGACATCATGATCCGACGGGGCAACTTTACGCTGTACATCCCCCTGGCCAGCTCGCTGCTGGTGAGCGCGGTCGTTTCACTCCTGCTGTTTGTCCTGCGGCGCTGAACGTTTCGACGACGTGACAACGATGCGACTCGGCATGCGACCCTGGCGGTCGACGGCAAGCAACGGGGCAATCGCCCCGGACGGCGCAGCCGCGCCTCCGGACGGACAGCGCCGGCGCGAGGGCTGGATCATCGTCTGCACCGCGGTCGCGGTGTTGCTCTTCGCCTTCTTCGAGACGCGCCTGCCGCAGTTCTCGAGCGCCAACTCGCTCTCGAACAACGTCATCTTCTTCCTGCTGATCAACCTCAACATCATCCTTCTCGTCCTCCTCGTCTTCCTGGTCGCCCGCAATCTCGCGAAGCTGGTGTTCGAGCGCCGACGGCGCATCCTCGGCTCGCACCTGCGGACGCGTCTCGTGCTGGCGTTCCTCGCGGTGTCGATCTTCCCCGCGGTGCTGATCTTCCTCGTCGCGCTCGGCTTCATGACCAGCTCGATCGAGAACTGGTTCGACGTGCAGGTCGAGAACTCGCTCGCCGGCTCGCTCGACATCGCGCGGACGTACTACGCGCATGCCTCGGAGAATGCGTTGCACCACGCCCGCGACCTGGCCGAGCGGCTCGCGCGCGAGCACATCATCGACGGCGATCCCGAGCAGCTCACCGACTTCGTCGAGGCCAAGCAGCGCGAGTACAACGTCGGTACGGTCGAGGTATACGGCGCCGATCGGACGCGGCGTGCCTTCGCAATCGCCGACGAGGTGCCGCCGGACGTGAAGCTCGGCAAGACCTCGGCTCTCCTCACTGCCGCGCTCGGCGGCCACTACGACACCCGCGTGCAGTCGGTCGGCGACGGCGACGTCATCCGAGCCGCGGTGCCGATCGAGGCCGGCGGCGGCGTCGCGGGCGCGGTCGTGGTCGACTACTTCATCCCGCAGAGCGTCGCCAATCGCAGCGCCGAGATCGCGCGCTCCTTCCAGGAGTACCGCCAGCTCAAGATCCTGAAGCAGCCGATCATCAGCAACTACGTGGTGACCCTGGTCCTCGTGACCCTGCTGGTGATCTTCTGCGCCACCTGGATGGGCTTCTACCTCGCCAAGGGCATCACCGTGCCGATCCAGAAGCTGGCCGAGGGTACGCGCGAGGTTGCGCAGGGCAACTGGCAGTATCGCATCGGCTTCGGCGAGGGCACGGCGATCGCCTCCGACGACGAGTTCGGCTCCCTCGTGGGCTCGTTCAATCAGATGACCGCCGATCTCGAGACCAGCAACCTCGAGCTGGAGAAGCGCCGCCGCTACATGGCGACGATCCTCGCCACGATGACGGGCGGCGTGATCTCGCTCGACGAGGACGGCCGCGCGACCACCATCAACGAGGCCGCCGAGCGCCTGCTCGGCCTCGATCGCCGGCTCGTGCTCGGGCGCGACGTCGCCGAGGTGTTCGCCCGGCCCGATCTGCAGACCGCGCGCGAGCTGATGCAGGAGCTCTACCGCAACGCCGGCCGCGTGACCGGCGGCGGCCGTGCGCACCGTCAGTTGAAGCTCGTCATCGGCGGACGCGTGCTGACGATCGTGCTCACCGCGACGCTGCTGCGCGACGACGCCGGACAGGACATCGGCGCCGTGCTGTTCTTCGAGGACGTCACCGAGATCGTGAAGGTGCAGCGCATGGAGGCGTGGCGCGAAGTGGCGCGGCGCATCGCGCACGAGATCAAGAATCCGCTCACGCCGATCGGCCTCTCGGCGGAACGCCTGCGCCGGCGCTACGCCGATCGCTTGAAGGACGACGGGCCGCTCTTCGAGGAGTGCACGCGGACGATCGTGCGCCAGGTCGAGGAGCTGAAGACGCTGGTCAACGAGTTCGCGACCTTCGCGCGCCTGCCGTCGGGTGAGCACACCCCGGAGAACCTCAACAACGTCGTCGACGAGGCGATGGTGCTCTTCAAGGAAGGGCACCGCGACATCCGCTTCAGCTTCGACGCCGACCCATCGCTGCCGTTGCTGCCGCTCGATCGCGAGGGCATCAAGCGGGTCGTCATCAACATGCTCGACAACGCGGTCGCGGCGCTCTCGCCCCCGAACGGGGTCGAGCGCCGCATCGAGGTCAGCACGCGCTTCCACCACGCGCACGGCATCGTCGCGCTGGAGGTGGCCGATACCGGCAGCGGCATCGAGCCGAACGCCCGGGCACGCCTGTTCGAGCCCTATTTCTCGACCAAACAGGGTGGGACGGGGCTCGGCCTCGCGATCGTCTCGACGATCGTCGCCGATCATCAGGGATTCGTCCGTGTCAAAGACAACGAGCCGAGGGGCAGCCGCTTCGTGATCGAGCTCCCGGTGAAAGGGCAGGTCGAGCAAATCGTCCTGCACTAGGAGGGGTAGATGGGTACCGAACACGAGAGCCAGGGGCTCGAAACCATCCTCGTCGTCGACGACGAACCGGGCATCCGCCAAAGCGTGCGCGGCATTCTCGCCGACGAGGGCTATCGCGTCCTCGAGGCCGAGGACGGCCGTGGCGCGCTACGTCTCATCGAGAGCGAGCGCCCTCGTCTCGTGATCCTCGACATCTGGATGCCGGAGATGGACGGTATCGAGCTGCTGCGCCGCATCCGCGACTCGGACCCGGTGACTCCGGTGATCGTGATCTCCGGCCACGGCAACATCGAGACCGCTGTCACCGCGACCAAGCTCGGTGCCTTCGATTTCATCGAGAAGCCGTTCTCGCTCGACGGCCTGCTGCACGTCGTCGACCGCGCCCTGGAGTCGCATCCGATCGGCGCGAGCACCGAGAGCAACCTCGACGCCGCCGTCGTCACGTTGACGCGGCCGCTCGGCCAGCGTCCGTGGACGCAGCGCACCATCAGCCGGAGCGTCGTCGCCAATGGCCAGGGCCTGCACTCGGGCATCCGGACGGGGCTCATCCTGCAGCCGCTCCCGGCCGGCAGCGGCATCGTCTTCGGCAGCATCTCGACGTCGGCCACGATTCCGGCGCGCATCGAGTACGTCGACTCGACGGGCTACGCGACCACGCTCTTCCACGACGGCATCGTCGCCAAGACCGTCGAGCACCTGCTCGCCGCGCTGCACGGCTACCGCATCACGAATCTGCTGGTGAAGATGCAGGGCGAGATCCCCATCTTCGACGGCTCCTCGTCGGAGTTCTGCGCCCTCCTCGAGAGCGCCGGCGTCGAAGACCAGGGCGGCGCCGTCGACGAGATCGTCATCGACCGGCGCTACGAGATCGGCGACCCGAACGGCGAGTACATCGCCATCGAGCCGGCCGAGAGGTTCGGCGTCCACTACGTGCTGCAATACCCGGAGCCCGTCGGACGCCAGGAATACACCTTCACGCTCGGCAGCACCGAGGACTTCAGGCGTGACATCGCGCCGGCGCGCACCTTCGGGTTCCTGCGCGAGATCGAGACGCTCGAGAAGATGGGCCTCGCGAGCGGTGGCCGGCTGCACAACTGCATCCTGATCGGCGAGAACGGCGTGGTGAACACGCCGCTCCGTTTCCCGGACGAGCTGGTGCGCCACAAGATCCTGGACATCATGGGCGACTTCTACCTGCTGGGACGGCCGCTGCGCGGCTTCATCACCGCGCAGATGACCGGTCACAGCGACAACGTCGCGCTGCTGAAGGTGCTGCGGGAGCGGTTCGAGCTGCAGTAGGCGCACGCCCGGCGGGATCGCCAGCACGCGCGGCGATTGCCCGCCGGCGCCACGTGGAGTGCCTGATCAGAGCGCGTCGCGCACGGCGACGGCAGGGAGGGTCGTGCTCTTGGCCGCGGGCGCGTACGCGTTGGCGCTCGGCTTGAACGTCCACGCCTCCTTTAGGCAGTTGATTCCCAGCTCCTGTGTCGTATAATTGCGCAATAGCGCAATTATGCAATCGAGATCCCCGCACTCCCGCTGGAAAGGCTCATCTCATCGACAGGTGGCACTTCGGCGGTTCAAAGCCGAGGTCTTTCAGGCACTGGCGCATCCGACGCGCATTCACATCGCCGAGTGCCTGCAGGAAGGCGAGTTGCCCGTTGGCGTCTTGATCGACCGGATCGGTATCGAGCCGGCGAATCTGTCGCAGCATTTGGCCGTACTCCGGGCGAAGGGTCTCGTCGTCAATCGTAGGGAAGGGACGCAGGTGTTCTATGCCCTGCGTGACCCCTTGCTGAGCGAGGTCCTCGCCAACATGCGCCAGTACTTTCAAGCGCATGTCGAGGAAGCGCTGCGCATTCTGAAAGAGATCTAGGCGTGGCGCGGCCGTGGAGCGGAGTGCCGCTGCCGAAGTCGGTGCTCTGCCTTTCGGACTACTCGGCCAGCACCCTCGCGTCCGATGTCGTGGCCGGTGTGACGGTGGGACTCGTGGCGCTGCCGTTGGCGATGGCGTTTGCGATCGCGAGCGGCGTCGCCCCGCATTCTGGGATCTACTGTGCCATCATCGCGGGATTCATCATCTCGGCACTTGGCGGGTCGCGGACGCAGATCGGTGGCCCCACCGGGGCGTTCGTGGTCGTGGTCGGAGGGATCGTGGCGAAGCACGGGCTCGACGGCCTGTTCATGTGCACGTTCATGGCCGGTATCGTGCTCGTGCTGCTTGGCGTGACCGGCCTCGGCACGGCCGTCAAGTACATTCCGCGGCCGGTCGTCATCGGTTTCACCAATGGGATCGCCATTCTCATTGCGAGTACCCAGATCAAGGACTTCTTCGGGTTGACCCTCGCGGCCGTGCCCGGTGAGTTCCTGGGCCGTCTACAAGCGATCGGCGCGCATTGGGACACGCTCTCTTGGCCGGCGACGGCGATGTCGTGCGCGGCTCTCCTCGGGATCGTCCTCGTGCGCCGCCTCCGCCCCGCCTTCCCCAGCTCCGTGTTGGTGCTGTTCCTCGGCACCGCGGTCGCGTGGGGGCTGCACCTGCCACTGGAGACGATCGATACGCGATTTGGCGGCATCCCGAGCGGCTGGCCTCCCTTTGCGCTCCCGCACTTCAGGCTGAACCTCGTGCTACCCTTGTTGTCCCCGACCTTGACCGTGGCGATGCTGGGCGCAATCGAGTCATTGCTGTCCGCGGTCGTGGCCGATCGCATGTCCGGCGACAAGCACGATCCGAACGTCGAGCTGTTCGCGCAGGGAGTGGCGAACATCATGTCGCCCCTGGCGGGGGGTCTTCCCGCGACGGGGGCGATCGCGCGCACCGCAACCAACATCCGCTCCGGCGCGCGGACGCCTGTCGCCGGGATGGTGCACGCGTTGACGCTCCTCGGGATCGTCCTCGTCGCCGCACCTCTCGCGAAGCACATTCCGCTCTGCGTGCTCGCGGCAATCCTGATGGCGGTTGCCTACAACATGGGGGAGTGGAGCGAGATTCCCGATATCCTCCGCATGAGCCGTGGGGACATCACGGTCTGGGTCATCACGTTCATGCTCACGGTGCTCGCGGACCTCACGGTCGCCGTCGAGGCCGGCATGATCCTCGGGGCGCTACTGTACATCCGCAAGGTGACTTTCACGACGACGGTGTCGCGCGTGACTTCCGAGTACGTGGCGGCCGGCGTCGTCCACAGCCTCCAATCGAACTCCATCCCGGAGGGCGTCGGCGTCTATCGCATCCACGGTCCCTTTCTCTTCGGCGCAGCCGACAAGCTCGCGGTCATCGACGGCGATCTTGCCGAGCTCCCGAGCGTCGTGGTGCTGCGCTTGCGCAACATGACGGCGATCGATGCGACGGGACTGCATGCTCTGGAGCGCCTGGCTGATACGCTCCACGCATCGGGACGGCACCTCGTCCTCTGCGGCATGCGTGACCAGCCCGCCCAGCTCATGGAGCAGGCCGAGTTCCACCGGCACATCGGTGACGCGAACATTCAGCCCCATCTCGCCGCTGGCCTCGCGCGCGCCCGTGAGATCCTGGCAACGGCATCCAACGAGCCCGAGCGGCGCTCGGCGTAGCCGAACGGATGGAACGCTGCCCGTCGTCGCCAGGCTGGCCTACCAGCGCGTCTTGGTGAGGCGGGTGAGTGCGCGGCGGTCCCTCTTGGATGGGCGCGTGTCTGCTCGCGGCGCCGCGGGCATCAGGGCGCGCTGAGCCGCACGTTCGGCCCGTGCGCCTCGGCTTTCGGAGGTCTCCTCGTATAGGGTGGTGGCGATCGAGGCGGGGCCGCGGCGGGCGGAGAGGGCGAGGACACTGAGGATCAGCTCGTCCTCGCCGCGCCGGACGGTGAGCGTGTCGCCGACCTTCACGTGCTTCGCGGGCTTCGTACGCGCGCCGTTCAGGTGCACTTTGCCGCCGTCGACGGCGGTCGCGGCGAGCGCGCGCGTCTTGAAGAGCCGAGCCGCCCACAGCCACTTGTCGATGCGGAACGGTTCGGCATCACTGTTGCTTGACATCACGGACCACCCGGCGTACGTAGCATTTGAACCTTTTAATCTGACCCTGCGAGGTCAGGAAAGGTGGTCCGGTGACCCTCTCCACGTTCGTGTCTCACTCGTTCGAAGGCCCTCTCGGCTCCGGCCGGGAGGGCTTTTCTCTGTGGCGCCGTGGCTGAGGACGGACTCCTGCTCGACGCGGCGCAGATGCAACGCGCCCTGGCGCGTATCGCGCACGAGGTCGTCGAGCGCAATCCGCAAGTCGACGCCCTCGTACTGGTCGGTATCCGCTCGCGCGGCGTCCATCTCGCCGGGAGAATCGCCAGCAAGATCGAGGAGCTGACGGGGAAAGCGGTGCGCGTCGGCTCGATCGACATCACCGCGTATCGCGACGACGTCGAGCAGCCGCGCGAGCGCATCGAGGTGACGGCGACCGACGTGCCGCTGCCGATCGACGAGCGCGTCGTCGTGCTCGTCGACGACGTCATCTCGACCGGACGCACCGTGCGCGTCGCGCTCGACGTGCTCGGTGAGCTCGGCCGCCCGCGCGCCGTGCAGCTCGCGGCGCTCGTCGATCGCGGCGACCGCGAGGTGCCGATCAAAGCCGACTTCGTGGGACAGAATCTCGCGCGTGGCGAGCGGCGGCGCGTGCACGTGCGCGTCCGCGAGGTCGACGGCGCCGACGAGGTGCGCCTGCAATGACCCGCGACGTCCTCGCGATCGCCGATCTCGCCGACGAGGAGATCGAGGAGATCTTCCGCCGCGCCGAGCGCATGGAGGCCGCGCTCAAGAGCCGCGAGAAGATGCACGACGCGGCCGGCACGATCATGGCGACCGTGTTCTACGAGCCGAGCACGCGCACGCGCCTCTCCTTCGAGGCGGCGATGTGGCGCCTCGGCGGCGCCGTCATCAGCGCGCCCGACATGAAGAGCTCGTCCGCCGCCAAGGGCGAGACGCTCGCCGACACGATGAAGGTCGTGTCGAGCTACGCGGACCTGCTCGTGGTGCGCCACTTCTGGGACGGCGCCGCGCGGCTCGCCGCGGAAAGCGCCGATATCCCCGTGATCAATGCCGGCGACGGCAGCCACGAGCATCCGACGCAGACGCTCTGCGACCTCTACACCCTGCGCCGCGCCAAGGGCACGTTGAAGGGCCTCACCGTCGCCGTCGGGGGTGATTTGAAGTACGGCCGTACCGTCCACTCGTTGGTGCGGGCGCTGGCCCGCTTCGGCGCCAACATCGTCATCGTGCCGGTGCGCGGCATGGAGTTCCCCGGCTGGCTGCTGCAGCAGCTCGCCGACGAGTACGCGTACCAGCCGCGCATCGCGCGCCCCGACGATCTGAAGGCGCTCGCGCAGGACGTGCACGCGCTCTACCTCACGCCCGCCAAGCCGCATCAGCTCACGCTGTTCACCGACGCCGAGTTCGATCTCGAGGAGCGTCTCGCGTCGGCCGAGCCGATCACGCTCGACGCCCTCTACATGACGCGCCAGCAGCGCGAGCGGCAAGACACGCCCGACGACGGCGTCGAGTACCTGCGGGTCGACAAGGAGACGTTCCAGGATCCCTCGATGCGGCACACGCTGCTCATGCATCCGCTACCGCGCACGGGCGAGATCTCGGCGGCGCTCGACCGCGATCCGCGCAGTGTCTACTTCCAGCAGGCCGCGTACGGCGTGCCCGTGCGCATGGCGCTGATCACGTTCCTCCTCGATCACCGCGCCGCCGCGGCGGCGACGGTCGCGGCGGCGCCGCGCGCCGAGGGCACGATCCGCATCGGGCCGCGCTGCGCCAACCCGAACTGCGTCACGCGTCGCGAGGAGGTCGCGTCCGAGCGGCGCTTCCGTTTGCGCCGCGAGAGCAACGGCGGCGGGCATCTCGTCTGTCTCTATTGCGAGCACGAGCTGCGCATCCAGGTGATCGGCAACCGCAAGTCGCGCCACTTCCACGTCTACGACGAGCCCATGTACGGCTACTTGGACGGCTGGATGCGCGACGGCACGCTCGTGATCTTCGACTCGGTCAAGCAGGCCGAGGAGGCGGGCTACAAGCCGTACAAGCTCGGTCCGCAGAAGGCGATCATGAACGCCGCCGAGATCGAGCGCAGCCTCGCGGAGCTGACCGACGCGATCCTCGCGGACACGCCGGAGCTGAACGAGCTCGTGATCATCGGCATCAAGACCGCGGGGGCGTACCTGGCGCACCGCTTGGTCGAGCGCATCCGGACGGCGCGCGGGGTCGAGGTGGAGCTCGGCGTGGTCGACGTGCACGGCGGCTCGGACGCGATCCAGCGCTGGCCGGGGAACGGCGCCGACGGCGAGCCGGTGCCGATCGCCGACCGCTCGGTCGTGGTCGTCGATGACGTCATCAATTCCGGCTGGACGGTGAAGGAGGCGCTCGCCGCCATCTGGCGCTGTGGGCGGCCGCGTGAGGCGCGACTTGCGGTTCTGGTCGACCGCGGGCATCGTCAGCTGCCGATCAAGCCGACCTACGTCGGGAAGCACCTTCCGACGGCGCCGCACGAGCGCGTGCGCGTCCGTCTGCGCGAGCTCGATCGCGAGCACAAGGACACCGTGGTCATCTACTCCTACGTCGATCCGAAAGCGGCATGAGGCATACGCGGTGATCGATCTCGCGATCAGGAATGGGCGCGTGCTGGATCCAGTGCGCTCGCTCGACGTCATCGGCGACGTGCTCATCGACGACGGCAAGATCATGGGCGTCGCCTCGCCCGGCGAGGGCCCGCGCGCGCGGGCCGTGCTCGACGCCGCCGGCTTGTGGGTGACGCCGGGCCTCATCGACATGCACGTGCACCTGCGCGAGCCGGGCGGCGAGCACAAGGAGACGATCGCGAGCGGCGTGGCGGCGGCGGTTGCCGGAGGCTTCACGACGGTTGCCGCGATGGCGAACACCGATCCGGTCAACGACGACGCCGAGGTGACGCGCTGGATCCGCGCTCGCGCCGCCGAGGCGGGCCTGGCGCGGGTCGTGCCGGTGGCTGCGGTCACGAAGGGCCTCGCGGGCGAGGAGCTGACGGATTTCGCGGCGCTGCGCCGCGCCGGTGCGGTCGCCTTCTCGGACGACGGCATGCCGATCATGGACGAGGCGATGATGCGGCGCGCGCTCGAGGCCGCGGGCGAGCTCGGCATGTCGATCATCGCCCACGAGGAGGACCGTACGCTGAGCGCGGGGGCGGCGATGCAGGCGGGCCCGATCGCCGAGCGTCTGGGCGTGTGCGGCGTCGGGGGCGAGAGCGAGGCACGGATGATCGCGCGCGATTGCGCGCTGGCGGTCGAGATCGGTGGACGTCTGCACGTGGCGCACGTCAGCACGGCGGCGGGCATTGCGCACATCCGGCGCGTCCGCGCGACGGCGCGCGGCGTGAGCGCCGAGGCGACGCCGCACCACTTCACGCTCGACGCGACCGCGGTCGAGACGCACGGGGCCAACGCCAAGATGAATCCGCCGCTGCGGGATGTCGCCGACGTCGAGGCGGTGCGCGCGGCGCTCGCCGACGGCACGATCGAGGCGATCGCGTCCGATCACGCGCCGCACCACGCCGACGAGAAGGCGCGCGGCCTCGCCGCGGCGCCGTTCGGCATCGTCGGCCTCGAGACGGCCGTGGGGCTGACCCTGGCGCTGGTGCACGCCGGCTGCCTCTCGCCTGCGACCGCGGTGCGCGCGTTGACGATCGGTCCGGCGCGCATCCTCGGGCTCACGAGCGGCCAGCTCACGCGCGGCGCCGCCGCCGACGTGTCGCTGCTCGATCCCGAGCAGCCCTGGTCGGTCGAGCCGGCCGCGTTCCGCTCGCGCTCGCGCAACACGCCGTTCGCGGGGACGCAGTTGCGCGGCCGCGCCGTCGGCGTCTGCATCGGCGGGCGCGTGATCGGCGAGAGCGAAGCACGGGTACGCCGCTAGGCGAGGGGAGGAGAGCACACTGAGCGAGCACAATGCACGGCCGGCCTTGCTGGCGCTCGCCGACGGCACGACGTTCCGCGGCATCGCGTTCGGCGCCGACGGCGAGACCGGCGGTGAGGTCGTGTTCAACACGGCCATGACCGGCTACCAGGAGATCCTGACCGACCCGTCGTACTCCGGCCAGCTGGTCGCGATGACGTACCCGGAGATCGGCAACGTCGGCGTGAACCGCGAGGACGCGGAGTCGCGGCGGCCGTTCGTCACGGGCTTCATCGTCAAGGAGTATTGGGATCCCGCGAGCAACTGGCGCGCCGAGCAGAGCCTCGGCGACTACATGCGCGATCACGGGATCGTCGGCATCGCCGGGATCGACACGCGCGCGCTCGTCCGCCATCTGCGTACGCACGGCGCGCAGGAGGGCGTCATCTCCACCGTCGATCTCGATCCGGCGCGGCTGGTCGCGAAGGCGAAGGCCCGTCCCGGCCTCGTCGGCGTCGATCTCGTGCGCGAGGTGACGTGCGCCGAGGCCTACGACTGGGACGAGCCGCCGTGGCAGCTCGGAGGCGCCGCGCCGCCGGCCGCGAGCGGGCCGCGGCCCTTCGTGATCGCGTACGACTACGGCATCAAGTTCAACATCCTGCGGAACCTGGTCGCGAGCGGCTGCCGCGTGCGCGTCGTCCCGGCGGCCACGACCGCGGCCGCCGTGCTGGCGCAGAAGCCGGACGGCGTGTTCCTCTCCAACGGCCCCGGCGATCCCGACGCCGTGCCCTACGCGCGCGAGCAGGTCGCCAACCTGATCGGCAAGGTCCCGATCTTCGGCATCTGCCTCGGACATCAGATCCTCGGCCTCGCCCTCGGCGGCCGGACCTACAAGCTCAAGTTCGGCCACCACGGCGCCAACCACCCGGTGATGGACGTGACGACGGGCAAGGTCGAGATCACGTCACAGAACCACGGCTTCGCCGTCGACGTCGAATCCCTGCGCGGCCTCGCCGAGCTCACCCACCAGAACCTGAACGACCGCACCGTCGAGGGGCTCACCCACACGAAGGAGCCGCTCTTCTCCGTGCAGTACCATCCCGAGGCGTCGCCCGGCCCGCACGATGCGCAGTATCTCTTCAAGCGCTTCGTGGATCTGATGGCGCGCACGAAAGGCTGACGTGCCGAAGCGGACCGATCTCAAGACCATTCTGCTCATCGGCTCGGGCCCGATCGTCATCGGCCAGGCGTGCGAGTTCGACTACTCCGGGGTGCAGGCGTGCAAGGCGCTGCGCGAGGAGGGCTATCGGGTCGTCCTGGTGAACTCCAACCCCGCGACGATCATGACCGATCCCGAGTTCGCCGACCGCACGTACGTCGAGCCGATGACGGCGGAGGTGCTGACGCGCATCATCGAGCAGGAGCGGCCCGAGGCCGTGCTGCCGACGATCGGCGGCCAGACGGCGCTGAACCTCGCCATCGAGATCGCCGAGGCGGGCGTGCTCGAGCGGTATGGGGTCGAGCTGATCGGTGCCAAGCTGCCGGCCATCAAGAAAGCCGAGGATCGCGATCTCTTCAAGGCGGCCATGCAGCGCATCGGCCTCGACCTGCCGCGCAGCGGGTACGCGCACACGCTCGAAGAGGCCGAGGTGGTCAAGCGCGACATCGCGTTGCCGCTCATCGTACGGCCGTCGCGCACGCTCGGCGGCACCGGCGGCGGTGTGGTCACCAGCGAAGCGGAGTTCGCCGACGTCGTGCGCGCGGGCCTCGCGGCCTCGCCCACGAGCGAGGTGCTGATCGAGGAGTCGATCGCCGGCTGGAAGGAGTTCGAGCTCGAGGTGATGCGCGACGCCAAGGACAACGTCGTCATCGTCTGCTCGATCGAGAACTTCGATCCGATGGGCATCCACACCGGCGACTCGATCACGATCGCGCCGGCGCAGACGCTGACGGACAAGGAGTACCAGCTGATGCGCAACGCGGCGATCCGCATCATCCGCGAGATCGGCGTCGACACCGGCGGCTCCAACATCCAGTTCGGCGTGCATCCGGACAACGGACGGCTGGTCGTGATCGAGATGAATCCCCGCGTCTCGCGCAGTTCGGCGCTCGCCAGCAAGGCGACGGGCTTTCCGATCGCGAAGATCGCGGCCAAGCTCGCGATCGGCTACACGCTCGACGAGATCCCGAACGACATCACGCGCGAGACGCCGGCCTGCTTCGAGCCGACGATCGACTACGTGGTGACGAAGATCCCGCGCTTCACCTTCGAGAAGTTCCCGGCGGCGAAGGACGTCCTCGGCCCGCAGATGAAGTCCGTCGGCGAGGCGATGGCGATCGGCCGCACGTTCAAGGAGTCGCTGCAGAAGGCGATGCGCTCGCTCGAGACCGGCAGCTACGGCTTCGAGCCGACCCACGTCGACCTGCGCGACCGCGACGCGCTGCGGGCGCGGTTACGGGTCGGCAGCGCCGAGCGCCTGTGGGTGATCGGCGACGCCTTCCGCGCCGGCATGTCGATCGATGAGATCTACGAGGTCTCCGGCATCGACCCGTGGTTCCTGCGCAACATCGAGGAGATCATCGCCTTCGAGAGCGCGCTGCGGCCGGGCATGCTCGACGGCGCGACGCTCGCGACCGCCAAGCAGCTCGGCTTCTCCGACGTCCGCATCGCCACCGTCACGGGGACGGACGAGGACGCCGTGCGGCGAGCGCGTCAGGCCGCCGACGTCGCCGCCGTGTACAAGCGCGTGGACACCTGCGGCGCCGAGTTCGCGGCGCATACCCCGTACTTCTATTCGAGCTTCGACGCCGAGGACGAGACGGCGCCCGAGCGGCGCAAGAAGATCATGATCCTCGGCGGTGGGCCGAACCGCATCGGGCAGGGGATCGAGTTCGACTACTGCTGCGTGCACGCGGCCTTCGCGCTCCGGGCCGACGGTTTCGAGACGATCATGGTCAACTGCAACCCGGAGACCGTCTCGACCGACTACGACACCTCCGATCGGCTCTACTTCGAGCCGCTCACGCTGGAGGACGTGCTGGCGATCTGCGCCCGCGAGCGGCCGGATGGGGTCATCGTGCAGTTCGGCGGGCAGACGCCCCTCAAGCTCGCGGTGCCGCTCGAGCGCGCCGGAGTGCCCATCATCGGCACCAGCCCGGACTCGATCGACCGCGCCGAGGACCGCGAGCGCTTCGACGATGTGCTGCGTACGTTGAATCTCCTGCGCCCCGACAACGGTATCGCCCGCACCGACGCCGAGGCGATCGCCGTCGCCGACCGGGTGGGTTACCCGGTGCTGGTGCGTCCGTCGTACGTGCTCGGTGGCCGCGCCATGGAGATCATCTACGAGCCGCACGACCTCGAGCGCTATGTGCGCCGCGCGTTCGCCGCCTCGCCCGACCGGCCGCTGCTCATCGACCGCTTCCTCGAGGACGCGGTCGAGATCGACGTCGACGCGGTGAGCGACGGGCGCGACGTGGTGATCGGCGGGATCATGGAGCACATCGAGCGCGCCGGCGTGCACTCCGGCGACAGCGCCTGCTCGCTGCCGCCCTCGACGATCGATCAGGAGGTGCAGGACGAGATCCGCCGCCAGACGGTCGCGCTCGCGCGCGAGCTGCGTGTCGTCGGCCTGATGAACGTGCAGTACGCGGTGCAGAACCGGCGCGTGTTCATCCTCGAGGTGAACCCCCGTGCCTCGCGTACGGTGCCGTTCGTCAGCAAGGCGATCGGCGTGCCGCTCGCCAAGATCGCCGCCCGCGCCATGGCGGGGAAGACTCTCGCCGAGATGGGCTTCACGCGCGAGATCGTGCCGCGCCACGTGAGCGTCAAGGAGGCGGTCTTCCCGTTCCTCAAGTTCCCCGGCGTCGATACCGTGCTCGGCCCGGAGATGAAGTCGACGGGCGAGGTCATGGGCATCGGCGAGACGTTCGGCGCCGCCTTCGCCAAGGCCGAGCTGGCGGCGGGTACCGTGCTGCCGCAGCAGGGAACGGCCTTCATCAGCGTCCGTCCCGAGGATCGCCGCGAGGCTTCCGGCATCGCCCGCCGCCTGGCGCAGCTCGGCTTCCGAATCCTCGCGACCAGCGGCACAGCGGCGCAGATCAAAGCCGACGGCGGGACCGTCGAGGTCGTGAACAAGGTCTTCGAAGGCAGCCCGCACGTCGTCGATGCCCTGCAGGCCGGCACGATCGCGCTGGTCGTCAACACGCCGCAGCCCGACTCCAAGTCGCTGCGCGACTCGTTCTCGATCCGCCGCACGGCGCTGGAGCGGAAGATCCCCTATTTCACGACCCTCGCCGGCGCGCAGGCGGCGGCGGAGGCGATTGCCGTGCTGCGCGAGGGTGTGCTCACCGTCACGCCGCTGCAGGAGTACCACCGCGCGCTGCGCTGACGAGGTCGCAGGACGTCGAGGGTAGGCGCCGCCGGGCTAGGCCGCTTCGAGCGGACGATTTGACCGGTCACAATTCGGGGGTGTAGTGCGGGGGTGACGCGGGAGGTGCGCGCGATGCCGCGTGTCTACGAGCACATGATTCGCGAGCCGGTCGGCAATTGCGATCCGCGCCCGGCCATCTGTGTCCATCCCGACACGCAGGTAGCGGATGCGATCGCGCTCATGAAGCAACACTCGTGTGGGTGCGTCCTCGTGCAAGCGGGGGACCGCCTGCTCGGGATCTTCACTGAGCGCGATGTGCTCCTGCGGGTCGCCGGTGCCGGCCTCGACACGCGCCGTACGGTGGTGTCTTCCGTGATGACGCCCGACCCCGAGACCCTGACCATGCGCGATGAGCTCGCGTGGGTGTTGAATCTGATGGCGGTCGGCGGGTTTCGTCACGTGCCGATCGTCGACGACGCCGGCAAGCCGATCGCGATCGTCTCGATGCAACACATCGTGGAGCGTCTCGTCGAGTGCTTCCCAAAGGCCGTGTTGACGCTGCCGCCGCGTCCCGGGGCCGATATCGCTCACACTCGCGAGGGAGCGTAGGGGGCGGTCGTCGAGATACTTCGCGGAACGCGCACGGATTTGCACTCGGCGTGCTAGCGGAGCGATTGCCGTTCCTCGTCACCCGATGGCAGTTCCTGCTGTAGTGCCGTTCTTTGGCACCGCCGATCGAAGATCGATCTGCGCGGGCGACGGACAATCGGGATGCGCACCGATTTGCACTTCTGCTGGCGTCGTCCGGTCGAATCGTTCTAGACGATCATAGCCGCGGAAAGGCCTTGCATCTGCGGCGAAGAATAGGCGAAAGTCGATTCCGCGTCAAGGTGAAGAACTTCCATGGCTGTCGATCTCACGTCCCTTTTCGTTCGAAGACTGGTTGGACTTCGTCTTCAATCACGATCCCGTTCCAAGGCACGCAGAGGACGAGGTGCGGGTGCTTTCTCGGAAGACCCAGTGACGTTGACGTGCGGCGCGGCGGGGCGGTGATGAAGGCGCAATTCCTGGTGGCGGCGAGCCTGATCGTGTGTGGTCTTGCGAGCGTCGACGGAACCGCGCGCGCCGGCGAATACGCGATCCGCATCACGTCACCCGCATTCTGGGCGGAGCTCACGGGTCCGAGAGTCCTGGTGCGCGGGACGGTACAGGCGCCAGTGGGGGCCGGGAAGCTCGTGCTGGCGGCCGGCGAGCATACCGAGGATCTCCCCGCCAATCTCAACCTCGCGGCGATGCGCAATGGTGGCGGGGGGCTCGCGGGCCTGCGAGCGCTCGGGCTCATCGCGGCGGTCGAGGGAGGGCAGTTCGCCGTCCTCGTGCCCGCGCGCGAGGGCGACAACGTCATCACGGTGACGGCCGGCGACGTGACATCCGAGCGGGCGCGAACGTCCGTCACGGTCCACGTCACCGACGTGGCACGTGACGCGAGTCGGCTCGACCCGAATCCCGTCGCCGGCATGGTCCCGTTCCAAGTCAATTTCAATCCGACGCTGCGCGGCCGCGAACTCGACTTCGACTTCGAGGGCGACGGCGTGGTGGATGCGATGGTTGCGGCTGATGCCAGTGTTGCGCACCTCTACGAGCAACCCGGACTGTTCTTTCCGACGTTCACGCTCCATCGCCGCCCCGACACCAAGGCAAGCCATGCGGTGACGATGATCGTCGACGCGTACCCCGCTCCAGATCTCGTGCGTGTCTGGGAAAGCCTGAAGGCGGCGCTCGAGAGGGGAGACGCCGAGGCGGCGATGCAGTTCGTTGCGTGCGACTCTCGATCGCGGTACCGCCCCGTTTTTGGCGCGTTGGCGGCGGACCCGTCCAAAGTCGAGATGGCGCTCACCGAGATCCAAGCGAGGACCTTCGGCCGCGAGACGGCCGAGTTCGAGATGCGGCGTTCAGTAAACGGCACGACGTCGTCGTTTCCGGTTGCCTTCATTCGAGACTACGATGGGATCTGGCGCCTGAAGTCCCTATGACGCAGCAGGGTCTCGTTCACCTCGTCGTCTGGTCCGACTACCTCTGTCCGTGGTGCCACCTCGGCACGGCCCGGGTGCGGCGGCTGGAGGAGGAGTTCGGGGACGCGCTGCGGGTCGAGTGGCGCGCGTTCCTGCTGCGGCCGACGCCCGAGCCGCGCACGCTGGAGAAGTTCCGCGCCTACACGCAGTCGTGGCTGCGGCCCGCCGGGGAGGCCGACGCGCCCGAGTTCCGGCCGTGGGTGAGCGACGAGGGGCCGCCGTCGCACAGCATCCCGGCGCATACGGTCGCCAAAGCGGCGGCGGCACTGGGTCCCGACGCGTTCCGCGCGATGCACGAGCGTCTGCTGCGCGCCTATTTCGTCGAGAGCCACGACATCACCAACGAGGACACGTTGCGCGTGCTCTGGCGGGAGGTCGGTCTCGCCGACGCCGCGTTCGACGTGAGCACGACGCCGGAGACGCGCGCAATGATCATCGAGGAGCATCGCGACGCGCTTGCCCACGGGGTCAACGGGGTGCCGGCGATCATGATGGTCGGCAACGACGTGCCGGTCGTCGGCGCGATGCCGCTCGCGTCGTACCGTCGCTGGATCGCGCGGGCGCTGGGTCGGGACGCGGCGTCGTGACGCCGCTCCAGGATCTCGTCCGCACGCTCGCCCCGCCGCTCGAGTATCTCGCCGGCGCGCCGCAGCAGATCGCCCGCGCCGCGCTTCCGGTACGGACCATCCACGAGAAGATCGAGCGCGCGCGGGCGGTGGTGGGCGAGGAGTCGGCGCGCGCGGCGCTGGGCGAGATCGACGTGCTGGTGGATCGCGTCGCCGCGAGCGAGCGCGACGCCGCGCTCGCCGCGATTCGCCGCATGCTCGACCTGCTCGGCGCACTCGGCGCCGCGGGGGCGGCAACGTCAGCGGCGCCACCCGCCGTCTACACGAGCAGCGCCTCGGCGATCACCCCGCAGCTCGAGGCGCTGCGCATGCCGGTGCAGTACGTGAAAGGCGTCGGCCCGAAGCGCGCCGAGCAGCTGTCGAAGATGGGGATTGCGACCGTCGAGCATCTGCTCTTCCATCTGCCGTTCCGCTACGAGGACCGGCGCGAAGTGCGGACGGTCTCGCAGCTCCGGGTGGGCGAGCACGCGACCCTCGAGGCGACGCTCGACGCGCCGGCGGAGCGCTTCGCCGGCCGAAGGCGCATCCTCGAGGTGATCGCGCGTGATCCGAGCGGGGTGCTGTCGCTCGTTTGGTACAACCAGCTGCGCTACTTCCACTCGCGTTTCCGCGCCGGACAACGCGTGCTGCTGCATGGGCGGGTCGAGCCGATGCGGCAGGCGACGCTGGCGCGCGCGCTGACGCCGCTCCGCATGGTGCATCCTGAGATCGAGCTGCTCGAGGGCGACGAGCACGCCGAGCTCGGTCGGATCGTGCCCGTGTACGTGAAGCCCGCCGGCATCTCGTCCGGGGCGATGCGACGGCTCGTGCACAGCGCCGTCGACGCCTACGCGGCGCGCGTGCCGAGCGCGCTCCCCGCGGCGATCACCCACTTGCGCGCGATCACCGATCTCGCGACGGCGCTGCGCGGAGTCCATCAGCCGGAGAGCGACGCCGACGTCGAGGCGCTGAATCGCGCGACGTCGCCCGCGCACCGCGCGCTCGTCTACGATGAGCTCTTCTATCTCCAGCTCGGGGTGGCGCTGAAGAAGAGCATGATCGCCCGCGAGCCGGGGATCGCGTTCCAGGTGCCCGCGGCGCGCGCCGCGCAGCTGGCGGCGGCGCTGCCGTTCCAGCTCACCGGCGCGCAGCAGCGGGTGGTGCGCGAGATCGAGGCCGACATGGTGGTGCCGCATCCGATGCATCGTCTGGTGCAGGGCGACGTCGGCAGCGGCAAGACGGTCGTCGCGCTGCACGCGGCGACGGTCGCGATCGAGAGTGGCTACCAGGCGGCGCTGATGGCGCCGACCGAGCTCCTCGCGGAGCAGCACTGGGAGACCGTCCGCCGCCTGGCACAGCCGATCGGCCTGCGGGTGACGCTCCTTACCGGCGCCGTGCAGGGTAAGCTGCGCGGCCGGACCGAGCGGGCCATCGCCCGCGGGGACATCGATCTCGTGATCGGCACGCACGCGTTGATCCAGGATCGGGTGGCGTTCCATCGCCTCGGGCTCGGGATCATCGACGAGCAGCATCGCTTCGGCGTCATGCAGCGGGCGAGCCTCAAGCGGCACGGCACCAATCCCGACATCCTGCTGATGACTGCGACGCCGATCCCGCGCACCCTGGCGCTCACCCTTTACGGCGACCTCGACGTCTCGGTGCTCGACGAGTTGCCGCCCGGACGGCGTCCGATCGTCACCCGCGTCCACGCGCAGAGCCAGCGGGCGCGCGTCCTCGAGCTGCTGCGGCGCGAGCTCGACGCGGGCCGCCAGGCGTACGTCGTGTGTCCCCTGGTGAGCGAATCGGAGAAGACCGATCTGCTCGACGCGACGCGCATGGCGCGCGATCTCGCGGCCGGACCGCTCGAGGGCTACCGGCTCGGGCTCGTCCACGGCCAGATGCCGTCCGACGAGAAGGACGAGGTCATGCGCCGCTTCAAGGCAGGCGAGTACCAGGTGCTGGTCTCGACCACGGTGATCGAGGTCGGGATCGACGTGCCGAACGCAACCGTGATGATCATCGAGCACGCGGAGCGCTTCGGCCTCGCCCAGCTCCACCAGCTACGCGGCCGCGTCGGGCGCGGCGCCCATCGCTCGCTCTGCTTTCTCCTGGCGTCCTACGCCCGGGGCGATCAGGCGCGCGAGCGCCTGCGCGTGATGGAGGAGACGAACGACGGCTTCCGCATCGCCGAGAAGGATCTCGAGCTGCGCGGCCCGGGCGAGTTCCTCGGCACCCGGCAGTCGGGGCTGCCCGATTTCCGCGCCGCCAGCGTGCTGCGGGACGGTGAGGTCCTGCGTCTGGCGCAGGAGGACGCCGCGGCCTGGCTGCGCGACGACCCGATCCTGCGCGGGCCCGAGTCGATGGCGCTGCGCGAGGTGCTGGAAGACCGGTGGGCCGGGCGCCTCGAGCTCGCCCGCGTCGGCTGACCGGAGACCCCTCGCTCCCGGCCCGTGCAGGGCGCGACTCGCCCATGTCCCGAATGTGCCTTGCCTTTCGAAATGTCGGCCGCTATCGTTCTCGCTATGCGCGCTGCCTGGCGCGCTCGTGGGTCAGCGAGGATCGATCGAGGTGAGGCCGAGGAGGGGAGGCGCCATGAGGGTTCGCGCTATGAAAATCCGCGCACTGTTGCTTGCCTGTGGACTGTCGCTCGCCGTTGCGGGCGTCGCGCATGCTCAGCCGGGGACCGTCTTCATCGAGGGCCATGGCGGCGCCATGATCCCCGTCGGTGATTTCCATCACGATCAGCACATCGGCGGCGCCTACAGCATCGCGGCCGGGTACGAGATGCTCGATTTCCTCGACCTGATGCTGCAGTACACGCAGAGCTTCAACGACAACCGCAACAGCCACGACGAGTTCGCGGGACCGGGATTCACGGGCGTCTCGAACGAGACGAACCAGACTTTCGTGGTCGGCACGGGCGCGCGCTTCAACTTCCTGCCCGCCAGCTACATGGTGCGGCCGTACGGCGTGTTCCAGGTCGAGTGGGACCACTTCGCGTACTACAACCAGGTTTCGTTCAATCATCACACGCTCATCAGCGACGATGATCAGGACGCCGTCGGCCTGCAGGCCGGCCTCGGGCTCGAGGGCACGATCTTCCAGCTCTACAACCACCGGGACGACGAGATCCCGCTCATGGAGCTGACGATCGGGGCCTACGGGAGCTTCCACCAGGCCTTCCAGCCGGGTCGCGCCGACAAGCAGTTCGTTACGACGATGGGCACCTTCGGCGTACGGTTTTAGTCCATCACTAGATTTCGCCCCTGCTCGCTGCGCTCGCAACCCTCGTCAAGCGAGGGCGCGTGGGCGTCGCGACCAGGAGTAAATCCGGGGCGCTCCCTCGGTCGGCTTCGCCTCGCGGCCCCTGCCCGCGGCTGCGAGCCCTTCTGCGGCTCTCCTCTGGACTTTGTGGAGTGTGCTAGGATCATCTAGCCACAACCATACGAGGACCCATGGACTTTCCGAGAATCAAGAGACTCCCGCCCTATGTCTTCAATATCGTCGGCGACCTGAAGCAGGCCGCCCGGCGAGCCGGCGAGGACATCATTGATCTCGGAATGGGCAACCCCGACGGTCCGACGCCCCCCCACGTCGTCAACAAGCTCATCGAGGCGGTACAGAAGTCCCCGAACCATCGCTACTCGGTGTCGCGCGGCATCTACAAGCTGCGCGTCGCGATCTGCGACTGGTACCGCCGGCGCTACAACGTCGAGCTCGACCCCGACGCCGAGGCGATCGTCACCATCGGCTCCAAGGAAGGCATCGGCCACCTGGCGCTCGCGATCCTCGGCCCGGGCGACGTCGTCCTCTGTCCGAGCCCGACGTACCCGATCCACCAGTACTCGGTGATCATCGCCGGCGGCGACCTGCGCTCGGTGCCGCTCATCCCGGGCGAGGATTTCTTCGAGCACCTCCTGCAGGCGGTGAAGCAGGCGTGGCCGAAGCCGAAGCTGCTCATCCTGAACTTCCCGCACAACCCGACGACGGAAGTGGTCAACCTCGACTTCTTCACCAAGATCGTCGAGTTCGCGCGCGAGCACGAGCTGCTGGTCGTGCACGATCTCGCCTACGCCGACATCGTCTTCGACGGCTATCAGGCGCCGAGCTTCCTCCAGGTGCCGGGCGCGATCGACGTCGGCGTCGAGTTCTTCAGTCTCTCCAAGAGCTACAGCATGCCTGGCTGGCGCGTCGGGTTCGCCGTCGGCAACCGCGAGATGATCCACGCGCTGGCGCGCATCAAGAGCTATCTCGATTACGGCATGTTCCAGCCCATCCAGATCGCGGCCATCGCTGCGTTGAACGGGCCCCAGGAGTGCGTGCACGAGAACGCGGCGCTCTACCAGGCGCGGCGCGACGTCCTGTGTGAGGGCCTGACGCGCGTCGGGTGGGACATCCCGAAGCCGAAGGCGACGATGTTCGTGTGGGGGCACATTCCGGAGCCGTTCCGGGCCATGGGCTCGATCGAGTTCTCGAAGTTCCTCCTCAAGGAGGGCAAGGTGGCGGTCTCGCCGGGCATCGGCTTCGGCGAGTATGGGGATGACTACGTGCGGTTCGCGCTCATCGAGAACGAGCACAGGACGCGGCAGGCGGTTCGCGGCATTCGCAAGGCCTTCGGCGGGGTCCTGGCGCCGGCCGAGCGCAGCGCCCGCGCCGGCTGACGGCACCCGGTCCCGCACGATCCGGATGCCCGCACGTGAGATCCGTGTCGGACTGATCGGCTTCGGCACGATCGGCACCGGCGTCGTGAAGCTGCTGCAACGCCGCCGCGCGGCGATCGACGCGCGGCTCGGCGCGCCGCTGCGCCTCGTGCGCATCGCCGACGTCGACACCAAGCGCGATCGCGGCGTCCGCCTGACGAAGGGCGTGCTCGTGCCCGACGCGGCCGCGGTCTACGGCGCCGACGACATCGACGTCGTCATCGAGCTGATGGGCGGCTACGAGCCAGCGCGCCGCTTCGTCCTCGCCGCGCTCGCGGCCGGGAAGAGCGTCGTCACCGCGAACAAGGCGCTGCTCGCGGTACACGGCCGCGAGATCCTCGGCGCCGCCGCAAAGGCGGGCGTGGACGTCGGCCTCGAGGCGAGCGTCGGCGGCGGCATCCCGATCGTCCGTGTGCTGCGCGACGGCCTCGTCGCCGACCGCATGCGCGGCGTCTACGGCATCGTCAACGGCACCTGCAACCACATCCTCTCGACGATGACGCACGACGGTCGCGGCTTTGCCGAGGCGCTGAGCGAGGCGCAGGCGAGCGGCCTCGCCGAGGCCGATCCGAGCTTCGACATCGACGGCACCGATTCGGCGCACAAGCTCGTCATCCTCGCCGCGCTCGCGTTCGGCGCCGAGCTGAAATTGCGCGAGGTGCCCACGGAGGGCATCCGTGGCATCGATCAGATGGACGTCGAGTATGCGCGTGAGCTCGGCTGCGTCATCAAGCTGCTCGCGATCGCCACGTGCGACGGCCGGCGCGTCGCGGCGCGGGTGCATCCGGCGCTCGTTCCCGCCGAGCACGTGCTGGCGGGCGTCGGCGGCGCCTTCAACGCCATCTATCTCGACGGCGAGGCGCTCGGCTCCAGCATGTGCTACGGCCTCGGCGCTGGCATGATGCCGACCGCGACGGCGGTGGTGGGCGACGTCGTCGAGGTGGCGCGCAACCGGATCGCCGCCGCCGCGGGCCGGATCCCCCCGCTCGGGTTCGCCGCCATCCGCCGCCTTCCCCTGGTGCCCATGGGCGACCTGCGAACCGCATACTATCTGCGCATCATGGCGCGCGATCGGCCCGGCGTCCTTGGAGACATAGCTAGCGTGCTCGGACGTCATGCGATTAGTATTGGAACCGTGATCCAGAAGGGTCGCAGCGCGGCGACCGTGGTGCCGGTGGTGATCCGCACGCACGAGGCCCGGGAGCGGGACGTGCAAGCGGCGCTGCGCGCGATCCGCCGCATGAAGGCCGTCCAAGGCAGGCCCTTCTGCCTACGCATCGAGGAGAACCTGGCATGAACCGCGACGCGCGCACGAGGATCCATGGATCGTAATCTCGCACTGGAGGTCGTCCGGGTGACCGAGGCCGCGGCGCTCGAGTCGGCGCGCTTCATGGGGCGCGGCGACGAGGCCGGCGCCGATCGCGCCGCCATCGATGCGATGCGCCGCGCCTTCAACGCCATTCCCGTCGGTGCGACGGTGGTGATCGGCGAGGGCAGCCGCGAGGAGGCACCGTCGCTCTATGTCGGCGAGGAGATGGGTGACGGCACCGATTCCGCCGAGGTTGCGCTCGACGCGCTCGAAGGCGCCAGCATCTGTGCCACCGGCGGCGCCGGCGCGCTCTCGATCATCGCCCTCGCGGAGGACCAGACGTTCTTCCGCTGTCCCAATACCTACCTCGAGAAGATCGCGGTCGGTCCCGAGGGCCGGGGTGTGATCGATCTCGACCGTTCACCGGGCGAGAACCTGAACGCGCTGGCGGAGGCGAAGCGCGTCCACGTCGGCGATCTCACGGTCGCGGTTCTCGAGCGGCCGCGTCACGAGAAGCTCATCCGCGAGCTGCGCGGCGCGGGCGCCCGCATCAAGCTGCTCGCGGCCGGCGATCTCTCCGCCGCGCTCGCGACGACGCGGGCCGACTCCGGCATCGATATGCTGATCGGCGTCGGCGGCGGACTGCAGGGCGTTCTTGCCGCCGCGGCGCTGCGCTGTGCCGGCGGCGACATGCAGGCCCGTCTCGCGCCCCTCACGCAGGACGAGGTGCGCCAGTGCTACGCGCAGGGCCTCACGGACCTGAAGCGCAAGTACACCATGGACGACTTGATCCGCGGCAACGTGATGTTCGCGGCGACGGGTGTCACGACCGGCGACTACCTCGAGGGGGTGCGCTTCTTCCGCGGTGGCGCCACCACCAACTCGGTCGTCATGCGCTCGCAGACGCGGACCATCCGCTATCTGCAGACGACGCACCACTTCGAGTTCAAGCCCGAGTACTGAGCCGCGGGGATCTACCCGCGCAGTAGACAGGAAACTCTAACCACCTGGTTTACGTAACACGGCCGTATCAGACCTCGTACGGTTTCGCCTGTTCTTCTTCAATCACGCTTGGCGACAATGATAGGGACGACCAAGCCACCGACCGCTGAGCCGACAGCGAACCCGGAGGGTCCCCATTCTGGCGTCACAGCGTCGGTAGGCAGTGTTTCTCTTTGGAGGGACCCGCGTTGCAGTGACGCTGGAACCGTCCCTTCTGCTAGATCCTCCATGCATGACGGGTTCACGCGGCATCTGGGCGCTGGCGCTGACAATCGTCGCGGGCTGTCTGCCGCCGTGGTGGCATGTGCCGCCGCTCGATCCGACGGTGACGTTCGCGGCGCATCGCGAGTCTCGCGGCCTCGTGATCGACCGCCTGTCGAGTGATGGTCCCGCGGAGCTGGTCGCGGCAGGGTCGCCGTGGGATCCAGCATTTCGTCTGGAACAGCCACACGGGCCGGCGACGATCATCTCCTCGCGGAACGGCCGTGCCACGGTCCGGACAGAGGGAGCCGGCTCGCCGCTTCTCGGGCAGGTCGACGCCGAATTGGACGGCGGTGCGATCCGTTTCACGTTGCAGCCGGGCGCAGGCGAGATGGTGCGGACGACTGTCTTCCACCGCCTCGGGCGTGCCCAGGGGGAGGCACTCGGGCGCTCAGCGAGGAGCGTCCTCGAGGTGCGGGGCGAGTACCGTGCCGACCTGAACGACGAGAGCGGTGCGCTCATCGGCTGGCTACGCGTACGGGTCGGCAAGTACCAGGCGTACCCGCGCATCTACGACGGTGTCGTTCCATCGTCCGTCGACGAGGCGCTCGTCGTCGCCGCGACGCAGATGCTCGAGGCCGAGATCGACCACATCGAGGCCAACGTCCCGAGCGACGTGTACCTCTGAGGTTGGGTCGAAACGGCGTTGCCATCGCGATGCCGTCGACCACTGTCGAGGGGCTGCGTCGCTGCGATCGCCCCGCCGCGGGTGGATCAGCCGCGGATCGGATCGATGGGCGTCGCGAGACCGAGCGCCGACTCGACGATCTCGGCGGCGTCGAGCGTCTTGTCGTCGGCGAAGCGGTCGCCGGTGAGGATCACGCCGACCGGGAGGCCATCGACGAGGCCGGCGGGCACCGCCGCCGATGGCAGGCCGAGGAGGTTGGCGATGGTGACACAGCGCATGAGCTCCAGGGTCGCCAGCGCGTTCTCCCGCGCGGCCGCGTCCCAGCCATGGGGGAACGGCAGCTGGGTCCACGTCGGAGTCAGCACGAGATCGACGTCGGTGAACCACTGTTGCCAGTCGCGGATCAGTGACTGCCGGGTCATCAGAAGGGCGGTGTAGCCGACCAGGTCAACCGCCGGCGTTTCCTCGAGCATGACCCCGAGGAAGCGGTTGGCATCCTCGGAGATCAGGGGTCCGATGGTCGGGTGAAGAAGGCGGATGTCGGCGCTGATGAAATTCGACCAGGTGGTGACCACCTCCTCGAAGCGCGGAGGCACCGCACCGACCATCTCGTAGCCGGCGTTCGCGAGCGCGTCCGCCGCCGCCCGCACGCACGCGGCGATCCGCGGGTCCGTCGCTCCGCCGGGCGGCTCCGCGAGCGCCGCGACACGCAGGGGCCGGCCGGAGGCCCGCGGCGACACCATCGGCGCCGGTACGGAGTAGGGATCGCGCGGGTCGCGGCCGGCGAGGATGCCGAGCCCGAGCCTGACATCGGCCACGCGACGCGCCATCGGACCTTCGACGGGCATCAACTGGAACGAGGCCGGCCCGTCGACGCTGGGGATGAGCGTGCACAATGGAACGCGGCCGGCGGACGGCTTGATCGACGCGATGCCGCAGCAGCTCGCCGGGTTGCGCAGCGAGCCGCCGATGTCGTTGCCGAGGCCTATGGGGCTCATGCCGGCCGCGAGGGCGGCGCCCTCACCGCCGGACGACCCGCCCGCGGTGTGCTGCGGATGCCAGGGGTTGCGCGTCAAGCCGTACAGCGACGAGTCGGTGGAGATCCGCAGCGCCATGTCCGGACAGTTGGTGCGGCCGATCGGAATCGCGCCGGCCTGCTTCATCCGCTCGACGACGGGGGAGTCGCGTGGCGGGAGCGCCTCGGCGAGCGCCGGCAGTCCCCAGTTGGTGGCGCAGCCGACGAGATCGATGTTCTGCTTCACGGTGAAGGGAACGCCGTGCAGCGGCCCGAGGGCGACGCCGGCGGCGAGCGCGCGATCGGCCGCAGCCGCGGCGGCGCGGGCCTCGTCGGCGAGCACGAGCGTGACGGCATTCAGCGCGGGATTGACGGCCTCGATGCGCTCGAGATGCGCGTCGACGACCTCGACGGACGACACCTTTCTCGCGGCGATCATCGCCGCGAGCTCGTGTGCACCATGGCGCCACAACTCGGTCATCGCCCCTCCAACGTTCGAGCGCTCACGAAGACGGAACGTTCTTCGGTACGATGCCGTATCGAGGCCGGAGGCTCAACCTCCGTTCGATGCCGCGACGTAGGTCCGGCAGGGCTGTCCGCGGAGGCCCGGACACGGCGCGAGCCCCGCTGGCACCACGGGATGCCGGATGACGGGCAGCACGACGCGCGACGGCATGTCGGGGGTGTGCGCGATCTCGTTCACGACGGTCCCGTTCGTGAGGAACGTGTCGAACGCCCATCGCGTGCGGTCGCCGCCCGGCGCCTCGATGCTGATCCGAATGCGCGACCCGGCGCGGAACGCGTGCGCCGACGCCATGAGCGGGACGCGCACGAGCTGGAACAGGCCGGGCGGCATCGGCGCCGCATCGCTCTCGAGGTGGCTCTGGATGGGCTCGAGCGGCGACTGCCGCTTGGTCGGATCGAGCTTCCGGTGGCTTGCCCGCAGCCAGCCGCTCTGCACGTAGGCCTCGAGGCCGTCCGGACGGACCTCGGTCAGCGTCACCTGGAGATCAGTGTCCGACGCGCTCGTACGGAGCCAGAGGTCGGCGCTGCCGGGCCCGACCAGTACGACGTCGCCGTCGAGCGGCGGCGTCACGTACGCGACGCCCGTGCCGGCGACCAGCGAACGCCAGTCGTACGCCGGCATGATCTCCCACGAATCGGATTGCCCCTGCCCGGGAAGCGTCTGCATCGGCCGCGCCGTCGGATCCGGGTTGTAGGTGTCGATGCCGCCGGGGTTCTCACGCTTCGGCGAGAGCGTGCCGCCCGAGCCAAGGTAGTACTTCGTCTTCTTGGCGTGCGGGGGCGGCCATCTGCGGACGCCGATCTCGAAGCGCGGCGCTGGAAGGCCCGCCGTCGACGTCCCGGCGCCGTTCTCCATCAGCACCCGGAACGTCGGCTGCGCCTCGTAGATCGCGCGGCCGTCGAACTGCCCGACCGCTCCGGCGAAACGGTTCGGCGGCATCGGCGGGGTCGGCGTTCCCGATCCGAGGATCGAGTCGTAGATGATGGAGGCGAACAGGTTGACGCGGGTGGGGTCCGGCTTGTGCTTGCCGACGAAGATGTCGAGGAACGCGATCCACTCGTACAGCCCCTCCGGCTCGAGCGGGCTCGAGTGCACGCCGTTCATCATCAGCACCTTGACGTCACGGCTCTTCGGCAGGCTCGCGAGCATCGGCGCGAACCCCGGCCCGGTCTGCTCGTCCTGGAACGCGCCGGAGAGCAGCATCGGCACCTGGATCTTGGAGATCCAGTTGATCGGCGAGCGCTGATCCATGAGCGGCGGCGTGTAGTACGGATGCGCCTCGGTGAACGCGACCGGATCCTGCGTCTGCAGGCGGAGGGTCTGGTTCGCGAGGCACGTGGCGTCTCCGTTGTTGACGCGGGTGATGGCCCACGCCTGCCCGCCCGCCGGTGCCGGCTGCGCATCGTCCGCGCGCTCCTGGAGCCAGGTTTGCGAGAAGCCGTTGTTGAAGATGCCGCCCGGAAACCCGGGCGCGCGGTAGATGTCGGCGATGACCGAGAACGGTGCCACCGCCTCGAGATGCGGCGGTTGGGCGCCGGCGACGAAGATCTGGCTGATGCCGGGGAACGAGATGCCGACCATGCCGACCTGGTTGTCCTGCACCCACGACTGCGCGGCGACGGCCTCGACGACGTCGTAGCCGTCGGCGGTGGTCGGGTAGTCGAACAGGTCGAGGACGCCGCCCGAGCAGCCGGAGCCGCGCATGTTGACGCCGACGGTCGCGTAGCCGAGCGCCTGGGCGATGGCCGTCGACGGCTGGGGGTTGTCGGGATCGGCCGCCGCGTAGCCTGAGTACTCGATGACGGTCGGATACGTCGTGCCCGGCGTGATGTGCAGATTCAGGGGCGCCCGCACCATAGCCGCGAGCAGGGTACCGTCCCGCATCTGGATGTAGTTCAAGCCCTCGACCAGCGTCTGCGACTGGTAGAACGCGGGCGCCGGATGGTCCTCGAAGCGCAGGACGGTGAACGATGTCGTGCTGCCGCCCGTCTCCGTGACGAAGTATGAGCCGCCCTGCGTGAGGTCGCGGAAGATGAAGCTGCCAAACGAGTCCGCGTTGCCGCTCGCGAGCTGTTGGTGCTGGGCGTCCTCGAGGATCAGCTCCGCGCCGACGGTCGAGCCGGTCACGGCGACGAATCCGATACCGGGCTGGAGCTGATAGGCAGCCGCGGGGGCGGCGAACGCCAGGGCGAGGGCGGCGGACAGCACGAGCAATCGACGACGAGCAGGCATGGGGGGCTCCTCGGAGCGAGCTCAGGTGGAACGCATGGTCGTCGTCCCAGATGGCGGCGAGCAGAGTACTCGGGGTGCCGTATGCCCGTCCAGCAAAATCGCATGTACTCCCGGAAGGTTCGCCCGCCCACGACCGGCTCCGGTTCGGCCTTTGGCCTTGGCAGCCAGGGGGGGATAATCTATACGGAAACCCCGCCATGTCCTGGAAAGTCTGCCACGCGACGGTCTTCGAACCGGAGGCATATCTGGTCAAGGGATTTCTCGAGCATCAGGGCATACCCTGCTTGCTGGAGAACGGCCGGTTCGGGATGGACCCGGTGCGTATCGGCAGCCTCGGGACGATCCGCATCCTCGTCCCCGAGGAGTGGGTACCGGTCGCCTCGAAGCTCATCTCCCGACGCACCCGGCCGGCGGACGGACCGACCCGCCGCCGCGGCCCGGCGCAGGTGATCGCGGTCGATTTCCGGCGGCATCGCCGCCGCTCGACCCGGGCACGCAGACGGCAAGGTCACGAGGCTCCATGAGCGCGCATCCCAAACGATCCGACGCCGACGCGGCACCGCGGCGCTTCTCCACGGTCTCCGACATGGAGATCGCTCCGCTCTACGGTCCCGACGATCTCCCCGACGATCCGGCGGCGATCGGCCGCCCCGGCGAGTTTCCCTACACCCGCGGACCGTATCCGACGATGTATCGTGGCCGGTCCTGGACGATGCGGCAGTTTGCCGGCTTCGGTACGGCCCGCGACACCAACACGCGCTTCAAGTTCCTTCTGTCGCAGGGGCAGCAGGGACTCTCGACCGCCTTCGATATGCCGACGCTCATGGGCTACGACGCCGACCATCCGCGCGCGCTCGGCGAGGTCGGGCGCGAGGGCACGGCCGTCTCGACCATCGACGACATGGCGGAGTTGTTCGACGGCATCGACCTCGCCGGCGTCACCACGTCGATGACCGTGAACTGCTCGGCGAGCATCATTCTTGCGATGTATTTCGCGGTCGCGGAGCGCAAGGGCGTCCCGATGACGGCGCTCGGCGGCACCATCCAGAACGACATGCTGAAGGAGTTCATCGCGCAGAAGGAGTGGATCAGTCCGCCGCTCCCCTCGGTGCGTGTCATCATCGACATGATCGAGTTCTGCACGCGCGAGGCGCCACGCTTCCACCCGGTGTCGATCTCCGGCTACCACATCCGCGAGGCTGGCTCGACGGCGGTGCAGGAGGTCGCGTTCACGCTCGCCGACGGCATCGGTTACGTCGACGCCGCCGTGCGCCGCGGCCTCAAGGTCGACGACTTCGCGCCGCGCCTGTCCTTCTTCTTCAACCTGCACAATGACTTCCTCGAGGAGATCGCCAAGCTACGCGCGGCGCGCCGCCTGTGGGCCCGCCTCATGCGCGACCGCTTCGGCGCGACCAACCCGCGCGCGCTGATGCTGCGCACGCACGCGCAGACGGCGGGGTGCTCGCTCACCGCGCAGCAG
>Ga0157379_10000204_pt1 | contig 46055 bp, 41 predicted proteins | sample S25metaG_FD_121802 | JGI IMG/M metagenome (GOLD analysis project Ga0157379, IMG submission 121802) | Switchgrass rhizosphere microbial communities from Kellogg Biological Station, Michigan, USA - S2-5 metaG | ecosystem: Host-associated > Plants > Roots > Rhizosphere > Soil | place: USA... | reverse complement strand
TCGACCTGCCGAACGCGCTCTACGACCCCATCCGCGGCCACGGCCTCTACAACGAGTACCTCGACATGCTCGAGTACGCCGACGAGGTCGGCTTCGACGCAGTCGGGGTGAACGAGCATCATCAGAACGCGTACGGGATGATGCCGTCGCCGAACCTCATGGCGGCCGCGCTCGCGCGCCGCACGACGAACGCGATGCTGCTCGTCCTCGGCAACTCGATCGCGCTCTACAACCCCCCGGTACGCGTCGCCGAGGAGATGGCCATGCTCGACGTGATGTCCGGCGGGCGGCTGATCGCCGGCTTCCCGGTCGGCACGTCGATGGACATCAACTACTGCTACGGCCAGAACCCGGCGACGGTGCGCGACAAGTACCGCGAGGGCCACGATCTCGTCATCAAGTCGTGGGCGTCACCGGAGCCCTTCGCCTGGAACGGCAAGTACACCAAGCTGCGCTATGTGAACGTCTGGCCGCAGCCCATCCAGAAGCCGCACCCGCCGGTCTGGATCCCCGGCCTCGGCTCGATCGAGACCTGGGACTGGTGCGTCGATCACGCCTACAACTACAGCTACCTGTCGTTCAGCGGGTACAAGCGGGCGCAGAAGATGCTGGACGGCTACTGGGATCGCCTCACGCAGCGCGGAGCCGAGGCCAATCCGTACAGCTGCGCCTTCTTCCAGCAGGTGTGCGTCAGCGACACCGACGCCGCCTGCGAGCGCGAGTGGTGGCCGCACGTCGATTACTTCTTCAACAAGTGCCTGCACCTCTACCCCGGCACCTCCGAGGCGCCGGGCTACCGGAGCGAGGCGTCGTTGCGCGCCGGCGTCGTCGGGCAGGCGGGCAACACCAACCAGAACATGGGGCGGAACAAGACCTGGCGGGAGCTGGTCGACGAGCGTTACATCGTCGCGGGCTCGCCGGCGACGGTGCGCCAGCAGCTCGAGGAGCTGGCGCGCTCGCTGCGCATCGGCCATCTGTTGCTGGGGTTGCACATCGGCTCCGCGCCGATCGAGCTGACCAATCGCTCGACCTACCTCTGCGCCACCGAGGTCCTGCCACACCTGCGGCCGCTCTGGAGCGAGTATGAGGACCGCTGGTGGCCGCGGGCGCTGCCCGTGGCCGAGCGCGTCGCGCCCGGCAGCCGCAACCGCCAGGTGCGCGCCGCGGCGGAGCGTCCGTTCGCCGGGGCGCGCGTCGACGCGCAGGCGCGGAAGAGCAACGGCGCCGAGGTGCGGCCGTGAGCCGCGCCGGGGAGTCGACGACCTCCGCCGATACGCCGCGCAGTCGGCTGCTGGAGCTCGGCGCCGGCCGCCCGACGATCGAGGTGCTGGAGGCGGGCAGCGGGGCGCCGCTCGTCTTCCTGCACGGCGCCGGCGGCGTGCCGCTCTGGGAAGGCGTGCTGCCGCTCCTGGCGCGCGAGTACCACGTCTACGCGCCGCTCCTCCCCGGCTTCGGGCGCTCGACCGGCCTCGACTGCCTGGAAGACCAGTTCGATCTCTTCCTGCACGGCTTCGACGTCATCGACGCGCTCGGCGTCGAACGGCCCTATCTCGTCGGGGAATCGCTCGGCGGCTGGCTCGCGTGCGAGATGGCCGCGCTCCGTCCCGCCGCCGTCGGACGGCTCGCCGTGGCGGCGCCGATCGGCCTGTGGCGCGACGAGCTTCCCGTCGCGGATCTCTTCGGCCACATGGTGCACGAGATGGTGCCGCTGCTCTTCCACGACACGGAGGGGCCCGCGGCCCAGCGCATGCTCGCCCTCACGCAGCTCTTCAGCGACAAGGACGACCGCAGCGAGGAGCAGATCGAGATGCTGATCGATCTCGCGCGCGGCTTCCGCACCGCCGCGAAGTTCCTCTTCCCGATTCCCGAGAACGGCATGGAGCACCGCCTGTGGCGCATCACCGCGCCGACGCTCGTACTGTGGGGGACCGAGGATCGCTTCATCGACCGCAGCTACGCCGACATCCTCACCGAGCGGATCCCGCGCAGTCGCGTGACGCTGATTCCCGACGCGGGACACCTCGTCGGGCTCGAACGTCCCGAGCCGTACGCCGACGCGGTGCTGCGCTTCGGCAACGGCGCGCACTGACCAAAAAAACGCCCGCCGGCGGTTGTCGATCAACGCAGATTCCGGTACGAGCGACCGGATCATGATCGAGACCGTCACCAATCTCTTTCATCAACTCTCCGATCTCGAAGGCATCATCCGCTGGGGCGGGCTCTTCATGCTGACGACGATCATCTTCGCCGAGACCGGCCTGCTGATCGGCTTCTTCCTGCCGGGTGACTCCCTGCTCGTCACGGCCGGCCTCCTGGCCTCGCCGGGGCAGGGACTGATGAACATCCAGGCCATGGCCGCGGTGCTCCCCCTGGCGGCCATCGTCGGCAACTCGCTCGGCTACTACGTCGGGCGCGTCACCGGCCCGCGCCTCTTCACGCGCGAGGACTCGCTCCTCTTCAACAAGAAGCATCTCTACCGCGCGCACGCGTTCTACGAGCGCCACGGCGGCAAGACCCTCGTCCTGGCGCGCTTCATGCCCATCATCCGTACGTTCGTTCCGGTGGTGGCCGGCATGGCGGCCATGAACTTCCGCGACTTCACCGTCTACAACATCGTCGGCGGAGTCCTGTGGATCTTCAGCATGATCTTCCTCGGCTACTTCATCGGCGACATCCCCTGGGTGCGCCAGAACGTCGAGAAGGTCATCCTGCTGGTGATCTTCCTCTCCATCCTGCCCGCGATCATCGAGTTCATCCGCTCACGCGGCCAAGAGGTCGAGCCGCCGCTGTAGACACCCCGCTGCGGTTGGAGGTGCGGGCGCTATTTGAGGTGGCTGTGGCGGCGGCCGTAGAGCGCGTAGATGGTGAGGCCGATCAGCAGCCAGATGATGAGACGCGCCCAGTTCTCCCAACCGAGGTAGATCATCAACGTCAGGTTGGAGAGGATGCCGAGGATCGGCACGAGCGGCACGAGCGGCGTGCGGAAGGGGCGGTGCACCTCGGGGCGCGTGCGGCGCAGGACGAGCACCGCCGCCGAGACGATCACGAATGCGAACAAGGTGCCGATGTTCACGAGATCGGCCAGCACCTTGAGCGGTAGCAGTGCGGCGACGGTCGCGACCACGAAGCCGACGAGGATCGTCGAGCGGTACGGGGTGCGGAAGCGCGGGTGCACGGCGGCGAAGATGCGCGGCGGCAGGAGTCCGTCGCGGGCCATGGCGAGCAGCACGCGCGCCTGGCTGAGGAGCAGCACGAGGAGCACGCTCGTGATGCCCGCGACCGCGCCGAGCGAGACGAGCAGCGTCGCCGACGTGAGGCCGTGGCGCGCGAAGGCGCTGGCGATCGGCGCGTCGATGTCGATCTCCGGCCACGGCACCATGCCGGTCAGCACGCCCGCGACCAGGATGTAGAGCACGGTGCAAAGCGCGAGCGACGTCAGGATGCCGATCGGCACGTCGCGCTGCGGATTGCGGGCTTCCTCGGCATGGGTGCTGATCGAGTCGAAGCCGATGTAGGCGAAGAACACGTACGCGGCGCCGGAGAACGTGCCGGACAGGCCCTTCGGAAAGAACGGGTGCCAGTTGGCCGGGTCCACGTACCCAGCCCCGAAGACGATCACGAACAGCACCACGCAGAGCTTGAGCGCGACGATCCCCGCGTTGAAGCCGGCGCTTTCCCGGATGCCGATGACCAGGATCACCGTGATCAGGAGGACGATGACGAAGGCCGGCATATCGAAGACGATCGGGATCGAGCCGATGTGCCAGGCGCTCGCCAGCGTCTCCGCGGAGGCCGAGAGCGGGTCGGTCGCGAGCGTCGGCGGCACGGAGGCCCCGAACAAGTGGAGGAACGCCTGGAAATAGTGCGACCAGCCGTGCGCCACGGCGCACGACGCGATCGCGTACTCGAGCACCAGATCCCAGCCGATGATCCAGGCGAACAGCTCGCCGAGGGTGGCGTAGGCGTAGGTGTAGGCGCTGCCCGCGACCGGGATCATCGCCGCGAACTCGGCGTAGCACAGTCCGGCGAAGGCGCAGCCGCTCCCCGCGAGGACGAAGGAAAGCATGAGCGAGGGGCCGGCGAAATCGCGCGCGGCGAGGCCGGTCAGGACGAAGATGCCGGCGCCGATGATCGCGCCGATGCCGAGCGACGTCAGCGCGACCGGTCCGAGGACCCGGTGCAGACGATCAGCCGCTTCGAGCTCTTCGTGGAGCTGCTCGATCGACTTCGTGGCAAAGAGCCCGCGACCCAAGCGGGTGCAGCTACCACACAACGACGGAGGCGGCAAAAGCCTCGCGTCGCGCCTCCCGTGATCCCGGTACATCGGGCGTCATGCGCCGGCCATCCGCCTCGGATTACGCGCTGCGGCGCGGCACGCCGTGGTGGCGACGCGCGTCCGCCTATGATGTTTTTGCCCCGCGTTTCGTGATCATGTAGCGTCAATGAAGAGACGGCTTCGTACATCCGTCTCATAGAAGGAGCATTCCGCGTGGAAAGCCTGAACATGTTGCAGATGATCCAGCAAGGCTGGATGGCGACGTATCCGCTGATCCTGATGTCGATCGTCAGCCTGACCGTCATCGGCGAGCGGTTGTGGGCCTATCGCGGGATGATCGGCCAGACCGCGCGGCTGACGCGTGCCGTCTACGTGGACGTGAGCCGTGCCGACGTGAACGCTGCGATCGAGCGCGCCGAGGCCGAGCGCACCACGCCGGCGGGGCGTACCTTCACGGATCTGCTGCGGCAGAGCGGATCGGCTTCCGCCGACCTCCTCGATCAGATGAGCAGCGAGCGGCGCTTCGAGGAGGTCGAGCGGCTGAAGGGCTCGCTGTGGGTCCTCGGCACCGTCGCCGCGAGCGCGCCGTTCATCGGCCTGTTCGGCACCGTGATCGGCATCGTGCGCGCCTTCCACAACATGGCGAACATGGGCAGCGGCGGCTTCGCGGTCGTCGCGGGCGGCATCTCGGAGGCGCTGATCGCCACCGCCCTCGGCCTGATCGTCGCGATCGTCGCCCTCATCTTCTACAACTACTTCCAGACGCGCCTGGACCGGATCGAAGCGGCGCTCACGATCGGCACCGCGCGGGTGCTGGAGGCGCTGCGTCTCGAGCAGCCGGCCGGGGTGGCGCGGGAGCGAGTGGCCGATGGCCGCCGCTAGCCTCCCCGCGGGCCACCGTGCCCGCATCATGGCGGACATCAACATCACGCCGCTGACGGACATCTTCCTCGTCCTGCTCATCATCTTCATGGTGACGAGCGTCGCGATGGTCGACTCCGGCGCGAAGGTCATGCTGCCGGAGGTCGACGATACCCAGGCGGCGCCGCGCGAGATCACGATCACGGTGACGCCGCTCAAGGAGATCTTCGTCAACGCCGATCCGGTGCCGATCGAGCAGCTCGAGGCGTCGCTGAGGGCGCTCCTGGCGACGCGTCCGGACACGCCGGTCGTGCTGCAGGGCGACCGCGACGTCATCTTGGGCGACGCGGTCCGCATCCTGTCGGCGGCGCAGCACGCGGGCGCCACGCAGGTCGCGATCGCGGCGGAACGAGGGCGGCCCGCGGCCGCGCAATAGCCATGAGCACGATCGAACGGCCTCCACGCCGTTCGCTGCGCGGCATGCTCGGCGGGCGGAATGCCCCGAACGGCCCGGCTCCGCTCGAGGACGACCCGCTCGCCGGCGCATTCCCCATGCGGCGCGGCGTGCCGGCGTTTCTCTTCTCGGCGATCTTCCACGCCGCGCTGCTGGTGCTGCTGGCGACGATCAGCTTCGCCGTCGTCAAGCGCGACGAGAGGTTCAATGTCAAGCTGCGCGAGCCCGAGGCCGAGCTGAACGACGTCGATCCGTCGGCCCTGCCGTCGCTGCACGATCTCGCGCACTCCCTGAACCCGATCTCGGCGTCGGCGCGCACCGTCGGCTCCGTCGCGGGGCCGAGCACCGGCCAGGCGGTCGCGGCGGTGCGCGCGCCCGATATGCCGCGCATCGCGGGCGTCGTACCGTCGGTCGGGCAGAACCCGGGCAATCTCGACGTCCACCTCGGCATCGGCGGCGGCAGCGGCCTCGTCGGGCTCGGCGGGGGCGGCGGCTTCGGCGACATGCTGCAGGGCCTGCGCAAGGTCGGCATCGATCTCGTGCTGGTCATCGACACGACCGACAGCATGCAGTCGGTGCTGGAGGACGTGAAGCGCGAGGTGCGCGCCTTCATCGGCGACCTGCAGCAGATGGTGCCAGCCAGCCGCGTCGCGGTAGTGGCGTACCGTGACAAGGGCGACGAGTACGTCACCAAGTGGGTCGACTTCAGCTTCCACACCGAGAAGGTGCAGAACTTCGTCGCGGCGCTGCGCGCCGATGGCGGCGGCGACTATCCCGAAGCGGTGAAGGCGGGCATCCAGGCGGCGACGCGCGAGCTCTCGTGGCGCAAGACGGCGCGGCGCATGCTGATCCTCATCGGCGGCTCGCCGCCGCACAAGGAGGACGTACCCGAGCTGCAGGAGCTGGTGCGCAACTTCCGCGAGCACAATGGCGCCGTCGGCGCGATCGACGTGACCGACCGCTTGCACGTCGAGTACGAGCACGCCGATTGGGTGGCGCACGGCTCGCCGGGCGAGTTCAAGGCCACGCAGACGCCGGCGTTCTATCGCGAGGTGACGGACTCCTTCAACGACATCGCCCGCGCCGGCGGCGGTGAGATGCTGCGTCTCGGCGAAAACAAGGCGCTGCTCCGCGAGGTGATGGCGCTCACGTTCGGCACACGCTGGCGCGTCGAGATGGCGCGCTACATGGACAAGCTGCAGTGAGCCGCGCCGGGGCTCCGCGGCGCGCTCTGGCTCGGGCGCGCGCGTGGACGATCGTCGTGAGCGTCGTGGCCGCGGCCTGCGCGATGCCGGCGTTCGCCACGTCGATGGGCGACCTGCGCGCGCAGGCGAAAGCCGTCGGCATCACGCCCGGGAGCGGCGGGCCCGGCGAGGCCGCCGCGATCGATCGGCTCGGCCGGCTCGCGATCGAGTTCCTCGACGCCGCCGACGAGGGCGAGGCGGGCGGCGCCGCGACCTACGAGGCGATCGCCGACCCGCTCGAGCGCAGCTACCACGCCCACCGCGACGCCCTCGATCACGCCAGCAAGAGCGTCATCGACGCCGACGGCGACCTCGACGCGCTCTACGAGACGCCGTCCTGGAAGGAGCACACGCAGCTCGCGGCTGCCTCGCTCTACTACCTGAACTGGCTGCACTACCGCGGCGCGCTCTTCTTCGAGGGACAGAAGCGCAAGTCGATGCTCGAGCAGGCCGCCGAGGGCTTTGGCGAGTTCGCGAGCGGCGGACGCGACGTCCCGCTGGCGGCCGAGAGCCGCCTGGGGCGCGGCCTGGTGTACCTCGAGCTCGACCACGGCGACTGGGCGATCACCGATTTCGAGGCCGTCGCCGACTCGAAGGCCACGAGTCCCGACAAGGTGCGGAAGGCGCGCCTCGCGCTCGCGGAAGCCTACATCAAGGCGGGGCGCAGCAGTGACGCGCTGAAGGCGTCGAAGGCGGCGCTCGACGGTGCCAGTGGTGGCGACGCGCCCCGCGCCAAGCTGACGCGAGCGCGCGCGCTGCTCATGGCCGCGGCGAGCGGCTCAGGCGACCGCGCGGCCTACCGTACCGAGGCGAGCGCGCTGCTCGCCGAGCTGCAAGCGGGGGGCGGGCCGTGGGGCAGCCGCGCCACCGCCATCGTGCGCGCCGGCCTCGACAATCCCAAGATCTGGGCCGGGCCCAAGGCCAAGGCCGAGCCGCCGCCGCCCTCGGAGTGGGACGTCACCAAGCAGCTCGTCGCGGCGGGCAAGTACAAGGACGCGATCCCGCGCCTCGAGAAGCTGCTCGCCTCGACCGACGAGGAGGACCGCAAGGAGCAACCCGAGGGCCGCTACCTTCTCGGCATCTCCCGCTTCCGGACCGGCGATCTCGACGCCGCGATCGCTGCCTTCGCGCAGGTGCTCGCCGCGAAGGAGCAGACGTCGTATCGCGACGACGCCGCGTACTTGAGCTTCAAGGCGAACGAGGCGCTCTATGCCGCCAACTCGACGCCGGAGAGGCTCCCGGCGTACGAGCAGGCGATCACGACCTTCGTCACCGCGTACCCCAAGCACAAGTCGGCGCCGGAGGCCCGCTTCCGCCTCGGCGAGATCCGCCAACGCCAGGAGCGCTACACCGACGCGATCGCGCAATACCAGCAGGTGAAGGGCGACCCGGCCTTCGAGCTGCGCGCCGCGTTCGCCACCGCGCAGTGCAGCGTCAAGATGCTCGAGCAGACGCCGGAGGGCCAGAAGCCGAATCCGGCGCTGCGCGCGCAGGCCGACGCCGCGCTCGATCGTTTCTGGGCCGAGATCCGCGACGAGCCGTTCTCGGCGTTCGGCGACGCCCCGGTCAACGACCTCATGGGGCAGGCGGCGCTGATGCGGGCGTATCTGGTGGCGCTCGCCGATCCGCCCGATTACGCCCAGGCCGTGGCGTGGCTTGCCGGCTTCGAGGAGCACTATCCGAAACTCGGCGATCAGGAGCCGCAAGTCGTGAAGCTGCGGCTCGCGGCGCTGGCGCGCCTCGGCGACATGACGGCCGCCGCGGTCGAGGCGGACCGGCCCGCCGTCGCCACGCTCGACCCGATCTTCCTCGACGACATCGCCACGCGGTTCCTCACCACCGCCGCGCGGCTCGAAGCCGCCGGGAAGCACGACGAGGCCGAAGCCGGAAAGCACGCCGCGCTACGCCTCACGGAGCGTGCCCTCGAGGCCAAGGACGCCGATGGCATGACGCCGGTCGTGCGGCGGCGGCTGCGCTCGACCCTCGCCGCCCTCTACGAGGAGAACGGGCAGCGCGACAAGGCGCTCGGCATCTACCGCGAGGTGCTCGCCAGCGAGCCCGACGTCGTCTCGGCGCGCGCGGGGGCGGCGCGCATCCTCGAGGCCGAGGGCAAGCCGCAGGACGCGCGCGCCCTGTGGGACGAGATCCTCACGATACCCGTCGGCAAGCCCGGCTGGCTCGAGGCGCACTATCAATCGGCGCGTCTCTCGGTCGCGAGCGGCGATCCACAGCGTGCCTGCACGGTGTTGAAGGACGTCCCCTCCGAGATGCTGAACAACGCCAACAGCGACACGCCGAAGAAGATCCAGGATCTCCTGCGCACGCACTGCCAGGGCTAGGCGGCGCGTGCGCGCCGGCGAAACGCGTACACGGGCACACCCGAGAGTACGATCAGCAGACCCGGCCAGGTGAAGCGCGGCTTCACCACCAGGAGATCGAGCAGCACCGCGCCCGCGACGGCGACGTAGACGAGCGCGAGCGCGCGTTGCGCGCGCGATGCGCCGTAGCGCAGGGTCGCCGCGACGGTGAGGGCGTAGAAGAGCAGGGCGGCGAAGATCACGTAGTCGAGGAGCTCGCCGTACGTGCCCGTCAGGGTCAGCAGCGCCGCCCACACGCCCTGCACGACGAGCGCGAAGACCGGCACGCCGTTCGCGGACAGGCGGCCCGCCGCCGCGACGAAGAGCCCGTCGCGCGCCATCGCATAGGAGACGCGGGCGCCGGAAAGGATGAGGCCGTTCACGCACCCGAAGGTCGAGACCATGATCGCGGCCCCCATCGCGACGACCCCGGCGTGCCCGAGGATCACCTCCATCGCCGCGGTGGCGACGCGATCGCGCGCCGCGTAGGTGATGCCGCGTGTGAGTGGGTTTGCGCCGTCTGGCGTGCCGAGCGCGGGGAGGACGAGCAGGTAGGCGAGGTTGGCCGCGAGGTAGAGCAGCACGACGAGCGTCGTGCCGAAGACGAGCGCGCGGCGCACGGTCCGTGCGGGGTCACGCACCTCCTCGGCGGCGAAGGTGACGTTGTTCCAGGCGTCCGACGAGAAGAGCGCGCCGACCATGGCGCTGCCGATCGCGGCCGCGAGCGACAGGCCGCTGGCGGAAGCGCGGGGGGCGGCCAGGCTCTGCCACGCGAGATGCGACGAGCCCACGATCGCACAGAGCACGATGACGCCGACGAGCGCGGCAACCTTGGCGACCGTGAAGACGTTCTGGATCGTCTTGCCGACCGTGATGCCGCGGCAGTTGGCGAGCGTGAGCGCGACGATCAACGCGATCGCGATGGCGCGCTCGGCCGAGAGTCCGCCGAAGAGCTCGGCGCCGTCGATCGCCGGTAGGAGCACCGCGCTGAAGCGCGCGAACGCCACGGCAACCGCGGCGATCGTCCCGGTCTGAATGACCAGGAACAGCGTCCAGCCGTAGAGGAAGCCGACCAGGGGTCCGAAGGCCTCGCGCAGGTAGACGTACTGGCCGCCGGCGCGAGGAAAGCGCGCCACCAGGTCGCCGTAGAGCGCCGCGGCCACGACGGTCATCGCGCCCGCGAGCACCCATACGCCGAGGAGCCACGCCGCCGAGCCGAGCTCGCGCGTCATCTGCGCGGAGACGATGAAGATGCCCGAACCGATCATCGAGCCGGCGACGAGCGCCGTCGCGTCGGCGGTGCCGAGCGCCCGTTGGAACCCGCTCGGGGACGCTGTGCGGGTTGCCGCCCCGGTCTCCGTCACGCGCCAGCGCTAGCACGGCAGGGCACGAGGTGGCGAATCCGACACCCGACGTTGCGGCGGTGTACTGTTCGAGACCAGGGCCCCCACGCTATGATGCGTGCGCCCAGCCGGCACCACGCCCGAGGAACGGGGCGCCGGTATTTCGTGCCGATCGTAGGAGGTTTCGATGAAGCGAGGGGTGGTCGTTGCCGCGTCGCTGCTCATGGCCCTGCCGCTGTCCGGTCGGGCGTCCGCCAAGAAGCTCGACGAGTTCCAGAAGAAGGAACTGAAGGAGGAGCGTCAGGAGCGGAAGGACACGAAGGCCGAGCTCCAGGACGAGCAACGCGAGGAGCAGGAGCAGGGATACGAGCGGGAGCGGGAGCGCGCCGGGCAACGCCGCCGCGGCGAAGATCTCGACGACGACGATCTCGACAGCGGAAGCGAGGACTAGCGCGACGGCGCTCAGTCCCGCGGCAGGCCGAGACCGCGCTGCGCGACGATGTTGCGCAGGATCTCGACCGTCCCGCCCCGGATGGTGAGGCCCGGGGCATTGAGCATGGCGCGCGCGACGCGCGCAGCGAGCGGCGAGCCGCCGGCGCCGAGCAGGGCGTCGTCGCCGAGGACCTCGCCCGCAAAGGTCGCGATGCGCTGCTCGAGCTCGGTGCCGTAGAGCTTGGCGAGCGCCGTCTCTGCGGTCGGCGTGATGCCCTGCGACAGCTTCCAGGCGATCCGGTAGATCAGGATGCGTCCGACGGCGAGCTCACCGTGGAACCGGGCCAGCGCCTGGCGGATGGCGGGGTCCTTGCCGCGGCCGGTGGCGCGGATGTGCGCCTCGAGATCGCGGAAGAGCGGGGCGTAGCTGAGGATCCGCTCCATGCCGGCGCGTTCGTAGTCGAGTTGCGACGCGATCTGGAACCAGCCGCGGTTCAGCTCGCCGATGAGCCATCGCTTCGGGACGCGGACGTTCTCGAAGAACACCTCGTTGAAGTGATGCTCGCCGGTCATGTCGACGAGCGGCCGCACCGAGATGCCGGGCAGGCTCATGTCGACGAGCAGCTCGCTGATGCCGCGATGCCGCGGCGCGTCCGGATCGGTGCGCGCGACGAGGTAGCAGTAGTGCGCGTGGTTCGCGAGGCTGGTCCACACCTTCTGGCCGTCGACGACGAAGGCGTCGCCGTCGTCCACCGCCCGCGTCTTGAGCCCGGCCAGGTCCGAGCCCGCGCCCGGCTCGCTCATGCCGAGGCAGAAGACGAGCTCGCCGCGTACGATCCCGGGCAGGATGGCGCGCTTCTGCTCCTCGGTCCCGTGCGCGAGCAGCGACGGTCCGATCTGGCGGTCGGCCATCCAATGGGCCGCCGTGGGCGCGCCCGCGCGCAACAGCTCCTCGGTGACGATCGCCCGCTCGAGGTAGCTGCGCTCGCCGCCACCGTAGGCGCGGGGCCAGGTCATGCCGATCCACCCCGCCGCCCCCATCCGGCGTGAGAACTCGGGCGAGAAGCCGCTGATCCAACCGTCCTCGAGGATGGTCGAGGGCGGGGGCAGCGCTTGCGCCAGGAAGGCGCGGATGTCGTCGCGGACGCGCTGCTCGGCCGGCGAGAAACCGAAGTCCATGTGGTGCGCTACCCACGCCCGCCGCCCCTGTCAATCGACCGTGAAGGTGGTGGACGAGGCGCGTCATCGCTGCACGCGCGAGAGACGTTTCAACCCGGCGAGCATGCGTTCTAAAACGGTTGCCTTGTCTCTTGACACTAAAAATTCACGGCGATAGAAGCGGCGAGCCTGCACCGTAAGCTCAATCGCTGCACGGACTTTCTCCGCGTGAGCGCCTCGAGGGCGTACGCACGGACGCGATACTAATCGGGGGTACTCATGGCGCTGGATTACGACGTTCCCGAGGATAAACGTGCGCTCTATTGGCTTGGCGACAAGCTGATCGAGTTCCGCAATCCCGTCATGATCCTGGTGATCCTGGTCACCGGGTTCTTCGCCTGGGAGGCGATGAAGCTGCAGCTCGTCACGAGCTTCGGCGATCTGCTGCCGCAGAGCCACGAGTTCGTGAAGATCCACAACAAGTACTCGGGGACGTTCGGCGGCGCCAACAACATCGTCGTGATGTACCAGGTGAAGGACGGCACGATCTTCACGCAGAAGGATCTCACCAACATCTTCAAGATGACCGAATCCATGGATACGGTCTTCGGCGTCAATCACAACCAGATCGAGTCGATCGGCCATCGCACCGTCCGGCATCTGCGCGTCGCAGCAGGCGGCACACTACGCGCCGAGCCGGTGATGCTGCGGGCGCCCCAATCGCAGGACGAGGTCGATTCCATACGACGCATCGTCCACAACGCGGAGAACGTCTACGGCTTGATCGTCTCACTCGACGACAAATCGGCGTTGATCCGCGCCAACTTCATCGAGGGGCGGCTCGACTATCGCCGCATCTTCGAGGAAGTGAACGCCAAGGTCGTCGATCCGTACAACGGCGGCAACGTGTCGATCTACGTCGCGGGCGAGCCGCGGCTGTACGGCTGGGTCTACAACTACGCCGGCGACGTCTTCTGGATCCTCGTGGTCACGTACTGCATCGAGTGGGTGCTGCGCTGGATGTACTTCCACGATTGGCGCGGCTCGCTCCGTCCGACGCTCACCGGCCTCATCGCCGCCTTCTGGGGCATGGGCTTCATCCAGCTGATCGGCCTTGCGCTCGATCCGCTGATGCTGGTGATGCCGTTCCTCATCACCGCTCGAGCGGTGAGCCATGCCATCCAGATGCACGACCGGTATTACGAGGAGTTCGAGAAGTGCGGCTGGAACAAGCGCCGCGCCATCGTCGCGGCGTTCGCGGAGCTCTTCGTGCCGACGTTCTCCGGCATCGCCACCGACGCCTTCGGGGTGCTGGTCATCATCCTCGTCCCGGTCATCATGTTGCAGAAGCTGGCGATCACGGCGTCGTGGTGGATTCTCGCGATCACGATCTCCGAGATGCTGCTGAACCCGATCGTCTACTTCTACCTCAAGCCGCCCGAGCCGGAGCTGGTGGTGCTGCGCGAGCGCGGCGGGTTCCGGAAGGGGATCAACTGGTTCACGCACGTCTTGATGTCGCCGACGGGTAAGGTCGTGACCCTCACGTCATGGGGCGTTGCCACCGTGGTTGCCATCTACTTCATGCGCGGGCTGACGATCGGCGATCCGACGGCGGCGTCACCGCTGCTCTTCAGCGACTCGCCATACAACGTCGCGCACACGCAGATTCAAGAGAGCTTCGGCGGTGTCGAGCCGCTGATCGTCGTCGCCGAGGGCTACGACAAGGACGCGATGAAGGATCCGCAGACGCTGCGCACGATGGAGAAGTTCCAGCGCACGCTCGAGCGTGATCCGGCGATCGGCTACAGCTTCTCGCTGGCCGACATCATCCGCGCCGTCAACCGCGTCTTCCACGAGCTCGAGCCGAAGTGGGGCGTGATCCCCGACAGCTGGACCGACATCGGCGGCCTGTTCTTCATCTTCTTCTCGGGATCGCCACCAACGGAAACCGCGAAGTACGTCGATCCCAGCTATACAACGGCGCACGTCACGTTCTTCGCGCGCAACCACCAGGGCGACAACATCCGCCGCGTCATCGCCCGCTGCCGGACGTTCATCAAGGAGAATCCGATGGACAAGGCGGCGTTCAAGCTCGCCGGTGGCCTCATCGGCGTCCTCGCGGCCGCCAACGAGGAGCTCGTCCGGAACGACCTCCTGATGAACTTCCTCGGCTTCTTCACGATCTATCTCATTCTCCTGTTCACCTACCGCTCGTTTGCCTGCGGTATCTATCTCCTCGGGCCGCTGATCGCGTCGAACCTCATGGTGAACGCTTACATGGCGGTGCAGGGCATCGGCGTGAACATCCACACCCTGCCGCTCGTGACGGTCGGCGTCGGGTTCGGCATCGACTACGGCCTCTACATCGTGAGCCGCATCATCGAGGAGATCCGCGTGCGCGGCGACCTCGTCGACTCCGTGCGCGAGGCGCTGGTCACGTCCGGCAAGGCCGTCACCTTCACCGCGGTCACGATGATCGTGAGCACCGCCTTCTGGACGTCGTCGCACATCCGTTTCAACGCCGAGATGGGCCTGCTGCTCGCGATCTGGATGGGCGTCAGCTACGTCGGCTCGCAAACGCTGCTGCCGATCCTCGTCGTCATCTTCAAGCCGAAATTCATCATGAAGGAAGCCCACAACCTCCCGGCACAAGTCCAGGCGGCAGCCGCGAAGCGCGCATAGGGAAAAAACATGACGCTCAACATTTGGAACTCCGCGGCGATCGTGCTCGGCTTCAGCTTCCTCGTGGTGGCGCTCGACGAGTATGTGGCCAAGCCGTGGCGCAAGAAGCGCTGGGAGGCGCGCGCGGCCTCCGGCGACAAAGAGGCGCAGGATATGCTGCGCATCGCCCGTTCGGCCCACGTCGTCGACGAGTAGCCGCTGGCGATGACGGCGTTTCGCCTCGCGCGTATCGCCGGCATCGCGATTCTTCTGGCTGGCGGATTCTACCTCTCGCAGCGGGCGACGTTGGCTCGGGCGGGTGAGACAGTGCCCGGCGTCCTCTGGGCCGTCGGTGCGCTCTGCGTCTTCTTCCTCGTCGGTGCCGCCGCGACCGAGGCGAGCCAGGGACCGGATGCCGACGTGCGGAAGGACGTGCTCTGGGGTGTCGGGCTGGGCGGCGTGCTCGGTATCATGCTGCGCCTGACGCTCCTCGGCTGAGGACGGCGACCGGAACGTCGCGGCGCGCCGCGAGATCGTCGGAGGGCAGGGCGTCACCGCGCCGTCCGCGTCGATCGTCAGGGTCGGCGTCCCTGAGCCTCGTTCTCCCGTGCGTGCGCCGCGATCGGCAGCTCGACCGGCACCTCCTCCTTGAGGAGCGGCGCCACCAGCAGGAGGATCACCAACCGGACCAGGACGACGTCGACCAGCGGCGTGCGACACGTCGTGCGGTGTCGCCGTCGACGGACGGCTGGGCGGAGCGCGCGGCGCCACCGCGGGCGGTCGAGCCGATGCCCTATCCGCGCCCGCGAGCGCTCCACGATACGACGAAACCAACGAAATTTCCTTGACTTCCCCGCACAACTCTTACATACGCGAAGGAGCTGTTGTTGGATTGCGCGGTTGTGGGCGGAGGTGGTCGAGGATGACGAGCGCACGGCGCGCCGCTTGGTGGTGCGCCTCCGGACCGGGAAGCGTGGACGCGTGGTCATGCTGCGTCCGCCGCGTGCCCGCGCTCACGTCGATGCGCGGCATGGCGGCGTTGAAGATGCCACGACCGCGATGCTCGATCGCGGTCGTGGCGGGGACGCGGGTCGGGGTCGGTGGAGGGAGCGTCGTGGGAGGTGGAGGTAACCGCGTCCCGGCCGAGAGGCAGCAAGCGCGGTGCCACCACGCATCTCCGGCATCACGCGCCACGAGCACGCGCGCCCCAGTGAAGAGCCCGCGACCCTCCGACGCGCGTCGCACCGTCACTTTTTCCAGTATGCCCCCGTCGCCGGCATGCTGCATCCCGCACAGCCTCATCAACAGCATCCGCGCATCCGCCCCAGTCATGCAGCGCAGCCACCCCACGGATTTTCTTTGCGTTCCTGCACGGATCATCTACTCGACGGAGCGAAATGCAGTGGGGGAGCCGGCCGGATTCACTCCGGCCGGCGACGCTCAACGTGCGCAAAGCGCGCGGGAGCGAAATCAATAGAATGGGCGCCATCGCCGGCATCCTGCCCCGCGGCACCTCGCTCGATCGCGAGACCCTCACCGCCACGCTCGCTGCCTGCAGCGAGGCCATGCGCCGCCGCGCCCCGATCGAGGGCGGGATGGGCGTCGCCTACGACGGTTCGGTGGGCCTCGCGCATCGCGCCAGCGAGGGCCCCGGCGGCGAGGCGGTCTTGCAGCCGCTGCGCAACGAGAACGGGTCGCTCTGGCTGGTCGCCGACGGCGAGCCCTCCAACGCGCAGGATCTGCGGCTCGAGCTGATCGGTGACGGCCACCAGTTCCAGTCCGCCTGCGGTAGCGAGGTCATCCTTCACCTGTACGAGCAGCAAGGCGTGGGTGCGTTCGAGCGCCTGGCGGGCAGCTTCGCCTTTGCGCTCTGGGATCGCGAGCAACGGGTCTTGATTCTCGGTCGCGATCGCTTCGGCGAGAAGCCCTTGTACGTCCTCGACGGGCCCGACCGGTTCGCGTTCGCATCCGAGGTGCGCGCGCTCGCGCCCGAGACGACCCTGACGCCCGCCGCGGCGGTCGCGTTTCTCACCTTTGGCTATCTGCCCGAGCCGCTCACGGTGGCTTCTGGCGTGCGCGCGCTCGCGCCCGGGTCGTTCCTGCGCGTGCGGATGAGCCGCGCCCGGACGGAAAGTTTCTGGGATCACTTGAGCGCGCAACCGACGGGCGAGACCGGAACGGATCGACTCACGCTCGGGCGGCTGGTGCGCGAGAGCGTGCAGACCGCGGTCGCGGGCGAGGAGGACATCGGCATCGTTCTCGATGGCGGGATGAGCCGGGCGGCGCTGCTGGCACTCGTCAGTCCCACCCTGGGGCGCGGCTTGCGCACGCACGCCATGGTCTTCGAGGCCGAGGGGCGTGGCCGGGGCGCGGAGCGTGCCGACTGTGCCGTCGCCGCGCGCAGTCGCGCTGTCGCCGATTGGTTTCGTGCCGAGCACCACGAGCATCGGATCGGAGCCAAGGACTTCGGCGCCGCGTTCGAGCGCACGTCGACCGCCAGCCAGCCGTCGCTCGGCGGGCCGCTCGCCCTCGTGGCCGCCGCGTACGTCGCGATGAGCGGCGATCGCGTGCTGCTCTCCGGGCTGGGGGGGTCGGAGCTGCTGGCGATCGGCGCCGGGCGGTGGTCGCCGTGGGTATGGCGCGTGGGTCGCAGAACGTCGACGCGAGCGCTGGCGCGCGCGACCTCGCGCTTCGCGGCGCGCTTCATGCCGTTCGGCAGTGCCGGGCGCCTCGCCGACACGCTCGTCACAGAGGACGCCGTCGCCGCCGCGCATCTGTCGGTGCGCGGGCTGCTCGGCGCGACGGCGCTGCAGCGGCTGCTGCGGCCGGAGGTACTCGAGGAGGCGCGCGCCGGGTTCGACGCGCTCGCCTACGTCCGGTCGCTGGCCGCGCGCGTGCCCGATGCGGTCTTCTTCCCGAGCAACCGCTCGGCGAAGGAGGCCGCCGTGCACGTCGTCGCCGGCGTCGAGCGCGGCGGGCGGCTCGTCTCGGGCCGGCTGCGGGACGAGGAGAGCGCCTCGGCGGCGCTCGGCCTCGCCCTGCAGGTGCCGTACCTCGATCACCGGCTGTGCGATTGGCTCGACGCGGCGCCGAGCCCTGGGAGCGGCAGCCGTCTCCTCGCCGAGGTGCTGAGCGGCATGCTGCCGCCGCCGCTGCGCCGTCCCATGCGACCGACGCCTCCGCCGATCGGGTCATGGCTGCGCGGTCCGCTGCGGCCGCTTGCCGAGGGCTGCGTCCTCGCCGACGATCCCGACGGTCTCTTCGTGCGGGACGGGGTCGAGACGCTGTGGCGGGGCTTCCTCGCCGGCAAGATCGGCTGGCGCGCGGTATGGCCCGTCGCCGTGCTGCGGGCGTGGATGAGCGCGCAGCGCGATCGCGCCCGCGTCGCCCCACGCCGCACGTTGCGCAGCCAGCACGCCGCGTAGGCGAGCGGGCGTCTCAGAGCGACGCGACGAAGCGCGCCCAGTCGTCGACCGCGTCCTCGTGGCCGGGGACGAGCTGGAAGGTCAGCTGGTGACAACCGGCGTCGCGCAGCATGGCGACGCGATCGCGCAGCTCCTCGACGGTCCCCGTGAAGGTCGCCATGCGGAGCAGGTCCGGCGTGACGAAGCGCTCCTCTTCGGGCCGCACCCACATGAGATGGCCGGTGTGCATCTGCAGATACTTGGCGTCCGGCGGCTCGTAGGTCGCGTACTGGGCGCGATAGTCGGCGACGAGGGCGCGCAGGTCGGGCGGCAGCATCTGCTCGTCGATCGCGCGCTCCATGAACCCGTGGAAGACGACGGGGACGAGCGGGCCGGCCTCGGCGCGCACGCGGGGGCCCGTCACGTCCTCGCCCGGCCGTAGCACGCAGCCGAGCGTGAAGACCGTCGTGTAGAGCGTCTCCGGGGCGCGCCCGGCGGCGCGGCAGGCGCTCTGCATCTCGCCGATCTCGTGCAGCGCGCGCGGTAGGATCGAGAGGAACGTGATCCAGCCGTCGGCGATCTCGGCGGCGAGCGCGCGCGCCTTCGGCGCGAACGCCGAGAGATGGACGGGAATGGGCGTGCGGATGTCGATCATGCCGGCGTCGGGGTTGAGGAAGCGGATACGCCGGGTCGCGCCCTCGCACTCCCAGCCGACGGTCTCGCCCGCGAGCATGGCGCGGACCACGCGGAGGTACTCGCGCAGCGCGTCCACACGCATCGGGCCGAGCCCCATGGTGTTGCGGGCCGTGAAACCGGTGCCGACGCCGAAGACGATGCGGCCCGGCGCGAGCGCGTTCAGCGAGGCGAGCGCGTTGGCCGTCACCGGAGCGATGCGGTTGGTCGGTACCAGCACGCCGGTGGCGAGCTTGATGCGTGAGGTACGGGCGGCCGCGAGCGCCATGCCGACGAAGACGTCGGCGCAGAGCAACTGGGTGTCGTAGAACCAGGCGTGCGAGAAGCCGAGACGCTCGGCGCGCTCCACGACCTTCCAGGAGTCGACGCCTGTGGTCAGGGCGATGCCGAAGTCCATGCCGCGCTCAGACGCGCCGGCCGGCGGCGCGCCGCTCGGCCTCGACCTTGAACTCCAAGACCGATTGACGGAGGGCCGTCGACTCGAGAGCCCGCCGGATCATGCCCGGAACCCAGAAGCTGAGCGTGACCGCCTGCGAGCAGGTCGCCTTGGTGCGGTTGCCGTCGAGCGGCTCGAAGACGTAGCTGCCGACGATGTCGTCGACGTCGCCCTCGACGTAGGTCCAGCTCAGGTGGTGCGGCGGCTGCCAGGTGTAGCGCAGCACGTACCGCACCATCCGCAGCTTCATGTCGAGGAGAAACTCGACCGTGCGCGCGAAGCCGTCGTCGTAGCGATCGAGCACGGCGATCTTGGTGATCGGCGACGACCACGTCGGATAGGCTTCGAAGTCCGCGATCGCGGCGTAGCAGAGATCGCAGGGCGCCTCGATCGCCGCGGAGAAGCTCTGCTGCACGTCCGCCATGGGGCGCACCGTAGGGAACGGGTCGTCGGGCTGTCAAGCGCAGGGGCGATCGTCCGGATCGGAAACGGGGTAAGCGAAGCTTCACCCGAAACACCCTCCCGTGCCACGGTGTTCCGTCGAGCCGGTCCGATTCGAGCATGATGAGGACGTGCGCAGAACCTCCCGTCCTCGCGATCGGCGTCCAACTGGTTCGTGCTTGCTCGATCCGCTCGAGTCCCCGGTCCGATCACGCATGCCCGGTCGGACACGCATGCTCAGTCCGCCGATCACGCACTTGCAAGCAACTAACGTTCGGTAAAAGGTAGCCGAATCAAGAGCAACCGATGGCGCGTCGTGACCCTCAACTGCAGCTCTCATTGCCCGCGCCGAGGGGGTGGGGTGGTCGCCGACGCGGCGCCGGCCGCAAGCCCGGACCGCATCCCGTACTGTCCCATGCGCCGCGAAGACGCTTCAGTCAGCCACTTCCGGCGCATGTCACCTTGCGTCTTCGTCGCGGCTTGCCGTCGCTGCGCACGGTGCGGATCGTGCGGGAGATCGAGTGCACCTTTGCCAAGGGCTGCGCCCGGCCGGGTTTTCGTTTGGTGCACTACTCCCTGCTGGGAAATCACGCCCACCTGATCGTGGAAGCGCGCGATGCCGTGTGTTTGGGTCGAGGGATGATGGCGATCGGCTCCCGCTTGGCACGCGCGGTCAATCGCGTCGCCGGGCAGAGCGGACGGGTCTTCGACGACCGCTATCATTCGCGACTCCTGCGCACCCCGCGAGAGGTGCGCGCGGCGTTGCGCTACGTGCTCCTGAACGCGCGGCATCATGCCGCAGGATTGCGGCGCCGGATGACGATGACGATGGCGAAGGCGCGTGCCGGCGCGCGAACGGCTCCGCTCGACCCCGCGTCATCGGCCCAGTGGTTCGATGGGTGGAGACGTCTGCCAGCGGACGTCGCGGAGCGCCGCGAAGGCCCGCCCGGACCGCGGCCGGTCGCGCGCGCCCGCACCTGGCTGTTGACGGTCGGATGGCGGCGACACGGCTTGCTCGATCCCGCCGACGTTCCCGGGTAGTAAGAGCGACGATCGGTCTCTGGGCGAAGGGGAATACCCAACCGCCGCCCGACTTGTCGCCGGTTGCGACGCCGAATATGGTCGCGGCAATGGCGCCCGGTGCACGGACGAGACGACGGGCGACGCGTGGGCGCGTCGTCGCGATGACGGGCGTGAACGGCGTGCCCGGTGCTCGCCTGCTGCGACGTCTCGAGGAGGACGACGACGTGCGCAGCATCGTCCTCCTCGATCGGCACGCGCCGGCGCTGCCGTTACGCAAGGCGGTGCCGGTCATCGTCGACCTCACGTCGACCTTCGCCGACGCGGCGATCGCGGACGCCTTGGTGCGCGAGCGGGTCGAGGTCGTCGTCCACGCGGCCTTCCATGCCGCGCCCGTCCGTAAGCTCGACCAGGCGCACGAGCTCGAGGTGATCGGCACCCGCGCCCTGCTGCACGCGATCGCGCACGACGTCCGCCGGGGCGGGACGGTCGAGCAGCTGGTCGTGCTCGGCACGACGATGAGCTACGGGGCACTACCGGACAATCCGCAGTATCTGGGCGAGGATGCGCCGCTGCGCGGCGGCCTCGACTATCCGTTCGTGGCCGACAAGGTCGCCGTCGAGCGCGAGGTCGCCACGTTCCGCCGCCGGACCGGGCTGCCGACGACCGTACTGCGGGCCGCCTGGACCGTCGGAGCCGTGGGCACCCTGGCGGCGCAAACGCTCACCCCGCTCGTCATTCCGGCGCTGCTCGGTTCCGATCCCCTGGTGCAGGTGTTGCACGCCGACGATCTGGTCGACGCCGCACGCCTCGCCTGCCATGCGGGACGCGATGGCGTGTTCAACGTCGCCGGCGCGGGCGTCTTGCCGTTCTCGACCGTGGTCAAGCTGATCGGGCGATTGCGTGCGCCCGCGCCCGAGATCGCGCTGCGCCGCGCCCTGCAGGCCTTGTGGATCGCCGGCGTGGGCGTCGTGCCGGGCGCGCACGTGTCGTACCTGCGCGACACGATCGTCGCCGATACGTCGCGCGCCGCCGAGGTGCTCGGCCATCGCGCGCGCTACACCATCCAGGACGCGCTCGCGTACCACGTCGCCCTGCGTCGTGGGGGCGCACGGCCGGCGGCATGATTCGCCACCCTGATTCCCGCTGTCGCCCGCAAATGCGCGTGCTATAGTTCGAGGTCGCAGCCCCACTGCGAGAAGAGGACGGTCGTGCCCATGCCGCAGCAAACGCGTCGAACCCGCGTCCGCACCGTTGAGTGGAACAACGGACGCGTGGTGATGATCGATCAGCGCCTGCTCCCGGCGCGCGAGGTGTACCGCGTCTACACCAACTATCGGGAGGTCGCGCGCGCCATCAAAGAGATGGTGATCCGCGGCGCGCCGGCGATCGGCGTCGCGGCCGCGATGGGCATCGCGCTCGGCGTGCGTTCGCTGCGGCGCGAGGAGCTGCGTCGCGAGTTCGACCGCATCTGCCGCACCTTCGCGGCGACGCGCCCGACCGCGGTGAACCTCTTCTGGGCGATCGAGCGCATGCGGCGCGTCTACGCCGACAACCAGAGTCGGGACATCGAGACGCTGCGGCTCATGCTGGAGCGCGAGGCGCGTGCCGTGCACGAGGAGGACATCGCCGCCAACCGCGCCCTCGGCGCGCACGGGGCGGCCCTGATCGAGGATGGGACGAGCGTCCTCACGCACTGCAACGCCGGCGCGCTTGCCACGGCCGGCTACGGCACGGCGCTCGGCGTGATCCGTGCCGCCGTCGAGAGCGGCAAGCGCATCAGCGTCTACTGCACCGAGACCCGGCCGTTCCTGCAGGGGGCGCGCCTCACGGCCTGGGAGCTGAAGAAGGACCACATCCCGGCGACGCTCCTCACCGACAGCATGGTCGGCCATCTCATGAAGGCTGGCGCCATCGATTGCGTCGTCGTCGGCACCGACCGCACCGCCGCCAACGGCGACGTCGCGAACAAGATCGGCACCTATACGGTCGCGGTCCTGGCGCACCGCCACGGGATCCCCTTCTACGTCGCCGCCCCGACCTCCTCGATCGACCTGGGGTGCCCGAAGGGCAGCAAGATCCCGATCGAGGAGCGCGATCCCCGCGAGGTGACGCACATCTTCGACCGGCAGATCGCGCCCTCCGGCATCAAGATCGCCAACCCCGCCTTCGACGTCACCCCGCACGACCTCGTTACCGCCATCATCACCGAGCGCGGCATCGCCCGCCCGCCGTACTGGCGGAGCCTGGCCCGGATCGTCAAAGGCGAGGTCGCCCGCGTCGAGACCAAGGGGAAGACCAAGGCCGGCGTCAAGCGCGAGGCGCGCGAGAAGAGCCGGCGTCCCACCTCGGGCTGAGCATCGCGGCCTCTTCAGGCGCGTAGCGCCGCGTTCAAACGCGCGTGTGCGCGCGCGCCGACGACCGAGAGCGGCAACGCGCGCCGATGGCGGAGACGCCAGCGCGTCGCGGCGACGAGCCGCCGGTACGCCTCGTCGATCCGCCGGCGCGGCAGGCGGCCCTCCACTACGGCACGCTCCACCGCCTCGACGGCGGTACGCAGGTCGTCCTGGCGATGGCAGTAGAGGAGGGCATCGACCCCCGCCTCGAGCGCGAGCACCGCGGCTTCCCCGGGACCGTAGTGGTCGGCGATGGCACGCATCTCGAGGTCGTCGGTGCAGAGCACGCCGCGGAAGCCGAGCCGGCGGCGCACCAAGCCGGTCAGGACCGCGTGCGAGAGCGTCGCGGGCCGCTCGCGGTCGAGCGCGCGATAGACGACGTGGGCCGTCATCAGCATCGGCATACGCGCGGCGACGGCCTGGCGGAACGGCACGAGCTCGATCCGCGCCAGATCGCGGGCGCTCCGATCGACGACCGGCAGCTCGAGGTGCGAGTCGGTGGCGGTATCGCCGTGTCCCGGGACGTGCTTACCGCAGGTGAGGAGACCGACCGCACGCGCGGCCCGGAAGGCGGCGAGACCGAGGCGCGCCACGTCGGCGGGATTCGACGCGTAGGCCCGATCGCCGATCACGGGGTTGACGGGATTGCTGTGCACGTCGAGGACGGGCGTGAAGCTGAGATCGACGTCGATCGCGGCCAGCTCGCGCGCCATCGCCGTGGCGACCGCGGCGACCGCGCGGACACCGTGCGCCCCCACGAGGGCGGCCGCGGGAAAGTGCGTGAACGGCGGCGACAGGCGGTGCACGCGCCCGCCCTCGTGGTCGATCGCGACGAGCGGCGGGAGCTGACGGTCGAGGCCGTGGATGGCGCGCGCCAGCTCGCGCATGGCTTTCGGCTCCGCGGCGTTGTGGCGGAACAGCACGACGCCGCCGAAGGGCACGTCGGCGTGCAGCCGCTGCGTGGCATCGTCGAGGGTCGCCGCCGGAATGCCCGCGAAGAAGAGGCGCGCGACGCTGGCGCGCAACCCGTGTCGATCGTCGCGTGATCCCGGTCGGGCCATGTCCGTGCGAGCGTCTACCAGCGCCGACCCCGGCGCTCAAATCGTGGCGCGTGCCGGCGCTCGTCGATCCGGCCGATCCGCCGTGTGCCGAGGGCGTTTCCCTCGACTCGACGCCGGGCGCGTGGTAGCGCGGGCGCGTGCGGGAGACGCGCTACATCGCCCTCGAGGGGCCGATCGGCGTCGGCAAGACGAGCCTGGCGCGGCGGCTGGCGGACGCCTTCGAGTCCACGTTGATCGAGGAGCTGGCCGACGCCAATCCCTTCCTCTCCCGCTTCTACGACGACACCCCTCGCTACGCGGTGCAGACCCAGTTGGCGTTCCTGCTCGCCCGCTACCGCCAGCAGCGCAGCCTGGCGAACGCCCCGCGCGACCGGGGGGTGGTGGCCGACTATCTCTTCGCCAAGGACCGGATCTTCGCCGAGCTCAACCTCCAGGGGGAGGAGCTGGCCCTCTATAGAGAGGTCCAGGGCCTCCTGACCGAGCCGGTCCCGGCGCCGGACCTCGTTATTTACTTGGAGGCGCGGCCTGATGTATTGTTGCGCCGCTTACGGAAGCGTAACCGGGATTTCGAGCGGCGCATCACGCAGCAGTATCTCGAAGGGCTGATCGAAGCGTACCGGTCATTCTTCCATGAGTATGCAGAGTCTCCGCTTCTCGTGGTCAACTGCTCGGCGATCGATTTCGTCGAGCAGGGCAGCGACCTCGCTGACCTGATCCGCGAGATTCGGGGTGTGAAGCAGGGAGTGCAGCACTACATACCGCTTGGATCTCAGTAAGCCGGCACAAGCCGGCGAGCGGGACCGAGACGGAGAGCGAGGGCGCAGAAGCACGAGGCGCCGCGACTCGCGACGAGGCCGACGTAGCGGCCATCGTGGCAGGCGAGTGGCAGGTGTCGCCGTGTGGAGGCGTGCGAAGCCTTCCGGATCGGTCCGGGAGGCTTTTTTCATGGAGCGGAAAGTGACGGTGCCCGACCTTCAGCGCATGAAGGAGGCGGGAACGAAGATCACGGCGCTCACGGCGTACGACTTCCCCTTCGGGCGGATCGTCGACGACGCCGGCATCGACGTCATCCTGGTCGGCGACACCCTCGGCATGGTCGTGCAGGGGCTCGAGACCACCCTGCCGGTGACGCTCGACGAGATCATCTACCACTGCCGCATGGTCGCCCGCGCGCGCCGCCGCGCGTTGCTGGTCGGCGACCTGCCGTTCCTCTCGTATCAGGTGAGCGTGGAGGACGCGCTTCGCAATGCTGGCCGCTTGATGAAGGAAGGCGCGGTCGAGGCGGTGAAGCTCGAGGGCGGCGTCGTCATGGCCGATGTCATCCGGGCGCTCACCTCCCGTGACATCCCCGTCATGGGCCACGTCGGCCTGACGCCGCAGTCGGTGCACCGCATGGGCGGTCACCGCGTGCAGGGTCGCCGCCGCGGCCGCGGCCCGGGCGAGCGCCAGCGCGTCATCGAGGATGCGCTCGCGGTCGCCGAGTCCGGCGCCTTCGCGGTCGTGCTCGAGGGCATTCCGCTCGATCTCGCGGCCGAGATCACCGAGCAGCTGCCGATCCCCACGATCGGCATCGGCGCCGGCCGCTACTGCGACGGACAGATCCTGGTGCTGCACGATCTGCTCGGTCTCTTCGACCGCTTCACGCCGAAGTTCGTGAAGCGCTACGTCGAGCTCGGCCAGGCCGCCTCCGCGGCGGTCGCGGCCTACGCGCGCGAGGTGCGCGAGGGGGCGTTTCCCGACGAGGCGCACTCGTTCCTGCTGCGTGCGGAGCACATGTCGCCGGCGCGGGGCGCGGACGACGAGAGCGACACGCCGACGACGCCCGTCGGCGGTGAACGTGGCCGCGGGCGCCGTCGGCGCGCGGTCGCCTGAGGAGAGGCCGGAGGCCCATGCGCACGATCGACCAGGTGGGAGCGATGCAGGCGTGGGGTCGCGCGATGCGCGGCCGAGACGCCGCCCGCATCGCGCTCGTTCCGACGATGGGGGCGCTGCACGCCGGGCACCTGTCGCTGGTCGAGATCGCACGCCGCCACGCGGACAGGGTCGTCGCGTCCGTCTTCGTGAACCCGACGCAGTTCGACCGCGCCGACGATTTCGCGCGCTACCCGCGTGACCTCGAGCGCGATGGGGCGCTGCTCGCGAGCGCCGGGGTCGACGTGGTCTTCGCGCCGGATGCCGCCGAGATGTATCCCCCCGGTGCGCAGACCAGCGTCAGCGTCGAGCGGCTCGCCGAGCCGCTCTGCGGCGCCCATCGCCCGGGGCACTTCCGTGGCGTCGCCACCGTCGTCCTGAAGCTCTTCCACATAGTGCAGCCGCACGTCGCCGTCTTCGGCGAGAAGGATTACCAGCAGCTCGCCCTCATCCGCCGCATGGTGCGCGATCTGCACGTCGACATCGACGTCGTCGGCGCGCCGATCGTGCGTGAGGACGACGGCCTCGCGATGAGCTCGCGCAACCGCCATCTCGACCCCGCCGAGCGCGCCGCCGCGCTCTGCCTCGTGCGGGCGCTCGACGCCGCCGAGGCATGCGTCGCGGCCGGCGAGCGCGACACCGTGGCGCTCGTCGAAGCGGCCAACGCCGTGATCGCGCTCGAGCCGCGCGCCCGCGCGGAGTACGTCGTCGCCGTCGACCCCGACACCCTGGCGCCTGCCGCCGAGGTAGCGGGACCTGTCGTCCTCGCGCTCGCCGTCTGGATCGGCAGCACGCGTCTCATCGACAATCGACAACTCACCGTACCGGCGGTTCACCGGGAGAGGAGAAGCGCATGATGCGAAACATGCTCAAATCGAAGATTCACCGCGCCACCGTCACGGACGCGGACCTGAACTACGACGGCAGCATCACCGTCGACGTCGGGCTCATGGAGGCCGCCAACATGATTCCGCACGAGCTGGTGCACGTGTGGGACGTGAACAACGGCGAGCGCTTCGAGACCTACGTGATCCCGGGCGAGCGCGGCTCGGGCACGATCTGCGTGAACGGCTCGGCGGCGCGCCGTGTGCATCACGGCGATCTCATCATCATCGCCAGCTTCACCTGGCTGGACGAGGCCGCCGCGCTGCGCCACGAGCCCGAGGTCGTGCTGGTCGATCAGCAGAACCACATCCGCAAGAAGAACGGGGTTGCCGTCGAGGCGGCGTGAGCGAGCCGCAGAACATCGCCGTCAATCGCAAGGCGCGCCACGACTACTTCATCGACGAAACGTTCGAGGCCGGGATCGTTCTCACGGGCAGCGAGGTCAAATCGCTGCGCGACGGTCGCGCCAACCTGAAGGACAGCTACGCCCGGATCGCCAACAATGAGGCGATCCTCATGAACGTCCACATCAGCCCCTACGACCCCGCCGCGCGCGCCAACCACGAGGCGACGCGCAGCCGGAAGCTGCTCCTGCACCGGCGCGAGCTCGACCGCCTGCTCGGCAAGCTGCGCGAGAAGGGGTTCACCTTGATCCCGCTGCGCCTCTACTTCAACGCGCGCGGCCGCGCCAAGGTCGAGCTGGGCCTGGCGCACGGCAAGCGACAGTACGACAAGCGCCAGACGATCAAAGAGCGCGAGGCGCGCCGCGAAACCGAGCGCGCGATGCGCAGCGGCCGCGATCGGCAATAGCCGCAGGCCTCCGGGGCGTCCAGCCGGCGCGCGAGATCAGTGCGTGTGGTTGCGGAGGAACGTGACCGTGAGCGGCCACGCCTGGCGCGCGGCCGCCAGATTGGCCTCCTGGCCCTGGGCGCGCAGGAAACCGTGGCCGGCGCCGGGGAACACGTGCGGGTCGTACGACTTGTGCAGCTCCGTCGTCTTCGCGCGCGTCGGCTCGATCGTCGCGGTGACGCGCGCGTCGTCACCGCCGTAGAGCCCGAGGACTGGCGCCGCGAGCTTGCTCAAGTCGTCCGGCGCCGTGCCGTAGTAGACGACCGCGGCGGCGACGTCCGGCCGTGCGGCGGCGTACGCGAAGCTCGTGCTCCCGCCCCAACAGAAGCCGATCGTGGCGTTCCTGGCGCCGGCCGAGGGCAAGACTGCGGCGAACGCGCGCACGGCGTCGAGGCGCGCCATCACCTCGTCGGGCGTCAGGCCGGAGACGGCCTTGGTGACGTCGTCGCGGCTGGCGTAGGCCTCGGTGCCCCCGCCGCCGGGACCCTTGCCGGAGAGCAGGTCGGGCGCCACCGCGATGAAGCCGTCGGCGGCGAGCTGATCCGCGACCGCGCGGATCCAGTCGGTCAGGCCGAAGATCTCGTGGATTACGAGGACGACCGGCGCCTTGTCGGGCCGCTGCGGGTAGACGATCCAGGTGTGGATCGGCGTGCCATGGGCGTCGATGGCGACGACCTCGCCGTGGCGCGGCGAGTGGCTGAGGCGATCCTTCGCGTCGTCCTCGCCCGCGGGCAGAGCGCTGCGCGCGGCGGCGGGCGTGCGCACGACCGACGGCGCCGCGGCGTCCGACGTGCCGGCGAGCAGGGCAATCAGGAGCAGCGCCATCACGATTCGCATGTCGGGATCCTACGCCCAGAAGCACTTGACGGCGAGCCGGGGATTCGTCAGTCGAGGAAGTGAGGCGGCGAAAGGGGGGCAGGGATGAGAATCGCGATCATCACGGCGGTCTTGGGTGCGGTGCTGGGTTTCGGCGGAACGGCGCTCGCGAAATCACCGGTCCGCATGACGCCGGACGGCACGAGCATCCTCGTCAACAAGGACGTGAACGGCGCCCGCTGGGCGCTCGCGCTCGACCTCGACCGCGCCACCCTCACGGGGAACGTCTTCGTCGGCGACACCGAGGAGAAGTTCTTCTGGTGCGGCATCATCGACTCGACCGGCGACCCGGGCGACCTCGCAACGCAGACGCTCAGCATGCACTGCTTCACTGCCGACCCGTGCACCGACGTCGCGAGCTGCCTCACCGGTTTCCAGGAGTGGCACTCGGTCGGGGAGATTCAGCTCCCGGGCAGCTTCTTCCTCCCCTAGGGCCGCGCCGACGCGGGTGACGAAGTCGCCGACGTGCCGCGCCACCTCATGCTTCTGGAGGTCGAGGGTGATCACGTGGTCGCAGCCGGTGAGCCAGCGGATGTGCTTGTCGCTGCCGCCGAGCAAGGCGTGGATCTCCTCGGCATTGCGCACGCTGGTGACCGTGTCCTCGACGCTGTGGAGCACGAGGGCCGGGCAGCGGGCCAGTCCGGCCCTGGCGCGTACCTCCCGCACCATGGCGTTCAGCTCGCGCAACGCGCCCGTGTAGGTGCGGAAGAGGCCGAACTGGGTGCTCTCCCCGCGCTGCGCCGCCTCGACCGCGCGGGTGATGCGCCGCTGCAGGCGCGGGTCCCTGAGGCCGTACGGCGGCGATTCGGTCCAGTAGGTCATGCGGCCGAGGAAGGGCAGGATGTTGGCCAGGGGGAGGAGGTGCCGCGTCCACGGGATGCTCGAGCCGTCGTAGCGCATCGTCGGCGACAGCAGCACGATGCCGGCGATGCACGCGCCGTCGGGCTCCTCGGCGGCGAGGAGGACGCCGAGGAGCGCCCCCATCGACAGGCCGGCGACGACGACCGGCTCGGTGCCGCCCTCCGACAGCTCGCGCAGCGCCGCGCGGGCACCGGCGACCCAGTCGCGCCATCCCGTGGCCAGCAACTCGCGATGGGTGGCGCCGTGACCGGGGAGGAGCGGCGCGGCGGTCGCGAATCCGCGCGCCGCGAGATGGCGCCCGACGGGGCGCATCTCCGACGGCATTCCGGTCAGCCCATGCAGGAGCAGGACCCGCGGCGCCGTCATGCGTCCACCGGTGCCGATGTCGGGAGGGCACGGCCAACCGCCGGGACGCCGAGCGAGCGGACGAACCGCGCCAGGCCGCGCTGCACGTCGGTGAAATCGTCGAACGACCGGTAGAGCAGGTCGTGGTCGCGGCAGTAGTCCGCCAGCTCGGAGCGCGCGAAGACCGCGTCGGCGCGATGGGCGCAGCAGAAGTCGCTCCGCCCGTCGCCGACGAGCACCCGCAGCGGCCGCCCTCCCGTCGGCGCCGGCGCGAACAGGGCGCACTTGCAGAAGCCGGAGCCGCAGCGCGACCCCACCCGCGGGGGCGGGAAATCGAGCGCGAGTCGGCCGCCCTCGTCCTCGACCAGGCGTGACGCCCAGACCGCGTCGACGGCGACGCCGTCGCGCGCCAGCAAGTGGTGGATCACCCGGTCGATGCCCCCGCTCACGATCCGCAGGCGGATGCCGCGGCGCCGGCACCAACCGACGAACGCGGCGAACGTCGCGTCGAGCGCGACGTCGCTGAGCGCGCGACGCATCGCCGTCCAGCCGCCGCGGATGAGCGCCACCTGTCCGCCCATGCAGGCACGCGCATCGATCTCGCCGCGCACCCAGCGCGCCTCGAGCACGCGCCAGGCGGGGTCGGCGAGACGCGCGAGGAGGAGATCGACGGTGTCCACGCGGGCCACCGTGCCGTCGAAGTCGCAGAGCACTTCAAGCGTGGTCCCCACCGGTCAGGCTTCGCGGCACTCGCGGAGTAGCAGATCGAGCAGGTCGTGCGCCAGATCCATCTCCTCGGTCGTGATGTCCAGAGACGGTGCGAGTGTAATGACGTTCTTGTAGTAGCCGCCGATGTCCAGGACGAGGCCGAGCGTGCGGCCGCCGAGGCGCAGATTCCCCGCGAGGCCACGCTGGAACATGCGGTCGGCGAGCGCGCGGTTCGGGGTGAAGCCGTCGCGCTCGCACAGCTCCACGCGCAGCGCCAGCCCGAGGCCGTCGACGTCGCCGATCTCGGGGTGGTGGCGCTGCAGATCCTTGAGGAGCGCGAGGAAGTAGCGGCCCTTCTCGAGCACATGCTTGCGGTAGTTCTCCTCGCCGAAGATGCGCATCACCTCGAGGCCGACCGCGGTGCCGAGCGGATTGGAGGCGAAGGTCGAATGCGTCGACCCCGGTCCGAACTGCTCGGGGGCGATGAGCGCTTCGCGCGCCCAGATGCCCGAGAGCGGATTCAGCCCGTTGGTGAGCGCTTTGCCGAACACGATGACGTCGGGCGCCGCGTCGAAGTTCTCGAACGCCCACTGCGTTCCGGTCCGGAAGAAGCCCATCTGGATCTCGTCGTCGACGAGCAGGATGCCGCGGTCGCGGCAGATGCGGGCAAGGCGCTCGAAGTAACCCTGCGGCGGTACGACGTAGCCGCCCGTGCCCTGCACGGGCTCGACGAAGAAGGCCCCGAACTCGGCGTGGCCCGTCCGAGGATTCCAGGCGCCCGTGTACTCGTGGGCAAACTTGCGCTCGATCTGCTCGACGCAATACAGCTCGCAGCTGTCGCGCGTCTTCCCGTAGGGACAGCGGAAGCAATACGGGTAGGGGACGAACTCGGCGCGGTCGGCGAACTCGCCGAACGGCTCGCGGTAGCGGTACGACGAGGTGATGGCCGAGGCGCCGAGCGTGCGCCCGTGGTAGCCACCCTCGAATGCCAGCATGCGGCTGCGGCCGGTCGTCTTCCGCACCAGCTTGAGCGCATCCTCGACGGCCTGCGAGCCGCCGACGTTGAAGTGCACGCGCCCGCTGCGATGGAATCCGCGCTCGACGCTCGCGACGATCGCGGCGGCGAGCTCGATCTTCTCGCGGTGCAGGTACTGGCTGGCGATCTGCGGCAGTCGGCCGACCTGGTCCACGAGCGCCTGGTTCACGCGCGCGTTGCCGTAGCCGAGATTCACGGCCGAGTACCACATCTGGAGATCCAGATACGGCGTCCCGGCGCCGTCGAAGAGGTAGCTCCCCTCGCAACGGGCGAAGATCTTCGGGTGCTCCGCATAGTGGACCGTGTCCCCGTACGAGCAGACCCGGCGCTCCAGCTCGAGCAGCTGCGCGTCATCCTGATGCGGCATGCGACTCCTTTCGTGCGAGAGGGAAGGGCGAGAATCCGTGCTCCAGGGCTGGCTCCCAGACGAGCGCGAGGCGCGAGGCCCGGCCGGTCGGCTCGAACTCGTGCGCGCCGCGCCGGAGGAAGCGCGGTCCGTCGTAGGGTAGACCGTCGAGCACGCCGTCGGGGCGGCCGTCCTCGGCGACGATCGCGTAGCGCGTCGGGATGGCGACGTCGAAGCGCACGGGCGCGGACGCCGGCGCGAGGAAACGTCCGAGTACCCGCACCGGTCCGACGGGCAGATAGTTGGCATTCAGGAAAGCGCGGCCGTCCGGCGGGAAGTTCGCCTGATCGAGCATCGCGACCGTCGTGCCCGTCGCGACGAGGCGCTCGGCGACGTCGTCGGCGATCAGGCCGCGCTTGAGGCGCGCCTTCGTGATGTGCTCGATCGCGTAGTAGTAGGGGCGCGGGCGGAACACGGCCTCGCCCTTCACGTCCATCACGTAGTCGTCGGGCGCGGTGAGACGCAGCACGGCGGCGACCATGCTGGTATAGTCGCGCGTGCCGTCGCGCCAGGGCGGGGCGCAGGTCACGAGGACGAGGCTCTCGATGCCGATGAGCGCGAGCGGCACCGTCGAGGCGCGGAGGCGACGCAGCGGCGCGGGCGGGTGCGTGAGCACGAAGCCGGTCGCGAGCAAGATGATCAGTGGATCGAGGACGAGGTAGTCCTGGCGGGTGACGAGAGGCCAGACGCCGAAGAGGAGCGTCGCCGCGACACCCAGCGTGAGGGACACGAAGACCCGCCGCCGCGCGAGCGCGGCCGTCGGCGCGGCGCGGCCGATGCGACGCGCCCCGAGCCAGAGGAGGGGCGTCGCCGCCGGCACCACGAGGATGCGCAGCGAGGCGCTGTGCCAGAGCCCGAGGCCGGGCAGGACGTTGTGCGCGATGGTGTCGTCGTACATGGCGGCCAGGCCGCCGCGGAACGCGAAGTAGGCGAGAAGCGCCGCGGGTACGAGAACGAGGCCCGCGAGGAACGCGGCGCCGCAGGCCAGAGGACGGGGCTGACCGCGGGCCGGCGTGTCGCGCCAGTCGGCCCGGCGGACGGCGAGGGCCGCGATCCCCACGGACGCCAGGAGCAAGGTCGTTTTCAGCGATGTGCCGAGGGCGGCGCCGAGCAGCAATCCCGCCGCGCCGCGGCGCCACGGTGTCGCCTCGCCGCGCACGAGGCAGGCCAGGCCGAGCAACCAGAGCGCGGCCCACAGATCGTCGGCGCGGAACTCGAGGGAGGTGAAGAAGAACGTTCCGTAGAAGGCCGTGAGGAGCGTCGCCCAGAGCGCGATGCGCCGCGAGAAGAGCGCCTCGGCGATACCGTAGGTGCCGGCGAGGGCGAGGAGATAGAGTGGCAGCACCGTGAGCCGCATCGTCGGCACGACGTTCGCTCGTTCCCCGACGAGCAGCAGCACTGGAGCGTAGAGCAGATGGAAGAGCGGCGCGTGATTGTCGAAGACGTCGCGATACTGCAGCAGGCCGTGCGTCCAGCCCCAGACGACGTGCAGGTGCTGCGGCTCGTCGCTGTCGACGCGGAAGCGGAGCGCATCGATCGAGCGCAGCAAAGCCAGCCCCGATACCAGCGCCGCCACCACCACCGTCTCCGTCGTGTCGAGGTGCGCCTCCTCGCTGCCGCTACCCACCCGCGATCCGCTGAGGACGCTCAAGGGTGGAGGTGTGGTCCCTCGCTGACCATGAAGCTCACGCCGGTGAAGGAGATGCACCGCCCGTGCCACGGCGCGCGCCCGATCGTGCGCGCGCGGCGGTGCGGACCCGCCGTTCACGGTTGGGACCGCGCAAGTTCTTGCGCGGGGTGTCTACGGCTCGCCGGCGTCCAGCCAGAGGAGCGTCCGACAGGTGTCGTCGACGTCCTCCGCGGCCAGATAGGCGATCGAGCCCGGCTCGGCATTCAGGTAGGCGCGGATCGCCGCCGCCGACGGCAGCACCGCGGGCGGCATGATTCCCTCGAAGTAGCGCGCGTTCCAGTACGAGACGAGCTCGCGCGTCGATCGTCCGAGCACGACACGCGAGAAGCGCTCGCGCACGGGGTTGCCGGCGGGCAGGTTCACCGGGATGGCGCGGACTCCCGCGGGCCACAGCAGCTGGCGGCGCAGGTAGACGTCGCGCAAGGTATCTTGCGAGACGGTGTCGACGATGCTGTGACGTCCCACGACGACCGCGATGCGTCTGGATGTGCCGGTGTCGCCGCGGGCGGACGTCGAGGCGGCCAGGATCGCCAGCGCACACCCGACCGCCATCAGACGTGACACGGTCAAAAGAAGAGCGCGATGGAGCAGAGGAAGCCGCGCGGGACGTCCTCGCTCGGTTTGGTGGTCAGCTGATAGTTGGCCTTGACGATGAGATGGGTGTCGAGCCGCCACGCGAAACCGAGCAGGCCGATGTCGATGGCACCCGTGTTGAACGACCGGAAATGCTCGTAGCGGGCGACGGCGTAGAAGCTGTCGAAGAGTGGGAACGAGTCCTGGAGGTAGAGCCCCCACTCGTCGTCGACGAACCTCTCGGGCGAGCGCGCGTAGGCGAACTCGCCGAGCAGGTCGTTGCCCGCGAAGCTGAGGTTGATGTCCGTTCCCGCCATCGGCTGCAGGCCGGCGTGCTGGCGGCGCTCTGCCCCGCCGCCGCTCAGGCCGACGGTCAGGTAGGCGTCGCCGATCTGGTGGGCCGCGGCGACGCGGCCGCCGACCAGCGTGACCCCTGCCTCGGTCGAGCTGCGCAGCGGCAGGGCGTCTTGTGCGGGTCCATACAGCGTGCCATCGATGCTCCAACCGTGCAGGGTCGCTTGGTAGATCAGGCCGATGCCGGTGGTGTGCTCGGGGAACGTGTTCTCGGTGACGAGCGGACGCTCGACCGTCCATGTCAGCGGCGCGCGGCGAATCTGGTTCCACACGCCGAACGGCGTGAGGAACTTGCCCACCCGGATCGTCAGGTGCGGCGTCGCGAGCCAATCGGCATAGAGGCGCTCGATGAAGATGTCGGAGCTGTCGAGGTGCCCGCCCTGGCCCTCGGTGATCGTGAACGTGTTCTCCAGGCGCGTCTCGCTGAAGAACGAGAGACGGGGCAGCGGCTCGAAGCGGACGAGGAGGTTGATGTCGTCGAGCTCGAGCTTGGCGCGGTCGTTCTGCGGGACCGTGCCCTGCACGGTGAGGTCGCCGCCGAGCCACACCGGGATCTTCGGGACCGAGTAGCCGCCGTTCTCCACCTGCATGAGGCGCGAGCCGGGATCCTCCACGGCATCGGCGCCGTGGGCGGAACGCGCTAGCATCATGATCATGAGCACGGCGAGCGCGTTCATCAGCGACCAGAGCGGCCAGACGCCGCGGCGGGTTGCCCCCGGCACGTCCTTGGCCGTGCGGCTCATCCTGTTCGCGGTCGTGCTCGTCGTGGCCACGGCGGCGCTCATCGGCAGCCTCGCCTACACGCGCGCCCGGCGGGCGCTCGATCGCGAGGCGCGGACCCGTCTCGCCATCGTCGCGCGCGACGTGGCGCAGAGCCTCGATCGCGAGATCGTCGATCGGGAGTCCGACGTCGCGAGCTGGGCGCGCCTCGGGGTGACGCGCGCCGTGATGTACGACGATGTCGACAAGGAGTTGGCGCAGTTCATACGGCAGATCCTCAGCGGCGGCCAGGCGTACGTCGGTATCCTCTGTCTCGACGCCAACCGGCGGCCGGTCGCCACCGCGGGAGACGTCGGTGCCGTCGTGCCGGCTACGGCTCTGGGCACCGAGCGCGAGGAAGCGGCGGTTCGGGTCTCGCTGGTACAGGGGACGGCGCCGCAGGACCGGCTGCTGCAACTCGAGACGCCGATCTTCAACCCCGAGCGCGGCGACCAGCGGATCGGGGCGTTGCTGGTGCTGGTCGACCCGCAGCGCCTGTTGCGCGCCGCGGAGGTGTCCCTCGGCGCCCGCGGTGCGCACTTGTCGTTCGAGCTGCGAGTCCGCGAAGGACGCCGGCCGTCCAACCACTCGCAGCCGAAGGGCGAGGACGGGTCCCCGCTGCTCATCGGCACGGCGGCGGTGCGCCGGGTCGTGGTCGACGGCCAGGCCGTTGACGTGGTCGTGTCGCAGCCGGTCGCCGAGGCGCTCGCCGCGGTCACGACCTTGCGGACGGCCCTGATGAAGACCTTCTCGATCGTCCTTCTCGTGAGCGCCATCCTGAGCGGCCTCGTGGCGTGGTGGATCGGCAGACCGATCCGCCGCCTCACCGCCACCGTGCGCGGCATCACGCAGCACGGCCTGCAGGAAGTGAACTGGGACCTCGGCGCGACGAGCGGCGAGGTCGGAATTCTCGCGGCAGCGTTTCGCGCCATGGTGGAGCGGCTCGCTGTGGCGCAGGCCGAGGCCGTCATGCAGTCCCGCCTGGCGTTGCTCGGGGAGATCGCCGCGAACGTCGCCCACGAGGTGCGCACGCCGCTTTCGATCCTGAAGACGTCGGCGCAACTCCTCGCACGGCGCGAGCTCCCGTCATCCGAGCAGCGCGAGCTGGCGTCGGCGGTCACCGGCGAGGTGGACCGGCTGAACGCGGTGGTGACCGACCTCGTCGACCTGGCCCGCCCCAAGCGGACCACGTATCGGGTCGAGTCGCTGCCGGACGTCGTCCGTCGCGCCACCGCGTTCTTCGCGACCACCGCCCTCAAGCAGGGCATCGAGCTGGACGCCCGGATCGCCGACGACGTCCCGCCGTTCTGGGGCAGTGCCGACCAGCTCTACCAGGTGCTGCTCAACCTGGTGCACAACGCCCTGCAGGCTCTGTCGGCGCCGGGGCGGATCGTCATACGCTGCGGGCGCGAGGGCGAATGGATCGTCGTCGACGTCGAGGACAGCGGCCCGGGGTTTGCAGCGGAGATTCTGCCGAAGGCATTCACGCGATTTTGTACGACCAAGGCTGACGGCACCGGCCTGGGTCTTGCCATATCGCGACGTATCGTCGAGGAGCATGGAGGCACCATCGTTGCCGAGAACGTTCCAGACGGGGGCGCACGTGTGCGTCTCTGCCTGCGCGCACGGGAGCAAGCATGATCGGGGCCACGATCCTCGTCGTCGATGACGACGAGCGTCACCGTCAGACCCTCGCGATCCTGGTCCGGAGCCTCGGCTACCAGCCCGTGCCCGTCGCGGACGTAGCCGCGGCGACCACCATCCTGGGGCAGCAGGAGGTCGATCTCGTCATCTCCGACCTCCGCATGGCGGGCGGCAGCGGCCTGGACCTGCTCGACGTCGTGCGGCGGAACACGCCCGACACACCCGTCATCCTGCTCACCGCGTACGGCACCGTGGAGACCGCCGTCCAGGCGATGCAGAACGGTGCGTTCGACTACATCCAGAAGCCGTTCGACTCGATCGAGATGGAGCTGCGCATCCAGCGCGCCCTCACCGTGCGCCGCTACCGGCTCGAAAACGACTACCTGCGCGAGGAGAACGCGGCGCGTTCGGGCTTCGACGATCTGATCGGCGTCTCGCCGGCCATCCGCCGCGTATTCGCGATGGTGCAACAGGTGGCGCCGTCGGAGGCCTCGATCCTCATCACCGGCGAGACCGGTACCGGAAAGGAATTGCTGGCGCGCGCCATCCATCGGCGCAGCCCACGCAACGAGCGCCTCCTCGTCCCGGTCAACCTCGCGGCCGTGCCGGCGGATCTATTGGAGAGCGAGCTCTTCGGCCACGTGCGCGGCGCCTTCACCGGGGCGGTCGCCGAGCGTCCCGGCAAGTTCGAGCTCGCCCACGGCGGCACGCTCTTCCTCGACGAGATCGGCGACTTCCCCCTCGCGTTGCAGCCGAAGGTACTGCGTGTGCTGCAGGACGGCGTCGTCGAGCGGGTCGGCGCCAACCAGCGTCGCGAAGTGGACGTGCGCATCATCTCGGCGACCAATCGCGATCTCGCCGCGGCCGTCGCGTCGGGCGTCTTCCGGGCGGATCTCTTCTATCGGCTACGCGTCATCCAGATCGAGATGCCGCCGCTGCGCGAGCGGCGCGATGACATCCGCTACCTGGTGGCGCATTTCCTCCGCAAGTTCGGACAACGCCGGCAGAGTGGCGCCCCGAAGATCACCGAGCCGGCGCTGCGTCTCCTCGAGGAGTATCCGTGGCCGGGCAACGTGCGCGAGCTCGAGAACGTGCTCGAGCGCGCCGTCGTGCTGTGCCAGGGCGACACGCTCACCGCGACCTTGCTCGATCTCACCACGCCGAGCCGGGCCGCGCACGAGGACCGCCAGGGCCTCCGTCTCGACGACGCGCTCGACCGGTTGGAGCGCGAGATGATCCTGCGCGCGCTCGATGAGACCAAGCAGGTGAAGGCCCGCGCTGCCCGGCTCCTCGGCGTGAGCGAGCGCAGCCTCTGGTACAAGCTACGCAAGCACGATCTGTCGTAACGCCAGGGCAGCGGCGAGCAGTCGCGCGCCCGCACTAGGCACCGCGCAAGAAGCTGCGTGTATCGGACGCTGGCTGCACATCCCGTTCGTGCGTCCTCGCTTCACCGCACACCGGGCCATTGGCATGCGGCGTGGAGATCACGACGAGCCCATGCTGCGACGAATCCGAGTCCGCCCATCCGCGCTCGTCGTCGCGGCGATCCTCGGCGTGCTGGCGTGGCCGGCGGCCGGACACACGGAGCAGCTCCTCGCCGCGTGGCAAGCCGTGGTCGTGACCACCGGACCCGATGGGGGGCTGTTGCGGACGCGCGAGACCGGCGACGCGCTCGTCACGGCGTGCGGCGAGGAGCAGCTGCCGCCCATTCCGCGCGCGCGGCTCGACCTCGTCTACGACACGTCGACCGACGCACTCGAGGTGGTGCGCGTGCGCGACGGCTCCGTCGTGTGCGCGCCGTTCCGCTTCGTCGCGGCCGTGCTCGTGGGGAGCCTGAGCGGCGGGGGCGTCCGCCAGGCGCTGGTCGTCGATGGCGCGGACGGGCGTGCAGTCGGCGCCGTCGTCGGGCCGTTCACGACGCCACCGCGTACCGACGGCACACCCGGCGCGACCGTGTGGAAGGCCAAGCTGAGCGGCAGCCAGCGCGAGTCGGAGGACGGCAGGCGGCGCATCGTCGAGGGCGTCTTCCGCACCGGCGCGCCGTTTCGCCCGCGGCCGACGGGCACGGCGGCGAGCGGCACGTGATGTTCTCGCCGCGTGACCGCCTGATGGTCCTGGCGCCGCATCCCGACGACGAGTCGTTGGCGACGGCCGGGCTGCTACAACGTGCCGCCGCGCGCGGAGCCGCGACGCGCGTCGTCTTCGCAACCGACGGCGACGACAATCCCTGGCCGCAGCGGGTGGCCGAGCGGCGCCTCTGGATCGGCGCCGCCGGACGGGAGCGTTGGGCAGCACGGCGCCGCGCCGAGGGCCGCGCCGCGCTCGACGCGCTCGGCCTGCCGCGGGAGAGCGCCGTGTTCCTCGGCCTGCCGGATCGCGGCCTGACGCGGCTCCTGCTCGAGCGTCCGGCTTCGGTCGTATCCGAGCTGGCGGCGCGGGTCGTCGCGTGGCGTCCCACCGTCCTCGCCATGCCGTCGCTGCGCGACCGCCACCCCGATCACAACGCGCTCGCGGTGCTCACGCTCGAGGCCATCGCGAGCCTGCCCGTCGACGAGCGGCCGATCGTCCTCACGTACGTCGTGCATCCGCTCGATGCGCACTTCGCGCGCCCCGGACTCGACGTGCGCCTGGACGCCGCCGAGCGCGACCGCAAGACGCGCGCCGTCGCCTGCCACGGCGCGCAGCTCCGCTTCCACCGGCGTGCCGTCCGCGACGTGGTCGCCACCCCCGAGCACTTCGCCGTTGCCTCGGCCGCCGCGGCCGCGGCCATACCCCGGGCGATCACGGCCGCGTCGTGTGATCACGGTGTCCTCCGCGTCCGACTCGCGGGATGGCTGTGGCGATGGCGCGCGGCGACGCTGCTGGTCGTGGGGCGGGACGCCACGGGCCGCGACGCGACGCTGCGCGTGCGGCTCCTCGCCGGTCGAGCGCGTACCATCGTGCACGACCAGGCGTCGGGGGCCGTCGTCGGATGCGGCTACCGGACCTACCGGGACGGCGAGACGATCGTCGCCGTGGGCACGCCCTGGGCACCGGGCGGCGTGCGCTTCTTCGTGAAACTCGTCACCCACGGCGTCTTCTTCGACCGCGAGGGCTGGATCGAGGGCTCGGTACGCGGCCGGGAGCCCGATGCCGTCACGTATCCGTCGAGGCTCGACATGCGGTTGCCTGCCCGCCCCGGTGCTCTTATAGTGATGGGGTAGGCTGCTCGGCTCTGAGAGCCGGGTCGTTCGTATGGGGGCGATCTGGATTCGACGGAGGCTGGGAAGCCAGAGTCGCATGCCGGGGTTCCGCAGGCCCCGTCAACAAAAGCGGACTGCTATAAACGCAGACGAACCACTAGCACTGGCCGCTTAATGCGGTCACGGCCTACCACCCTGCGCCCGTAGGGGTGGCTAGACCGACACACTTCGGGCTAGGCCGCCGCCGGTGCCGGTAAAGCGGCGGCCGAAAACTTTCTCCGGATGGCGCATAGGATCCTGCCCTTGGGAGCCGAAGGCGCGACATTAATACACGGGCTACGCATGTAGTGGCTCTCGGTGGATCACCTTCGGACGGGGGTTCGATTCCCCCCGCCTCCACTGTCGCAACGAATTCGAACCACTCTCCGGGTCGTCGAGAAGCTCGAGGACCTGGAGCGTGGTGTCGCCTGGTAGTAGGGCCGACCGACCTCGGGTGCGATCGGCGACAGCCGAACTGGCCCCAGAACCTCCCGGAGCAGCAGCGCCGAACGCTCCGTTTCGCGCTCAAGGAGCTCGCTGAGGGACCGGACACGGTTCGCGCCCCATTCGAGCGGCGGAGCTTGGAATCGCGTATCGGCGGTCGTTTCGAGAAGCGCGATCTCTCCTCGCAACATCTCAACCTTTTGTTCCGCCTCCGCCAGGGCGGCACCCACGCCCCGCGTTGCTTTCCGGTTTCGATAAAGTCGATGAAGTTCACGACCCGGCGTTCCTCGTTACTGAGGGCTGCGCGGAGCTTCAGCTGCTCTGGAAGATCCGCGTTCAGCCGTCGAACCTCGTGTTCTACGCGTCCGAGGACGTATTGGAGCAAAGGTGCATCGCTGATCCGCTGCCGAACGGCTGAGCCGACCTTCGCTTCGGCAACGCAACGAGCGACGAGCAACTTGTACGATGCTGTACGCTATTAATGGGGATGTCACGCGGCCGTTTTGCGCCGGCACGCACGCGTCAATAAACTTCAAGGCAGGATGCGCTGCGATGTCCAGCCCGAGAACCATTCCAGGTGGGGACTTAGTTCTTTGATCGTGCCCTTTCGTGCGTCCTGGCAGCCGGGAGCCGCCAACCATAGTGCATGGCTCCCACGCGCACTCCGAAGCAAAGGACAGCGCCGAGGGATGACGCCACGAACGGTGGAACATGAAGCGCGCGTCCACCCACAATAGCAGTTGCGCCTATCAGAGCGGCCAGAGCATAGATATCAGTTCGAAGCACCGTAGGAATCTCCCGGACCAGCACATCGCGCACCATCCCGCCGCCGATCCCCGTCAACGTGCCGAACAAGATGGCCGCAACAGGGCCCGCGTAGAATCCCAGCGCTTTGTCAGTCCCCGCGGCGACGAAAAGGGCGAGACCGGCGGCGTCGAACAGCAAGACGGGACTGCGCAGCCGGTTGATGACGGGGTACCACAGGAAAGTAATCACGCCTGCAAGCATGGAAACGGCAATATATCCCCATTCGCTGATGGCTGCAGGCGGTACGGCTCCGAGCATGATGTCGCGCGCAATACCGCCCGAGTTTCCCGCCGCGAAGCACAACACGAGGACACCAAACACATCAAGTTTGTGCTCGACGGCTTTGGTCGCTCCGCTGAGGGCAAACACGAATGTTCCCGCCAGGTCGAAGACCGCCAGCAACGCATTGGCCGTTTGCGGGTCGATGACGGCTGCCTGCATTATGCGGATAGCCAGGCCAGCGCAGCCACGACCATAGCCTCGACCCCAACTTCCAGTGTGGGATGGATGACCGGTGCGAAACCAGGATTGTGATTAGTCGGTATTTCGCCGATCGTGCTGGCGGCCTCTGCTTTCGAGTAGACCTCTTCATCGGTGCCGCCGACAAACCAGAAGACCGAGGGGGCATTCCATTCCGATCCGAAGCAGCCAAAGTCCTCGCTCGCCGTGGTCGGCTGTGTCTGCTGGACGCGCTCAGCCGGAAAGTATCGCCGAAAAGCATCGGCGACCCGCTTCGTGGCCTCCGCATCGTTCTTCACAAGTGCATAGCGGTCCAGTACCGTGATTTCCGGCTTCCTGGGCGCACCGGAGGCCTCCGCCTCTGCGTTCACAATGCGCTCGATCGCGCCAAGCACCCGCTGACGGACACCCTCGTCGAAGGTGCGGATATTCAGCTTGATAAGGGCTTCGTCCGGGATGACGTTTTCCTTGGTGCCCGCCTGGAGTGAACCGACGGTCAAGACGGCGGCCTCCGTAGCGGCGATCTCGCGAGATACAATGGTCTGGAGACGGAGGACAGTTGCTGCCGCCATGACCACGGGGTCGATGCTCGCCTGAGGCATCGAACCGTGGGCGCCGCGCCCGAACAGGCGAATCTGCAGGCTGTCTCCTGCAGAGGTGATCACGCCTGGACGCGAGGTGAGCAGGCCGGACGGGCCCACCATCACGTGCTGCGCCAGGATCGCATCCGGTTTCGGGAATCTCCCAAACAATCCGTCGTTGATCATCGCCCGCGCACCCTCGCCGGTTTCCTCAGCGGGCTGGAAGACCGCCATGAGCGTTCCGCGCCATGCTCCGCGCGTTTGCGCAAACAACGTGGCCACGCCCATCAGCCAGGTCACGTGCATATCATGCCCGCAAGCGTGCATCACGGGGACGGCTTTGCCATCGCGATCCGTGGCGGTAATCTTGCTCGCGTACGTGAGTCCTGTTGCTTCCGTGACCGGCAAGGCATCCATGTCGGCGCGCAGCATGATGGTCGGGCCATCGCCGTTGTGCAGCAATCCGACAACCCCCGTGTTTCCAACTCCGGGCGTCACTTCGTACCCGGCTGTACGAAGATGGTTGGCTGCGAGTTCCGAAGTTCGGTGCTCCTGCATCGACAGCTCCGGATGAGCGTGAATGTCCTTGTAGACGGACTCCAGTTCCGGCAGCAAACCGTCGAGCGTCGCGAGGACTTTCTCAGTGTGGGATGTGTCAGGGGTCATGACGCCGCGTCTCCCTCCATTCTGCTAAAGCGCCACCGGACTTGATTGATGACGAACCCGCGCAAGAATTCCTGCAGCTGCATGCGCATTGCCGCGTCCGTCATTTCGCCCGTCTCATTGAACACCTGGTGCGCCCTCGATACCATCAGCCGGCCGCCAAACCACGGGCGCGTCCCGAGCGTTCGGAGCCTGGAAAGCCAGTGCTCGTGTGCCAGCATCGTTCCGAATCCTCCTGGAGTTGCGACAAGCAGACGACCATGCCGAGCGAGGGGATGCAGCGCAAGCTGGACTGCAGCCCTTCGCGCGGAGAGCCCTGTCGACATCCTTCGGAGAACACCAAGGACCCTCCGGCTAGTGCTACGTGCTGGGTTGACTTCGAGACGCAGGAGGACGACTCCTGAGACGATCGGAAGGTTGATGAGGAAGCCGAAGACGCCAGCGCCGACGAAATTCCAGAAGCCGACCGCCATGAGGAAGTGGATCGCCCACGTCTACCGTGCGGCGAACGCGTGCCCGCGCTCGGCGCACCGGCGACCCTGGAGGCTGACAAAGTCCCATGCGTCGAGCGTGAGTAGCGTGAGCGGTACGACCTCCATCGCCGAGAACCAAGCGGCGAGCCCCGCTGTTGAGCGTGCCCCTGACCGGTGAAATACCAATCTGTCCGGTGCTGACGATGCCGGCGTCGAGGTAGAGGATGGCGTCGAGGTAGACGATACGAGTGGCCGTCCTCGCTGCCCATCGTGGGTGAAGATCGTGCGCCCCGCAGCATCGAAGACCCATGCGGCGATCGGTGGCGCGTTGTCGTTCGTCTCGACTTTGACGCACGAGAAAATGGCAAACCCTACGATCATCACGAGGATGGCACCATGTCGCCACCACGGGAAGGGGGGCTGTGGGGGATCGTTCCTCCGTCATAGTTCTCCTATCGATGCCACGTGAGGTGGTCGGAGTCCTCCGGCGACATGCCTCAACCGGCGACAGTGGGCGAGAGGAGGATGACGCGTGTGGATCTGAGCGATCCGTTCTCCACTGCAGGTAGAGCGGCGGCAGGATCTCGACGCCTTGCGGAGTACGTTCCCGGGTAGCTTGCGTCCGGGGCACAAAGATGTAACAGAGATACAGGTTCAGCGTCGCCAACGAACGGAGACATCCAGCCAGGCCCAAGTCGCGAAACCGATTAACCGTCCACCAACACCGGAGGAACATCACAATGGAGATTTCCAACGCGAGCACGCTCCTCCGCCAAGCCGGCATCGTTCGCAATCTGACGCCCAACGAACACACGGCCGTCGCTCGTGCTGCGCATCTACGTGAGGTTGATTGTGGCGAGTTCTTCTACCGGCAGGGAGTGACGGCCGACGAGGTGTTCGTGATGAATCGAGGGCGGTTGAAGCTGACTCAGTCGACTCCCGAAGCCCGTCGCGTATTACTCGAGTTCGTCGGTCCGGGAGAGTTGTTCGGAGCAGCCGGATCTCTGGAGGATCACGTATATCCGACGTCCGCTCAAGCGGTGCTCTGGTGTCAGGCGTTTGCCTGGAGCGGGAACAGGATGCGCCAGCTAATGACCTCGATTCCCCAGATCGCCGTCAACATTCTGAGCGAGCAGGCCGTGCGCATGCGCGAGCTACAGAACTGTTATCGCGAGCTGGCTACGGAGCGAGTCGAGCGTCGAGTGGCCCATGCGCTCGGCCGTCTCGCGAGTCAGGCCGGGTGGAAGACGGAATATGGCATATTGATCGACATGCCGCTCTCGCATCAAGACCTAGCGGAGATGAGCGGTACGACGCTCTATACAGTTAGCCGCATTCTGTGCGGTTGGAAGCGCGGTGGTCTCGTCGACATTGGCCGACAACGTGTGATGGTTCTTCAACCTCGGACGCTGCTGGACATCGCCGACACTCCCGACCCCTGAAACAGCATCCGCGCGTCTCTCGGTGTCGACGAACGCTAGACGAAACCAGCGGAGCACTGCAGGGCGTGTAGGGGAGGGTGGTCCGCGCCCGACGCGTCATGCTGCGAATCAGCTTCCCCGCCAATGTGTTTCTGGTAGAGTTCTCCATAGTACCGACGACGAAATCTACCGATTCCCTGAGATCGTACACCAAACCCAGGGCAGAGATTATCGTGGGTACGATATCCGTAGCGACGCATCAAGGCGCGACAACTCATTATTCGTTCCGCCGGGCCACAATTGTGCGACGAGATACCGCGCGCGCGATCATCGCGGGCTGGCGGTCGTATGCACGTTCAGCGCGATCATGTCGAAACGTCGCGCAGTTGGCAATGTCGTTGCTTTGACTTATGGCTTCGTATTCGGCTTCCCGTTGCGCGACACCTCCTTCTCCACAGGAGCGCCTTCCAAGAGGCTCCCCGGGAAGCCGGTGTCGTAGGCGACGTCCCGGAGCGTGATGCGCGTCGACGTGCCGGTCGGCACAGTGCGCATCGTGATCTGGGTCGGTGTCGGGTACGAACCGATCGTCTCCACTACATCCAGCGTGCGGACCTTCCAAAGGATGCCACTGCGGTCGAAATACTCAGTGCGGAGCGGCAGGTAGGTCTCCTTGTCGATGCAGCGCATGAGCTTGCCGTACCACCAGCCGTGGTCGGGAATCGACTCCACGAGGTAGCAATCGCGTCCCTGCGCATGCCCGTCCCCACGGAGCGCGTGTTGCTGGAACGCGATCGACTCGAACGCGAGATCCTCGTAGTTGAAGTCCGTACCGAGAAAACTCTCGCCACGCAT
>Ga0157379_10000202_pt1 | contig 46116 bp, 40 predicted proteins | sample S25metaG_FD_121802 | JGI IMG/M metagenome (GOLD analysis project Ga0157379, IMG submission 121802) | Switchgrass rhizosphere microbial communities from Kellogg Biological Station, Michigan, USA - S2-5 metaG | ecosystem: Host-associated > Plants > Roots > Rhizosphere > Soil | place: USA... | reverse complement strand
GTCCTCGGTCGCGGTCGCGCGCTGCTGCTGACCCTGCTCTCGGCGGGGCTCTGCGCGCTGGCGTTTCCTCCGGCGGGCGCGTGGCCGCTCGCCTGGGTGGGCCTCGTGCCGCTCCTGGTCGCCCTGCACGAGGCGCCGCCCGGGCGCCGGCTCGGGCTCGGCGTGCTGTGGACCTTCGCGATCGGCCTCGGTGTCGGCACGTGGATGCCGGGCGCCGTCGCGGTCTACTTCCACCAGCCGCTCGCGATCGGCGTCGCGCTGTTCCTGCTCGTGACCGGGGCGATGGCGGCGCCGTACTACGCGGCGTTCGCCCTCGCGTACGCGCCGCTCGTCCGCGGACGGAGCGCGGCGGCGCCGCTTCTCGCCGCGGCGGCGTGGGCGGCGGCGGAGCTGGCGCGCGGACGCCTGCTGAACGGCACGCTCCTCTACGTCGGCAACTCGCCGTGGGCGACCCTCGGCTACTCGCAGGCCCCTGTTCCCGCGCTCTTGCAGATCGCGTCCGTGACCGGCGTCTACGGCATCTCCTTCGTCCTCGTGGCGGTGAACGCGGCGCTCGCCGAGCTGGTCGTGGCGGACGTTCCCGGCCGCGCCCGTGCGGCCCTCGGGAGCGCCGTCACCTGCGCCGCCGCGGCGCTGCTCTTCGGCGTCGCGGCGTTGCGTGCGGCGCCCGCGCCGGCCGGCGACCCGGTGCCGATCGTGATCGTGCAGGGCAACCTCGGCGCAGCCGCGCGCTGGGGGACCGAGGGCGCGGCGCGCACCCTCGACGTGTACACGCGGCTCACGCGCGCGGCCCTCGACCAGGCGCCGGCCGCCGTCGTCTTCTGGCCGGAGACGGCGCTGACGTTCTTCCTCGAGCAGGATCCCCTCTACGGGCCGGCGCTGCGCGCCGCGTTCCGCGACCGCGACGTCGAGCTGGTCGTCGGCGCGCCGCGCGCCGCCGCGGAGGGCGAGCCGCCCTTCACCAACAGCGTCTACCTGGTCGCGCCCGACGGCTCGCTCGCGGGGAGGTACGACAAGCAATACCTGCTGCCGTTCATGGAGTACTTCCCGCTCCGTCTCGAGCTGGCGCGGCGGCACTTCGGACGAATCCGGGAGTTCACGCCGGGCGCGCCGACGCCGCCGCTCGCGACCCGCGCCGGACGCGCCGGTATCCTCGTCTGCAACGAGGCGTTCCTGCCTCCCGTCGCCGCCCGGCGCGTCGCGGAGGGGGCCGCCTACCTCGTCAACCCCTCCAACGACAGCTGGGTCCCCGACGCCGGCTTCGCCTGGCAGCAGTTCGACATCGCGGCGCTGCGCGCCGTCGAGCAACGGACCTTCCTCATCCGCGTGTCGGACTCGGGGCCGTCGGGCGTCGTCGACCCGCTCGGCCGCGTCGTGGCCCACACGCGGCCGCTCACGCGCGACGTCCTGCGCGCGACGATCACACCGTCCGCGGGCGGCTCGGTCTACGCCCGCGTCGGCGATCTCTTCGGCGTGCTCTGCTTGGCCGCGGCGATCGCGGGACTTCGGCGCCGCGTTTAGAGATCCTTGTCGTGGGCGCGTAGCCGTTGCGCCAGCACCCGCATCACCTCGAGCGCGAAGTGCGGCGTCTCGTGGACGAGATAGAGGAAGCGCTTCTCCGGGATCTCGACCAGGCGACACGCCGTATGGGCGCGGGCCGTGGCGCTGCGCGGCTGGTGATCGATGAGCGCCATCTCACCGAGGATGCCTTCCTGGCCCACGATCTCGACCCGGCCGTTGTCGAAAGCGATCTCGACCTCGCCCTCCGCGACGACGTACATGCATTCGGCACGGTCTCCGCTCTGGAAGATCACCTGACCCGCCGCGAACGGCTTTGACTCCTGCGTGAGGAAGATGTGAAACCACGACATGACGACGCCTCTCCTTTCGACGGCGGTCGCATACCAGGCGCCGGCGTGAGCCGTCTACCGCGGGTCGTCATCCCCTACGCGCTCCTCTGCACCCTGATCGGCCTCGCGCTCGGGTGGCTGCCGATGCTGGTGCATGGGCCGATTCCCGCGAAGTACAACATCCTCTACATCCGGGGCGCGATCGCCGTCTGGGGGTGGTACACGGCGCGGCTCCTGATCGGCTTCGTCGTCGGGATCACCCGTTGGCCGCGGCCGTGGTACGTACGTGGCCCGCTCTGCGGCCTCGTGATGCTCTTCCCGTTGAGCCTGGTCTCGCTGGCGACGCCGGGCTGCGGCGCCCCCTGCATGGGCTACAACCTGACGACGGCCACGGCGATCGGCACGATCGTCGCGGGCGTGGCGTTCTACTTGACCGGACGCCACCGCGGCGACTAGGGCAGGGCAGGCATGCGTGGACTCCTCGTCTCGGATCTGCACTACGGGCTGAAGCAGTTCGATTGGGTGCACGGCGTCGCCGACAGGTTCGATCTGGTCGTGATCGCCGGCGACTCGCTCGACATCTCGTCGGTGGTCGCCCTGGGGGCGCAGATCGTCGTGGTCTCGAAGTACCTGCAGCGCGTGGGCACACGCACGCGCCTCGTGACCAGCTCGGGCAACCACGACCTGAATGCCCGCGGTGCCGACGGCGAGCGCATCGCGACGTGGCTCGCCAAGGATCGGGTGAAAGGCGTGCTCACCGACGGCGACTACGCCGAGATCGGCGACACCTCCATCACGGTCTGCCGCTGGTGGGACGGGCCGCTCGGACGCGACGAGGTCGGCCGCCAGCTGGCGCGCGACGCCGCGCGACGGCGGCAACGCTGGATCTGGGTCTATCACGCGCCGCCCGACCATTCCCCGGTGAGCTGGACCGGCAGCACCTACTACGGCGACGCGGAGCTCGTGGAGTGGATCGGCGCGTACCGTCCCGACGTCGTCCTGAGCGGCCACGTGCACCAATCGCCGTTCCGCCGCGGTGGCTCCTGGATCGATCGCATCGGCGACACGTGGGTGTTCAACGCCGGGCGGGAGATGGCGCCGGAGCCGGCCCACATCGTCTTCGACACCGCGGCGCGCACGGCCGTCTGGTCCTCGACGAGCGGGGAGCAGGTGGTCCACCTCGACGAGCCGTTCACCCGCCGGGTCGCACCCGCCGCGCCGCCGCTCACTCCGTCGTAGGGTCGGGGTCCGGGCAGCGGTCGGAGCCCGGCGACGACTCGTGGTCGTGGTGATGGAGCAGGCTCTCCAGCACGTCGTCGACCATCGCCAGGTGATCCGTCTGGTCCTGGAACTGATGCTTCACGTCGACCAGATAGGTGGTGAGGAAGTGCAGTCGCCGCGCCAGGAGGCGCGCCAGCTGCAAGGTGACCTCGGGCGTCGAGCGCATGAACGCGAGCGGATCGTCCGCGACGTGGAAGGTGCTCGGCTCGAGCGCGCGGACGGTCGCCGTGTGGGGCGCGTCGAGCAGCGCCGCCACCTCGCCGAAGAACGCCCCCGGCTCTCCGGCGGTGTTGATCTGCACGTCGCCCTTCACGGTCTCGACGCTGCCGCTGACGAGCACGTAGAGCTTCCCCGACCGCGTTCCCTCGGCGAGCACCGTCTCGCCGGCGGCGAACGTCCGCAGCGGCAGCGCGCCGCAGCCGTCGAGGATCGCCGCGCTCACTGCACCTTGGTGGGCAAGCAGAGCTCCGTCGGCCGCAGGCGCTCGAGGGTCGCGGTGCCGAACGCGTTGGCGATGAAGATCTGGCGTGGGCCGACGAACGGTCGCGACGACGCTCGCAGGCGCACGTCGTAACACATCAACTCATCCGGATGCAGGTCGGCTCCCGGCGTCATGCCGTTCTGGTCGACCGGGACGCAGAGACGGCGCGGCCGCTTCACGTCGATGCCGAGCGTGCCGAACTCGTCCTTGATGGTGAGGCCGCCGAGGCGCGTGCGTCCGTGGCTCACCCGGTAGCACTGGAAGTGGTCGATATCCACGTTGCTGAGCGGCGGCGGCTGCTCCGTGGTGCTCTTGGCGCTCGGCACCAGGAGCAGGTCGGCCTTCGTGAGGTCGATGGTGAGTGGGCCGAAGGGGCTCGACACCATCTGGCCGCGCGGCACGTTGACGCGTGGACTCGTCCGCCGGATGCGATAGGCGACGAGGTGCTCCTCGTGCGTCGGCGCGCTGGGATCGTCGCCATTCAGGTCGGCGGGATTGCAGACGCGCTTCGGCTCGACGAGGTCGACCGTCGTGCTGCCGAAGCGGTCGAGGAGCGTGACGCCATGGACGGGAGCGGCCCCGCGCGTCGCAGCGTCGTAGCACTGGAACTGATCGAGGTTGCCGTCGCAGACGTCGCCGACGCCGTCGTGGTCCGCATCGAGCTGGTTCGGGTTGGCGATCGTCGGGCAGTTGTCGAGCTGGTCGGGGATGCCGTCGCCGTCACGGTCGGCGCTGGCCGCGACGTACGTGCCGCGCGGCCCCGTGATGCAGGGAACGTTCGGCGGGCAGTCGAGGTCGCTGACGCACGTGCGATGGCCGCGCTTGCACGTGCCGTCCTGGCAGAACGCGGGCGAGCCGCAATCGGCGTTGGTCGAGCACGCGCCTCCGAGCGTCTCGATGCAGCGGCCGGAGGAGACATAGACGGTGCCGCCGGTACCGCTGCCGTCGCCGGTGCCGCCCTGGAAGGGGTCGTCGCCGCCGGCGGTGCCGAGGACGGTGATGCCGGGTGCGGTGATGTCGAAGAGCTGGATGACGAGGTCGTCGGCGGCAGGCGGGACGTCGCCGTTCAGGTCCGTGCCTCCGGTAGCGCAACCGACGAGCACGCTGCCGCGCTGCTCGCACTCGTTGGTGAGGAACTTCACCGTGTGGCCGATGACCTTGTAGGGCGAGCGCGGATCGCAGACCTCGGCGAGACACGGCGTCGCGCTCTGATGGCTGTTGTGCAGGCAGTCAGCCGGCGGCGACGCGCTGAGGCACTCTGGTCGGCTGATATCCCACGCCTGGAGGACGAACGCCGGCGGAACGGGGCTCTCGCCGCCCTGCAGGTCGACGTTGCCCTGCGCCAGCTCGCTCGTGCGGAAGGCGACGATCTCGTCGTCGCAGACGACCTCCTCGGCCGCCTGGTGGGTATTGATGAGGACCCCCGTAGCCGGGACGTAGAGCTGGAGGACGCGATCGCTCATATCGTCGTCGGCGTTCAGATCGGTGCCGGTCGGCCCCTGTGACGCCTCCGGGGTGATGAAAGCGAGCACGGAGCCGCAGAACTGGATGCTGTCGGCCGCAAAGTTGGTGGAGGTCCACGAGCCGCCCTTCACCGGGTACACCTGCGCGACGCCGTCCTGCTTGTCGCCGTCGCTATTGAAGTCGGTGCCGCCCCCGTCCCCCTGGCCGGCCTCGGAGACGATCGCCGCCACATAGGTGGACGACAGCGCCACCGCGGTCGCGGCGCGGCCGAGGTTCTGCACGGGTCCGGTGCCGGGCCAGAGCTGGACGACCTGATCGGCAACGTCGGTGTCACCCGGGCCGTTCAAGGAGCCGCCGGGGCAGGCGGCGGTGCCGGTCGCCGACTCGGGCCGGAGGAACGCGACCATGCCGTTGGCGGTCGCCGCCGCGCCCGCGGGGCAGAGCGTGCTGACGCTGCCGAAGGGGCCTTCGCGGCCCGGTCCGGTGAGCGCGCTGCCGGCGCCGGTATCCAGGACCTCCAGCACGTCGTCGTCGGTGATGTCGTTCGGGAAGAGGTCGAGTCCCATGGCCGCCTCGGACGAGCGGAAGAAGACGCGCCCATTCGAGATGGCGAGGCTCCGCCCGTCGATGAGCGGGGACGGATCGAGGGCGCGCGGTGGCGTGAGGCCGGACACCTCACCGCCGGGCACCTCGAAGACGCGGAGGATGCCGTCGGTGCTGTCGCCGTCGCCGTTCTCGTCGCATTGGCCCTCGCCGGACTCGAGCTCGATGAAGGCGGCGACGTGTCCTTCGAGCGCCAACGCCGGCAGGGTGAACGGGCCCTGCGAAACCATCTCGATCGCGCGCCCTTCGGGCGTGCCGCTCAGCCCGCAGCCGGGGAGCGGCGCGCCGCCCGGCGCGAAGCCGTCGGGCGCGCCGAGCGGCTGGAAGCCGCCCGTCAGACGGTCTTGCAAGGTGATGACGACGTCGGCGACATCGCCGTCGCCGGTGCGGTCCACGTTGTCGAGCGTCTCCGCGGCGGTGAACGCGCGCAGGTCGGCCGTCTTGGTGGCGAGGCTGTCGAGCGAGACGGGATTCTGCGCCTCGAGCGCGTAGAGCACGCACTGGTCGGCGGCGCCGCCGCATTGCCCGTCACTGGTGCACGCGGGATGCGGGTCGTCCTGGCAGATGCCGTCGGCACCGGGAACGGCCTTCGGCAGCGCGACCGGCCCGCCGTCGTTCACCAGTGCCGCGAAGGCGGCCGCGTCGTAGAGGGCCCCGCACTTGCCGCCCGAGCACTCGCTGTCATTGCCGCAGGTGAGCCCGTTGCGGGCGCCGCCGACGCAGGCATTGACGCAGATCGCGTTGCCGTCGCAATCGAGGGTGCTCGCGCAATCGGCGCCGGCCGTGGTGCCGCCGACGCAGACGCCGCGGCGATGGGAAATGCGCAGCACCGTATCCGCCACGTCGACGGAGCCGAAGAACGTGAGCACACCGGGCGGCGCCGTCGGGTCGAGCTCGGGCTCGAAGATCGGCGGCAGGCGCTGCCCCTCGGTCGTGAGCGAGGTGACGAACGTCGCGCTCGGCAGCGTGACCGGCAGCGGCGGCTTGATCGTGGTGCGTAGCAGGCGCGGGACCGGGGAGTTCTGGTCCTGCAGCAGGATGCCCTCCCAGTGCACCGGGATGAAGAGGTTGCCGTCGGCATCGAGCGTGAAGCGCGTCTCGTCGCCCGTCGCCGTGCACGGCGGCGTCTCCGAGAAGCACGTCGTCTCGTAGTCGGTCGGCACCGGCAGCGCGGTGAAGTGCGAGAACGTCGGATCGCTCGTCGGCTGACAGGTACCGTCCTGCGCAAAGATCTGATCGACGCAGGCGACGAGCCCGAGCGGGCCGGCCTGGGTGGTGCAGGTGGCGTTCACCAGGCCGCAGGGGAGATCCTGGCTGGTCGTCGTGACCGCGATGCCTGCCGGGCCGCTGAGCGTGCGATCGGTGCCGCCGGGGCCGAGGATCGTGTCGGTGTTGGGGAAGCGGAAACGCAGGCGGGGAATGCCGTCCGCGCGCGTGATGAGCGCCGTATCGGTCGTGCCCTGGTTCACCTGGACGCAGGTGACGCCGCCCGCGCTCATCCCCGGGGTGGCGCCGCACGCGGCGAGCTTCGGGGCGAGGGAGACGTCGGCGCACGATTGCGTCGTCAGCACGACGGCGCGCTTCGGGCCGTTCGTCGGTGTGAAGAGCAGGGTGACGACGAGGTTGGTCGGATCGGCGCCGAGACCGGGCGACGCCCCGTCGCAGATGGTCGGCCGGACGTGCAGCTCGACGAAGTCGCCGGGACCCGCGAAGGGACGGTCGAGCGTGCCGAGGCTGCCGCGGAAATTCGGCTGCGCCTGCGCGATCAGATTGCAGCCCGCATGTACGTTGCCGGCACGGACGAGGAGAAGCGCAAGGGCGGTGAGCAGAGCTCGGACGCGCTTGCTAGTTCGGGGGGTCGGCACGGTGTAACTCCTCGAGGGGGCCGGATTGTGTTCTGCACCGCCGGTCGGGCTCCCTCGGTCCGGGGCGGCTCTTGCGCGCAGAGGCAACAGGGCTCCGTAGCGGAACTGCAAGAATCCGTCCACCTCAAAATGGCTTGCGCGGCGCATCGTCGCGAGGCCGGATTCGGTACAAGAACGTGCGTGTGTCACATGCTGCGACGGTGTCTGTGCGCCGTTCTGGCGCCGTTGCCACGATTCGGAGGTGCGCCGCACCGCCGAGATCGGTCCGGCGCGATGCCCAGGAAGCAGGCGTTGCCTATGGGCGGGGCACGTAAATGGGCGCCGATCCTCGCGATCAGCGGTGTTGGCCGCCCTGGCCGGCGACGAGATGGTGGGCCTGCGTGCGCCGCGTCTCGAGGAAGTGGTGCGAGCTCCACAGGTAGAGGAGGAACGCGCGCACCGCGACCTCGCCGTGGCGCTCCGCAAGGCGGCTGCGATCGCGCTCGAGGGCGCGCGCCCAGTCGCGCACGGTGTAGGCGCAGCTCGGCGTGTCGTCACCGAGCTCGTCGACCTCGAGGCCGGCCTCGGTCAGGCTCGCGCGCAGCGCGGCGGGGTCGACGTAGCCGCTGATGCCCGGGAAGATGTACTTGCGCAGGAAGGCCCCCGCGAGCCAGCCCTCGCGCGAGCTCACGAAGTCGGCATACATGCGCGCGCCCGGTCGGAGATGGCGTGCCAGGAAGCGCGCCACGTAACGATAGTCGGGCAGGTGCTCGAGGCTGCCCATGAAGACCGCGCCGTCGAACGGCTGCGCCGGCCGATAGTCGTGGAAGTCGACGCACGTCACGGTGCACGGCAGCCGGCGCTCGCGGATCAGCTCGGTCACGAACGCATGCTGGTCGTGCGACAAGGTGACGCCGTGGACGCGGATGCCGCGCGTGCCCGCGTACTCGAGGAACGAGCCCCAGCCGCACCCGACGTCGAGCACGTCCATACCCGGCGCCAGCGCGAGCGCGTCGATCGCGAACTGCAGCTTGCGGTGTTGCGCGGCGGTGAGGTCGTCATCCGGCCCGGCGTAGAATCCGTGGGTGTACGAGCGAGAGGAATCGAGCCACGCAAGGAAGAAGTCGGGCGGCCGATCGTAGTGGCGCGCGATCGAGTCGCGGTTGAGTCGGCGGCGATCGACGAGAAAGCGCAGCCAGACGAGCGCCTGGCGCAGCCGCGAGCGCGTGCCGAGATCGAGCTCGTCGGTGACGAAGAGCGCCTGGCGCAGGTCGCCGTCGATGTCGACCTCCTGATGGAGATACGCCTCCGCGAGCGCCAGATGGTCGCCGCGCAGCAGCGCCCTCACGGCGGCCGGGGTGTGGAAGCGGACGCGCGTCCGCTCGGGGCTCGTGCCGATCGCCAGGGTCGCGCCGTCCGGCAGGACGGCGGTGAGGCTCCCGCCGGCGGCCGCGATACCCGCGCCGAGGGCCTGCAGCCGCACGCGGACCGACGACGCCCTCATGCCGCGGGCCGCGCCATCGATGCCGTCAGTGCGAGGCCGACTCGTCGGGCTGCACCGCCGTCACGACCTCGTCCCATTCGTGCTCCAGGACGGTGATCATGCGCCGGCGCGCCTGCTCCGCGCTGAGACCGTAGAAGCGCGGCGCGACGCTGCCCGTCAGCGGCTCGCCGGTGTCACTTAGGCGGGCGAGGGTGCTGGTCCAGCGCTCGCCGTCGTGGAACACCTCGAGCAGGAAGCGCGCCGGCGCCGTGCCTTCCTTGCGGGCGATGAGTATCTCGCGGGCCATGGGCTTACTGTAGCGCGATGCGGCGCCTAGCGCACCCGGGCGGGTGCGTTAGGCGAAGAACGCGAGCGTGCGGACCTCGATGCTCTGGCGCGGCGGCGTGCCGGGTGGCGCGCTCGGATCGTCGAACGCGGTGTGAGCCGTGAAGCGCGCTACGTCTCGATCCGAGTCGAAGCACTTGAGGAGCAGCGCCTCGTCGGCCTGCATCTCCGCGAAGTAGAACCAGCGGTGCGACGGGCTGAAGCGCATGGAGTAGACCTCGCCGAGGCGGTCGCGGTAGCGAAGGTCGGTCTCGACCAGGTCCCCCGCCCCGATGGTGCGGGCCGCACAGACGGCGAGCGGGGCGTCGCGCACCGGCCCGCGCAGCGGCTTCCAGACGTTGATCACGGCGAAGCGCCGTCGCAGCAGGGCCTCGGCGTCGGCTGGAAGGAGATCGCGCACACGCTGCGGCGCCGAGCGCTCGGTGTAGTCGTTGTGCGCGTAGCGTACCGGGCCCTGCACGCCGTCGCGCGGCGGGCCGGCGACGGTGGCGTTGCGGAGGTTGTAATCGAAGGCGACGACGCGCGCCGCGCCGGTGACGTCACGTACCAGCGCCTCGACCTCGCGATAGTAGCCTCCGGTCACGCTCGACGCATCGCCGAAGGCCGCGCACGTAGCCGTGAACGGTGCGAGCGCGAATCCCTCGACGTCGAGTGTCGGCGGCGGAACGAGCTCGCGCGCGTCGTGGATCGGCAGACGGCGGCGATCACCCTTGGTGTTGCGCCACGGCGTCCCCGGGGGCGGCTCGTAGAGGTAGAAGGCCGGCCGCTCCGTCATGTCGGCGATGTAGCTGACGGTGGCTTCGACCATCGGATGCTCCTAGTCGTTCTGCAGGCCGCCGCTGCCGTAGGTACCGGCCGGCCCGGCGCCGCCCGGGCCCAGGCGGCCGCTGTCGCCGAAGTGCCCCTTGCCGGGCACGTGGTTCACCTCGACCCGGATGCCGTCGGGGTCCTCGAAGAGCACCGAGTAGTAGCCCGGCGCGAAGACGCCGTCCTCGGGAGGATGGACGACGTGTCCGGCGAGCTCGTCGACCACGAAGCGGTGCACCGCATCCACGTCCTCGCGGTTGCGGGCGCGGAAGCAGAGGTGGTGCAGCCCCGGACGGTCCTGATTGAACCTGGTGTCGCGATGCTCGGGCGTCGAAGCGCGCACGAGGATGCCGGTGCGGCCGCCGATGCAATAGATCACGCCGTCACCCTTGATCAGCGTGCGCATCTGCAGGAAGTGGCAGAGCCGCTCCCAGAAGGGCAGACCGCGCTCCGTGTCGTTCACCGTGAGCTGGATGTGGGCGATGCCGTTGATCTCGACGCTCATGCGTGCGGAGCATTCCCTGCGCGCTTTGCCGAATCAACAACCACACGGTCCGTGAATTGACCACGCGCCGCGGAGAGTAGCCTGACGGGTCGGTCGGTGCCGTGGACTCCCCGTATGTGCCGTAATTTCCTGACCCGTGGATGCCTCATGTGGGTGGCGCTGCTGGTGGCGTCGGCGGCGCACGCGGCGACCACCTGCGAAGTCGGGCCGGGGAAGGTGCTGGCGAGCGTCGGCGACGTGCCGTGGGAGGCGCTCGGCCCCGGCGACACCGTGCTGATCTACGCCTGCCCGATGCCGTATCGCGAGTGGTGCGCGCTCTTCGGCGGCCGCGTCCGCAAGGACTCCGGCACCGATCCGCCGATCGTCGGCGGCCGCGGCCAGTTCAACGCGACCGACGCACCCGTGCCGGCGGCATGTCCGCTGGCGCCCGGTGCGTGTCCCTGAGGCCGTCCGGGGCGGCGCGGGTCGGCGCCCGCCTCAGCCGCCCTCTCCCAGCCGTTCGATGTTGGTCGCCGCGGAGCCGTAGCCCGGTCGCAGGCGTAGCGCTTCTCGATAGTGCGCGCGGGCCTCGTCGGTCCGCCCGAGGCGCTCGAGCGTGACGCCGAGGTTGTTGTGCGCCTCGGCATTACCGGGCTCGATCGCGAGCACGCGCTCGAACTCCGCGACGGCGTCGTCCCGCTGCCCCGTCGTGACGAGGACGTTGCCGAGATTGAAATGCGCGCTCGCCATGCCGGGCTCGAGCCGGACGGCCTCGCGCAGCTCGCGGGCGGCGTCGTCCAGTCGCCCGGTCGCGGCGAGGCCGAATCCGAGATTGTTGTGCGCGGCGGCGCTCTTCGGATCCAGGCTGGCGGCGGCCGTAAGGCGCTCGATCGCCTCGTCGTGCGCGCCGGCCGCCAGGAGCACGACCCCGAGGTTGCTCAGGCTCTCCGCGTCATCGGGCGCCAGACGGACGGCCTCGCTGAAGTGGAGGCGGGCACCGTCGACGTCGCCGGCATGCCAGAGCGCGCTGCCGAGCTTCGCGTGGTTCGTCGCCTCCTCGGGTTTGAGCGCGACCGCGTCGCTGTAGTGCTCGGCCGCGATTGCCGGGTCCTGCTCGAGCAGTGCGTCGGCGAGCGCCACGTGCGCCTCGGCGAAGGTCGGCGTGAGTCGGATGGTCTCGCGCAAGTGCTCGATTCCCTCGTCGCGCCGCCCGGCCTCCACGAGCGCCTCCCCGAGCTTCTCGTGCGCCATGTAGTTGTCGGGTGTGACGGCGAGCGCGTGCGTGAAGAGCGTGAGGCTCGTCTGCCAGTAGGCGGCCTGGGCGCGGGTCGTGAGGGTGCACGCCGCCAGCACCACCGTCGCCGCCGAGGCGACGAGCCACGGCGCCAATCGATGCCGCGCGGCGATGTCGGCCAGCGCGAAGCTCGCGGCGAGGAAGATGCCGACGAGCGGTACGTACGTGTAGCGGTCGGCCATGCTCTGATGGCCGACCTGGACGAGGCCGATCGTTGGAATCAGCGTCACGAGATACCAGAGCCAGCCGACGATCAGATAGGGGCGACGACGCGCTGTCGCAAGCGCGAGCACCGAGAGGCCGATGAGCACGACGATCGCAAGCGCAATGCGCCACCCCGCGAACGCCGCGGGGTAGGGATAGAAGCAGATGAGGTCGGCGGGCCAGAGGGTCTTCCACAGATAGGAGGCGTACGAGATCACGGCGTTCGCCAAGCGCATCGCAAGGGGCAGGCCGGTGGTCGTCCGCACGGCGCCCGCCTCGCGCTGTGCGACGATCGTGAGGACGGCATCGCCGAGTGCCAGCGCGACGAGCGGCAGCTTCTCGGCGACGAGGCGGAGCAGACCCCGATCGCGGCGCTCGAGCGGCCAGTAGTCGAAGAGAAGGAGGACGATCGGAAACGTCACCAGCATCGGCTTTGCCATGAGGCCGAGGGCGAGACAGGCCGCGACGGCGGCATAGCGCGCCATCCCCCCCTTGCGTGTCCACGTGACGTACGCGCCGAGCCCGAGGAACATGAAAAGGGTGCTGAGCACGTCTTTGCGCTCGGCGATCCACGCCACCGATTCGACGTGCAGCGGATGGACGCCGAAGAGTGCGGCCGCCACCCCACTCGGCCACAGGGCGCCGGTGGCGCTTTCGAGGACGAGAAACAGGATCACCGCGTTCACCACGTGGAGGAGGAGGCTGGTCGCATGATGGCCGGCGGGCGTCGTCCCGAAGAGCTGGCAGTCGGACATGTGCGACACCCAGGTGAGCGGATGCCAGTTGCCCGCGGCCGTCGCCGTCAGGGCCCAGCGCACGTTCGCCACCGTCAGGCCGCCCTGCACCGTCGGGTTCGCGGTTACGTAGAGTTGGTCGTCGAAATTGACGAAATCGTTACGCAGGACCGGAGCGAGCGCGACCAGCGTCAACACCGCGACCAGCGCGCCGACGGCGAGACGTGGACGGAGCGGCATGCGGCCCGACCGTCATGCCATACGCCGGGCTGAGTCACCACACCGGTCCGAGCATCCGGCTTCCGGGGCGATCGTCCGTCGGCGTATGGGCGACGAGTCCTCGCCCTCGAACGTCATGGCCGGACTTTGGTGGCGTTGCCGACGAAGCATTTGCCGGCGATGTTCAGCTCGACCACGGTCGTGGCGGGCGTCTCGACGGCCGTACCGGGCGGCCACGCGCTCTTGGTCTTCAACGTCACCTTGAAGTGGCCCGTCAGGCGCGGGTTGCTCTTCAACGTGATGCGCGTGATGCCGGTGGAGCCCGAGGGCGCAGTGAACTTGAAGCCGCTGCCCTTCGGCAGGATCGAGGCGCCGGGGACGAGGCCCGAGAAGATCGGCCCGAGCGCGCCCGAGACGTGCACCGCGACGTCGCCCTGGAAGTAGCCCGTCATCGGGACGTCCTTGCCGACCAGCGACAGCTTGCCGTTGTGATCGATGACGGTCGCCGTCTTCCACGTGAACGACGACGTCGACTGGCAGATCTGCGTCGCGCCGGCGGGGATGCTGGCGGGGTTCTCCGGATCGCTGCCGCCGTCGAGCTCGTCGTGGTCGGCGTAGCCATCGGCGTCGCGGTCGATGCCGAGGCGGGCTCCCGACCCCGGCGGCACGCAGGTGAACGTCAGCTCCCGGCCCGCCGTCTGCGCCAGCGTCTCGAGCGCGGTGCGGTTGACCAGCGGATCGGCGGCTCGGTCGGGCGCGAACGAGTTGTTGCCGACGTAGACCCAGCCGCGGTTCTCGCCCGCGACTCGTCCCTTCACCACGAGGTCGCAGCGGCCGCTGTCCGCGGCCTGCACCAGGATGTCGATGCGCGGATCGACGGCGATGAAGTTCGTGTCGGTCAGCGTGGTCTGCTGCCCGACGATCGGCGCGAGGTTGCTGTCGAAGCTCATCATGAAGTCCTCGATCTGCCGTCGCAGGGGATCGCCGGCCGGACCGACCGGGATGCCGCCGGGATTCGCCTGCGACTGCGCGAAGGCCGCGCCGCTGTGGAAGCGGAACAGCGTGTCGACGGCGCCGTCGTGCAGGAATCCGAAGCCGCGCACCTGGTCGCCGAGGAAGAGGCTGCTGCCGCCGCCGGCGGCGATGATGCCGAACATGCCGACCTTCTGATACATGTTGCGGAGGTGCGGCACCTTGAAGTGCTGCGACTCGCCCTCGAACGACGCCTCGCCGTCGGTGCCGAAGAATCCCGGCTTGTCGATGTTCGGGAAGTTGGCGTTGCCCGTCGGATTCAGCACGTGGCAGCCGTTGCAGGTCTGGACGGTGTCGCTGATGGCGTTGTTGAAGAAGCTCTTGCCGGCCATCTCGTCCGGGGTCTGGCCGCTGAAGCCCGCGATAGGGTTCGGCGGATAGGTCACCTGCAGGATGAAATCGGTGTACGCCTGCATCTGCGCGGTCGTCAGCTGGGCGCTTCGTCCCAGCAGGCCGGGGAACGCGACGTTGAACTTCTTGAAGGCCGCCTGCTCGTCGAATGTGCCGCCGTTCGGCTGCACCGACGAGGCGTCGTTGCCGCCGGTGCGGTCACCGCGCCAATGCATCGGGCCCTCGTTGGCGAGGCCGCGCAGGCTCTGCGTCGTCATCGGGCCCTTGAGCGGGTGGAAGTCCTTGTAGACGGCGGGCGGGCTCGGGAACGGGCCGACGCGGAATGGCCCCGGGTTGTTCAACAGATTGCCGTCGGGATCGCCGAGATCCCACGCCAGGCTGTCGAAGTCGGAGAAGATGTGGCAGCTGGCGCACGCGGAGTCGCCGTGGCTCGAGGTGAGCCGTGCGTCGTAGTTGAACGGGCGTCCGTTCACGACGCTCGCCGGCTCGGGGTTGTGCAGCGGCAGGTGGGCGAGCTCCATGCCGGTTCCCGTGCTCACGACCGAGATGCCGTTGTCGAAGCGCGTGAGGACGTAGAGGTGCGTGTTGGCCTCGTCGAGCACGAGACCGGTCGGCCCGCACGAGCCGCTCGGGCAGGCCCCGAGGCCGGTCAGCGTGACGTCGGTCGCGCCCGGGACGAAGGAGTCGTCTTCGAGATCCGCCGTGGCGTACACGCCGATCTTGCTCGAGCCGAAGCCCGCGACGTACAGCGTCTGACCGTCGCTCGAGACGGCCATGCCGAGCGGGAAGGCGAGGCTGGCGTCGTTCTCGGCGTTGGGCGTGGCGGCGCAGCAGGTGGTGTAGTCGATGTGCTTGTTGAGGTGGCGCGGCGTGACGCTGGCGCCGTTCAGCACGGTGATGCGGCTCTCCGTGAGGTGGCCGCGCACGCTCGCCGGCTCGCCGACGGGCTTGAAGAGCGCCGAGAAGATGCCCGTGCCCTCGAAGCGGACGTCGTTCTGCGCGTCGGTGTTGGAGACGTACACGTGGCCGTTCGCGGGATTGACGGCCATGTTGAAGAGGGTGGTGCCGACGCCGGTGTAGATCGTGGTCTGCGCGGGCGTGGCGGCGGTGGCGGCGATCGCGAACACGTCCTCGTCGGGCAGCGAGAAGTTGACGGCGTTGTCCCAGACGCGGTTGAGCTCGTCGCGCCAGTGCGCGCCGTCGTACTTGACGATCAGGCCGACCTCGGGCTGCTGCACGCCGTTGTGGTCGGTGTTCGGCGCCGGCAGGCCGCCCGGCGAGCGGACGACGCAGGTGCTGCCCGGACACTGGCTGTTGGCGGTGCAGTTGGCGTGCATGTTCGGTCCCGCGGCGCAGACGTTGCCGCACGCCGCGGCGCCCGAGCCGCCGTTGCACACCACTCCCGCCGAGATCGTCGTGGTGCGGTTGCCCGACTCGAAGATCGCGGCGTAGACGGTATCGACGTCGCAGGTGTTGCCGGCGCCACAATCGCCGTCGACGGCGCAGGTCAGCGAGCCGTTGTTGGAGCAATGCGCGGGCGACGCCGTGAGCGCGCGCGGCGTGTCGCCGAACAAGGTGAGGACGGTCTCGGGATCGCCGCCGAGCGAGGTGCCGAGGTTGGCCGCGTCGAACACCCAGACGTCGGCGCGTCCGATGCCCGGGGTCCTGAGGATGGTGTGGATCGTCGGCTGCAGCGCCGTGTTCTGTCCGCGGTGCGCGGTGGTGACGAAGGCGCGGTTGCGTCCCACGCCGGCGAAGACGATGTCGCGCGGCTCGTCGCCGACCAGCAGCGTGCGCACGACGCGCGGCGCGTCCGGATCGCTGACGTCGACGATGCTGATGCTGTCGGAGAGGTGGTTCACGACCCACACCTCGGTGCCGGTGCGCGCGGCCACGGCGACGGGCTCGAGCCCGACCGGGACGAACGAGCGGTGCGTCAGGCCGCCGCTGGAGACGTCGAAGATCTCGAGGCGGTCGTCGGGTGTGTTGACGGCGAAGAGACGGCCGCCCGCCTGCGCGAGGGGCCGCACCTGCCCGCTCTCGAAGAGCGTGTAGTTCGAGGCCGCGGAGGCCGGGGCGAGGCCGATGCCCGCGAGGGCCGCCATCGTCACGACGGCATGGAGCGCCGGCAGCAGGCCGCGCCGGCGGAGAACACGCGTCGGATAGGGGATCATCTGGACTCCTTGGCTAGGCCGTGTCCGGGAGGCGCCGGCGACCGCGACGGCACGCGGCGCCCCTCGACTTGCCGACGGCCACACGCCGTCCGGTCGGCGAATCGAATCACGTTCGACCGTACAGGGAAAGCAAAATCGCATGCCGGACAGGGGCCGCGGCTCGCGCCGCGCCGTGTCAACGGCGCACGCAGTCGAGGAACTTGGTGTCGGCGATGGGTCCGATCAGCAGGTGCCGCTCGTACACCGCGCCGACGCTCGCCGCGGAGAGGTGGTCGCCGAGATCGAGGTACGCCTCCTCGACGTCACCGCCGCCGGCACGCGGCGTCACGTGCAGGATCTGCGACGGCGCCTGCGGCTTCCGTCCGCCCATGTAGCCGACGAGAGTGAGCAGCTGCGGATGGGCGCCGATCCAGAGCGAGCCGTCGGCGGCCGTCTCGATGTTGTCGACGCCGGTGCCGACGGGAATCTCGTCGCGGTAGCGGAGCGCGCCAGATACCGGGTTGCGATCGTACTCGCGGATCGCCTGGCCGATCGTCGCCGCGACGTAGACGGTCGTGCCGTCGGGGCTCATGTTGATGCCGTTCGCCAGACGGATGCGGTCCGCCGCCTCGCGAAAGCCGTGTCCGTCCCACAGCACGACGTTGGCCCAGGGGCGGCGCGTGTAGTCCTCGACCGTGCGCATGAAGCCGGCGGCGTAGCGGTGGTCGTTCGTCACGTAGACCTGCGTCGGCGACGCGGCGAGCAGGTCGTTGGGGGCGACCAGCAACGGATCGGAGAGGGTGGCACGATGGGTCAGCGCGGTCGCCGCGGCGTCGTAGATCTCGATCGTGCTCCGGCCGCGGGTGTGCACGATGACGAAGAGCGTGCTCGCGCCGTCGGGCGCGACGTACAGGCTGATCCCGTGCGGGCAGAAGTCCGGCCCGGCGTCGGGCGTGAGATTGACCGGGCGCGCGCCGGGCGCCTTGAGATCGTACGCGAAGATCGCTCCGTGCGCGGGTCCCCCTGCGAAGACGGCGCGCCGGTCGCACGACGAGAGGTAGACGACCCCGGTACGCGGGTGGATCGTCAGGTCCTCCGCGCCGACGACGCCGTCGACCGCGGTGCAGGTGCCGTCGAAATGCGGCGCCAGCGTCTTGAACTGGCCGGCCGCGTTCAGCAGCCACACGTACCATCCGCCGACCGCGAGCAGGACGATCCCCACACCGACGAGCAGCCGTCGCGCCATGGCGCGCGAACCTGCCACGACGGCCGCGCCGATGCCAGCCGCCGGTCTACCGCCGCCGGGTGGATTCTTCTACAGTCGCGGCATGCCCACCGACGATGCCACCTGGAAACGGTGCAACAGCTGCAAGCGGCCGATCGGCTTCGGCGCGGCCCATTTCACGTGCAGCGTCTCGACCTGCAACCGCAAGGGAACCGACTTTGTCTTCTGCTCCGTCGACTGCTGGGACGCGCACGTGCCGGTGCTGCGGCACCGCGACGCCTGGGCCGACGAGCAGACTGCGCCGACGGCCGAGGCCTGGAAGCGCGCGCAAGACGCCGCCCCCGCGCCGCACGCGACCGATGCCACGCCGGCGCGTCGCCCCGAGGCCGTCGCGTCCGCGCGCCCGCACGGCGACGCCGGGAAGCCGGCCCGCGACGTCCTCGTCGTCGTGTCCAAGCTGAAGCTCTACATCCGTCAGGCCTCGGGCTTGAGCACGTCCGACGACGTCATCGACCCGCTCTCCGATCGGCTGCGTCGTCTGTGTGACGACGCGATCGAGCATGCGCGTGCGGACGGACGGAAGACCGTCATGGCGCGCGACTTCGGGAGGTCGTGATGCGGGCCGGCGTGATCATGCCGCCGTTGCCGCGGCGCTCGGCCGAGCTGGCACGTACCGCCGAGGCGCTCGGCTTCGCCAGCATGCTGTATCCCGACAGCCAGAACCTCGCGCCCGACGTCTGGCAGCAGCTCGCGCTCGCCGCACAGGCGACGACGACGATCCATCTCGGCCCCGGCGTGACGAATCCGCTGACCCGCGATCCCGCGGTGACGGCCGGCGCGGCGCTCACCCTGCAGGTGGAGAGCGGCGGGCGGGCGATCTGTGGCGTCGGTCGCGGAGACTCGTCGTTGCAGCGGATCGGCAAGACGACGGTGACGATCGCCGAGTTCGAGCGCTGGCTCGTCACCGTGCAGGCGTATCTGAGCGGGGCGACCGTCGAGCGCAACGGCTTCACGAGCCGTCTCGAGTGGCTACGTGCGGTGGAGGTCGCGAAGGTGCCCGTCGAGGTGGCGGCGACGGGACCGCGCGCGATCGCGGTCGCGGCGCGGCACGCGGAGCGCATCGCGTTCGCCGTCGGTGCCGATCCCGAGCGCATCGGCTGGGCGCTCGAGACGGCACGCGCCGCGGCGCGCGAGGCCGGCCGCGATCCGGCGTCGATCCGCTACGGCGCGTATCTGAACTGCGCCGTGCACCCCGACCTGGCCGTGGCGCGGGACGCCGTGCGCGGCACCGTCGCGACGTTCGCGCGCTTCTCGTCGATCGCCGGCGCCAGTCTCGATCATCTGCCGCTGCGCCTGCGCGAGGTCGCGGCCCGGCTGCGCACGCACTACGACATGCGGGTGCACACGCGCGCCAAGGCCGACCACGCGCGCGGGCTCGAGGACGAGTTCATCGATTGGTTCGCGATCGCCGGCCCGCTCGAGATCGCGCTGCCACGCTTTCAACGCCTCGCCGCGCTTGGCCTCGACTTCTGTCACGTCGTGCCCGGATCGGGTGAGCTGCGACGCGACGTCGCCGCGACCATTCTCCAGTCGATCGCGACCGAGGTGGTTCCGGTCCTGCACGCGGCGGACGTGCCACCGGGCGCGAGCCGCGCCGAGCGGCTGCGCGAGCGTCTCCGCGGCGGCCTCGACGCGGTCCACGTCGACGTCCGCGACGAGAGCGACGCCCACGCCGGCCATCCCGGCGCCGCCGGCGGCGCGGGCCACTACCAGGTGGTGGTGGTGAGCGCACGCTTCGAGGGGCGCGACGCGGTCGCGCGTCACCGGCTGGTGTACGAGGCCGTCGGCGATCTGCTCCCCGACGAGGTGCACGCGCTCGCGATCACCGCGTACACCCCGGATGAATGGCGGCAGCGCGCCTCGTAGCGCGCCCGTCACTGTTCACGGTGGAGCGCTGGCGGTTGCGAGGCGCGCGAGCAGCGGGTCGGCGGCAACGCTGCGGTGGCACGTGCCGTCGGCGTCGCGTCGCCACGCCTCGCCGAGCGCCCGTTGCGCCCCCGCCGGATCGCCCTCGAGCACGGCCGCCTTGGCGAGGACGCAGTACGGGCCGCACGCGCCCGGATCGAGCGCGATCATGCGGCGGGCGTCCTCCGCTGCGTCGTGTGGAGCGCCGGCACGGAGCCGCTCGTCGGCGCGGAACGCGAGTGCCAGCGTGACGTAGATCTTCAGGTCATGAGAGCCGGGATACACGGCGAGCGCGGCGTCGAGACGCGGGAGCTCCTGGGCGAGCTGCTGCGTGCGGCGTGCCGCCTCGCCCTCGACGATCGCGAGATCCGCGGTCGGCGCGATGCTCCAGAGGCGGCGCGCTTCGCGCAAGGTCAGATCGGGGCGGCCGGCGGCGAACGCGAACATCGCGAGGTTGAAGCGTGGGAACACCAGCGGGTCGCCGCCCAGATCCGTCGGAAGCGCCGGGACCGATCGTTCGGTGGAGGCGAGCTCGAGAATGCGATCCTCGAGGTCGATGCGATGCGCGGCAACCTCGCGCGTACGGTCGTTCACGTGCACGAATACCGCTCCCCCGGTGTCGAGGAAGACGAGCGCCCAGTCGGGTGCGAGCGCCAGGCGGCCGATGAGCGTGGCCGTCACGGGAGAGGCGAGGTCGAGGACGACGGTCTCGATATCGTACGTGGCGCGCAGCGAGTCCGGCCGCGGGTCGGCGAGTACGCTCGTCATGTATGTCGCGAGAAACGATACCGGGTACATCGAGGTACTGCCGGCAATGAAGGCGCGCCGCTCCGGGTAGACGCGGTAGAGGAGGTAGCCGCCGATGTCGAAGTTGTTGAGCAGCGATCCGGGCAGGTGCTCGCGCTCGAGGAAGTCGATGGCGCCCACCGGGAACCGTTCCGCGTCCACTCCCCAGCCGGTGCGCAGCGGCGCACGCACCCCGAGGTTCATCCGATCCGCGAGTCGCAGCCAGACCACGGGCAGGACGAGCCCGAGCAGCGCTGCCGCGGCGACGACCCGCGTCTGGCGCTCGTTCCATCGCCGCAGCAGATGCGCGGCGCATTCCGTCCACGCAGGTGCCAGCACCAGCAGACTGACCGGCGGGACGAGGGCGAGGTTGCGGACAAACGGCACGGCCAGCGCCGTGAACCCGGCGAGGAGCACGGGCGCGAGCAGTCGGCGATCGCGCAGCAAGGCCGGGACCTCGAGCGCGGCCATGAGCAGGAGCGCGAAGCTCAGGCGGTAGGGCACCGCCTGCAGCCCGGGGGGCGGCAACAGCAGCCAGGGCAGGGCGGCGCCGAGCGCGACGAGTGGGCGAAGCAGCGCGACCGGGAGCCGCCGAGCCGTCCGTCCGCGAGCGGGCGTATCGTCATTCGTCTGCCACGCGAGGACGAACGCGGCGATCGCGGTGGCGAGGAGCAGCAGCGTGCGGCCGGCGTCCATGTCGGCGAGGAGGGTCGTCGAGGGCGTGAACTCCTCGATCGCCCGTTGCAACGTCGGGTCGCCACCGAGGTTGCGAAGCTGCCAGAACGGATACACGAGGCCGCGCCACCCGTACGGCTGGAGGAGGCACGCCGCCGCTCCGAGACCGAGCAACGCGAGCCGCTCGCGTCCGCTGTGCGGCGTGTGCCCGAGCCGCGTCTCCGTGCGATCGCCGAGCGCGGTGCACGCGGCCGCGGCCGCGAGCACGAGCAATCCATTCAGGAAGTAGCCGTGGACGTTCACCCAGAGCGCCATCAAGAGAGGAACGAGCCAGCGCAGGCGGCGGAAGGGAACGTCGGCGACGACGAGCGCCAGCATGACGGCCAGGAACGCGTGGCTCGCGGTGTCGGGGCGGGGTTCCAGGCGAAACGCGGACGCGAGGAGCGCGAGCGCGACCCCGGCGACGGCGACCACGCGCGAGCCGCCCCACGCGCGCTGCATCCCGTACCAGCCGCAGGCGGCCGCGACGCAGAGCAGGATCTGGTACGCCATGAGGCCGTGCTCCCCCGTCGCGGTGCTCATCAGGGCGACCAGGACGCACGCCAGCCACTTGTCCTCGACATAGGTGTAGTGCGGGTAGGAATCGAGAAACGTCGAGACCCCGAGCGACGACGGATGCGCCAGGATCGCCTTGCCGACCACGACGTGCAGGAACACGTCGGGATCGACGATGCGGTGCAGGCCAAAGACGCAGCCGAGGAGGGCCGCGACGGCGAGCGCCGTCGGGCCGGTCAGGGTCGCGGTAGCGGTGCGGGGCGCGCGCGCGCGCACGAGGGGCGCGAGCGTAGCAGGTTCGTCAACCGGGAACGAAGCGTGACGTAGATGGCGTCGGGGCGCGCGTCGCGTCCCGGCCGAGGCTACTCGTCCGGTGACTCCATGGGCGGCTCGCCCACGAGCTTCCGCATCTGCTCGCGCAGCCCGCGCATTTGAGTGTGGAGGTCGGCCGCCCGCGCCAGTTGCTCCGGCGTAAGGATGCCCCGGACCTCGATCGCGACGGCGATGCCCTCCTGCATGATCTCCTTGCGCATGTCGGCGACGCGCTGCACCTGCGGCGCGAGGTCGTCGGCCTTCACCGGATCGGTGCTGACCAGGCGCGCCTCGAGCGCCTGCTGCGCGTCGCGCAGCTGCGGGAAGAGCGTCTGGAAGCGCGGCCGGTGCGCGTTCAGGATGGTGCGCACCTGCTGCCGCTGCGTGTCCGACAGTCCGACCTTGCGGATCAGCATCGGCAGCATCATGCCGGGCTCGGGGCCGAGTCCGCCGCCATGCATCGCTCCCATCGGCTGCGCGTACGCCGCCGTCACGGCGAGGCTCGCGCCGAGAATGGTCATCGTCAGCAATCGTCGTAGGGTCATGGGTCTCCTCAATCGCATAGCGGATCGGTGCTGCCGTCCGACGTTTCGCACGGGCGGTCGCCGAGCAGGGCCGCCTCCCAACGGGTATCGTCGGCGTCGGCCTCGAGCCAGACGCTCGCGTCGTCGATCGTGAAGACGCTGCGGGCGACGTCGTCGAGCGACGGATCGGCGGCGGCGAGCGCCGGCGCGCCGGCGCCGCTGCCAATCTCAGTAGCGTGATGGGTACCGAGCGCGAAGGCCACGACGAGCCCGGCGGCGACCGCGAGCGGTGCCGCCAACCGGATCAGCTCCTGCGCGCGTCCGCGCCGCGGTCGGGGCAGATCAAGCGCGGCGCTGCCCGGTGGTGAGAAGCGCCACGCGGCGGCGCGCAGCACGGCCGCCGCGGTGCCGCGCGCCTGGACGATGGCGGCGTGTCGCATGGCGCAGTGCTCGCAGTGCGCGAGATGCCGCAGTTGGCGTGAGGTCCCGTCGCCCTCGGCGAGCCGGACGAGGGTCCACTCGCGCAGGCAGCGCCAGGACTGACGGGGAACGAGTCCGCTCCGGCGAACGTGGTCGGTCATCATGGGGCTCCTGTGGACTGCAAAGCGCGCTGGAACGCGTGCGTGGCGCGGAAGAGATGCTGCTTCACGCTGCCCGTGCGCACGCCGAGCATCTCCGCGACGTCGTCGGTCGAGTAGCCTTCGACGTGACGCAGGAGGAACACTTCCTGCTGCCGTGCCGACAAGCTCGCGAAGACCTTGCGGATGGCGCGACGCTGCTCGCTGCCGATCGCCTGCAGCTCGGGCGTCGGCGTATCGGTCGCGAGCTCGGCGGCGTCGAGCGTCGGCTGCGCGCGCAGCGCGTCCCACCAGCGGGAGCGGCGGCGCCGATGGCAGGCGTTCACGGCGACCCGCGTGAGCCAGGGGGCCCAGCCCACGCGCCGTTCGCCGCGTTGCTGCTCGCGGTACAGGATCAGGAAGACCTCTTGCGTCACGTCTTCGGCCTCGCTCGGGTTGCGGAGGAGGATGGTGCACAGACGGAGAATCCGCGCCTGGTTCCGGCGGTAGAGGTCGTCGTACTCGTCGATCCGCTGCGCTGCGCGCCGGCCCGTCACGGTTCGTCTCGCTCCCTGGAGTCCATCCTCGGCCATTCGGTTGACGGCCGCCATGGGGGCCCCGCGTGGACGGCCCCCGACGGGTATGCGAAGAAGGTCTGCCGAGGGGGGTCGCGATGGGATCGATGGATACGCTGAGGGGGAGCGGTGTGGTCCGCGGACGAGGGTCGCGGGGGCGGCGGGTGGCCGTGGGACGCAGGCTACTTGCGGTAGCGCTCGCGCTGGCGGTCACCGCGTGCGGGGGCGGCAGCAGCAACAACAACGATACCAATCGCACGCTCGGCGACGTCGCCTTCGGCAATGGCCAGTTCGTCACCGCCGGCAAGGAAGGGTTGCTCTTCACCTCCAGCGACGGGCAGAAGTTCGTGTCCCGCCATTCCAACATCGAGGACACGGCGCTGAACGGCTGTTCGGGCGGACCCGGCCTGCTGCTCGTGGTCGGCGACGACGGCACCATCATCAGCTCGGCCGACGGCATCACCTGGCAGGCCGAAAGCTCCGGCGTCAACGTGTCCTTGCAGGCGGCGATCTTCGCCAATGCCATGGTCATCGCGGTCGGGTATCAAGGAACCATCCTCACCTCGACCGACGGTCATGCGTGGACCCCTCGCGCGAGCGGTACCGCGGCCGCGCTGCACGGCATCGGGGTCGGTCCGCTTGGCTTCGTCGCCGTCGGGGACGACGGCACCGTCGTCACGTCCGCCGACGGCATCACGTGGACGGGCGCCGTCTCCAACACGTCCGACACGCTCTACAACGTGACGTTCGGCAATGGGGTGTACGTCTTCGTCGGCGCCAACGGGACCGTCGGCCGTGCCACAGATCCGCATCTCTGGGCCACGGCACGCCAGGCCCTGCCGACGCTGCAGGACATCGCGTTCGCCAACAACGAGTTCGTGATCGTCGCCTTCTTCGGGTCCATCTTCACCTCGCCGGACGCCATGACGTTCACGACGCAGAACTCGTCCACCCAGAACGACCTGCGCGGGGTTGCCTTCGGCAACGGCCGTTGGGTCGCTGTCGGGGTCGACGGCATCGTGCGCTCGTCGGCCGACGCCATCTCGTGGAAGTAGCAGAGGGGGCGGTTCACGACCCTCGGTGAAGCGCACTCCCGCGCGCCCGCATCCCGGAGCGCGCGATCGATGCGTCTCGTTCCCCTCGTTGCGCTCGCCGCCCTCGTCCTCGCGGCCGGGTCCGCGCTCACGGCCGGCAGTCGGGCGGCCGAGCTGCGCGAGTTCGACGGTGCCTATTCCGCGGCGGCGCGGCCGAACGGTACCGTACGCACGTTCGAGCTCACGGCTGCGCCGGCGGAGGTGACGTTCGGCGACGGCCGCCGCCTGCACGTGTGGGCGTACGACGGCACCGTGCCCGGACCGACGCTGCGCGTCCGCCTCGGGGACACGGTGCGCGTGCGGTTCACCAACCACCTGCCCCAGCCGACCACGATCCATTGGCACGGTGTCCGGGTGCCGAACGCGATGGACGGCGTGCCGGGTGTCACGCAGCCGGCCATCCAGCCGGGGGGGACGTTCACCTACGAGTTCACGCCGAAGGACGCCGGGACGTTCTGGTTCCATCCGCATCTGCGCTCGAGCGAGCAGATCGAGCGCGGGCTCTTCGGCGTGCTGGTGGTCGAGGATCGGGTGCCGCGGCCGTACTCGCGCGAGGTCGTGTGGGTGCTCGACGACTGGCTGCTCGGGCGCGACGGCGAGATCTTCCCGCAGTTCAACACCCGTCACGACCTGATGCACGACGGTCGCTGGGGCAACGTCGTCACCGTCAACGGCTCGACGGCGCAGCACCTCGAGGTCGCCCCCGGGGAGCGGCTACGGCTGCGTCTCGTGAACGTCGCCAACGGCCGCGTCTTCCAGCTCGGTCTCGGTGGCCTCGACGCCCGCGTCATCGCCGTGGACGGCCTCTACACCGCCCGCCCGCTCGATCCGGAAGCGTTCGAGATTGCGCCCGGCAATCGTCTCGACCTCGATCTGACCATGCCCGCCGACGCCGCGGGTCGGCGCTTCACGATCGTCGATCGCTTCCGCGGGCAGACCACGCCGCTCGTGACGGTGGCGGTCGAGGGCCCGCCGGTCGCGACACCGCGCTTCGCGTTTCCCGTCGCGGCGCGCGTGCCCGCCTGGCGCGGCCGGGACGCCGATGCGCCGCGGCTCGAGCTCCGCCTGAACGCGCGCGCCGGCGGGCCGTTCGGCATCGCCTGGACCATCAACGACGTCGCCTTCGATCACGACATGGGCGCGACACCCGCCGGGGTTGCGGGCATGGCCGACCACGCCGCGATGATGCCCCGCCCGTACGACCTTCCGCTCGGGGCGTGGAGCAAGCTGCGCTTCGTGAACGAGTCCTACCGCCTGCACCCGATGCACATCCACGGACTCTTCTTCAAGCTGCTGGCGCGAAACGGCGTCCCCATCGACGAGCCGTTCTTTCGCGACACGGTGCTGCTGCATGCGCAGGAGACGGTCGATGTCGCGACCGTGCCGCTCGATCCCGGACGCTGGATGGTGCACTGCCACATCCTCGAGCACGCCGAGTCGGGCATGATGACCCTCGTCGACGTGCACTGAGCTGCAGCGGCTTCGTCTCGGGTGTCGCGATGCTCGAGATTCAGGCCGCGCGCACCGAGGCGTCTTCCTCGGCGCCGTCGTTCGGCGGCGCCGACCACGCGTCGTCGGACATCCACGACAGCAACGACGACCATGCGCGCTGCTCGCGCACGAACGATGCCGTCGCCACGCCCATCAGCACCACGCCGATCGCGAGGTAGACGAGGCCCCACGTCACCCAGAACGCCAGGGCCGCACTCGCGCCCTCGAGATTCGATGCAGCGGCCGCGGGCCACGCGGCCGCGATGACGCCTGCGGTCGCGAGCGTGCTCCACGTCGTCATCCTCGCCATCGCTCCCTCCTCTCCGCACACGTACGCGACATCCGCGCGACGGCGCGGATGGCAGGTGATCATGAAATTGTGTGCGTGAACGCGCGCGAGTGAATGGCGCGTCCGTCAGCGTATGACGCAATGCGTGTGCCACGGACGCCGACACGTCGAGGCCCAAGATACGGGAAAATCTCGTGCCCCCCGGGTCAGCAATTTGACGGACCGTTCGGGAATGTTCGTCGAGGCGAGGAGACGCCGTGCGAAGCGCTACATCATCGGGCGCCCGCCGAGTGGACGGCGGGCGCCGGGCGGTGCTCTCAGGACATGTGGGCGACGATGAACCACACGAGAATCACGGCTCCCGGTACCCCTAGGAGCCAGGCAAGCAAGTATCGCATGATCGACCTCCTTGTCCGTTTCGACGGAGCTAGTACTTCTCGACCGTCGTGTGGGTGTGGACCTCCGAGGCGGGAGGCACGGTGTCGACGGTCGTCCTGCTGCTCTCGACGGTCGTGGGTGCCACCGGCACCTCACGCACCGTCTCCTTGTGGCTGACGAAGCAGCCGGTCATCGCGGCGGACATGCAGAGCGCCGCCAGGGTGAGTGAAATCGTCGTGCGCATCATTGGTCTCCTATCGGGTGTGTGTCGTCCGCGAATCCATCGTGGCGTGCGGGCTTGTCGACCAGCGTCTTGGGGCTCATCACCAGGCTGCCGTCCTTGACGGTGACGTCGAGATAGTCGCCGCCCGCCAGTCCGAGCGCCTCGAAGGCCTTCTTCGGAATGATGATCTGGCGGTTCGCGCCGATCTTGACGGCGGTCACGATTGCCCCCTCAGTTTCCCGTCGCGCGATCGATCTTCCGCCCCGCCTTCTCGACCGGGCCCTTCGGATCGACCGCGTCCGAGACTTTGTCGGCGGCCTTGTCGATCTTCTCGCCCGCCTTCTCTCCCGGCCCTTTGTGGCGCTCGCAAGCCGACGTCGCCGCCCCGATTCCGGCAAGCAGGATCGCGACGGCAATGAATCCGCGTGCTCGCATGGTGCCTCCTTTGGTCATGGGACGAGTCGTGGACCGCTGCCGATGAGGCTCACCGCCAGCAGCACGACCGCCACGAGGATGAAGACGTAGCCGAACTGCGCCGACAGCCCGGCGACCCCCCGAAAGCCGAGAATTGCGGCGATCAGGGCGACGACGAAGAAGACCAGCGCGTAATGGATCATCGGACGCGCCGCGCGACCTTCTTGCTGCTCGTGCCGGTCAACGCGTCCTTGACGGTATCGATCGTGCTCTCGACGGCGTCCTTCACGTTGCCGACGATCTGATCGATCTTGCCTTCGCGCTTGAGAGACTTGTCGTTGGTGATCGCCCCCGCCGCCTCCTTCACGCGCCCCTTTGCCTTGTCCACCTTTCCAGCCATTGCGTTTCTCCTTTCGAATGCGGCCGTGCGGCCGTTGCAGAGCGAAGGGAGCAAGCGCGGCGCCAACCCCTGGCGCCATCGCCGTCGCGATCAAAAAAGGATGGAGATTCGGTGAGTTTTGCCCGTCGCCCGCCTCGCGATCCGCGCGCCTGGCCGGGCCGCGGCTTGGAAAAAAGGACTTCTCGATTCTCCGATCTTACAATCGGCGCCGCGGCGGAGGGCGCGGAGCGAGATTCGGCGGACCCCTGGACGCGGCGCACCGCTTGCTCTGGGAACTCGCATGCCCTCGGCACCGTGGTCCTTGCTGCGCCCGTTCCGTCCGGCGTTGTATCTGGCGGCGATCGCGCTGGTCGTGGCCGTTCTGGCGCGCGGCGAGGCGGTCATCGTTCCCCTGGCCACGGCGGCGATGCTGAGCTTCGTGCTCACGCCGCCGGTCGAGACGCTGGAGCGCTGGGGCGTGCCGCGCTTCGCCTCGGTGCTCGTGGTGGTGAGCCTCGTAGTCGGACTGGTCGCCGGCTTCGGCTTCGTGCTCACGCGCCAGGTCTCCGATCTCGCGGTCAACATGCCGCGCTACTCGAGCTCCATCCGGGCCAAGCTCGCGGCGCTTCGTGAGACGGAGAAGAGCCCGCTCACCGACGTTCAGGCGAGCATCGACCGTCTGAGCCACGAGCTCGACGCGCAGGAGCGCCGGGCGAGCGGCGCGGCAGACCCACAGGCTGCCGCCGTGACCGGTCGCGAGCCGGCGCCGGTCACCGTCGTGCCGAGCGAGCCGACCGACGTCGAACGTGTCCGCGGGATCGTCGAGCCGGTGATCGAGCCCCTCACGTACGTCGGCATCGTCCTCATCCTGCTGCTGTTCATGCTCCTCCAACGGGAGGATCTGCGGGATCGTCTGATCAGGCTGACCGGGCCAGACAACGTCACGCTCACGACGCGGGCCATGGACGAGGCCGGCATGCGGATCGGCCGCTTCCTCTTCACGCAGTCCGTGATCAACGTCGGCTTCGGCGTCTGCGTCGCCGTCGGCCTGCTGCTGATCGGTATTCCGTACGCCGTCCTCTGGGGCGTCACGGCGGCGCTGTTGCGCTTCATTCCGTACATCGGCTCGGCCATCGCGATGGTGATCCCGGTCGCCCTGGCGTTCCTGCAGTCGCACGGGTGGGCGGCGACGTTGGAGACGGTCGGGCTCTTCATCGGGCTCGACGTGATCACCGCCAACGTCGTGGAACCGCTGGTGATCGGCTCGCACACCGGCGTGTCGTCGCTGGCGCTCCTCGTGTCGGCGCTCTTCTGGACGTGGCTCTGGGGCCCGATCGGCCTGCTGCTGGCGACGCCGCTGACGGTCTGTCTCGCGGTCATCGGCAAGCACGTGCCCGGTCTCGAGGTGCTGGCCGTCGTGCTGGGGGACGATCCGCCGCTCGAGGCGAATGTGAGCTTCTATCAGCGCATCCTCGCGGGCGACGACGACGAGGCGGAGGACATCGTCGCGAAACAGCTCTCGGAAGGGGAACGCGTCGACGTGTTCGATGCGGTCGTCGTCCCGACCGTGGTCACCGCGACACGCGATCGGCTACGCGACGAGATCTCGGAGGCCGAGTACCAGAACGTGCTGGCGACGACGGCGGCGATCGTCGGGCATCGCGCCGGCGGCGACGACGCCCCGCCGGGCACCGACGCGGCCGCCGCCACCGAGGCGCCGGCGGCCCCGCAGCGCATTCTCGGCGTGCCGGCGCGCAGCGCCGCCGACGAGCTCGTTCTCGAGATGCTGAGCCAGATCGTCACGCCCGCCGGCAAGTGGACGGTCGAGCGCTTGTCGGCGGCGACCCTCGCTTCCGAGGTCGTCGACGCCGTGGAGCGGGAGACGCCGGACGTGATCGCCATCGTTTCGACGCCTCCCGGCGGGTTCGCGCACGCCCGCTATCTCGCGAAGCGCATCCGGCAGCGCTTCCCCGACGCGCGCATCTGCATCTTCCGTCCGGGCGCCGAGGGTCTGCCACCCGATCCGGACGCGCTCGAGAGCGCCGATCGGATCACGACGCGCTTCGCCGCGCTGTGCAGCGACTTGCCCTATCTGCTGGTCGCCCCGGCCAATGCCGGCGCCGCGCCGGAGCCCGCGTCGGCGGCGGCCTCGTAAGGAGGACGCGCAGGCGGCGCGTCAGGCCGGACGCCGGTCCGCCTGTCGTACGATCGGGGAGGGTGTCCCGACGCTCGTCAGCCAGAGCTGGTGCACGGCTCGCGTCGCGCCGACGTGCAGCAGCCGGCGCGCGCCCGGGCGATCGGGGAAATGCGTGCTGCTCGTCTCGACCAGGATGACGTAGTCGAACTCGAGCCCCTTCACCTGCTCGATCTCCGTGACCTCGACGCCGGGTGCGAAGGTGAAGTCTTGGTGCTCGACGAGGCGCAGCTTCGGCACTTCGCCCGCCTCGAGACCGCGATGGTACAGCTGGCTCAGCTCGCGCGACGGCGTCAGCACCGCGACGGAGGCGAGCGGCTCCTGCGCGGCGAGATCGATGAGCGCGTCCGTGAGGAAGGCGAGACACGCACCGTGATCGGTGAAGCGGAACAGCTCGACCTCCGGCCCCTCGCGCACGGTGAGGGGAGGGCGATCGTCCTCGCGCAGGTCGCCGAGCAGGGCCAGGGCGAACTCGGCGATCTGGCGCGAGCAGCGATAGCTGATCTCGAGCGTCTCCACCTCCGTCCCTTGCAGGCCGAGGTGGGCGAAGAACGTGCTCCACGAGGTGAAGCCGGCATCGGTCAGCACGTGTTGCTGCGTATCGCCCGCCAGCGTGATGCTGCGGCTTCTGTCCAGGCAGTCGAGCAGCACCTGGACCTCGACGGGCGAGAAGTCCTGCACCTCGTCGATCGCGACATGGCGGTAGACGAGCGGCGCGCCGCCGCGGCCCGGGATCGGACCGACACGCAGCTGCCACGCGCGCAGGAGAAGCGCGTCGTCCTCGGCGTCGAGCTCCGGCTGCGCCCGATGGTCGCCCTCCATCCATGCGGTGATGCGCTCGTGCTGATCGCGGTTGGCGGCGACGGCGCGACTCAGCTCGTCGGGCGAGAAGGCGCCCGGGGCGATCTCCGCGAAGACCGACTCGAGAAACGCGCCGTCGCGCAGCATGCTCGCCCAGTCGTCGACCGCCTGCGCCGCGGTCGCCGGACCGGGGACGCGCGCGACCTGTCGGCGCTGCGCGACCAGCAGGGCCGGGTGCAGCTTCAGGCGGTGCACGACGGCCGGCGTGGCCTCGCGCACGATGCGCGGCACGGTGGGGAACAGGCGCTTCGCCTGCTCGCCGGCCCATTCGTGGAACGTCCGCACCTGGACCCGCTCGACGCCGAGCGACGGCAGCACGTGGCCGACGTAGTCCTTGAGCGCGGTCGAGAAGACCACGACCAGGGTGCGATCGGAATCGATGCTCGCGTCGTCGTACGCGAGGTAGGCGATACGGTGCAGCGCGACCGTCGTCTTGCCCGACCCGGCGGTGCCGCGGATCACGACGAACCCGGCGGACGGACGCGTGATCAGCTCGAACTGGCGTGGATCGATGAGGCCGGCGATGTCGGGGAGATGCTTGTCGGCGCGCTCGGGCAAGCCGGTCGGGTGCGTGCCGAGGCGCCGCTCGGTACCGGCGTCGGGTGGGTGCGCGCGCAACGCCGAGCCCTCGCCGCCGGCGAGCCGCGGCGGCCGACGCGCGACGCATCGCCAGCCGTCCGTTGCCGCCGCGTCGGGGACGAACACGCCCTCCGGCGCCTCGACGCGCTGCAGGCGGCGATCGCGAATGGAAACCGTGCGCCGGGCGACGACCTCGCCACTGCGCTCGCGGCCGGCGATCTCCTCGTCGTAGGCGTCTCCCTGCCGGTAGCGGTAGAAGACGCGCGAGATCGGCGCGTGGCGCCAGTCGACGATCTGCACGTCGCGCTTCAGCCACGTAGCCTTGCCGAGGAGGACGTCGAACTCGGCGCCACGCTCGCGCAAGCGCAGGTGCGCGAAATACGGCGAGTCGCGGCTCACCTGCGGCATGCTGCGCGAGGTCCGGAGCTGGTCGAGCAGGGCCGTCTGGCGGTTCCACTGGTCGAGCAAGGCCGCGTGGTCCTCGGCCTTCTCGCCGGCGCGCAGTGCCTCGCGCAGTCCCGCCAGCTCCTCGACGAGCGCCGACTCGGACGGCGGCGCGCTCGCGGGGTTCTCTGCCAGCGCCGTCATGACACGCTCGAGCAGCGCCAGCTCTTCGGTGACGATCGACATCGGTCCCTGGAAGACGAAGGGGGCTATCGTGGCAAATCTGCTCGCGGAAGGCGAGCCACTTGGCGGGATGGCCGTGACCTCGCTATGCTCGGGGTCATGCGACTGGAGCACATCGCGTGGACGGGTGGAAAGCCGCCGAAGCAGGACGAAGCGCGCCGCCGTCTCGAGGACGAGGGGTACGAGGTAGTGTGCTGGAACGATCCGCCGGGCCGCACCTACACGCCCCACGCCCACGACCGGGACGAGTGCCTGTGGATGCTGGCGGGATCGATGACCTTCACGATCACGATCGACGGGACGACGTATCGTCTGGATGCGGGCGATCGGCTGATGCTGCCGAACGGCGTGGTGCACGCCGCGGAGGCGCACGCCGCGGGTGCCCGTTACTTGATCGGCGAGCGCTGAGGGCGCGACGCCACGGCGGCGCGCTCGCGCTCCGCTGAGCGGTCGCGCAGCAGGATCGCCAGGCGGACGAGCAGCAGCGTCCCGAGGGCGATCGCATACGCCTGCGGCTCCGAGACGTCCTTCTTCACCCGCAGGTAGAAGTGCAGGCAGCCGAGCACGCCGGCGGCGTAGGCCAGGCGGTGCAGCCGCTTCCAGCGCGCGAACCCGAGTCGGCGCACGGCGCCGTTGGTGGAGGTGAGGGCGAGCGGGACGAGGAGGACGAAGGTCGCCGCGCCGACGAAGATGAACTTGCGCTCGAAGACGTCCTTCGTGATCGCCGCCCAGTCGAGGCCCTGGTCGAGCACGCCGTAGGTGAAGACGTGCAAGGAAGCGTAGACGGCCGCGTAGACGCCGAGCATGCGACGGATGCGCAGCGGCCATGTCCATCCGAAGAGGATCTTCGCCGGGGTGCAGGCGAGGGACGCGACCAGGAAGACGAGGGCGACGAGACCGAGCTCGTTCAGCGCCTGCGCGATCGGGTCGGCACCGAGCGTACCCTGCACGGCGCGCTGCACGAGCGAGACGAGCGGCCCGAGCGCACCGACGAAGACGCCGGGCTCGAGCCAGGGAAGCGGCTTGCCGCGGCGCGGCCGCGCGACGCCGCGCGCCACGCTGATGGCGGGGGCACTCGTCAGAAGAGCCGCCGCAGGTCCATGCCGGAGTAGAGGCTCGCGACCTGCTCGCCGTAGCCGTTGAAGGGGAGCGTCGGGCGGCGGTGCAGATCGCCGATGCGGCGCTCGCTCGCCTGGCTCCAGCGCGGATGATCGACCGCGGGATTGACGTTGGCGTAGAAGCCGTACTCGTTCGGTGCCGCCAGGTTCCACGTCGTGCGCGGCTGCGTCTCGGAGAGACGGATCTCGACGATCGATTTGACGCCCTTGAAGCCGTATTTCCACGGCACGACCAGGCGGAGCGGAGCGCCGTTCTGCGCCGGGAGCGTCTTGCCGTAGAGGCCGACGGCCAGCAGCGTCAGCGGGTGCATCGCTTCGTCGAGGCGCAGGCCCTCGACGTAGGGCCAGTCGAGGACGCGGCCGGTCTGCTCCGGCATCTGCTCCGGATCGAGGAGGGTCGTGAGCTGGACGTACTTCGCACGTGACGTGGGGCCGACGCGGCGCAGAAGGTCGCCCAGCGGGAAGCCGACCCACGGGATCACCATCGACCAGGCTTCGACGCAGCGCATGCGATAGACGCGCTCCTCGAGCGGGAACCAGCGCTGCAGTTGGTCGATGTCCACCTCGCCGGGCTTCTCGACCTCGCCGCTGATCGTCACGGTCCACGGCCGGGGCCGCAGCGTCGCGGGGGCGTTGGCGGACGGGTCGCTCTTGTCGGTGCCGAACTCGTAGAAGTTGTTGTAGGTGGAGACGTCGCGCTCCGGGGTCGCCTCCTCGCCGCCGGCGTTCTCGACGTGGCGGGCGACGTCGAGCGTCGCGAGCGTGGCCGGCTCCTTGGCGGTGCGGTCGGTGACGCGCCGCCCGCGGGTCAGGAAGCGCAGGCTTCCCGCGACCGTGGTCGCCGTCGCGGCGAAGAGCGCGGCGTTGCGGAGGAACTCGCGACGGCGAAGGTAGTGGCTCTCGGAGATGATCTCCGACGACGGCGGTGTCGGACCGAGCTCGTCCATGATCCCCTTCGATGCCGGGCGCAGGCGCCCGGTTGCCGTCGGTCGACTCCTCCCTTTTATCTACGCGGCTCACCAAGCCAGGGGATTGGCCCCCGCTGGAGCGGTCCGTAGCCTCCGCGCTGCCGCCGCGACGATCGTCCCATGGGTAACGATCGCCCACAACCCCGCGGCAGGCGACATGGAGGAGCGAATGCGGTTTCTGAGTGTAGCGTTGCTGATCGTGGCCCTCGCCGGCGTGCGGACCGCCGGGGCGCAGACCTCACAAGGCCACTACCAGGAGTTCGGCGACGCAACCGGCTTCCTCAACATCCTGCCGCCGGGCCAGGACGGCGTGCTGAACGCGACCGAGGCGGCGCAGGCGCAAGCGGGCACGTACCCGCCGCACGTCAAGGATCAGCTCGACATGTACGGCAACCTCGTCTACGCCGTGCCGGGTCTCACCGAGGGGCAGCTCCTCCAGTACTACAAGGACGCGTCGTTCGGCGTGCCCGAGGCGGACATCGATCGCGTGTACTCGCCGACGGCCGGTGTGACGGTGGTCCGCGATCTCAGCTTCGGGGTGCCGCACGTCTTCGGCACCACGCGCTACGCGACGATGTTCGCCCAGGGTTACACGGGTGCCGAGGACCGGCTCTTCCTCATGGACGTGCTCCGACACCTCGGCAGAGCGCGCTTGTCGGAATTCCTCGGCGCGTCGCCATCCAACATCGCCATGGATCAGGGGCAGCTCGCGATCGCTCCTTATCTGGAGTCGGATCTGACCGCGCAGCTCGAGGCGATCCGCACCACCGACGCGGAGGGCCAGGCGGGCTATGACGATCTGCTCGCCTACACCGACGGCGTGAACCAGTACATCAACGAGGCCTTGAGCGACGCGACGAAGCTGCCAGCCGAGTACCCGGCGCTGCAGGTCCTGCCGGCCGCGTGGAAGCCGGAGGACGTGGTCGCGATCGCCTCGCTCGTCGGCGGTATCTTCGGCAAGGGCGGCGGCGGCGAGCTGAGCAACTTCTGCGGCCTACAGGCGATGACCGCGACGCTGGCAGGCGACGCAACGACGGCACGCACCATCTTCGACGATCTGCATTTCGCAAACGACATCGAGGCGCCGACGACCGCGCACGCCGCGGCGCCGTACATGACCAATCTCGGTCCGGTGGATCCGGCGTCGCATCCCGACATCGACTGCGCCAGCCTGCATCCGGTGAACACAAGCGCGCCGTCCCTGCAGGATCTTCTCGACGCGATCAGCGGCGCGAATCCACCGCTTGCAGTGCCGCACGCGATGAGCAACGCGCTCCTGGTATCGGGCGAGCATACCAAGAACGGCCGGCCGATCGCCGTTTTCGGGCCGCAGACGAGCTACTACATGCCACAGCTCCTGGTCGAGAAGGACGTCCACGGCCCGAACATCGACGCACGCGGTGTGGCGTTCGCGGGCACCGATCTCTTCGTCGAGCTCGGGCGCGGGCGCGACTACGCCTGGTCGGCGACCTCCGCGAGCGCGGACAACGTCGATCAATGGGTGCTCGAGCTGTGCGAGCCCGGAGGCGGCCCGGCGACGGTCGACTCCATGGGGTACCTGCGGAACGGCGTCTGCACCCCGATCGAGAGCTTCACCCACACGGAGATCGCCAAGCCCACGGCGGGCGGCGTGTCGGGAACCGGCGAGAGCGGCGCGCAATGCGCCAACAACATCGACGACGACGGGGACGGCTTCGTCAACGACGGATGCCCGGCCAGCGGCCTGCCCGAGCTGCTCACCCAGTGCCTGAACAACACCGACGACGACGGCGATGGCTTGGTCAACGACGGATGCCCGGCCGTCCTCGACGTCGTGCTCACCATGCCCGTGCAGCGGACGGCCGACTACGGCCCAATAGTGGCGCGCGGCACGCTCACCGACGGCACCCCGATCGCGATCGCGACCCTGCGCACGACCTACCAGAACGAGCTCGCGTCGGCGCGCGGCTTCCGGCGCGTCAACGATCCGACCTTCATGACGAACGGCTACGACTCGTTCCGCCACGCCATGGGCGAGGGCGTCGACTACACCTTCAACTGGTTCTACATCGACGACGCCGACATCGGGTACCAGCACTCCTGCAAGTGCCCGCAGCGCGCGCAGGGCGTCGATCCGTATCTGCCGACGTGGGGCACCGGCGAGTGGGATTGGCAGGGGTTCATCGGGCTCGCGCAGCAGCCGAACGAGCTCAATCCGACCGAGGGCTTCCTCACCTCGTGGAACAACAAGCAGGCGCCGCAGTTCAAGTCGAATGACCGGCAATTCGCCTACGGACCGGTCTTCCGCAATCAGATGCTGTCGAAGCGCATCCAGGCGGCGATCGCCACGAAGAACATCGACCGCGCCGATCTGGTGAGCGCGATGGAGGACGCCGGCACCGTCGATCTGCGTGGCCAGGAGGATCTGCCGTTCCTGCTGCAGGTCATGGGCCCGACCGCGCCCGGAGGCGCGGATCCGCGAGCCCAGGACATGCACGACCGTCTCGCCGCGTGGCTCACGGTGCAGACGCATCGCCGCGACCTCGATCACGACGGGCAATACGACGATCCGCAGTCGCCGGCGATCATGGACGCGTGGTGGCCGCGCCTCTCGCACGCGATGTTCGACGCCAACTCGGCGAACGCGATCGACGCCCTGGGACTCACGCTCGACGATCCTGATCGCCGCCTGCACATCGGCTCGTCGTTCGACGATGCCTTCTACGCCCACGTGAACAAGGATCTGCGTCAGGTGCTGGGCCTCGCGGTTGCGGACCCCTGGTCGCGGACCTACTGCGGCAGCGGCGTGCTCGCCGACTGCCGGACCGCGTTGTGGAACGCGCTCTCGCAGTCGGCCGCCGATCTCGAGACCGAGTTCGGCAGTCCCAACGTCGCAGACTGGAAGCGCGCCATCGCCGACGAGGACGTGCGTCAGACCGCGGTCGGCATCACGACGGTGCCGGCGATCCACTGGATCAATCGCCCGACCTTCCAGCAGGTGGTGCAGCTGTCACGCGGCGCGTGCGGCAACACGCCGACGGCCGGGTGTAAGCAGCCGACCGTGAGCGGCGCGTCGCTGCTCGACATCAAGCGCCGCATCCCCGACACCAAGGACCGCCTGCTGTGGAAGTGGTCGAAGGGCGCGAACACGAGCCTCGCCGATCTCGGCAATCCGCTGACGGCGACCGGCTACGAGTTCTGCCTCTATGACGGCGCCGCCAACCTGATCTCCCACGCCAGCGCGCCCGCCGGCGGCCTGTGCAACGCGGCCAGCCCCCGCCCATGCTGGAAGCAGACCGGCACCGGCTTCAAGTACGTCGACAAGGACCTCACGCCGAGCGGCGTACAGAAGCTGCTCCTCAAGGCCGGCCTCGCCGGCAAGTCGAGCATCGTCCTCAAGGGAGCGGGCACCGCGCTCGACACTCCGGCGCTGCCGATCTCCGCGCTCCCCGCCCGCGCCCAGCTCGTGAACGGCGACGGCGTATGCTGGGAAGCCCAGTACGGCACCACGCTCCGCGACCAAGCGGATCGCTTCAAGGCGAAAAGCAACTGAAGCCGAAAGCCCCCCGCGCGTCAGCGCGGGGGGCCCAGGTCGGAGCAACCCGGATTTACTCCGGGTTGCGACACCTGCGCGCCCTCGCTCGACGAGGGTCGCGCGGCGTCAGCGCGCGGGCAAAGTCATTTACTGCCGTCCATCCACTCCGCGACGCCGCCGTGATGCGAGCAGGAGCCGGAGTGGTGGGTACCGTGCCAGTACATGCCGTCCTTGCACTTGGCGAGCGCGCCAGCGGGGTCGGCGGTGGCGGCCTTCCCGCCCGCGGCCTTCTCCGTGTGCGTCGTCTTCGTCGAGGCGTGCGTGGCAGGCGCGGCGGCCGGCTCTTCCGGAGCGGCAGCCGGCGCGGAGGCGGTGCCCTTCGCGCCCTTGTCGATGCCGCCGTGGCCGTGGCACGCGCCGCGCCCGCCAGGGCCGGTCGTACCGTCCTTGCAGGTGACGGTCGGCTTCTCCGCGGCGGCGGCGGGAGCGGAAGCCGGAGCCGGAGCGGGTGCGGCGGCCGGTGCGGCAGCGCTGCCCGCGCTCTTGTCGATGCCGCCATGACCGTGGCATGCCCCACGTCCGCCGGGGCCGGTCGTGCCGTCCTTGCAGGTGACGGTGGGTTTGTCCGCCGTGGCGGCGAACGTCAACGCCGGGACGATGAGAAGAGCCGCTGCGACGATGATTGCCCGATGTGTGATCCGCATCTTTCCCTCCGAGGTTGGAAGCCTCTAGCCCATGAGTTTCTTGAATGCCGCCAGTCCAGACTGCAGTAGATCACCGGCCGGCGGTATCTGACCGTTGGGGGTGAGATGATCGATCAGGTTCGGCAATAGCTGAGCGACGACTTGCTGCGCCCGGTCGGGCGCGATCCCGACACGCTCGGCGAGCTGTGCGATGCGGTCCGGTCCGAGCACGCGTGCCAGCTGATCGGCGGTGATCGGTTGATTGGCTCCGGTACCGATCCACGACGCCACGACGCCGCCGAGCCCGGCCTGCTCGAACTTCTGCTGGAGACCCTGCACCCCGCCCATCTGCGTACCCAGCATATCGATGAGCGATTGGCCGAGATTCGAGCTCTGCGACCCGGAGAGCGCCTGTCTGGCCGCGTCCAGAGCCTGATCGAGTAGTCCCATGAGTGCCTCCTTCTATGCGGCGAAAGAATGGGCCCTCGCGCATCGGGTAGCAAGGGCCGGGAGGGTGGGCAAGAGGATGCCCACTCTCCCGGAAGGAAGCACGGTAAAGGACGGCGGCCGCGCCTACTGGAGCAGGAGCATCCCTGGCGTCGCGAAGGCGTTGCCGTTCGGATCGCGGACTTCGGCATGCAGCATCTCGAAGGAGCTGCCGTTGGGCAGGTCCGGCATGCCGGCCTCGGTCAGCATCACCCCGACCGTAGTGAGGAGCGCGCCGTCACCGTTCGCCAAGCTGAACGGTATCTCGCTGATCAGGTCGATCGTCGTCATGTCGCCGCCGACCGGATCGTTGACGGTCGCGCGCAACGTCAGCGAGAACGCGCCCGTTCCGCTGGCTGGCAGATTCGTCCCATCGATGATGCCGTGGACCTTGAGTTTCACGAAGATGTCCCTGGCGTTGGGGCACGTCGGCTTCATCTGAAGACTGGCCTGCCCGCGCGTCTCGTCCCACTTCCAGCCGCTCGGCGGGCTTCCGGCTTGCTCGTTCGGCGTCTCGGTCCCGCAGGCGGGAATGCCGCCCTCGCTCGTGCGGTCCGGACTGTTGCCGCCGACGTCGCCACAATTGATGAACGGCTGCACCATGTCGGTCTTGAGCGAGGTTGCGCTCTTCGGTCTCTCGAACGCCGGCGTGCCCGCCGGCCGAGCCGGACCGCAGGGCCGGGTCACGTTGCAGTTGGGGAAATCTGGGTGCTGGCAGGTGCCGGCGCCGTCACAGACGTCGTCCGTGCATGTTTCGAGGTCGGGGGTGCACAGCGAGCCGCTGGCCTCGAACTGGCACGTCGAGGAGCAGCAGTCGTCGTCGAGCGTGTTGCCGTCGTCGCACTGCTCGCCCGTGTCGACGGTGCCGTTGCCGCAGCACTGGACGACGATCGCGAGATTGTCCATCACTTGCGGGCCGGTCTGGGCGCCGTAAGTCGTCCAGGTGAAGCTCGTGATGCCCGACCACCCCGACGGATCCGGCATGACCACGCCGCTGTCGTATTGATTGAAGTCGTCGCAGCAGCTCTCCGAGCCGGGCTTGAACGGCGTGAACGTGGCGGGAGCGTTGCTCGGGTCGTTCACGAAATCGAACGAGACGACCTTGAAGGGCGCTCCGCCGAGCGAGAACGTGTACACCTTCACGTCGTCGTCCCCCGCGTTGTCCAGATCGGGTGAGGTGTCGCCGTCGTTGTCCCCGAGGGTCAGCGTGGAATCCGTGGCACTCGGTGGCAACCCGACCGCGGCGCAGACGGTCATCCCCGACTCGGTGTAGCAATGCGGCGTCCCCGACCCGGCATCGAACGTGATGGTGGCGGGCGTATCGACACAATCGGCGTGGGCGCGCTCCGTCAGGGCCTCGACGAAGCCCCCCGCGACGAGCGCTGCCAGCAGCGTAAATAGACGATGGGCCATGTCAGCCTCCTTGACCGTTTGTGGCGGGGGCCCTCGAAATCCGGCACGGGCGCGCCCCGACGTTGCGGTTGGACGTGACTGTGCGCGAAGCCGCCTCGCTGCGTCAAGGAGAAAGCATCGCCGGGCGAAGCGATTGCGATATTGATCGGAGATTCCGATCACGACTGACGCGCCGCGGTGTTCAGCCGCGGCGCAGGAGCGCGCCGTGGCAGGCGCCGCCGTAGCGGCCGTCCTCGACGACGATGGTGCCGTTCACGAGCACCGCATGCAGGCCGCGCGGGCGGGCGTCCGGCACGTCGAAATCGGCGGGACCGTCGATCGTCGCGGTGTCGAAGAGGACGAGATCGGCGGCGTAGCCCTCGCGAAGGAGGCCGCGTCCGATCAGGCGGGCGCGCTCGGCGGGCAGCCCGGTCGCCTTGTGGATCGCGGCCGGGAGGGAGAGGAGCCCCAGCTCGCGCGCGTAGTGGCCGAGGAGGCGCGGGAACGTGCCGAAGCTCGCCGGGTTGTGGTGGCCGCGGCTCGTGAGGATGGTGTCGGTCTCGACCGCGTTCAACGGGTGCGTGAGGGTGTCGCGTAGGGCGTGCTCGTCCTCGGCGCTGCCGCTGTACTGGAACAGCATCACCCGCGCCTTGGCGCCGCTCGCGCGCGTCACGTGGAAGTACGCGTCGAGGGGATCGAGGCCGAGCAGCGCGCCGATCTCGTCGAAGCGCTTGCCCTCGAGGTAGGCGAGCGTCGGCTCGACGGCGTGCAGGAGCTGGATGTCCGAGACGTCGATCGCGATCAGCCGGCGCAGCACCCGGAGCTCGGTCCGCACGCGCGCGCGCACGAGCGGCGAGGCCAGGTTGTCGGGGAGGCCGTGTTGCGCCCACGGCGGATAGACCACGCGGATGGTCGTGTTCCCGGCCGTGTACGGGAAGGTGTCGAACGCGACGTCCAGCCCGGCGTCGCGCGCCCGCTCGATCGCGACGATGGCGTCGCGCTGCGTGCGCCACGTCGCGCGTCCCACGAAGATCAGGTGCGAGACCTGCAATCGCGCCCCGGCCCCGCGGCCGACCGCGAGGATCTCGTCGAGCGCTCGCAGGTTGTGCGCGCGCCAGCGCAGCGGGTTCAGCGAGAAGAAGGGCGAGATCCAGCTGTAGGCGCGAACGTGGGACGTGAAGAGGGCACCGTACTCGGCCGCAATCGCCGCGAGCGCCGTCAGCTCGGACGGCGACGCGAACATGCCGGGCGCGTAGCCGAGCCCGGTCGAGAGGCCGATGCACCCCGCCTCCATCGCCTCGCGCACCCATTGCCCCATCGCGGCGACGTCCCCGTCACGCGCGGGCTCGAAGCGATCGCCCATGACCGCGAGGCGGATCGAGCCGTGTCCGGCGAGGTGCGCGACGTTCAGGGCGAGCGGCGCCGCCGCCAGCCGGTCGAGGAACTCGCGGTGCGTGCGCCACTCGAACGGCAGCGCCCGATCGCGCACGAGCTCGCTGCCGTCTTGGAGAAGCTGGGCGCTTCGCGGCTCGACCGGCGCCGGGGAGAAGCCGCAGTTGCCGGTGACGATCGTCGTGATCCCCTGTTCGAGGAGGGGTGCGAGGATCCGCCCGTGGTCGGCCTGGGGCAGGATCCAGTCGGAGTGCGAGTGCAGATCAATGAATCCCGGGGCCAATGCGAGGCCGCGCGCGTCGAGCACGCGCTCGCCTTCCACCGCCGCCGCTTCGCTCTCGGGCGCGAGCGCGACGATCCGCCCGCCGGCGATGCCGACGTCGGCCCGCCGCGGCGGCGCGCCGCTGCCATCGTACACGATGCCGCCGCGGATCACGGTCTCGCAACGCACGGCCGGGGCGTAGCGGCGCCGCGACGGGAGGTCAACCCGCGGCGCTCAGCCGCCGGCGGGATCGAGCCGGTAGATCGCACCTTCGAGCGAGAGCAGATAGAGCTCGCCCTGCGCGTCCTCACCGAACGACGAGAGGTTGGCCAGGTGCGAGGCGGGGTCGATCGCCGGGCGCCAGTCCCACGAGTCGCGCACGCCACCGCTCTCGTCGCGACGGAGGCTGCGGAGTATGGCCGTGCAGTAGTCGGCGTAGAAGTAGGCGCCCGTGAGCGCCGGCAGCGCGCGGCCGCGGTAGACGAAGCCGCCGGTGATCGAGCAGCCCTCGTCGTGCCCGTACTCGATGATCGGCGCGATGAAGCCGTCCGGCTTGCAGTTGGCGGGCTTGTAGCAGTGCCGGCCTTCCATCACGTTCCAGCCGAAGTTGGGGACCGCGCCGCCGTTCTTGACGGCAGCGAGCGCGGCCGCGGACAGCACGTCGACCTCCTCCCATTTGTTCTGGCCGACGTCCGCGATCCACAGATCGCCGGTGGCGCGATCGAAGCTGTAACGCCACGGATTGCGCAGTCCCTTGGCGACGATCTCCGGGCGCGGACGGCCGCCCGCATCGCGCGCGTCGACGTCGAGACGGAGCATCTTGCCGAGCAGCGCGCGATCGTTCTGGCCGTTGCCGTGGGGGTCACCGGCGGAGCCACCGTCGCCGAGGCCGACGTACAGCCGGCGATCGGGCCCGAAGACGAGGTTGCCACCGTTGTGGTTGCTGTACGGCTGCTCGACGTGCAGCAGCTCGCGCTCGGAGGCCGGATCGGCGTGCTCCGGGTCGTCGGCGCGGACGCGGAACTCGAGGACGCGCGTGTCGCCGTCGGTGTCGGTGAGGTTGACGTAGAAGCGGCCGTTGGTGGCGTAGTCGGGATGGAACGCGAGACCGAGGAGGCCCTGCTCGGTGCGCGTCGAGACCCGCGTCCGTAGGTCGAGGAACGGCGTCTTCTCCGCCTGCAGTGTGCCGCCCGTCAGCACGCGCACGCGGCCGATCTGCTCGACGACGAAGAGCCGTCCGCCGCGGTCTCCCGGCGCGAACGCGAGCGCCACGGGCTTGTCGAGCCCCTCGACGACGCGCGTGAGGGTGACGGCGCGCGCGGTCTCCGCGGGGACGCGCGGCGGTGGTTGCGGGCCCCGCTCCGCCGCGCAGGAGATGATGCTCGCAAGCGTCAAGATGATCGCGACGGTGGCCCGATGCATGCTGGCGGTCGACGGCGGCGAACGCCCGCGTCCGCGTCGAACGCTAGCAGCGCCCCCGACCGTCGTCGAGCGCGATTCGCGCGCGCCTACGCCCGCGCCCAGCCGTCGATCAGCTCCGCGAGCCGGAGCGGTTGATCCTCGGGCGTGAAGCTATACGCGTCGTCGATCGTGCCGACCTCGCCGTCCGGGAGCGCCGCGGCGTAGCGCTCCGCGTGCGCGATCGGGAAAACCCGATCCTCCGGAGACCAGGCGAAGCGCACGGGACGCGAGAACTCGGCGATGAGCTTCCGCGCCGCCGCGTGCAGCGGCACCGACGACGCCGACGACATGACCTTGGCGACGTCGCGCAGCACCTCGCGGCTCCGCAGTGAGGGGAGGGCGTACGTGTCCGAGACCTGGTCCTCGATCGGGCGCTTGATCAGCAGGCCGTACGCGGGCGGCGTATGACGGACCGCGCGGTCCTCGAGACCGCTGAGCATCTGCCCGAGCATGTCGACGTTCTTTGCGGCGAGCGGCAAGCCGGTGAAGGGCTCCGGTGGGAACTCGTCGTGCAGCGTCTCGCAGGAGTTGAGGACGAGGCGGCCGACGCGCCCCGGCCGCGCCGCGGTCGCGATCTGCGAGTAGCAACCGCCGGAGTCGTTGCCGACGAGCGTCACGTCGGCGAGGCCGAGCGCGTCGAGGACGTCGGCGATGAGCGTGCCGCAACCGGCCGGCGTGAGGTCCGCGTCGGGACGGACGGGTACGCGATGCGAGCCGAGCGGCAGGTCGAGCGTCAGGCAGCGATAGCTTGGGGCGAGCGGGGCGACCACCTTGCGCCACAGGTTGGCGTTGGCGAGCCAGCCGTGGGCGAACACGATGACGGGTCCGCGGCCGCGCTCGAAATAGTCGAGGCGTCCTTGGGGGAGATCGAGACTGCGGCATTCGCCGAGATCGGGAGAGCGCCAGAGATGTGCGGGTACGGACTCGCTCGAGCTGATGGCGTTGGCGGTGGACATGGGGAGGCTCCTTTCGTGAACAGACCGACAGTCGGTTTGTAATGGACATAGCAAACCGGCAGTCGGTATGTCAAGATGAGTCCGCGTGAGCGGACGCGTCGAACAAGGACAGGCAACCCGCCAGCAGATCGTCGTCGTGGCCACCGACCTCTTCGCGCGCCACGGCTACGAGGGGACGTCGATCGAAGCGGTGCTCGCGGCGTCGGAGGTCTCCCGCGGGGCGCTGTACCATCACTTCGCCAGCAAGGAGGCCCTCTTCGAGGCGGTGCTCGAGCGGGTCGAGCAGGGCATCGCCAAGCGCATCGTCGCGGCCGCGAGCGTGGGACCGGACGCGGTCGGCCGGCTGCGCGCCGGCTGCCTCGCCTGGCTGCGGATCGCCGAGGACCCGACGGCGCAGCAGATCGCGCTGATCGACGCGCCGTCCGTCGTCGGCTGGCAGAAGTGGCGCGAGATCGACGGCCGCCACGCCTTCGGTCTTCTGAAGGGCGCGCTCGCCGCGGTCGCCGCCGAGGGCCGCATCCGCCCCGAGCTGGTCGAGGTCCTGGCGCACATGCTCCTTGCGGCGCTGCTCGAGCTGGCGCTCGTCATCGCCCGCGCCGACAAACCGCGCGCCGCCCTCAAGACCGGCGAAGCCGCCGTCGACGAGCTGTTGCAGCGGCTGGTCGCCCCGGCTTGATCAGCTCTGCAGCAAGCTCCTCGCGATCTGCGAGACCTGGATCTCATCGGTGCCGGCGTAGATCTGTAGCACCTTGGCGTCGCGCGCGAGCTGCTCGACCTGGAACTCGGCCATGTAGCCGTTGCCGCCGAAGAGCTGCACCGCCTCGAGCGCGACCTCCATCGCCGTCTGCGCCGCGTAGAGCTTGCAGGCGGACGCTTCGGCGAGATCCATCTGGCGACCCGCGCCCGACATCTCGATCTGGCGGAAGACGAGGTTCTGTAGATTCATGCGCGCCACCTCCATCTTCGCGAGCTTCAGCTGGATGAGCTGGAACTCGCCGATCGGGCGGCCGAACTGCACGCGCGTGCGCGCGTAGTCGAGGGAGCGCTCGCGGCACTGCTCGACGATGCCGAGCGCCATCGCGGCGACGCCGGTGCGCTCCATGGTGAAGGTCTGCTTGGCGCCGCTCCGTGCCGGGGCGTCCTCGGTCTCGCCGAGAAGCTGATCGCGGCCGACGCGGACGTCGTCGAGGAAGAGCTCGCCCGTCGGTGACGAGTGCAGGCCCATCTTGCGCATCGGCTTCGACTGCGTGAGGCCGGGGGTGCCGCGCTCGAGCACGAACGTCAGCACCTTGCGGTCCTTCGGGGCGTTCCCCTCGTCGAGCTTGCAGATGAAGATGATCGTGTCGGCGTAGGGGCCGTTGGTGATGAAGGTTTTGTTGCCCGAGAGCACGTAGCCGTCGCCCTCGCGTCGCGCCGTCGCCTTCATCGAACCGAAGGCGTCGGACCCGGAGCCCGGCTCGGTGATCGCCCAGGCGCCGACCTTCTCCAAGGTCAACAGGGGCAGTCCCCACTTGTCGCGCTGTGCCCAGGTGCCGCGGCTCATGATGGCGCC
>Ga0157379_10000197_pt1 | contig 46571 bp, 39 predicted proteins | sample S25metaG_FD_121802 | JGI IMG/M metagenome (GOLD analysis project Ga0157379, IMG submission 121802) | Switchgrass rhizosphere microbial communities from Kellogg Biological Station, Michigan, USA - S2-5 metaG | ecosystem: Host-associated > Plants > Roots > Rhizosphere > Soil | place: USA... | reverse complement strand
GCGCGCGCCAGTAGTGTGCTCTCGGTGATCCGCTGGTCGCGCGCGATCAGTGCGAGATTGCGGACGTGCAGGCCGAGCAAGCTGACGACACCGAGCCCCAGGATGGCCACCGCGACCAGCACCTCCAGCAGCGTAAAGCCGGCGCGGGCGCGGCGGGGGAGGGCGCGCGGGCGCGCCTCGGGCCGGGTCATGGTGTCGTCGCGCCGGAGCCGCCGCGCGTCCGCGTCGACGACCGGCCGTCGGCGCCGTCCGTACCGTCGTGCTGGGGGTCCCGGGAGTCCGCGACGCGTCCGGCGGCGAGCTCGACGTACGCGTCCGCGACCCGCGTGCGCCCGGTCAGCGGCTCGATCGCGAGGGTCGCGTACTCGTGGCGGGCGTTGGTGAGGTGGACGACGAGCGGATCGGCATAGCCCTCGGGGAAGAACTGCGCGAAGACGACCCCCTCGTGCACCATTCCCACGGCCGGCAACGTCACGTCGGCGAACGCCACCGTGCCCGGCAGGGCGACCGGCCGGGCGATCGGCGAGTCGTCGACCACGAACTCCGGATCGTCCGGATCGTCTTTCAGTACGGTGACCCAGTAGGCGTGCTTGTCGAGGTCGAGGTTCAGGCGCATCGGCCGGCGGCGGAACGCGGCTTCCTCGTAGAGATAGCGGCTCGTCGTGGCGAGGCGGGCGGCGGCGCTCGCGAGCGCCGTGCTGTCGGCGTCGCGCAGCCGGGGGATCAGGAAGGACGCCGCGATCGCGACGATGACGAGGATGATGCTGAGCTCGATCAGCGTGAAGCCGCCCTGGTGGCGGGTGGGCGACGCGGGAGGTGCGGCAGCGAGGTGGAGGCGGTCGCGCGCGCGCGACTCAGAGAGCCGTGTGCGAGTCGATGTCGGCATACTTCCCTTCGCCCCCTTCGGCCCCATCCGCGCCGTACGACTTCAGCGTGTAGGTGTTGCCGTCACTCAGGTAGGCGTAGGGGTTGCCCCACGGATCGATCGGCGTCGACTCCAGGTAGCCGTCGGGGTTCCAGCGGCGTGGCACGTTGCCCGTCTCGGGCTTCGTCACCAGCGCCTGCAGCCCCTGATCGGTCGTCGGGTAGATGCCGTTGTCGAGCTTGTAGAGATGCAGCGCTTCCTCGACGCCCTTGATGTCGGCGGCGGCTTTCGTGCGGCGCGCCTCGTCGGTGCGGCCGACGATCCGTGGCGCGACCAGGGTGACGAGCAGGCCGAGGATGAACACCACGACCATGATCTCGATCAGCGTGAATCCCGCGTTGCCGCGACGAGCGCTCACACCACGACGATACCAACTCCCGGGAGGCGCCTCAACGAGGGTGGGACGGTGCTACAGGTGCGCTTTCCACCAGGGGGCGCCGGTCTGGCTGTACTTTTCGGTCGCCGCGGCGGCGGTGCGGCGCTTCGCGGCCGGAGCCGCCTTGCGCTTCGTGGGTGCCGCCTTCGCCCGTGCCGGCTTCTTGGCCGCTCTGGCCTTCGATCGGGGCGCCGTCTTGCCCTTCTTGCTCTTCACACTCTTCTTCGCCTTCATCGCGGTTGCCTCCAGCGCCGATCGGGATTGCACACGATCACGGGCGCGTCCGATCCTTATGCGATGCTGACCGGAGCTGCAATGTCCGTCGTCAGCGGTGGACGGGATTGAGCTCGAAGATCGGCAGGAGGATCGCGAGCACGATGAAGAGGACGACGATACCCATGAAGACGATCAACAACGGCTCGAGGACGGTCGTGAGCGACGTCACCGCGTTCTCGACCTCGTTGTCGTAGGCGTCCGCCGCTTTGCCGAGCATCGCCTCGAGCTGGCCGCTGCGCTCGCCGACGGCGACCATGTGCACGACCAATGGCGGGAACACGCCGCTGTCACGCAGCGGCGGCGCGATGCTCTGGCCCTCGCGGATGGCGTCGCGCGCGTTCTCGATGGCGCGCGCGATGACCCGGTTGTCGACGATGTTGCGGACGATGTCGAGCGCCTGCAGCAGGCCGATGCCGCTCGCGAGGAGCGTCGACAACGTGCGGGCGAAGCGCGCCAGCGCCACTTTCTGGACCAGGCGGCCGACGTACGGTAGGCGCAGCTGCCACCCGTCGAAGCGCTCGCGGCCCGCTGGCGTGCGGACGTAGGCGCGGGCGGCGAGCGCGGCCGCGCCGGCGAGCAGGAGCAGCAGCCACCACCAGCGTGCGGTGAAGTCGGAGACGGCGATCAGGATCAGGGTGACGCGCGGCAGCTGCTGCTGCGTATCCTGGAAGATGCGCGTCACCTTCGGCACCACGTACGAGACGAGGAAGAAGAGGATGGCGCCACCGAGCAGCAGCATGACCGCCGGGTAGATGAGGGCGGTGCGCACCTTGCCGAGCAGACGCGCCTGGTTCTCGGTGTACTCGGCGAGGCGCCCGAGTACGATGTCGAGCGCGCCGCTGGCCTCGCCCGCGCGCACCATGTTCACGTAGAGGGGCGAGAAGAGGCGCGGGTGCTCGACGAGCGCGTCGGCAAGCGAGCGGCCCTCCGTGACGCGCTCGCGGATCTGCACGATGGCGCGGCTCAGATGCTCGCGCTCGGTTTGGTCCGCCAGGGCGGCAAGCGCCTCGACCAGGGGCAGGCCTGCGGCGACCAGGGTGGCGAGCTGGCGGGTCGCCGCGGCCAGCTCCTGCGTCGGCACGCGCTCGCGCATGCCGGCTCCGAGCGCGACGCGGCGGCCAGCGGGAGCACGGTCCTCGGTGAGATCGGTCGGGAAGACGCCGGTGCGGCGCAGCTTCAGCCGGGCGCTGCGCGCGCTCTCGGCGTCGACGACTCCCGCGACCGCCCGCCCCTCGGTGCTGAGCCCCTTGTAGGCGTAGACGGGCACGGCTACCGCCGCGGCGCCCGCCGGGTCACGCGAGCTCGTCCTGCGTCACGCGCAGGACCTCTTCGATCGTCGTCTCGCCGGCCAGCACCTTGGCGGCGCCGTCCTCGCGCAGCGTCGCCATGCCCTCGACCGTGGCGACGCGGCGTATGGTCGCGGCGTCGGCGTTGCGCATGATGTGCTGGCGGACGTCGTCGCCGACGACGAGCAGCTCGTGGATGCCGGTCCGGCCGCGGTATCCGGTTTGCTTGCAGGCGTCGCACCCCTCGCCGGTGGTGTAGATCGTCCGGCTGGCGGTGGTTCGCGGATCGAGGCCGACTTGCATCAGCGTCTCGGGGTTCGGGTGCGCCGGGTGCCGGCAGCGCTCGCACACCCGACGCAGGAGCCGCTGCGCCATGACCGCGATGACCGAGGACGAAACCAGGAACGGCTCGGTGCCCATCTCCACGAGACGGGTGACGGCGCTCGCCGAGTCGTTGGTGTGGAGCGTCGAGAAGACCAGGTGGCCGGTGAGCGCGGCCTGGATGGCGATCTCGGCGGTCTCTCCGTCGCGGATCTCGCCGACCATGATGACGTCGGGATCCTGGCGCAGGATCGAGCGCAGCCCATTGGCGAAGGTGAGATCGATCTTCGGGTTCACCTGGATCTGGCCGACGCCCTGCAACTGGTACTCGATCGGATCCTCGATCGTGATGATGTTGCGCTCGGTCGAGTTGATGGTCGAGAGCGCGGCGTAGAGGGTGGTCGTCTTGCCGCTTCCGGTCGGGCCGGTGACGAGGATGATTCCGTGGCTCTGATGGACCAGGCGGCTCACCCGCTCGAGGTTGCGGCCGTTCAGGCCGAGCTCCTCCAGGCCGAGCAGGGTGGAGGAACGATCGAGGAGCCGGAGGACCACCCGCTCGCCGAATGCCGTCGGCACGACCGAGACACGGACGTCGATGTCGCGGCCGGCGACCTTGGTCCGCAGACGCCCGTCCTGCGGCAGGCGCTTCTCGGCGATGTTCAGGCCGGCCATGATCTTCACACGCGAGATGATCACCGGCTGGAAGCGCTTCGGCGGCGAGATCACGTCGTAGAGGATGCCGTCGATCCGGAAGCGCACGGTCAGGCTGCGCTCGAACGGCTCGATGTGGATGTCGCTTGCCCGATCTTTCACCGCCTGGAAGAGGAGCGAGTTGACCAGGCGGATGATGGGGGCCTCGTCGCCCGCCTCGAGGAGATCGCGCGGCTCCTCGAGCTCGGTCGCGATCAGGTCGAGGCGCTCCTCCTCGAGGTCGTCCATGAACTCGGCGGCGGAGCCCGACGCGAGGTCGTACGCGCGGTGGATGGCGTCGGTGAGCGCCTCCACGGGCACGACCAGCGGCTGGACCGGCTCGCCGTAGAGCACGCGCAGATCGTCGAGCGGTCCGAGCGCGCGCGGGTCGCTGATCGCGACGACGACCTCGCCGCCCTCGCGGCGCAGCGGCAGGACGGCGTTGCGGCGCGCGTACTGCATCGGCAGGCGGCCGAGCAGCTCGGGGTCGACCTCGCCGGCGGCGACGTGCTCCGAGAAGGGCAGGTCGTAGGCCGCCGCCAGCGTCCGCGCCCAGGCGGGGCCGTCGAGAGCGCCGAGCTCGCGCAGGGCGTCGGTCAGCGACTTGCCGTCGCGCTGCCGCTCGCGCGCCCGGGCGACGACGTCGGACGGTACGCCGGTCCGGGCGATCAGGAGGTCTTCGAAGCTCTTCGCCGGGGTGGCCATGGATGACGCTAGTGGTGCCCGGCGCGCTTCGTCTGCTTCGTCTGCTTGGTGAGCCTCGCCGCCCCGAGCTCCAAGGCAATGGTACCACTCCCTCGCTCGAGGACATAGGCTGGCGGCTGATCGGTCCGGAGATCGAGGACCATCCGCATCCGCCCCCGATGGTGCGCGACGCGGACGCGCCGCAGCAGCGAGTCGCGGACGTCGATGCTCTGCACCTCGTCCACCTCGTCGCTCGGCCCATAGACGTCGATCACGTAGCGCCCCGGATCAGTCAGCGCGTAGTGGGCGACGCGCGTCGGGGCGCCGGCGATCGCAAGCCGGATGAGCGCGCCGTTGTTGCGGCGGTCGACGCCGACGTCGATGAGGCCGAGCGTCGCTCCCGCGCCGTCGGGTGCGGCGGCGGATGCCGCAGCGGGCGGTGCGGACGCCACGGCGGGCGCCGCGGCGTCGGGCGGGACGTCCGCACCCGGCGGCATCCCCCCGTCCACGTCGGGCGGCTCCGCTCCGAGATCGTCCTGCAGCTCGAAGGAGGGTTTGTCGAGCGGATCGGGCACGTGACGCGGCGCACCGGAGTGCCGCATCATGGTGCGGAACTTGTCGCGCTCCGTGATCGAGACGTCGGCGGCGTCGGCCTCGTTCTTGATGATGTGCGGGGTGAGGAAGATGAGCAGGTTGATCTTGTTCTTCTCGTTGCTCGTCTTCTTGAAGAGCTGGCCGATCACCGGGATGTCGCCGAGGAACGGCACCTGGCTGGTGTTGCTCGTCAGCGAGTCGGAGATCAGGCCGCCGATCACGACGGTTTGGCCGTCCTTCACGGTGATCGTCGTGTTGGCGCTGCGAATCGTCGTGGTCGGACCGACGTCGTTGGCGTTGAGCAACGGATTCGGAACGAGCGCGGAGACCTCCTCGAACAGCGCCATGCGGACGACGGCACCTTCGGAGATCTGCGGCGTCAGGCGCAACGTGATGCCGACGTCCTCGCGCTCGATGGTGGCGAACGTGTTCGCGAGATTGGTCTCGTTGGTGGACCGGCTGGCGACGAACGGTACGTTCTGACCGACGACGATCTCGGCCTCCTCGTTGTCGGTGGTGAGAATGTTCGGGGCCGACAGGATGTTGACGTTGGTGTCGTTCTGCAGCGCCGTCATGAGCGCCGCTTGTGCCGGGACCTGCGTACCGTCGGGCAGCGTGACGGTGCGGTCGGAGACCGCGGCGAGCACCAGCCCCGAGAGCGTGCCCGGATTCGTGAGCGCCGTGTTCAAGTTGCCGAGGTTGACGCGGCCGAATCCGGTGCCGTTCGGGACCCCGATGCCGCCTTGCAGCTCGATGCCGAGGTCCCGCATGCGATCGAGCGTCACCTCGAGGATGATCGCCTCGACGTAGACCTGGCGGCGGCGGATGTCGAGCTTCTCGATGACCGGGAGCAGGATGGAAAAGTCTTCGGGTACCGCCGTGATGATGAGCGAGTTGGTCGCGGGATCGGCGGTCACGCGGATCTCGTTGGCGAAGTCGATCGCCGGTTGCTGCCCCGTCTGGCCGCCGGCTTGCTGACCCTGTCCCGGCGTCTGGCGGCGCTGCCGGTCGGCGGACGACCGGCGCAGCATGCTGCCGCTCGAGCGCCGGGAGCGCGAGCTGTTGTTCTGCCCCGCTTGCTGCGGCTGATTGGTGCGGGTGCGCCCCGCCGTGCCGCCACCGCTCGCGCCGATCACGTCGAGCAGGACGGGCAGGAGGTCCTCGGCGTTGGCGTACTTCAGGTAGTAGACGTTGATCTTGCCCGACCCGGCTGGCAGCGGCACGTCGAGTCGCTCGATCAGCATCTTGATCTGCCGCATCTGCTCCGCCGCCGCGCTCACGATCAGCGTGTTCGTGCGGTCGTCCGGGGTGATCTTGAACGCCTTGATCTGGCTGCTCGCCATCGGCTTCTGGCCCTGCGCCGGGGGCGCGCCCGGGGCGTTCGGTTTCTCCTCGAGCACGGACTGGACGGTGTCGGCGAGCTCGCTCGCGACGGCGTGCCTCAGCTTGACGAGCTCGGTGTTGCGGCGCGAGCTGGCGACGTCGAGCTCGGCGATCATGCGCGCCAGGCGTTCGACGTTGGCGGCGGAATCGATGATGATCAGCGAGTTCGTCTGCGGGTACGAGGTGATGAGCCCGTCCTTCGAGACGAGCGGCTGCAGCACGTTGCCGATGTCGGCGGCATCGACCTGGGTGAGCGGAATGAGCCGGGTCACATACTCCTCGCTCGGGGCCCCGGTGTCCTTGCCGAGTGTGCGGAGGCTGGTCTCCTTGGCGTCCTTCGTCGGGATGATGCGGACGGCGGCGCCGCTCGGCACCGTGGTGAATCCCTTCACCTGCAGGACGGCCTGGAAGACCTCGTAGGCCTCCTCCGGCGTGATCTTCGTCGGGGAGACGACGGTGACCTTGCCCTGGACGCGCTCGTCCATGACGAAGTTCTTGCCCGTGATCTCACCCATGAACTTCACCAGCACGCCGAGATCGACGTCCTGGAAGTCCATCGTGATGAAGCGCTCGCCGTCGGCCTCGACGACGCGTGGGCCGCCGCCGCTCTCCGGCGAGCTGCTGGGCACAGGACGCGGCGCGCCCTGTGCGGCGGCGTCAGGCGGTCCGAAGGCACGCGTGGACGCGCCGGCGGCGCCCATCACGACCAGCAGGCAAAGGGCCGTCAGGCGTGACGTTCGCTGCGTTCTCTGCACCCGCCGCCGTCCCCGACCCACTCAGCGAATCTCATAGGAGAGGTTCTTCGTGGCCTTGTTGCGTTGGAGGTCCACCGCAATGTGGCCTTCGTTCTGGAGCTCGGTGAAGAGCGAGATCGCCTTGGTGGGATCCGTGAGCTCGACACCGTTCACTCGGTTGATGATGTCCCCGTTCTGCAGGCCGATCTTCTCGAAGACCGATCCGGGCTTGATGGCGAAGACACGGAATCCGACCGTCTTGCCGTCCTCGAAGTACGGGACGGCGCGCGCCTGGGTGAAGACCTCGTTGATGTTGGCGACGGTCTTCTCGAGCTCGCGCCGGTCGATCACGAATTTGTCGTCGGCGGTCCTGCGGATGCGTTCGGCCGACGCCGGTGCGACGCTCGCGGTAGCCGGGCCGGTGTTGGCGACCAGCTCGAGCACCTCTTCCTCGCCATTGCGCTCGAGGATGACGCGGTCCCACTCGACGCGGACCAGGGTGGCAGTGTCGAGGATGGAGTCGCCGACCCGGTAGAGGTTCTGCCGGCGCGCCGCCTGATCCTCGATGATGGCGTAGGACTGGGACGGATCACGGGCGATTGCCGTGCCCCACAGCTTGACATTGAGGTCGCTGCGCTTGGCGTCGCTCAGGCTGCGCTCGGCCGGGGCGCCTTTCACGGCGTTGAAGACGTCGCGCTCGTAGATCAACGCGTACGCGGATTCCGGCTGCGTCTGGACCGCTCCCGACGCGAGAGCGACGGAGGGCGCCGCCCCGACCGTGGGGCGCTCGAGTCTGGCCGCGATGCCGCTGGTGACGATGCGCGCCGCGAAGTACGCGATCATGGTCAGCAGCAGCAGGTTCAGCGCGACCAGCGCGGGCCGCCATGAGGCGGTAAGCATGTTCGCGAATCTATAGGGGAAAGGCACGGGGGCATCAAGCGAACCCGCGGCCTCAACTTTTCGTTGACCGCGCGCGCCGCTCCTCCTTATACTCGCGCGTCCTGTGCCGTGGATCTACCTCCGCGGCGAACCTGCGATCGCAAGGAGCCCCCATGCCCCCTCGTCCGTGCCGCGCCGCTGCCGCGCTTGCTCTCCTCGGCCTCTGCATCCTTCCACCGTCGGCGCACGCGCTGGACACCACGAAGGGCCTCCTCGACTGCCAGAAGACGCTCGACAAGCAGGGCGCCAGCCTGGTGAAGCTGCGCACGAAGTATCTCGGCCAGTGCGTGGAGGCGCTGCTGCAGTGCCAGCTTGCCTTCGAGGTCGACGGGACGCCGCTGGCGCCGTGCCAGGCCGCCGCGACCACGCGCTGCACCGACGTGTTCGCCAGCGCCTCCGCGGCTGACGGCAAGTTCGCCAGCAAGGTGGCGCTGAAGTGCGCCGTCTCCGACACCGGCTTCCGCTCCCGCCGCGGGCTCGGCTTCCGCGACGACGCCGATGCCTGCGCGGCGTTGACGCCGCCGGGCTCCGTCGTGACGACCGCGGCCGGGCTGGCGTGCGCGCAGCGCGCCGCCGACTGCGCCGCCGACGACCGGGTCGAGCAGGAGGAGCCGCGCGCCTACGAGTTGTTGAGCGCGGTCGGTCTCGCGTCGTCGGCGCCCTGCATCGACGCGCGCCCGGCGGCGCCGGCCGGCGCCGGCACGAGCACGAGCGCGGCGCTACTCGCCTGTGCTGCCACCGTCGACAAGTACTTCGCCAAGGTCGAGCGGCTGCGTGAGAAGGGGATTCGCGCCTGCACCGGCGGGCTTCTGCGCTGCGATCTCCCCGCCGATCGTCTCGACATCAGCATCTCGAAGCGCGACGCCTGCCGCGCCGGCGTCGCCGGGACGTGCGCCGCGAAGGCCGCCGTGGTGACGTCGAACGCGGCGAAACGGACCGCCAAGTTCGGCATGCGCTGCGGCACCCTGCCGCTGGCGGACGTCAAGGATCGCCTCGGTTTCGGCGCCACCTGCCCGGCGGCGGCGACGGTCGCCGACGTCGGCGATTGTCTCGCGGCGAGCCTCGAGTCGCGGACGGAGCACGGCGTCGGTGTCCTCGCGCCGCGCGGCTGCGCGCTGCTCGGCGCGGCGGGACAGCTGACCGGCTACGAGGACGTCTGCGTCCCGTCGTGCGGCAACGGCGTCGTCGAGGCCGGCGAGGCCTGTGACGACGGCAACGCCGATCCGACCGACACCTGCACCAACACCTGCACGCCCGGGCCGATCGCCGCGCAGACCATCTTCCTCCCCAGCACCGCCGCTCCGGCCCACTCGCCGGACGGGACCGCGGGGACCGCCGTGGCCCCAGGCAGCACGCTCGCGATCGAGTTCGGCAGCACCACGTTCGACCTGAACCGCGCTACCTACACCCGCTATTTCGCCCCCGCCGCGGGCGATCCCGATGCGGTCCTGGTGGCGGCTCCCGGCTTCGCGGCCGGTGCGGGCGCCTTCAAGATCTTCGCCGAAAACCTCATCGTGAAGGCGCAGGCGGCCGGCAACATCCGCCTCGAGGTCTGGGCGACCGATCGGCGCAGCAACTTCCTCGAGGATTCGGCGGGTGCCGAGCTCGCGGAGCCGACGCTCGACTACCAGCTGGCGCTCAACTGGTTCTTCGGCGGTGAGATGGGCTTGCCCCTCGATCCGCGCATCACCCGGCGCGCCGTGTTCCACAACGGGCCCACCGTGGCGTTCATGGCCAACTGGACCCCGAACGTGCACGCACACGACATCGACGCCGTGATCGACGCCGCGCACGCCCTGCCGAGTTCGCCCGCGGTGTTCCTCGGCGGCCACTCGCTCGGCACCCTCTTCACCGGACGCTACGCCGCGACCGATCTCGATCCGGGCCCGGGCGTGGTGCCCGGCTTCTCGAAGCTCGCGGGCCTCGTGCTGCTCGAGGGCGGCGGCGGGGCCGTGCCGGCGAGTCCGCCATCCAGCGATCAGCTCGATCGCGTGATCGCCAAGGCCGACGGCGGCCTGTACCACGCGGTGCAGGACGGTGCCTCGCGCTGCGTCGACGGATCGACCTGCACGGTCGACGCCGACTGCGCCTCGGTCACGTTGCCGCCCGGCGCGGTCACCAACAAGTGCGTCGCGGCGGTCGACGCGTACACCGGCTCCAACACGAGCGGCGTCGTCTTCATCGATCCGCAGATCCAGGCGGCGGGCGACATCAGCGGCCTGCAGGGCGTGCTCGACCCCGATGGGTTGGTCGCGATCCAGCAGGACTTCGGCGGGGGTACCGCGGTCGTCACGGTGCCGGGTCTCGCTATCCTGCACACGCTGCCGCCCGCGAGTACGTCGGCAGGCCTCGGGTTCTTCCTGGACGACGACTTCTCTCCGGTCGCGGCCTTCCGTGCCTCGCTCGGCTATTCGAACGACGGCCTGAACAACATGCTCCTCGGGCTCGTGATTCCCGGGCCGTCCGGCACGAATCCCTTCCGCCAATGGATCAACATCGATCAGCCGCAGCCGGCGGCGGCCATTCCGAACAATGGTCCCGCGACCTCGACGCTGAGCCACGATTGGGGACAGGAGAAGGAGGTCACGAACCTCAATCGCTTCTTCCCGGTTCTCTTCGCCGGCGGCACCGACTTCGGCGACTGGTATTTCCCGGCCTCCGGCTTATCGGTGACGAGCGATCTCGATCCGCCGAGCCCCGCCTTCGGCGGCCTCGACTCGACCGCGCTCTCCGTCGGCCGCAATCGACCCGACATCGAGAACCTGACGCAGGCGCCCAACATCAACATCCCGGTGATCGCGTTCGGCGGCTCGAACGGTCTGACCCCGACCGCGGCGAGCTACTCGGCTTTCGCGACGAGCATCGGCACCTGTACCGCGCCGACGTGCGACGGCTCGACACCGCGTCTCGTGACCGCCGATCCCATCACGCCGACCTTCGGCAACGTCGCGGGCGGCTTCGAGGTGTACATCTCCGAGGGCTACGCGCACATCGACGTGCTGACGGCGGAGGACGATCCGTCGCACAACAACGTCCTCGCGCCGCTGCTCGCGTTCCTCACGCGGAATACGCCATAAAATTTCGTCGCTATGGAGTTCGTCCCCTCGCGCTTCGCGCGCGACCCTCGTCGAGCGAGGGCGCGTAGACGTCGCGGCCGGGAGTAAATCCCGGCCGCTCCCGCCACTCAGTTGCTTCGTTAGCGGCGGGCGGTGCGGGTAGGGGCAGGTTGGCCCATCTATCTCTCCCGGCTTTCCTTTCCGGTCGTCTCACCGCATAAAGGGGGGCGTGGAAGAGCAGGACCAGGTCGTCGCGCGGCGGAAGAAGCTGGCGGAGTTGCAGGCGCTCGGCGAGCGACGGTTCCCGAACGGTTTCACGCCGCAGGACACGGCAGCCGACATCCTGGAGCGCCACGGGCACGCGACCGCCGAGGCGCTCGACGCGCAGCCGATCCGCGTGAGCGTCGCCGGACGGCTGATGGCCGTGCGCGACTTCGGCAAGGCGGCGTTCGTGCAGTTGCAGGACCGCAGCGGCCGCGTCCAGGTCTACGTCCGCCGCGACGAGGTCGGCGAACGTGACTTCAGCGTCTTCGGACTGCTCGATCTGGGCGACATCGCCGGCATCGAGGGCCGGGTCTTTCGCACGCGGACGGGCGAGCTCAGCATCCTCGCGTCGCGCGTGGTCTACCTCGCCAAGGCGCTCCGGCCGCTGCCCGAGAAGTGGCACGGGCTGCAGGACGTCGAGCTGCGCTATCGCCAGCGCTACCTCGATCTGCTGACTCCCGAGGTGCAGCAGGTGTTCCGGGTGCGTGCCGCGGTGCTGCAGGGCGTACGCGAGTTCTTCACCGCGCGCGGCTTCCTCGAGGTAGAGACGCCCATGATGCAGCAGGTGGCGGGCGGAGCGCTGGCGCGTCCCTTCGTCACGCACCACAACACGCTCGACCTCGAGCTGTACTTGCGCATCGCGCCCGAGCTGTTCCTGAAGCGCCTGCTGGTGGGCGGGCTCGAGCGCGTGTTCGAGCTCAACCGCAACTTCCGCAACGAGGGCATCTCGACGCAGCACAACCCCGAGTTCACGATGCTCGAGTTCTACCAGGCGTACGCCACGTGGCAGGATCTGCTGACGATCACCGAGGAGCTGGTGAGCGGCCTGGCGCGGACGATCACCGGCGGTGTCCGGGTCTCCTACGGTGCGCACGAGATCGACTTCACCCCGCCGTGGCGGCGCCTCGCCGTGAAGGACGCGGTGGCGGATGCCACCGGTCTCGCGCGTGCCGAAGTCGACGATGTCCTCCGGCTTCGCCAGGTCGCGGAGACGCGCGGCATTCCGCTGCCCCCGGGCGCGCCCTACGGCAAGGTGCTCGCCGAGGTGTTCGAGAAGACGGCCGAGGCTGCGTTGATCCAGCCGACGTTCGTCATCGACTATCCGGTGGAGATCTCGCCGCTTGCCCGACAGAGCGACGACGACCCTACGATCGTCGATCGCTTCGAGCTCTATGTCGCCGGGCGTGAGCTGGCCAACGGCTTCTCCGAGCTGAACGATCCCGACGAGCAGCGCGCTCGCTTCGAGACGCAACTCGACGCCAAGCGCGGAGGCGACGACGAGGCGCACGCGATGGACGAGGACTACGTGCGCGCACTGGAGCACGGCATGCCGCCGGCGGCGGGCGAGGGCATCGGCATCGACCGTCTCGTCATGCTGCTGACCAACGCGCCGTCGATCCGCGACGTCATCCTCTTTCCGCAGCTGCGCCCGGAGCGGCGCTGAGGCCAGGGTGATGCGCTACGAGCTGATGGTCGGGCTGCGCTACCTGCGGGCGCGGCGCAAAGAGGCGTTCATCTCCCTGATCACGGTCATCTCGGTCGTCGGCGTCATGATCGGAGTCATGACCCTCAACATCGTGCTCGCGGTGATGACCGGGTTCGAGGAGGATCTGCGCGACCGCATCCTCGGATTCAATCCGCACATCGTGCTGGTGTCGTACGCGGGCGCGATCCGCGATCCGGAGGCCGTTCTCACCAAGGTGCGCGAAACGAATGGCGTCGTCGCCGCCGAGCCCCTCGTCTACAGCCAGGTGATGCTGACCACCGGACAGAGCGTCTCGGGCGTCGTGGTGCGCGGCGTTCCCCCCGAGGCCGACGAGTCGATCGTCGATCTCAAGGGCCATCTCGTCTCCGGCTCGGTCTCCGGCCTCGGCGCCGACTTCGAAGTCCCCGTGAGCCTCTCCGACGAGCCCGCACCGCCAGCTCCTTCGGACGCCAAAGACACGAAGGTCAAGGGGGAGCGCTCGGGATCGACTCCCGGGCGCGACGCCCACGCGCCCTTGCCTGACAAGGGGCGCGAGGCGAAGCGGAGCGGGGGCGAAAATCAATCAACGACCAAGCTCTCCGGCGTCATCATCGGCCAGGAGCTGGCAAAGCAGCTCGGGGTCGGGGTCGGCGATCCGGTGAGCGTGGTGTCGCCCATCGGGACGCCGTCGCCGGTCGGGATGATCCCCAAGGTGAAGCGCTTCGCGGTCGCCGGCACCTTCGACTCGGGCATGTTCGATTACGACTCGTCGCTCATCTACATGAGCCTCGCCGACGCGCAGCGTTTCTTCGGCCTCGGCAGCGCGATCACCGGCGTCGAGATCCGGGTCAAGGACATCTATGCCTCGCAGGCCGTGGCGCACGCGATCGAAGACCGACTCGGGACGCCGTTCCGCGCGCGCGATTGGATGGAGGTGAACCGCAACCTTTTCCTCGCCTTCAAGCTGGAGAAGGTCGTCTACTTCATCGTGCTGCTGCTCATCGTCCTCGTGGCGGCGTTCAACATTATCGCGACCTTGATCATGGTCGTCATGGAGAAGCGGAAGGACATCGCGATCCTCAAGTGCATGGGCGCGACCAACCGCAGCATCGCGCGGATCTTCATGCTGAAGGGGGCGATCGTCGGGACGGTCGGCACCCTGCTCGGCGTGGCCGGTGGGTACGCCGGCTGTTGGCTGCTCGCCCGCTACCAGTTCGTCGAGCTGCCGAAGGACGTGTTCTACGTCTCCACCCTGCCGGTGCGCGTCTATTGGGAGAACTTCCTGCTGGTGGCACTGGCGTCGGTGACCATCTGCCTCCTGGCCACGATTTACCCCGCGCGGCAGGCCGCAGGACTGGCGCCCGTGGAAGTGATCCGCTACGAATAGGCGCCGTTGATCGCGCTGCGCAACCTGACCAAGGAATACGTCGACGGTCCACGGGTAGTACGCGTGCTCACGGGGCTCGATCTCGACATCGGCGCCGGTGAGCGCGTCGCCATCGTCGGCGAGTCCGGGGTCGGGAAGAGCACGCTATTGCACATCCTGGGCACGCTCGATCGGCCGACGAGCGGTGAGGTGTGGTTCGATGGGGAGGACCTGGCGACGAAGAGCGACCACGAGCTGGCCCATTTCCGCAACCGCGAGGTGGGGTTCATCTTCCAGTTCCATCACCTGCTGCCGGATTTCACCGCGCTCGAAAACGTCATGATGCCTGCGTTGATCTCGGGTACGAATCACGAGGTCGCTCGCCAGCGCGCCACCGAGCTGCTGCGGCGGGTCGGCTTGTCCGAGCGGCTCGAGCACAAGCCGGGCGAGCTCTCCGGGGGCGAGCAGCAACGGGTGGCCGTGGCGCGCGCGATCATCCAGGAGCCGCGCGTGGTGCTCGCCGACGAGCCGACCGGCAACCTCGACCCGGGGACCGCGGCGGGCGTCCAGGATCTGCTGATCGAGCTCAACACGGAGCGGCGGCTCACCTTGGTGGTCGTCACGCACAGTACCGCGCTCGCGGGTGCGATGGACCGGACTCTGCGGCTCGCCAACGGCCGGATCGTGGTGGAAGGGGCGCGCGCGGTGGCGGTCCACTAGCGCGGTCGGGGAGGCGGGGATGAGGCGACGAATCGGGATTGCGCTGCTGATGCTGGGCGCGTGTCTCGCCCCCGTGCGCGCGCTCGCCGCGACCGTCGCGCAAGTCCTCGTCGAGGGCAACGCCCGGGTGGACGAGGAGGCGATCCGCATCCACGTGCAGAGCCACCAGGGCGCCCCCTACGACCCGGCGACGGTCGATAGCGACGTGCGCGCGATCTACGCCATGGGCTTCTTCGAGAACGTCGAGGTCGAGCGCCGCGCGTCGCCGGAGGGCATCGTCCTCGTCTTCCGTGTGCGGGAACGCCCGCTCGTCACCGACGTCAAGATCGAGGGCAACAAGAAGGTCCACACGGAGGACCTCGAGACCGCCCTGAAGGTCCGGCCACGGACGATCCTCGACAGCGAGAAGCTGCGCCGCGGCGTGCTCGACGCCAAGAAGCTCTATGAGGAGAAGGGCTACCTCGACGCCACCATCGCACCCAAGACGACCCCGGGGGCGAACCCGAACGAGATCACGCTGACCTACACGATCGACGAGGGGCAGGTGGTCCGCATCCAGCACATCGAGTTCGAGGGCAACCAGGCTTTCTCCGACTCGAAGCTGAAGCGCATCATCACCACCAAGGAAGAGTGGTTCCTCTCCGCGTTCACGGGCGCCGGCGTCCTCAACAAGGAGACGCTCAAGACCGATACGGAGCGGGTGACGGCCTGGTACTACGACAACGGCTACATCAACGTCCGCGTCGACGAGCCGCAGGTCGAGCGCAAGCCGGACGGCCTCTACGTCACCATCAAGGTCTCGGAGAGCGACGTGTTCGCGGTCGGCAAGATCGAGTTCGCCGGTGACGTGCGCAACGACCTCGATCTGCGCAAGGATCTGGACCTGATCCCGGGCGAAACCTTCCGCACCAGCAAGTTGCGGCAGGACATCCTGAAGCTCACCGACAAGTACGGCGACGTCGGCTACGCATTCGTCAACATCGAGCCCGAGACCGACGTCGATCCCGACAAGAAGACGGTCGACGTGACCTACCGCATCGACGAGGGTCCGGACGTCACCATCGACAAGATCATCATCACCGGCAACACGAAGACGCGCGACAAGGTCGTCCGCCGCGAGCTCAAGGTGGAGGAGCAGCAACGCTTCTCCGGCACCAAGCTGAAGAAGAGCCGCGACGCGCTGAATCGTCTCGGCTTCTTCCAGGAGGTGAACCTCACCACCCAGCGCGGACGAAGCGAAGAGAAGCTCAACCTGCAGGTCGACGTGAAGGAAGGCCAGACCGGTGCCCTCACCGCCGGTGCCGGCTTCAGCTCCGCCGACAACCTGCTCTTCAACGCCCGTGTCTCGGAAAACAACTTGTTCGGCCTGGGCTACCGTGCCGTGCTGAACGCCGACTTCGGCAGCATCCGCCAGAACTTCATCGGCAGCTTCACCGACCCCTGGTTCATGGATATCCCGCTGCAGGCGACGGTCGACGCCTTCCGCTGGCGCCTGGACTACACCGACTTCACGCGCTCCGGCACCGGCGGCAGCTTCCGCCTGCTCTATCCGTTGACCGAGTTCGGCTACGATCGCTTCGCCGGGCGCTTTTCGCTGGAGGAGGTCCGTGTCGGCGGCGAATACCGCCTGGAGGAGGCGGACATCTCCAACCTCAATCGTCGCTCGCCGCCGGCCGTGGTGGCGGAGGAGGGGACGAGCCTCACGAGCGCCATCCGCCCCATCATCTCCCGCAACACGCTCAACAGTCTCTTCGACCCGACGCGCGGCTCGACCGAGGAGCTCTCCGTCGAGTACGCGGGCCTCGGCGGCGAGAGCAACTACGTCAAGGTCGACCTGCGGGCGCGCGCCTACTGGTCCATCTACAAGTCGCCGGCGTGGGGAACCTTCGTCTACTCGATCGGCGGGGCCTTCGGCTTCGGCAAAGGCGACCGCGGCGACGGAGGCCACGAGCTGCCCCTCTTCGAGCGCTACTTCCCGGGCGGCATCAACTCCATCCGCGGCTTCGCTACCCGCACGCTCGGCCCGCGTGAGCCGATCTTCAACGCGCAGGGCCAGGAGATCCAGAGCGATCCGATCGGCGGCAGTCTGCAGCTGATCGTCAACAACGAGATCATCTTCCCGATCGTCGAGCAGCTCGGTCTGAAGGGGGTCGTGTTCTTCGACGCGGGCAACGCGTGGCTCTATTCGCAGGGCTACGATCTCGGCGATCTGCGGTTCGCCGCCGGCGCCGGTCTGCGTTGGCAATCGCCGCTCGGCCCGATCCGCATCGAGCTCGGGTATCCCTTGAACAAACACAAGCACGAGAAGGCCAGCCTCGTTCTCTTCTCCTTCGGGGCACCGCTCTGATCGTGCAGCAACGACAACACCGCAACGCCACAGGAGGCAGGTAGCATGACACGAGGAACAATCTACGTCGCGGTCGCGTCGGCCGTGCTCGCGCTCGCCGCGCCGGCCTTCGCCGAGATCAAGATCGGCATCGTCGATCTGCAGCGCGCCCTCAACGAGTCGGCCGCGGGCAAGAAGGCCAAAGAGCAGTTCAAGGTCGAGTTCGATCGCATGCAGGGCTCGCTCAAGGGCGAGAAGGACAAGCTCGACAAGATGAAGGACGATCTCGACAAGCAGAGCGCCGTGCTCAAGGCCGATGATCGCAAGGCGAAGGCCGACGAGTTCGAGAGACGTCAGCGCGACCTGCGCCGCAAGCTCGAGGACTCCGATGCCGAGCTGCGCAAGAAGGATCAGGAGCTGACCGGCGACATCCTGAAGGATCTCGCGGTGGTCATCCAGGAGATCGGGCAGCGCGACAACTACACGGTGGTGCTCGAGAACTCGAGCAGCTCGGTGCTATACGGCGCGAAGTCGATCGACATGACGGACGAGGTCATCAAGACGTTCGACGCGCGGAAGAAGTAGGCGGGTGGCGGCCGACGACGGCGCCGTCGATCCCGCCCTGGTCGGGCGCCTTCTCCCGCAACGCTACCCGCTGCTGCTCGTCGATCGCGTCGTCGCGTTCGAGGACGGGGCGCGCCTGGTGGCGCGCAAGTGCGTCACCGTCGACGAGCCGTTCTTCGCCGGACATTTCCCCGGACGACCCGTCATGCCGGGCGTCCTGATCTGTGAGGCCTTGCTGCAGGTCGGGGCGCTGCTCGCTCACCGCTCGAGCGATGGTCTCGCAGCCGACGCGACCCTGACCCTGGTGCAGCTCGATCGCGCCCGCTTTCGGCGGCCGGTCGTGCCGGGTGACCAGCTCGAGCTGGAGGTGCGCGCGCTGGAGCGGCGTCCGCCGCGCTGGCGGCTGCGCGGGGTGGCGCGCGTCGCCGGCAGCGTCGCCGCCGAGGCCGACTTCACCACCATCGAGCGCTCTTCGGGCGCCGTGGAGCAGGAAGGGGCCGCCGGCGTGCCGGGGCCGATCGTCCACGCGACTGCCATCGTCGCGGACGGCGCCGTCCTCGGCCCCGGAGTGAGCGTCGGGCCATACGCGGTGATCGGACCGCACGTGCGCATCGGTGCGGGAACGCGCATCGGCCCCCACGCCGTGATCGAGGGCCATACGACGATCGGCCGCGACAACCGCATCTTCCAGTTCGCCAGCGTCGGCGCGGATCCCCAGGACCTCAAGTATCGCGGCGAGGACAGCCGCCTCGAGATCGGCGATCGCAACATCATCCGCGAGTTCGCGACCCTGAGCGTCGGCACGACGGGCGGCGGTATGGTGACGCGCGTCGGCAACGACACGTTGTTGATGAACTACGCGCACGTCGGGCACGATTGCCAGGTGGGCAGCCATTGCGTCCTCGCCAACGGCGCGACCCTGGCCGGCCACGTCACGATCGGCGACTGGGTCATCGTCGGCGGTCTGGCCGCGATCCATCAGTTCGTGCGGGTCGGCGAGTCGGCGATCCTGAGCGGTGGCGCGATGGCGGTGCACGACGTGCCGCCGTTCTGCAACGCGAGCGGCGACCGCGCGAAGCTGCGCGGCATCAACCTGATCGGCCTGAAGCGCCGTGGCTTCGACGCGACCCGGATGCGTGCGATCAAGCGGGCCTACCGGGTCCTGTTCGCCACGACGCTGCCATTCGCGGAGGCGCGCGCGCGCGCTTCCGCCGAGCTCGGCGGCAACCCGGACGTCGAGCTGATGCTGGCGTTCCTCGCCGACTCGAGCCGCGGCGTCACACCGGCGGCGCGACGCGGCGGGGGAGATTCCGACGCCGACGAGGAGTGACGCCTGATGGCCGAGCGCATCGGGCTCATCGCGGGAAACGGCCGATTTCCGCTGGTCTTCGCCGCCGCGGCGCGCGGAGAGGGCGTCGAGATCGTCGCCCTGGCGCATCGCGGGGAGACGCCCGAGGAGATCGCCGACGTCGCCAACGAGGTGACCTGGGTGCGGGTCGGGGAGCTCGGAAAGATCATCCGGGTGCTGAAGCGCGCCGGTGTCCAGCGTGCGGTGATGGCGGGCGGCATTCGCAAGCCGCGCCACCTCTCCGACATCCGGCCGGACTTTCGCGGCGCTGCATTTCTCGCCAAGACGCGCACGCTCAAGGATGACGTGCTGTTGCGCGGGATCGCCGCCGAATTGGAGCAGGACGGGATCGCGGTGGTCGAATCGACGCTCTTTCTCGGCGACCTCGTCCCGCGCGCCGGGACGCTGACCCGCCACGAGCCACGCAGCCGCGAGTGGGAGGACGTGAAGCTCGGCTTCCAGGTCGCGAAGGAGATCGGCCGTTGGGACATCGGCCAGAGCGTCGTGGTGAAACGGGGCACCGTGCTTGCAGTCGAGGGCATCGAGGGTACGGACCAGGCGATTCGTCGCGGCGGCGATCTCGGGCGCGGCGGCGTCGTGGTGGTGAAGGTGAGCAAGCCGACGCAGGATCTGCGCTTCGATCTGCCGACGGTCGGCACGACGACGATCGACGTGCTGCGTGAGGTGGGTGGCCGCGTGCTCGCGCTGGAGGCAGAGCGTACGCTCATGCTCGATCGGCCCGCCATGATCGCGGCGGCCGACGCCGCGGACATCGCGATCGTTGCCGTCGCGCTCTAGCGGATCGCGCACTCGCGCGCGATTGGCGTTCGCGCACTCCTCGAGCGGCCCGCGATTTTCACCAAGTCTTCAACGTGTCGTCATCGCGCGCGAGATGTACGACCGTACGCAAACGCTGAGGCAGAGTCCGACGATAGGCACGCAGACCGTGCCGATTCTCCCGGTCGTGCGCATTTGCGATGAACGACGTCGTGACAACTCCCGTATGCTGCACCATGTGGTGGCACACACGTTGCACACCTAGCATGCGCCTTCGTAGGCGCCCTGCATGAGACCCCTCTTGCCACCAAGGCTCCGCCCTCGCCGCGGCGCGTCGCTGATGGCCGTGTCGCACACGGAGAAGATCATCGCCTTCTGCCGTCTGCTCATGGCTGCGACGACGGTCGCGATCGCCGTGGTCGATCCGCAGCAGCCCTCGTACGAGCCCGAGATCGGCTACTGCGTCCTCGCGGCGTATTTCCTCTCGAGCGCGCTCCTCTTCTGGCTCGTGCGCGGCGAGCACGTCAGCCAGGAGCGCATGGGGTACTTCTCCACCGCCAGCGACATCGCCTGGATCCTGGCGATCACGCTTTTCACCGAGCGCGGCGCGACCCCGTTCTTCCTCCTGAACATCTTCCTGATCTCGAGCGTCAGCGTGCGCTGGGGATTCTCGGTGGCGGCGCCGGTGACGCTGCTGCTCGCGGCGATGTATCCGGGCCTGGTCTTCGCGGCCGGGCGCCTGCTCGATCCGGACGTCTTCGCAGTGCATCGCGCGCATCTCGTGCGCCCGCTCTACCTCATCGTGCTCGGCTATCTGATCGGCTACCTGGGTGAGCACGAGCGGCGGTCCAAGCGCAAGCTCGGCTTCCTGCTCGACCTGACGACGACCTTCCAGCGCAATCGCGCGCCCGGCTGGGGCATCACCCGGCTGATGGTGCGCGTGCTGCACTACTTCGACGCGCCGCGCAGCGTGCTCGTGCTGCGCGATCCCGAGAGCGGCAACTACTTCACGTGGGACGTCACGCGCGTCGCACGGCGGGTACGGGTGCGCCTGCGCATCACCAAGACCGATCCGCTGCCGTTGTCGTTCGCGGCGCCGACCGACGCGTTGCTGGCGAACTCGCTGCAGCCCGGCGCCAGCGCCCTTTGCTACGACGTCAGCACCGGCAGTATCCACCGCAAGCCGATGACTCCCGAAATCCACCTGCCGGACGGCGAGCGCGCGCAAGCGCTGCTCGCGGCGCCGGTGCTGCTGCAACGCGAGCTGCGCGGCCGCGCCATCCTGGTGCGCGAGGGTCGGCGGCGCTTTACGCGCGACGATCTCGAGTTCCTCCTCCTCGTGGTGAGCCAGGCCGCCGCCGGCTTCGAGGCCGTCCGCCTGCAGGAGAAGGCCGAGGAAGTGGCGGTCCTCGAGGAGCGCGCGCGCATCGCCCGCGATCTGCACGACGGCTTCATCCAGTCGCTCGCCGGCATCGATCTCCGCGTGGAGGCTTGCCGCAAGCTGGTCGACCGCGATCCCGGCCGCGTCCCGCGCCAGCTGGAGGAGCTGCATCAGATGGTCGATCGCGGCTATCGCGAGGTGCGGCACTACCTCACCGTGCTGCGCAGCGCGAGCCGGCAGGCGGACGATCTCTGCGCCACGCTCGACCAGCTCGCGGCGGAGTTCTCGATCCGCGACCACCTACGGGTCGATCTCGCGTTGCCGCAGAGCGATCCGGGCCTCCCGGCACCGACGGTCTACGAGCTGGCGCAGATCGTCCGTGAGGCCTTGCGCAACGCGGTCCGCCACGGGCGCGCCACCGAGGCGGTCGTCCAGCTGGCCGCCGATCCATCCCATTGCCACATCGTCATCCGCGACAATGGTCGCGGATTCCAGAATGCCCGCGGTCTCACCGACCCGGACGGTTTCCTCGCAGCCACCGCCGCGCCCTGGTCCATACGGGACCGTGCCATCGCGCTCGGCGGCGATCTGCGGGTACGGAGCCGGCCCGGGGAGGGAGCGGAAATCTCGTTGCTCGTCCCCCTTGCGGCGCGCGCGGCGGAGAGCGCGGCGGCGAGGAGGCCCGAGTGATGCTACCCCCCCGGAAACGGCGCCTCGTGTTGGTCGACGACCACACGTTGTTCCGCGATGGTTTACGCACGATTCTGCAGATGGAAGACGACATCGAGGTCATTGCCGACGTCGAGAGCGCCGAGGACATCGTCGAGCTCGTGTGGCAACTGAAACCCGATCTGCTTCTGCTCGACATCCGCATGCCGACCGGCAACGGTCTCGAAGCGGTGCCGGCGGTCGTCCGCATCAGCCCCGATACCCGCGTTCTCGTGCTCACCGCCTGCGACGAGCAGGAGGAGCACGTGCGCGCCCTGATGCTCGGCGCGAAGGGTGTGGTCCTCAAGGACTCCGCGCGCAACACCTTGATCGAGGCCATCCGCACCGTCTGCCGCGGCGGCTTCTGGATCGACCCGCGGATGCGGCGGACCGTTGCCGACGAGGTCGCGCAGAGCGGCACGAGCGGCGGCTCCACTCGCCGGGGCCATACGGGCCTCACCGACCGCGAGCTCGAGATCGTCCGCCTCGTGGCCTCGGGCCAGAAGAACAAAGAGGTCAGCGCCGCGCTCACGATCAGCGAGCGCACGGTGAAAACGCACCTGCAGAACATCTTCCAGAAGCTCGGGGTGCGCGATCGGGTGGCGCTCGTGATGTACGCGCTGCAGCACGGGCTCACGCAGACCAGCTGACAACGGGCGAGAGGCGCGCCTCGCCCGCGAGCGGGCGGCGCGCCGCATTTGACGGCGTGCCCGTGACCCACTACCCCTAGCGGGGATGGGACGATTGCGGGCCGCGGTGGTCGGCGTCGGACACCTCGGGCGATTTCACGCCGAGAAGTACGCCGTGTTGCCCGACGCGACCCTGGTCGCGGTCGTCGACTGCGATGGTGAGCGCGCCGCCGCCGTCGCTGCGGCGCTCGGGGTCCGGGCGCTCACCGATCACCGCGCGCTCGCCGGGCTCGTCGACTGCGCCAGCGTCGCGGTGCCGACGCAGGACCACGCGCGCGTCGCGCTCGATCTCCTGGCCGCCGGCATCGACGTGCTGGTCGAGAAGCCGCTCGCGACGACGGTCGCCGAGGGGACGGCCATCGTCGAGGCGGCGGAGCGGGCGGGGCGGGTGCTGCAGGTGGGGCACCTCGAGCGCTTCAATCCGGCGCTGCGCGCCGCCGCGGAGGTCATCACGCGTCCGCGCTTCCTCGAATGCCACCGGCTCGCCCCGTTCGTCGATCGCGGCACCGACGTCGACGTGATCCGCGATCTCATGATCCACGATCTCGACGTGATCCAGAGCTTCGTGCGCTCCGAGGTGGTCGCGGTGGAGAGCGTCGGGGTGCCGATCCTCACGCCGACCGTCGACATCGCCAACGCGCGCCTGCGCTTCGCCGACGGCTGTATCGCCAACGTGACCGCGAGCCGCGTCTCGCTGAAGCGCGAGCGCAAGCTGCGCATCTTCCAGCCTGACGCCTACGTCGCGATCGACTACGACCAGCGGACCGTGCGCATCTGCAGCCGGCAGGAGGCGCGCGTTCCCGGCGGCCTGCCCGAGATCGTGGTGCGCGAACACGACGCGGGCGAGGGCGATCCGCTGCTGAGCGAGGTGCGCGCGTTCGTCGCCTCGGTGGCGACGCGCGCGGCGCCCATGGTCGGCGGACGCGAAGGGCTGCGCGCCCTCGAGCTCGCCGAGCGCATCGCCGCGAGCTGCGTGCAGGATGTGCCGGATGTGCCGTCGGGTCCCAGGGGCGCGACATCGTGATGCGTCCGCTCGAGCGCGAGCGCGCGACGGCCGGGTCGCGGCCGCGGCGGGTGCTGCTGGTGGCCGGCGAGGCATCGGGCGACATGCACGCCGCGGACGTCGTGGCCGCCCTCCGCGGGTTGGTGCCGACGGTTGAGGTGCGCGGTGTCGGCGGGGCACGCCTGCGCGCCGCGGGCATGGAGACCCTGATCGACACCGCCAGCATCGCGACGATGGGCTTCCTCGAGGCGCGCGAGCGCCTCGGCGCCGTCGTCCGCGCGTACCGTCTCATGCGGCGGCTCCTGCAGACCGAGCCGCCGGATCTCCTGCTGCTCGTCGACTTCGCCGAGTTCAACGTGGCGCTCGCCGGGGTGGCGCACCGCTGCGGTGTGCCGGTGCTCTACTACATCAGCCCGCAGGTGTGGGCGTGGCGTCGCAGGCGCATCCGCAAGATCGCCCGCCGGGTCGACCGCCTCGCCGTCGTCTTCCCGTTCGAGGAGCCGCTCTACGCGGGGACGGCGACGCGTGCCGAGTTCGTCGGCCACCCGCTTCTCGATCGCGTCGCGCCGAGCCGGCCGCGCGCCGAAACCCTGGCGCGCCACGGGCTCGATCCCACGAAACGGCTGGTCGCGCTCCTGCCCGGGAGCAGGGTAAAGGAGATCGGCCTGATCCTCCCCATCATGGCGCAGGCGGCGGAACGCCTGGTGGCACGCGGAGATACGCAATGCGTGCTGGCGCTGGCCGACACGTTGAGCCCGGCCGACGTTGCCGCTAGCATGCACGGACGGCCGCTGGCCGCGACGGTGGTGGAGGGGGACACATATGACCTGGTGCACGCGAGCGAGCTGGCGCTGGTGGCGTCAGGCACCGCGACGCTCGAGACGGCACTGCTCGAGCGGCCGATGGTGATCGTCTACCGGGTCGCATCCCTCACGTTCGCCCTGGCGCGCCGTCTCGTGTCGGTGCCGTTCATCGGAATGCCGAATCTCATCGCCCAACACGCCGTCGTCCCGGAGCTGGTGCAGGACGAAGCGACCGGCGCCCGCCTGACGGCGGAGGCCGAGCGTTTCCTCGACGATCCCGGGCTGCGCGCCACCACGACCGCGGAGCTCGCGGGGCTGCGGCGCTTGCTCGGGGGCGGCGGCGCCGCGCGCAAAGTCGCGGCGATCGCCGCGGAGATGCTGGCGTGAACGCACCGGTGCGCGAGACGGCCATGACGGCCATTGCGGCGCAGGTGTCCGCCATCGAGCGGCGCAACCGCGGTCCCGGGGAGACCTACGCCCGGCTGCTCCATTACCTGCGGCCCTACGTCTGGCCCTGGTTCGTGGCGGCGGTCGTGTCGATGCTGCTCTTCAGCGCCTCGACCGGCATGCTGCCGCTCCTCGTCGAGCGCGTGTTCGATCAGATCTTCGCCAACAAGAGCCTGTCGGCGTTGCGCCTGCTGCCGGTGGCGATCGTGCTCATCTTCCTCTTCCGCGGCGTCACCAGCTTCGCGCAGAACTACCTGATGGATCTCGTCGGGCAGCGCATTATCTGCGACCTGCGCGACGAGCTGAACCTGCACATCCAGCGCCTCTCGCTCTCGTTCTTCAACCGCACGGCGACGGGTGACACCCTGTCGCGGGTCACGAACGACGTGGCGCTGATCCGCACCGCGCTCACCGACGCCGTGGCCTCGGTGATGCGCGACGCGACGTCGCTGCTCGCGCTGATCGTCGTGGCGTTCGTCAAGGACTTCAACTTGACGCTGATCGCGTTCCTCGTCTTTCCCGCCTCCGTGCTGCCGATCCTGCGGCTCTCGAAGCGCCTGCGGCGCTTCAGCAAGCGTAGCCAGCGCTCGCTCGGCATCCTCACGGCCCTGCTGCAGGAGACCGTGCAGGGCAACCGCGTGGTGAAGGCCTTCGGCATGGAGGAGTACGAGCGCGAGCGCTTCGCCACCGAGAACCGCCGCCTGTACCGCCTCTACATGAAGGCGAGCATGATCAAGGCGCTCACCACGCCCGCCCTCGAGGTGCTCGCCGCCTTCGCCATCGGCGGGGTCGTCTGGTACGGCGGCAACAGCGTCATTGCCGGCGGCCGCACGCAGGGATCGTTCCTGGCCTTCCTGACCGCGGTGTTCCTCCTCTACGAGCCGTTCAAGCGGCTCTCGAAGACCAACACGACGATCCAGCAGGGCGTGGCCGGCGCGGAGCGGGTGTTCGAGCTCCTCGACACCGCCCCCGAGGTCGTCGACCGGCCGAACGCGCGGCCGCTGAGCGCCATGTCCCGCGGCATCGTGTTCGAGCACGTCGAGTTCACCTACGGCACGGAGCCGGTGCTGCGCGACATCAACCTCGAGATCCACGCCGGCGAGGTGGTGGCGCTCGTGGGCATGAGCGGCGGCGGCAAGAGCACGCTCGCCGATCTGATCCCGCGCTTCTACGACGTGACCGGCGGCCGCATCACGATCGACGGCGTCGACGTGCGCGACTACACGATGCGCTCGTTGCGGGCGCAGATCGCGTTGGTCACGCAATTTACCTTTCTCTTCAACGACACCGTGCGCGCCAACATTGCGTATGGCGACATCGGCAAGTCGATGGATGACGTGATCAGCGCGGCGCGCGCGGCGAACGCCCACGAGTTCATCACGGCGCTGCCGCATGGGTACGACACCCCCATCGGCGAGCTCGGGGTGACCCTGTCGGGCGGTCAGCGTCAGCGGCTCGCGATCGCGCGCGCGCTCCTGAAGGACGCGCCGATCCTGATCCTGGACGAGGCCACGTCGGCGCTCGACACCGAGTCCGAGCGCCTCGTGCAGCAGGCGATCGAGCGCTTGATGGTGAACCGCACCTCGCTCGTGATCGCGCATCGCCTTTCGACCATCCGGCGTGCCGACCGCATCGTGGTCGTGGTGCGCGGACAGATCCTCGAGCAGGGGACGCACGAGGAGCTGTTGGCGCTTGGCGGCGAGTACCGCAAGCTCCACGACCTGCAGTTCCAGGGCGACGAGTCCGTGACCGAGCCGGAGCGTCTGCTGCATTGAGCCAGACGCGCTCCGCGCGCGCCGATCGACGCGCCTGGCTCGCGCGTCTCGTGCCGCTTGCCGCGGCGCTGATCTCCGTGGTGCTGCGGATCCTGCGTGGCACGGTGCGGCCGCGCTTCGTCAACGGCGACGACCTGTTCGCGCGCTGGAAGCGCGACGAGCGGGTGATCCTCGCCTTCTGGCACGACCGCCTGGTGCTGATGGCGTTCGCCAACCGTTGGGCGCAGCGCGTGTGCATCATGGTGAGCCGGCACCGCGACGGCGAGCTGATCAGCCGCGCGGTGCGGCCGCTCGCGATCGATACCGTGCGCGGCTCGTCGACGCGCGGGTGGTCGGGCGCGCTGAAGGGCTTGCTGCGCGCGTTCCGCTCCGGCTCGAACCTGGCGTTCGCATGCGACGGGCCGCGCGGTCCGCGCTGGGTGGCCAAGAGCGGCGTGGTGCAGGTGGCGCGCGCCACCGGCGCCGTGATCGTTCCGGTGGGCGCGGCCGCGCGCTGGCGGCGCCGTCTCGGCAGTTGGGACCGGCTGATCGTGCCCGCGCCCGGCAGCAAGGTGGTGTATCTCGGCGGACGCACGATCGCGGTTCCACCCGACGCGGACGCGGCGACGATCGAGCGCGTCCGTCTCGAGCTCGAGCAGGAGCTGGTGCGGGTGACGGATGCCGCCGAGGCGGCGCTGGACGCCAACGCGGAGACGTGAGACGGCGCGGGGCCGCGAATTGCAAAGGGCCGGGCGACGTTCATATATTGCGCGCATGGGACGAACGGCGTGGAGGCTGATCGGAGCAGTCATGCTCCTGGGGTTCGTGGTGACGGCGGCGTCGGCCGACGATGCGCCCCCGAAGGCGGCGGCCAAGCCGGCGGTGAAGACGGCTGCCAAGAAGGGCGCGAAGGCGAAGGCCAGCGAGCCCAAGTCGCCGGCCGCCGCTGCGGCCGAGATCCTGAGCGGCCCCGAGGTGCGCAACTTCCAGGCGTTCTGCGACGAGTGGATGCAGAAGCTGCGTGACCGCGAGACGTACAACAACGCCCACATCACCTGGGAGACGAAGGACGGACGCGTCAGCGGCGAGTACACCGGCTACGGCACCGATCGTACCTGCATCGCGCGTGAGGAGCCGGGCAAGGACCCGATCGGCAAGATCGGCTATCGCGAGACCCGCTATCGGCGTGAGGGTGCAACCCAGGCCGAGGCGCTCGCGGTGCCGGGGACGATCGTCGAGCAGAGCGACGTCACCGAGATCTTCCGGTTCGGCAAGGGTCGCTGGCAATACTGAGCTCCGCTGCGTACCCGTCCGCCGTCGGGGCGCCCATGCTGCGCCTCTACAACGTCGTGATGGCCGTGCTCGTCGTGTGCCTGGCGCCCGTCGTGCTCGCGATGCTGGTGCTGCGTCCGGCGTGGCGAACGGGCTGGCGTGAGCGACTCGGCGGCCTGCCGCCGACGGAGCGCGGACGGCCGGCGATCTGGGTGCACGGCGCATCCGTCGGCGAGATCACGGCGCTCGCGCCGATCGTGCGCGGCATGCGCCGGGAATGGCCCTCGCATCGTCTCGTCGTCTCGACCATGACCGTCGGCGGTCGAACCGCGGCCGCCGCGCGGCTGCCGGAGGCCGACGCGCTCGTGCTCTTCCCGCTCGACGCGCCATGGGCCGTGCGGCGCGCGCTGAGTGCGGTCGCGCCGCGTCTCGTGCTGTTCAGCGAGACCGAGCTATGGCCGAACTTCCTCCGCACCGCCGCGGCGCGCGGCATTCCCGCGGTCATGGTGAGCGGCCGCGTCTCGGAGCGGGCGTTTCGCCGCTACCGCCGCTGGCGCGCGCTCTTCGCCCCGGCGCTGGCGTCGGTGCGGGTCTTCTGCGTCCAGTCGATCGAGAGCGCACGTCGTCTGGTGGCGCTCGGTGCGCCGGCGGCGCGGGTCGTCGTGACGGGTTCGCTCAAGACGACGAGCGGCGACCCATCGACGCCCGGCGGGCCGTCGCTCGCGACGCTCGGCGTCGGAACGGCGCCCGTCCTCGTCGCCGCCAGCACGCATCCCGGCGAGGAGGAGGCGGTGCTCGTGGCCTTCGCGCGCGTCCGCCGCGTGGCGTCGAGCGCGCGTCTCGTGCTGGCGCCGCGACGCCCGGAGCGCTTCGACGAGGTCGCGTCGCTGCTGCGATCCGGAGGGGCCGCGTTCGTGCGCCGCTCGGAGATGGGCGGCAGCGCGTGGTCCGAGACCACGCCGATCCTGTTGCTCGATACGCTCGGTGAGCTCGCGTCGCTCTACGCGGGCGCCCGTGCGGCCTTCGTCGGCGGGACGCTCGCGCCGGTCGGGGGCCACAACGTGCTCGAGCCGGCGGCTGCGGGCGTGCCCGTGGCGTTCGGTCCGCACACGGAGAACGCGGGCGATGCCGCGCCCCGGCTGCTCGCCGCGGGAGGCGCGCGGCAGGTGGCCGACGGCGAGGCGCTCGGCGCCGTGCTCGAGGAATGGTTCGCGTCGCCCACGACGGCACGCTCCGCCGGGGAGCGGGCGCGCGCCGCGGTCGCTGCGGGCGACGGCGCGGTCGCCGTGACGATGGCGGTCATCCGCGGCGTCCTGGCGCACGACGCGACGGCCGGGAGCTTCGCGGCATGAGCGCCCGCGGCGCACGACTTGCGGGTCGCATCTGGGACGAGGACGGACGCTGGCGCGTCGTGCGCGGCGCGCTCGCTCCTGCGAGCCTGCTGTACCGTGGCGGCATCGGCCTCAGGAACGCCGCGTATCGGGTCGGGCTTCTCGCGACGCGCACGGCCGGGGCGCGCACGGTCAGCATCGGCAACCTGCGCGTCGGCGGAAGCGGCAAGACGCCGCTCACGCGCTGGCTCGCGATCGAGGCGCACGCGCGTGGCATCGCGGTCGCGATCCTCAGCCGCGGGTACGGCGGGACCGAGGCGTCGCCGCACGTGGTCGGCGACGGGGAAGGGCTGCGCAGTGACGTCGCGCGCTCCGGCGACGAGGCGGTCATGCTCGCCCGCACGTGCGGCGTGCCGGTGGTCGCCGGGCGCGAGCGGGCGGACGCGGCAGCGCTTGCGATCGAGACCTTCGCCAGCCGGCTCCTGCTGTGCGACGACGCGTTCCAGCATCGTCGCCTGGCGCGCGACGTGGATGTGGTGCTCGTCGATCCCTCCGAACGCGGCGGCCTCACGAGATTGCTGCCGGCCGGACCGCTGCGCGAGCCCTTCAGCGCGCTGGCGCGCGCGCACGTGATCGTCGTGGTCGATCGCGACGGCGGGGTGGGGCAGGCGCCGCAGCTGCGCCCGGATCAACTGCTGGTGCAGGCGCGCATGGCGCCGACGGCGCTCGTGCGGGTGGGGCTCGGCGAGTGGGAGGAGATCGGCCTCGCCGTGCTCGCCGGCCAGCGCGTGCTCGCGCTCTCGGGCGTGGCGCGTCCACGGCCTCTCTACGAGTCGCTGCGCGATTGGGAAGCCGACCTCGTGCACGTGCTGGAGTACCCGGACCATCACCCCTACGACACCAAGGACTGGCACGAGATCTCGCACGCGGCCAAGGACGTCGATCTCGTCGTCACTACCGAGAAGGATCTCGTGAAGCTCGAGCGCTTTCCGTTCGCCCGCGGCAAGCTGGTTGCGCTCCGGCTCGGCGTCACGATCGATCGGCCCGGCGAGCTGCTCGAGCGCGTGCTCGGCCCGCTCGGGGCGCCGCTGACGGGATCGCGCGCGACGGGACTGGGCGGCGCGTGAGGGTCCGTCGACGGCCGGCGGTCTTCGTCGACCGGGACGGCACGCTCAATCGCGAGGTCCACTACCTCGCCCGCATGCGCGACCTGCGTCTGCTGCCCGGCGCGGCCGACGGCGTGCGCAGGCTCGCCGCGGCCGGCTTCGCGGTCGTCGTCGTGAGCAACCAGTCCGGCGTGGCTCGTGGCCGCATGACCATCGAGACCGTGCGAGCCCTCAACCGCGAGCTGGTGCGCCGCCTCGAGAGGCGTGGCGCGATCGTCCATGGAGTCTATTTCTGCCCGCACCATCCGAGCGAGGGGCGCGCACCGCTCCGTCGCCGTTGCGCCTGTCGCAAGCCGCGTCCGGGGCTCGTCAGCCGTGCGGCCCGCGAGCTGTCGCTCGACCTACGCCGCAGCTATTGTGTCGGCGACGGCGCCGTCGATCTGGGTCTCGCCGCTGCCGTGGGGGTACGCGGCGTGCTCGTACTGACGGGACACGGGCGCGCCACCCGCCGTGCGCTGGATGCGGACGTGCCGGTGGCGCACGTGGCACGCAACTTTCGCGCCGCAGCCAAGTGGATTATAGACGACGCGGTACGGTCGGCGCGGCATCGCAGGAGGTGAAATAGTGGCAGTCAGCCAAGAGTTGCTCGAGATCCTCGCTTGCCCCAAGTGCAAGCAGCCGGTCGTCCTCAACGCGGCCGGCACCGGGCTGGTCTGCAACGCATGCAAGCTCGAGTACCCGATCGTCGACGACATTCCGGTCATGCTGATCGACGAGGCGCGGACGCTGGAGTGAGCGGTCCCCCCGTCGCGGCGGAGCGCATTCTCGTCGTCCAGAGCGGGTTCCTCGGCGACGTCGTGCTGACGACGCCGTTGATCGCGGGGTTGCGGCGGCGGGTGCCGACGGCCGAGATCACGATGCTCGTCACCCCGGCGGCACGGCCGCTGGTGGCGCACCACCCGGGCCTCGACTCCGTCGTCGTCGACGACAAGCGCGGCGACGGCCGCGGGGTGGGCGGCCTCTGGCGGCTCGCGGCGGCGCTGCGCCGTCAGCGGTTCACCGTCGCGCTCGCGGCGCACAAGTCGGTGCGGACGGCGCTCGCGCTGCGCGCCGCGGGCATCCCGCGTCGCGTCGGGTTCGCGAGCGCCCCCGGCGCGCGCCTCTACACCGAGCGGGTGCCGCGGCCGGTCGCGCGGCACGATCGCGACCGCTTGCTCGAGCTGCTGCGGCCGTTCGGCGGGCACGACGACGAGCCGTGCGCGCCGTGGGTCGCGCTCGACGCGGTGACGCGCGCACAGGCGGAGCTCGCGCTGGCGCCAGCGCTGGCGACCGGCCGTCCGCTCGCGGCGATCTGTCCAGGGGCGGCTTGGCGCACCAAGCGCTGGCCGGCCGAGGCGTATGGCGCGCTCGTGCGCGACCTGGAGCGCGGGGGGTTCACGTGCGTGCTCCTCGGCGCGCCCGACGAGCGAGGAATCACGGCGCAGGTGCACGCGGCCGCGGAGGGTCGCGGGCTCGACCTCGCGGGCACCACGGACATGGGCGTCACGGCGGCGGTGTTGGCACGCGCAGCCGTCGTGGTCACGAACGACAGCGCGCCCATGCACGTCGCCTCGGCGCTCGGCGTCCCGCAGGTGGCGATCTTCTGCGCCACGGTGCCGGCCCAGGGCTACGGGCCGCTCGGGACGCGGGCGGTGGTGGTGGAGAAGGATCTGGCGTGCCGCCCGTGCGGACGGCACGGCGGCGACCGCTGTCCGCGCGGAACGGACGATTGCATGATGCTCGTCGAGGTCGTCGAGGTGCGCGCGGCGGTCGAGCGCGTCCTCGCGGCGTGAGCCGGCACGCATGCGCGCCCTCGCGCTCGCAATTCTACAGATCGATGAGCTCGCCGACCCGACCGCCGCGCTCGCGACGATTCCGGGCGCATCGCGTTACCTGCTGCGCGATCCCGGACTGGGCGGCGCGCCGCCGGCTGGGGTCGAGCTGCTGACGACGGCCGACGACGCGCGCTCGGCGGCCGCGGCCCTCGTCCGTCGCGTGTCGGGCGCCGAGGTCGTCGTCGTGCTGCGCGCCGAGGAGGAAGCGTCGGCGGAGCTCGCCGTCGCCCTTGCCGATTTGTCCGGGCAGGGCGCGCCCGGCCGCTTCGCGGCGGCGCGGACGCATCGCTTTCTCGGCAGGGAGGTCGAGGGCGAAGCGGAGGTCGTGGCTTGGAGCGGCGACGACGCGACCGCGCCGATCCGGACGCTTCCGGGACGCGTCGTCGTGCGCGAGCCGGACCTCACGACCGCGATCGCGCGCCTCGACGTCACCGCGACCCGCCGGGCGCGGACACGGGAGCGCGTCGGTACCGGCGATTTCGTGTCCCGTCCGGCGGCGGCGCTCGTCCGGCGCCTGTGGGCGCGGCGACGCGGCGGCGTCCCCGGCGTGGTCCTGGCCGCGCTCGAGACCTATGGGGACGTGGTCGTGGCGGCCAAGGTCTGGGAGCGCGAGGAGCGCGAGGGGCGCGTGCGCGTGACCCCGTCCGGCCGTATGGTGCCGCCGGGCTTCACGGCGATGGAGACGCGCAGCGGCTTCATCGTGGTGCGGAACGACGTGCAGGAGCCGCTGGCGCGCATCCTGCTCGGCGCGAGCCCCGAGTTCGTCGATGGCGAGCCGCTCACCCGCAGCGGACGCGGCGCAACCTGGTCGATCGTGCTGGACGGCGGCGGGCGTGCCGTCCTGCGCTGGTATCGGCGCGGCGGTTTGCTCCGCCACGTCGTGCGCGATCGCTACTTCGGCTGGCGCCCGCGACCACTGCTGGAGCTCGAGCTGACCGATGCCGCGCGTGGACGCGGCATCGACGTGCCCGAGGTGCTGGGCGTGCGCGTCGATCGTGCCGTGGGCGGCTATCGCGGCGCCATCGTCACCCGCGAGATCGCCGCCGCCGAAACGCTCGGCACCGCCGTCGAGCGCCAACCGGCAGCGGACGAGCGCAACGCGATCGTGACGGCCGTCGCCCGCGCGGTGCGCCGCATGCACGACCGCGGCCTACACCATCGCGACCTGAACGTCGGCAACATCCTCCTCAGCCGCGACGGTGGCACGCTGGCGGCCCACGTCATCGATCTCGACCGTGCTCACCTCGGCGCGAGCGTGTCGTCGGCCGCGCGCAAGCGCGCGCTGCGGCGGCTTGCGCGCTCGCTCGCCAAGATCGAGGCGGCGAGCCGGCTCGATCTACGGGCGGATCGCGCGGCATTCCATCGCGCGTATCGGGACGAGAGATGATCGCGCGCGTGCGTGAGCGGCTGCAGCGCGACGAGCGGGCACGGTCGCTCCTCGTGCTGGCGATCCTCGGGATCGTGTTCCTGGCGTCGGCGGCGCGCAACATCAAGGAGGACGGCGACTTCGTCCACTACATCGAGGCCGGCGCGCGGGTTCTGGCCGGCACCGACATCTACGCCGGGGCCGGTCCGGACGCGGTGAACACGTGGCCTCCGCTCTTCGCGGTGGTGTGCGTGCCGTTCGCGTTGCTTGCCGCCGTGTGCGTCTATCTCGCGCGCGGGGTGTGGCTCGTGGTGAACGCGCTGCTCGTCGCCGCGATGCTGCGCATGGTCGTGGAGCTGGTGTATGGGCGCCCGCTGGCGTTGCGCGCCGCCGACGGCATCGCCGTGGCCTCCGGAGCGTTCCTGGGGCCGCTGGTGCTGACGTCGCGCTTCCTGCTCGGGAACTTCGATCGGCTGCAGATCAACGTCTTCATCCTGTTCGGCTGCCTGCTCGGCTGCCGCTGGCTCGCGCGCGGGCGCGAAGGTCTCGGGGGGGCGGCGATCGGCGTTGCGGCGGCGATCAAGGTGCTGCCGGTCTTCTTCGTGCCGTACTTCCTCTGCAAGCGTTGGTGGCGGGCGCTCGGCGGGATGCTCGTCGGCGGCGCGGTCGCGAGCGCGGCGCCGATCCTCGTCTTCGGACCGGCGCGCTGGTGGTCGTACGTACGCTTCTGGCTGCGCCTCGCGGCGGGTGGTTGGCCGGTACGCAAAGGGAATCAGTCCGTGTACGCGATGGTCGACCGCCTCTATACCCACGGAGCGTTCTACTGGACGCCGGCGGCCAAGCGGTTCAAGGCGTCCGACGATCCGGTCGTGGCCGCGCTCGTGTACGGCACCCTGGCCGTGATCGCGGTGCTGTTCGCGCTCGCAGCGCGTCGCGGCGGTCGCACGCCTCGCACGCCCGCCGCGGTGACCGAGCTCGCGGTGGTGCTGGCGCTCTCGGTCCTGTTCTCGCCGCTGGCGTGGAAGCACTACTTCGTCTTCCTACTTCTGGGCTACACGGTTCTGTGGCGCGCGGCGTTCGTGGCCGATCCCCCGCCCCCCGACGGCTATGCCACCGGCCTTGCGCCGCACCTGCGCGAGGTGCGCGATCCGATGCTGGCGCCGTGGGGGCTCTCGACGGCGGAGCGGCGGCGCATCGCGGCGCTCGTCGCCGTGTCGTTCGCCTTGACGACGCTCAGCGTGCGCGGCGTGATCGGCAAGCATCTGTCGCTGCACCTCGAGACGCTCTCGGTCGTCACGGTCGGCGCGCTCGTGGCGGTCGCCGCGCTGCTGTACCTGCGGGCACGGCTCGGGGCACGGGCGGAGTGATGGCGCGGCTGCCGGCCGAGCGCATTCTGATCGTGCTGTTTGGTGCGATCGGCGACGTGGTGCGGGCGATGCCGCTCTCGATGCGGCTCCGCGCCGGCTACCCGCGCGCGCATCTGGCATGGGCGGTCGAGCCGGCGGCAGCGCCGTTGCTCGAGGGGCATCCGGCGCTCGACGAGCGGCTGGTCTTCGAGCGTCGTGGTGGGGCGCGTGCGTTTGCCGGTTTCCTGCGGCGCGTGCGCGCGGGGCACTTCGACCTGGTGCTCGATCTGCAACGCCATCTGAAGAGCGGTGTGGTGAGCTGGGCGACCCGGGCGCCGACGCGCATCGGTTTCCACCGCCGCAACGCGAAGGAGCTGAACTGGCTCTTCAACACGCGAACCATCGCGCCCGTCGAGCCGCGCGGCTGGAAGCTCGAGCAGTACCAGCGCTTCGCCGAGCTGCTCGATCTTCCCGCGTTGGGGGAGGGGGCGCCGCGTTTCGGCCTCGCCCTGCGCGACGAGGAGCAGGCGCGGGTGGGCGCGCTGCTGGCGCCGGTGTCGCGGCCGTTCGCGGCGCTCTTCGTGGCGTCGACCTGGGAGAGCCGTCTCTGGTTTCCGGAGGGCTTCGCCGCAGTCGCCGACGGTCTCGATGCGATGGGGCTCGACAGCGTGTTCGTCGGCGGCGGCGACGCGCGCGCCATCGCGGCCGAGAGCACCGCACTGGCGCGGACGCAGCCGCTCGACTTGAGCGGCGGAACGTCCTTGCGCGAGGCCTACGGAGTGTTGGCCCGGGCGCGGATTGCGATCGGTCCGGACTCGGGGCCGATGCACCTCGCCGCGGCCGCGGGGACGCCGGTGGTCTCGCTCTGGGGCGCGACCGCTCCAGCGCGCTCCGCTCCGTTCGGCTCCGAGCATCTCGTTCTTGCCGGGCGCGCCGACTGCGCGCCCTGCTATCGGAGGCGCTGCCCGATCGGCCGCCAATGCATGCAGACCATTACCCCGGCGCGGGTGCTCGCGCGCGTCGCCGGAGCGCTGGAGGGCCGGTGAGGGCGGGGCTGCGTGTCGGTTCGTGGCGCGTCTGGCTCGCCGAGGGCGACCCCGGCGAGCCCGGCGATCGGGCTCGCCAGTGGCTCGACCTCGTGCAGCGGCTCGCGAGCGACGCGACGCCGTGGCATCGCTCGAAGCACGCGATCACGCATCAGGTGGTGCTCGACGGCGAGACGCTCTACGTGAAGCAGTACCATCGCTATCGCTCGGGCACCCAGCTCAAGGACATGGTGCGCGCCTCGAAAGCACGGCACGCCATGCGCATGAGCGACGCCCTGGCGGCCGCGGGCTTCGTCGTGCCGCCGGTGCTGGCGGCGGGCGAGGAGCGGCGCGGGCCGCTGCTGCGGGGCGCGTGGGTGGTCACCGCGGCGTTGGACGGGCGGCCGCTCGCCGAGCGCGTCGCGACGCTCACCGTCGGGCGCGCGCACGAGGCGCCGGACGGGCGGCGCCGTCTGCTGGCGACGAAACGGCGTCTGTTGGCGAGCCTCGGGACCTGCGTCGCCCGGTTGCACGCCGCCGGCTTCGTCGCGGGCGATCTCGTGCCGCCGAACGTGTGGGGCGTCGAGACGGGAGGCGACGTGGCGATCGCGCTGCTCGACCACGATCGCACCCGTCGCGGCGCGGCGCCGGCGCCGTGGGTCCGCGCGCGGCGCAACCTCGTGCAGCTGAATCGCCTGGCGCTCGCCGGCATCGTGATGACCGACCGCCTGCGGGTCTATCGGGCCTACGCGGCCACGCGGGGCTGGAGCCGTGCAGCGGCGCGCCGCCGCCTGCCATGGGTCGTCGCCAAGACGATCGAGCGCCGCCGCCGCTTCGACGGCATCCAGGACGCGGCGACGCGCGGCTTCCGCCAGCTCATGCGCGCGCCCGGAGGCGGCGAATGAGCCGGCGCAACATCCTCGTCTTGATGATCGATTGTATGCGCGCCGACGCGCTCGGCGGCCGCGGCGTGCCGATCCCGACCCTCGACGCGCTGACCGCGCGTGGCGCGCGTTTCACCCAGACCATCGCCTCGGCGTCCTCGACGACCCCGTGCGTCGCGTCGATGCTGACCGGGCTCTATTCGCCGCGCCACGGCGTGCGCGCGATCGGTGGACGCCCGCTGCGGCCCGACGTCGCCACCGTTCCGGCGCTGCTCGCGGCCGAGGGCTATCACACGATTGCCGAGGTGACCGGCCCGCTCCTCCCCGAGAATGGTCTCGACCGCGGCTTCACCGAGTACCACTGCCGGCCCGCGACCACGTACTTCTCGGACCCGTGGGGCGAGGCGCTGCTACAGCGGCTGCGCGACGGCACGTTGCCCGAGCCGTGGTTCCTCTTCCTGCACCTCTGGGAGCTGCACACCCCGCGCAAGGTGCTGGCGCCGTTCAAGCAGCGCCGGTACGGCCGCAATCGCTACGATCGGGCCCTGGCCTCGCTCGACGCGCGCCTGGGGCCGCTGCTCGCCGCGTTGCCCGACGACACGGCGGTGGTCGTGCACGGCGACCATGGCGAGCGCTTGATCGAGAGCAGCCTCGAGTACCGCTGGTATCGCCTGTGGCGGGATGTGCTCGGAGCCAAGCGCACGGCCAAGCGGGAAGGGCATGAGACCGACGTGTACGAGGTGCTGATCCGGGTCCCGCTCGTCCTGGTCGCGCCCGGGCGCATCGCGGCGGGGGTGGTCGTCGATCAGCTCGTGCGCCAGGTGGATCTCGGGCCGACCCTCCTCGATCTGGCGGGCGTCCCGGTACCGCCGGGGCTCGACGGCACGAGCCTGCTGCCGGCGACCGGCGGCGCCGATCTTCGACTGGAGGCGTTCGTCGAGGCGTTCGGCCGCGTGCGCGGCTCGCCGCGCGATCGGCGGGCCGGCTGGCGCGGGGAGCGCTGGAAGTGCATCACGGCGCCGCAGGCACCCGACGTCGCCGACGAGCTCTACGACCTCGCCGCCGATCCGCGCGAGCGCCGCAACATGGCGCGCGAGCATCCGGACGTCGTCCGCGAGCTGCGCGCCCGCATCGACGCCGTCGAGGCGACGGCGGCAGGAGACGTCGCGGCGCTGAGCGATGCCGAACAGGCCACGATCGAGCGCCGCCTGCGCGAGCTCGGGTACGTCGAATGAGGATCGCCCTCGTCCACAAGCGCTACGACCGCCTCGGCGGCGCCGAGGGCGATTGCTACGAGCTGTCGAGGCGGCTGGCGGCGCGCGGACACGACGTGCGCGTCGTCGCCGGCGAGTGCCGCGTCGACGTGCCGGCCGGCGTACGGGTGCATCGGGTGCCCGTGGTGCGCGCCGGGCAGATCGCGAAGCTCCTGTCGTTCGCGCTGCGCGCGCCGCGCGTCTGGCGGGCGCTCGACGCGGACGCGGTGATCGGGTTCGGGCGCACCGTCGGTCACGATCTGTTCCGCGCCAGCGGTGGCTGCCATCGCCGCTTCCTCGAGCACCGGGTCGCGGAGGAGGGCGGGGCGGCGCGGCTGCGCTGGGTGCGGCCGTACCAGCGCGCGCTGCTCGCGATCGAGCGGCGCCAGTACGCGCCCGGCGGCTATCGCGCCATCCTCACCGTGTCGGTGCACACGCGCGACGAGATCCTGGCGACCTATCCGCGCGTGCCGCCCGGCGACGTCGCCGTCGTGCGCTACGGTGTCGACGTCGAGCGCTTCCATCCCGGCCGGCGGGCCGAGGACGGCGCGGCCGTGCGGCGCGAGCTCGGTATCCCTTCCGAGCAGCCGGTGGTCCTCTGCGTCGGCACGGGCTTCCGCCGGAAAGGCGTCGATCACCTGCTGGCCCTGTGGGCCGAAGAGCCGCCCGCTGGCGCCGCCTTGATCGTGGCCGGCAACGATCAGCAGCTCGCCGCCTATCGCCGCCGCGCGCGCGAGCTGCGCGGACCGGTCGTCTTCACGGGCCCGCGCGCCGACGTCGAGCGCTTGTACGCGGCCGCCGACGCGTTCACGCTGCCGTCGATGTTCGATGCCTTCGGCATGGTCGTCCTGGAGGCGTTGGCCTCGGGCCTGCCCGTCGTCGCGGCGCGCGACATCGGCGCGGCCGAGGTACTGACGGGCCCGCTCGGCGAGCTGCTGGTCGATGAGCCGTCGGACCACGCGGCGCTGCGGGCGCGCCTGCTGGGGGCGCTCGATCCCGGGCGGCGCGTCGCCCTCGGACAGGCGGCGCGCGCGATCGCGGAGCAGGCCAGTATCGAGCGCTCGGTGGACGAGATCGAGCGCTGGTGCGGCGTCGTCGCCGCGGAGAAGCGCCGTGGGTGACGGCGCGCGCTACCGCGTGCGGTATCAACGCGGGGTGCTGGCGCCCGAGCTGCTCGCGGTCGACGAGCTCCTCGTGCGGGAGCCGCGCCGCGTGCTGCAGGCAAGCGACCGCACGACGGTGGTCGCGACGACGGTCGGTGGACGGGAGCTCGTCCTGAAGCGTTTCCAGGACCGTACGGTGCCCCGTGCGCTGGAGACGCTCGCGCTCGGCTCGCGGGCGGCGCGGGTCTGGCGTGGAGCGGCCCGGCTCGAGGAGGCAGGCTTCTCGGCGCCGGAGGTGGTCGCGGCCCTCGAGCGCCGCTGGCTGGGGATGCCGCTCGTCAGCTGTGCCGTGACCAGCTTCGTTCCCGGGCCGGCGCTCGACGCCCTGTGGAGGGAGTGCGGGGGATCGGCCCGGCGGCGCCTGCTCGTCGCCTTCGCGGAGTGGGTGCAGCGGCTGCACGCGGCGGGCATCTATCCCCAGGATCTGCGCGCGGCGAACGTGCTGGTCCCGACGGAGGCGCCGGCGCGCTTCGTACTCGTCGATCTCGATCGCGTGCGGCGCTACCGGCGCCTCTCGTGGCGGCGGCGGCGAAAGAACCTCGCGCAGGTGTACCGCTCGGTTGGACGGGGCACGTTGCTCGCGGAGAAGGCGCGTTTCCTGCGCGCCTATCTCGGCTCGCCGAGCGCGGGAGATCTCCGGACGCTCGGCGCGGAGATCGAACGCCTCGGCCGGCGCAAGGATGCCGAGTACGCGCGGCGCCGCGCCACGGCGGCGGTCGCGGCACGGAGGAGCGGATGACGGCGGCGCGGCGAGGCGAGGCCGGCGACGGTGCGCCGGCGGCGCGCGGAGACGCAGCGATGCCCGTGCGCGGAGACGGTCCGACGCCGGCGCGTGAGCCGCTCTCGTGCACGATCATCTGCTGCGACGAGGAGGAGGGCATCCGCGCCGCGCTCGAGAGCGTGAAGTGGTGCGACGAGATCGTCGTCGTCGACTCGTTCTCGGCCGACCGCACCGTCGAGATCTGTCGCGAGTACACGAAGCGTATCTTCCAGCGGGCGTGGCCGGGGTTCGTCGAGCAGAAGGCGTTCGCGCTCGAGCAGGCGCGCTGCGCGTGGGTGCTGAACCTCGACGCGGACGAGCGCGTTTCCCCCGAGCTGCGGCGCGAGATCGAGGACGTGCTGCGCCGGCCCGATGCTGACGGCTACTTCATCCCGCGCCTCGTCTTCTACCTCGGCCGCTGGTGGCGTCGCGGCGGCTGGTGGCCGGACTATCGTCTGCGCCTCTTCCGTCGCGACAAGGTCGTCTGGGGCGGGATCGATCCGCACGAGAAGGTGTTGCTGCGCGGCAGCAGCCGCCGCCTCCGGGGACCGCTCCTGCACTACACGTATCGCGACGTGTCCGATCACCTGGCCACGATCAACGGCTTCAGCGGCGTCGCCGCCCGCGAGCTGCTGCTGCGCGGCCGGCAGCCCTCGTGGATCGATCTGATCCTGCGCCCGATCTGGCGTTTCATCCGCTTCTACGTCCTGCGCCAAGGGTTCCTGCAGGGGCTGGCGGGCCTCTACGTGGCGCAATCCGCGGCGTTCTACGTCTTTGCCCGGTATGCGAAGCTATGGGAGGCGGTGAATACCCTGCGCGGCGGTGGTGCGCCGGCCGGGCCGCCGCCCGTACGACATGAACGGACCGACTGACACGGCGCTCGCGATCCTCCACGTCGACCCGGAGCGCGGCATGGGCGGCGGGGAAATGCAGGTGCTCGGCCTGATGCGACAGCTTGCCGCCCTCGGCGATCGCCAGACGATCGCCGCCGACCCGGAGGGTCCGCTCGGACGCGCCGTGAGCGATCTCGGAGTCACCGTCGCGCCGCTCCGCATCCGCAATCACCTCGACGTCGTCGCCGGGCGCCGCCTCGCGCGGTTGCTGGCGCGGGATCGCTATGACATTGTGCATTTCCATACCGCGCGCGCGCACGCGATGAGCATCTTCCTCGGGCGCCGTCCGCGGGTGCGACGCGTGGTGACCCGCCGCATGGACTATCGGTTGCGCGGCGGCGGCTACGCGCGCTGGCTCTACGATCGGGGGGCGGACGCGGTGGTGGCGATCTCGGAAGGGGTGCGGGAGGCCTTGGTGGCGAGCGGCGTGCCACGCACCCGGATCACGGTCGTGCCGAGCGGGGTCGATGCCGAGCGCTTCGCGAACGCCTCCTCGGCGGGTGCGGCGGAACGGCGGCGCCTCGGGCTCGGCGACGACGAGATCGTCCTCGCAATCGTCGGCGCGTTGGAGGAGCGCAAGGGGCACGACGTCCTGCTCGACGCGGTCGCGCGTCTCTCCGATCTGCCGCTGCGCGTGCTATGCGCCGGGAGCGGCTCACGCGCGCAGAGCCTGGCGGCGCGGCGCGACGCGCTCGGCCTCGGCGAGCGGGTGCGCTTCCTCGGCCGCGTCGAGGACGTGCCCGCGCTGCTCGCCGCCGTCGACGTCGTGGTGATGCCGTCGCGCCACGAGGGCCTCGGGGTCGCCGCGCTCGAGGCCATGGCCGCGGGACGCCCCGTGATCGCGAGCCGGGTGGGTGGCCTGCCGGAGGCGGTCGGCGACGCGGGCGTCCTCGTGCCGCATGACGATGCGCAGGCGCTGGCGGAGGCGATCCGCCGTCTCGCGCTCGACCGGAACGCGGCTCGCGCGCTCGGCGAGGCCGGGCGGCGCCGGGTTGCGGAGCGCTTCACGCTCGCCGCAATGGCGCGCGGCACGCGCGCCGTCTATCGCGAGCTCGTGCCGGCGACGGGCGCCGCCGCATGACGGCCGGCAGCGCCCGTCTCGGTCGCCTCGTGCGCCGCTTCGGCGGTACGCGTGTGCTCGTGATCGGCGATCTGATGCTGGACGAGTTCGTGTGGGGCGACGTCAGCCGCATCTCGCCCGAGGCGCCCGTGCCGATCGTGCGCGTGCGCCGGCGCGAGTCGCGGCCGGGCGGTGCGGGCAACGTCGTGAGCAATCTCGTCGCGCTCGGGGGACGGGCCGACGCCTGCGGCTTCATAGGCCGCGACACCGCGGGCCGGGCGCTGGCCACAGGGCTCGAGTCCGCCGGGGGCGGCCTCGTCGGCGTGATCGCCAGCGCCGCCGTGACGACGACCTCGAAGACGAGGGTCGTCGCGCACCAGCAGCAAGTCGTGCGGTTCGACCACGACGCCGATCACGGCGCCGCTCCGCCGCGCCTGCTGCAGCGGCTGCGCCGCTGGATCGAGGCCCATGCCCGCCGTTACGCGGTGATCGTCGTCTCCGACTACGGCAAGGGTGTGGTCACCCCGGAGCTGCTCGCGATGCTGGCGCGCTTGCGCGCACGCCACGGCTTCGCGTACGTCATCGATCCGAAGCGGCCGAACTTCCAACACTACCGGGGAGCGAGCTTGGTGAAGCCGAATCTGCTCGAGGCGAGCGTCGCAGCGGGCCTCGAGATCAACGATCGCGCCAGCCTGGTCGAGGCCGGCCGCATTCTGCTCGGGCGCTGGGAGGCCGACTCGATCCTCATCTCGCGCGGTGAGGAGGGCATGACGTTGTTCAAGGCCGGGGCGCGGGCGCGCCACTTCCCGACCGCCGCGCAGGAAGTGTACGACGTGACCGGCGCCGGCGATACGGTCCTCGCCACCTGCGCGCTGGCGCTGGCCGTGGGCGGCACCTTCGAGGAGGCGGCGATTCTCGCCAATCACGCCGCGAGCGTCGTCGTCGGCAAGATCGGCACCGCCACCGTCAGCGTGCGCGAGCTGAGGCGTGCCCTCGGCGATCGGCCCTGAGCGTATGGCGCGGACCGGCTTGCGCTCGATGACGGGGTTCGGCAGCGCCACCGCGGCGATCCCGTCGGGCCGCGTCACCGTGGAGGTCCGCTCGGTCAATCAGCGCTTCCTCGACGTGCGGGTGACCGCGCCGCGCGAGTACGGCGCGTGGGAGGCGGCTTGCCGCGAGACCGTGCGCGGGCAGGTGGCGCGCGGGCGCGTCGAGGTGCACGTGAGCCGCAGCGCGCCGCCGATCGCGCGCTCGCGCGTCGTCCTGAACATGCGCGCCGCCCGCGAGTACGCCGCGGCTTGGCGACGCCTGACGCACGACCTGCATCTCACCGCCGCGCTCGACCCGAGCCTCTTCCGCACCCCCGACATCTTCCAGACCATCGAGATCTCCACCGACGTCCACCCGGAGTTCCCGGGCGCGACACGCGCGCTCCGCCAGGCCCTGGCGCGCTTCGAGCGCGAGCGACGGCGCGAGGGCGCGAATCTCCAACGCGACATGCGCGCCCGCATCGACCGCCTGGTCGCGATCGAGCGCACCATCCGCCGCCACGCGGTGATGACGGTGCGCGACGTCCAGGCGAAGCTCGCCGAACGTATGCAGCGCTTCCTGCAGGGCACGGAGATCGATCTCGCGCGGGTGGCGCAGGAGGCGGCGCTCGTCGCCGACCGGGGCGACGTCACCGAGGAGATGGTCCGCCTGGTGAGTCACCTCTCGGCCCTGCGCGGAATGCTGGTCGGGCGCGAGCCGGCCGGGAAGCAGATCGAGTTTCTCCTCCAGGAGACGCATCGGGAGATCAACACCATAGGCTCAAAGGTCAACAACCTCGCGGTCACCAAGCTGGTGGTGGAGGCGAAGGGCGAGGTCGAGCGCCTCAAGGAGCAGGTGCAGAACGTCGAATGATTCTCTAGAATCATCCATGCGTGCCGATTTCGCGTTCGAGCGTCACGGGATCATTTTCATCGTCTCCGGACCGTCGGGAGCCGGGAAGAGTACGCTCGTCAGCGGCCTGCTGCAGCGTGTTTCCGGGCTCACGCCTTCGGTCTCGTGCACGACGCGGACAGCGCGCCCGAACGAGCAGGGCGGCCGGGAGTATCATTTCGTCGACTCCGCGGAGTTCGCGCGCCGGCGCGACGCGCACGAGTTCGCGGAGTGGGCGGAGGTCCACGGCGCCTTCTACGGCACGATCCGCCGCCCGCTCGACGACGCCGTGGCGGATGGCCGTGACATGCTGCTCGACATCGACGTCCAGGGGGCCCGCCACCTCAAGCGCACCTATCGCGAGGCGGCGGTGGCGGTGATGATCTTCCCGCCCTCCTGGGACGAGCTCGAGCGGCGCCTGCGGGCGCGCCGCACCGAGGACGACGCGACCGTCGTCCGCCGGCTCACGCGTGCACGCGAGGAGGCGCAGGCGCTCCTCGAGTACGACTACTGGCTGGTGAATCGCGACGTGACGGAGACCAGCGCGCGCCTCGAGGCGATCGTCGCGGCCGAGCGCGCGAAGGTGGCGCGCATCGTCGTCGAGGGCGGGCCGTGAACCTGCACGACCTCATCGCCAAGGTCCGTGATTACAACCCGGCGGCCGACATCGCGACCCTGCAGCGCGCGTACGACTTCTCCGCGGACGTGCACCGCGGCCAGAAGCGCAAGTCGGGTGAGCCGTACCTCGTGCACCCGCTCGAGGTCGCGGGCATCATCGCCGACCTCCGTCTCGACGTACCGAGCGTCGCGACGGGCCTGCTGCACGATACGGTCGAGGATACGCTCACCACCCTGGAGCAGGTGCAGAGCATCTTCGGCGGCGAGATCGCCACGCTCGTCGACGGGGTCACCAAGATCGGCCAGATCAACTTCAACAGCCGTGCCGAGCGGCAGGCAGAGAACTTCCGCAAGATGATCATCGCGATGGCGCGTGACATCCGCGTCATCCTGATCAAGCTCGCCGACCGCACCCACAACATGCGGACGCTTTCGCACCTGCCGCCGGAGCGGCAGAGCGAGATCTCGCAGGAGACGCTCGACATCTACGCGCCGCTCGCGCACCGCCTCGGCATCTACGCGATCAAGAGCGAGCTCGAGGACGCGTCGCTCCGTTACCTGCACCCCGAGGTCTACTACCAGCTGAAGCGCAACGTCGCGAAGAAACGCACGGAGCGCGAGGACTACATCAAGAACGTCATCGCGCTTCTCACGAAGCGGCTGGAGGAGGCGGGCGTCGAGGCGACCGTCACGGGGCGGCCGAAGCACTTCTTCTCGATCTACCAGAAGATGCAGAGCCAGAACCTGCTGTACGATCAGATCTACGACCTCGTGGCATTTCGCATCCTCGTGGACTCGCCGCGGGAGTGCTACGAGGCGCTCGGGATCGTGCACCAGCACTGGAAGCCCATTCCGGGACGCTTCCGCGACTACGTCGCCATGCCGAAGGCGAACATGTACCAGTCGCTGCACACCACGGTGATCGGCCCCTACGGCGAGCGCATGGAGGTGCAGATCCGGACCCCGGAGATGCACCGGGTGGCGGAAGGCGGCATCGCGGCGCACTGGCGCTACAAGGGGCAAAACGAGGCCGGCGGCCCCGAAGAGATCCAGCGCTTCGCCTGGCTGCGGCAGATCCTCGAATGGCAGCAGCATCTCGAGGATCCGCAGGAGTTCATGCGCTCGGTGAAGGAGGACCTCTTCACCGAGGAGGTCTTCGCGTTCACGCCGAAGGGCGACCTCTTCAACTTCCCGCAGGGCGCTAGCGTCATCGACTTCGCCTATCGCATCCACTCGCAGGTGGGCGAGCATTGCGCCGGCGCGCGCGTCAACGGCAAGCTCGTGCCCCTCAAGTACCAGCTGCAGAGCGGCGACACCGTCGAGATCATCACCACGACGCGCCAGACGCCGAGCAAGGACTGGCTGAAGCTCGTCAAGACGAGCCGCGCCAAGGAGCGCATCCGCAGCTGGATCAAGACGCAACAGCGGCGGCGCAGCCTCGAGGTCGGCGCCGAGATCCTCGAGCGCGATCTCGGCCGCTACCGCCTCGAGCTCGGCAAGTTGCGGAAGAGCGGCGAGCTGGGCGCCGCCGTCCGCGAGCTCGGCTTCAAAGACGAGGAGTCGTTGATCGCGGCGATCGGCTACGGGCGCGTACCGACGCACAACCTCATCGCCAAGCTCGTCCCGGCGCAGGAGCTCGAGGAGCGGCGCGAGAAGGGCGAGGGTGCGCTGCAGAAGCTCTTCCGCCTGGTCAGCCGGCAGACGAAGGGCGGCGTCCGGGTCAGCGGCGTCGAGGACGTCATGGTGCGCTTCGGCCGCTGCTGCAATCCGCTGCCTGGCGAGCGCATCGTCGGCTTCATCACGCGTGGGCGCGGCGTCACG
>Ga0157379_10000192_pt1 | contig 47105 bp, 56 predicted proteins | sample S25metaG_FD_121802 | JGI IMG/M metagenome (GOLD analysis project Ga0157379, IMG submission 121802) | Switchgrass rhizosphere microbial communities from Kellogg Biological Station, Michigan, USA - S2-5 metaG | ecosystem: Host-associated > Plants > Roots > Rhizosphere > Soil | place: USA... | reverse complement strand
CTTGTCTTGAAAATTTGTCAAAACTAAATGTGATTATAGATATCTCGATCCTGACCCATTATTGCTTGCTGGCGCTGAAGAGTCGAATTCGATAAATCCCAGGTTTCACAGTTTGAATCAGGCAATTGTGCAATTGGTAAGAGAGCACTTTTGCTTACACAGTATCAGCCAGTTCCTTAACGTATTTGCAGATAGAAGATCATCCCCTTGTCCAATTCCTGCCGCTTGATTTGACTTCCACCGATTCGCTGGAGCTTATTCTGAGCTCTATTGACCACACGATTCAATATGGAGAGGATGAGGAGCCGAAAGAGGTTTGTTTCGTTCGCTCGGATAAACTTCCACTAACAGTTTCTCCAGCCAAAGGATATGGATGAGGGTGACTTCCCAGATGTGCTCGACGACTGAGTTGCACTGTACATATTCTAGAAAATGCGACAAATCTAACGTACATATCGTACATATTACATCTGGCAGTGACTGGTATTACAAGGTGACCAATGATGAGGGGTATAACTGATGCGCGTGGATCAAGAGAAGACAGGGAATCCATATCGATAATGGGAAATGAAGACACGTGTGTAAGTCTTGTTTTATCTTGCTCAGATAGTGTACACAGATGCACTTGATCCACGTCGCCTCGAAGCCGGATTCGCGGACGTGCTGGCGCCCCATCGACGGACGTGGATCGTCTTCCCGTGATGGTTTCTTGAGCGTCGTGGACCAAGACCGAGGAGACGTCGAAGGCGGGTCCATAGAGATATCCCTTCATAGTGATAAGGTAAACCTTCCTGGAGAAATTGTCAACGCAGCGAATAATACTACGACATATATACCTCACCACAACTGGTACAGCGCCTCTGCTGGTTGCAGCGTAGTACTTCGAGCTCCCGTTAACGTATGGCTGACGACCGTATCGTCCTCCGTCACCACCTAGGATAACTGGATCTCGAGAGGATCGATGATAGGGATCACCGGAATAGACCCGACCGTCGTTGGTTATAACCTGAGATCCAGCTGGCAGCACTTGGATTTGGGACCCACTTCTTCTACCATAACTGCCGTAGCTGTTTCTGCGATGTGGTGCATATTGTATGGGCTCCTGAAGGTAGTTGTCTCCTTGATAATACCCCCCTCCTCCGTTAGCATAGTTAGGATCATAGCCGCCGCCGCCGCCATATTCATTTCCGTAGCCTTGTTGACCACCATAATAGTTGTTTGCACCGTATGCGTTTGCACCGTAGCCGTCTCCACCGTAGTTATTCCCGTAGGCATTCCCATAACCTACATCGGAACGGCGGTTTCGTCGATTGTGTCCAGAGAAATATGACATGAGTATCAGAATTTGAGGGAGGCCCCTGTGAGCGAGGAGCCCATGCTTTAATAGCCCCTCAATATCCACGTGACGTCACACGGATTAGGTTGCTTTGGTTTCCGAATGTCCTTTCAATTGTCTTTCCTCTCTCGGGTCCAGTTCAATCAAGCCTGCGACGCTTTCATTCGTGAACAATCCGATGCACCGCTTCTACATACTCTAGCTCCTCGCGATAGACAGCCATGGCGGTGGCAAACACATCCTGTACGCTCGTCTCCGGCCTTACGTTCTTTTCGCTCAATTTGCCGCCACTGTGAGATGTAGAGTGTTCCTAATCTAGGATGCATGGCAAGATCAACCTCTGCTTTCAGACGTAATTCGTGTAAACCTCCGGCACCCCTTGCAGAAGAAATCATGGTCGATGAAGCAGAAGACGAGTCAACACTGGGCATTAGCCCGACCCCGGATGCGGAAATTGTGGCTGTCCAGCAGTATATCGTCTACTCGCCCACTTTTGGGGTACCCGTATTATATTTTACCATTCAGGATCAGCGTATGTCTTTGATTGAAGCTATGTCTGGTGTTGATATTTGTCTAGATGGAGCATTCTTACCTCTACAGGAGATTGTGAAGACATCTCTATTCCGGTCAGATGTGCTCCCGGAAAATACCACAACGGAATCCCATGCGATCGTAATGGAAAGTTCACAGTTCCCCTTGTTATCATTTGGTGATCACCCCGTTCTTGGAATGGCATGCTGGTATTTCCATCCGTGCGAGACGGCAAGGGCCGTCAACGAAATACTAGAAGCGGGAAAGGAGGAGGCACCAGATGAGCACCAGGAAAGGCCTGAACGCGACTTGCTTTTGAAATGGATCGAAGCTTGGTTTTTGGTGCTTGGCACCACTGTTGACCTGAGATAGATTGATTTCCCTTGACAGGTTTGATTTACAAAAAGCTCCATAGGGTTGGGTCCTAGTGCACTAATAGTACTGCTACAATTTTCTGGCGTCATTAATCCGCTTATATCCTATCTAAAAAGTGTTTGTTATTCAAAATTATTTCAGTAAAGAATTTGCCGCACACTGACCTGGCGGGGTATGTTTCAATAATGTGGGGGATGATACAGTCGGAGGTCTCTTTGCACGACAACACAGACCATAGTCATGACTTCGTCGAGCTTGTTGAGCTCTCTGGGAATGCTTTCTCTAGATCAACGTTTCCTACGACTGGCTTTCCTCTGAAACGTTTTCGCATATCCAGCTAGAATGTCCTTAATGAGTTTGGACGCGTTTAAGTGAGCAGAAAGAGTGCACGCACTTGGCTTCGCTTGCAATCGAACATTGCTTTACGGAGCATCTGACATTGAGGCGGCAGTATATCCATATGTTCCTTCAAACATTCAGATGGCAAATATTTGTCTTTCAGAACGCAGTCTGACTGCAGAAGACATGCTTTCAGCGCCTTGAGTATTGGCTCGCAGGACATGGTGGATTCGCACACAAGCGCTCGTTCAGCTTCTGCGTCATGCCTCTACGACCAACATGTGCTCGAGTCCCCAACAGAGCTCTTCTCTCCGTATCCGGTGCACACGCCCACCAATTTCTGCATGGAATTCTCGCTCAAGGACCACCAACACCGGCAAGCGGAGGTTTCTTCACCACTTTCCTGCATCCCCAGGTTCGCCGACCACAGTTTGACCTGACCTCCTAAAAGACCAACTCTATTCGCCTAGGGCAGGGTCCTATATGATGCTTTTGTCTATCGTAATCCAATATCTGAAAACAATGATGATGGTTATCTGGTTGAATACGACTCTCGGTCGTCTGAAGCTCCTCCGTTATTATCTGTGCTTAAACGCTATGTCTTACGGTCAAAAGTCAAGATTAGAGACGTCACTCCAGAATGGGATGTTTGGTCTACTTGGGGTATAGATATTAAACCCGATAACAGAATGTGGCGTTGGTCTAGGAGTGGTTCCGTTGAACCTATATGGGTAGGCGATGAATGGCCTTGGGGAGGTGTTCGTGACCATTTTCTAATAAATGACCGACGAATGTACGGGATGGGCCGCCGAAGATTAGTCCCGAAAGGAGATAAATGTATAATTCTTCTGTTTCATCCTTTCAGACTCCATTCAGACTGATATTTCATTACAGCTCCAGACACGTCAGACTGTGATCTTGCGTGTGAAGAGGACTATATTCGACATCGTACTATACATGGTGTCCCTGAAGGCGTAGATGATATTCCCCCAATGCAAGCTTTCCCAATGGAATCTAATTTGGATGTTATGGGAGCGAGTTAGTATTTTCCTGCATGTTTGTCTCCATATTTTGAACCCATTTTACTTCAGTCGACTTCCGGAAAGGTTGCTATGTTGGTCAAGAGCTAACAGTTCGGACATACCATACAGGTGTTGTTCGCAAACGAATACTCCCAATAGAAATACATTCCCTAGACCCAAGGCAAGTCTCTTGTAACTCTTTCAATGACTTGTTATTTATTCGTTGTATTCTAGTATTTCTGCGCCGTCGACTCCATTTCCGCTGGGGCTTGATATTCGTCCGGTAGTTCAAGCTACACCGGAAGGCAGAGTGCCGCGGCAACGTGGAACCGGAAAGCTTCTTACAAATTTCGGGAATATTGGTCTTGCATTGCTTCGACTGGAACATGTTGAAGCATTAACTAAAGGCACTGCAACACTGCAATTGGAGACGGGACAGGTGGGACAGGACAAACAAAAGTGGGGTGTTACTTACCGGTGGCCGCCGGGATGGCCACAGCCTGGAGTGAACGAAGTTGAAGTGTAGAAGTAAAATCAGTATAGACACTATTTAATACACTGTTTTTTGGTAGTTATACAATGTAGGAATTTCAACAACTTGAATATCGCCTAAAGCGGAATGCCTCCGTCAGCCACTTGATGCCCTTCCTCCATGCAGTCACTGCAGTCCCTTTGTAGAGAGGTGATTGACGCAAATGAAAAACACAAAAATGAACTAGACAACTATGCAGCCAAGCTTGAGGCCGAGCTGAAGAACGTCGACAAGCTAATTGTCCGTCGCCTTCCTTCATATCACCTGTGCGTCATTCTCATGTTTTGTTTTATTTTAGGCAGCTGTTGAAGGCTTAGAAAATGACAAACTTGAAGATCCTGATGACTCGTGGTGCATTCAAGTTGAAGGAGCTTCAAAACCACCTGCTGTTATTGATATTTTCGAGACGCTGAATACGGTGGGTACCGCGTTTGTTTCGGATGCCTTTACTTACAACGAAATTTAGAAATCTCCATTTTGTTTGGAAGCCGGTAGAACGGCGCGTTATTTGTCCTATCTGCAACCCAAGCCATGTTGGTATTGCGTTATATCTGTTTCTTCAGCTGCTGACAAAGTTGCTCTCTAGTTTCCGAGCCTGAATCTCGCTATCTCGAGAAAGCGATTATTAAAGAGAATAAACGTTTGACAGCATTGCGTGCTCAACAGAAGTGCGTTATATAGCTTTTGATATTTTGCTTCACCCTCTGACCATGCGGCTTCAGTGGACATGCTGCCTTCGAGGCCGTCGCAGCTCCGAACGAGACATTCCTCCAAAGCACTGACGGAATTGATTGGAACAAGATTGCAGCAGATGTAACGCCTTTCTTCTCTTACTTATATGCTATACTGATTTCGCTTCAGGTTTCCGCATGGAATAATCCTGGCGCCCCTCGTACCCCCCAAGAATGCAGGACTCGCTGGCTCGGATTTCAACATCCAAACTATAACCACTCAGAGTCATGGACTGATCAAGAAACAGAACATATGTTTAACATGGTGGTGTCCCAAAGAGATTCTGGACAGAAGGTTGATTGGGAGGGAATTGCTCGAACATTAAACGTGAGTACCCACCTTTAAAGTCTCGCTTTAATACGGCTCTTACATTGTTGGTAATAGACTGGACGGACGGCATTAGCATGTATTAAACGGTTCCAAGTGAAGGATCGCCGTTCTTTCCGGTGGTCAAAGGACCTCGACGCAAAACTTACCGAAGCTGTCCAGAAATACGGAAGAGGAAATTGGAACCTTGGTAAAAAAAATTTATCCTATCGATATCTTACTTAGGTTTGTCTAGTCGCGACTGCTGTGTCCCCACTATTGTCCGGAAATCAATGCCAAGTACGTTACGAACGCTCCGTGGATTCATCAATCCGCAAAGGCGCTTTCAGTGCAGAGGAAGACCAAGCTATCATTTCTGCATATCGTTTACATCCAGAAAACTGGTCCGAAATTGCTCGTGTACTCCCTGGACGGTCTGGTGCGCAGATTCGATCTCGGTATATCCTTATCAAGAAAGGAAACCTTCCCTGGACCAAAGATGAAGAGGATAAGTTATTGGCAGCGGTAAAGGAACACTCTCTGGATTGGACCAAGGTTTGTCGGGAAATGGGTGAACGTAGACCTTGGACGCAGGTGAGTACTGCTTTTCATATTCACAATGGTGGTTTGCTCATGTACACCTCTAGTATGCGACGAAGTTCGAAACTTTGCTTCTTACAGAACGACTACGTCTCCACGATGCTGGAATGACGCAATATCTCGCTCTACCCATACCTAAGCTGGTACTTACCCCTCCCGGTGTTCCACCCACGATTCCTCAGCCTAGCATGATGCTGAATTCAAATGGTCAACCAATCATAATATATGCACCTATTCCCAACCAGACAGCTTCGCAAGAAGCAGGGCAGGCCGGACCCTCAACACGGCCGGCTGCCCCCGCTAAGAAAAGTAGGAAGAGGAAGGCCGCTCCTGTTGAAGAAGAATCGAATTCTACAGGCGAATCGTCTTCGAAACCTCCACCCAAGCCACGTCCGACGCGAGGAAGTAAACGGAAAGGTGCGCCGGCAGAGGACTTGCCTTCGGAACCCGTCCAGGAAGAGAACAGATCAACTCAGGATCCTGTTCAACCAGCTCAGGATTCAAAGCCTCGTCCACAACCCAGACCCACACGACGAAAGATGCAGGCTGCACATCCTGCTGAAGTTACATCCCCGATGCCCAAACGCAAAGGTCGTCCTCCTGGGAGAAGAACATCTACTGCGGATGTCACATCGTCTAAGAACGCAGACGAACATCCTAGTACTATTGGGGAGACCAATCCCACCGAATTTGCTTCCACTCCTCAGTTCGGTTCTTCGAGATCTAAGGAGTCCTCAACAGAAGTTATACCCATTGTAGACCAGGAAGAGCAACCACCCCCAAAACGGAAGCGAGGACGGCCTCTTAAGAAGAACCCGTCTAAGGAAATTGCACAGGTTGAGGAGGGGGAAGAGGAGGAGGAGGATCGGCAGGGACCACATGTTGAGAATGTTACTTCAAGTCCGAAGAAGAGGGCGATTACAAGTCCTGCGATTGCTTCACATTCGATGAGAACGAGAAGATCAGGGACACAAGTTCAAGAAACTCAACCAGATGACGCATCTTAGTTTCATTATAAAATGCTAATACACACTATCATACAATTTCAAAAGTAATATACTCGGCACTCATCGCAACTTCCAACGTTTCTTTCCCGTATTTGCAGTGGCCACCCAGTTAACAACCCCACTCGCAAGTTCGAGATCGCCTCGTCCTGTTGTATCTTCCGTTGCCTTCACCAGATTACGTAGAGACTGTTGAACTTTGCTGGCATTATCGAGCTTTTTATCCATTGAGGGTGCTTTCGCTCTCTTTAACGCCGCAGGCTGGGGAGATTACATTAGTGTTTGCTTCGTTAATATAAGTTCAATAACTCACAGCAGTATGGAGATAGGTATGCTTAGGTGGGAGTCCTGGAAGGTGGTCTGGTAGGTCTTGGAGGGTCTGAGGAAGTGCAGCCGCTTGTGAGGGTGGGATTGGGGCATCCTCATCGTCGGAAGGCAAGATCTCGGGGGATGGCTCTCGAGGTGGTGGGGAGACCAAACGCGTAGGAGATGCTTCAACTAATAATAGCATTAGTAAAACACAAGCCTGTGCACACAGGAGAAGATACGTACCGCGTTTGCGTTTCTTTTTCCTAGTGGCGCGTCGAAGCTCGCCAACGGTCAAACCACGGTCCTCCAAAACAGCAAGGACGTCAAACGGCGTCGGATTGATTCGATTAGCTAGATTGGCGTATTCTTTAGCGTGACTATGAAGGACTCCAACAACTGTAGGCCATTAGGGTAAGTACATCGTTGGCAAAAGGATTGAACAATACGCACATGCCACCACATCCTTCTCAAGACGATCCAATGCGGCAGATTCATACGTCTTAAATCCAGCACCAGTTAACTCAGTAGAAATAAGTCTCCTCATACACTGTGAAGCCACATTTGCGTTCACATTCTGTATTTGGACAGCTGCTGGTGGTGGTTGCTGGGGTTGCGGTTCAGGTGGGGCGACTGAGACACCGTAATACGCGGCATAATCAGCAGGAATCGCATAGCCTGGTGGATACTGATATTGAGGAATAGGTGTTTGAACGGGAGGCGTGTAGTTGGCGTATGGCTGGTAGGCCATTGGAAACTAAGGCTGCTGACTAAGCGACCCTCACTCAAGCGGAATATTTGAGGGGCAGAAATAGAAATAAATTACATCTTAAAATATGGGTCTGTAGCATAAACATTGTATGTATGACGATCCAAGGATTTAATCCCAACTCTTTTATCTGTTTCTATGTCGTTGATCAAAGCATCTACAATGCAACTGTTAGAAATGACTCCGAATTTAACTTCTGTGACTCACCTCTTGAGGTATAATCTAATTCGGGTCGAATGTATCCCAAAACAATAGCCCGCATTTCATATCCGTAGAAATCCGATTTATAATCGTGCATTATGTGTATTTCCTAGAAATATCTAGTTGAGTTAGAACGACGATACGAGAGGATCACAACATACTGCCGTCAGTTTCTCGTTCTTGTAAAATGGATTCCACCCTAAACTCATAACCATGGGCCAGACTTTACGATCCTCGTCTGACCAGTCGGAGGACTTCTCAGATTCAGACTCGGGAGGAATTACCTGGGCGTATCCAAAGTAAATGCCAGGCTTTGCCACTGATATGATAGACGTTAACGCCTCATCGGGTAGATTAGCTGCGCTCGGATTTAACTGGAGTCTCGCTGATCTATGAGTAGAGTGTAATTACCAGTTGGGCATCCGAGATCCTTTCCTCCTCTACCAAATCCGTGCTGTACATTCCCAACTAGGTGAACAGGGAATGGTGCTGAAGGACCGAAATCTTCGCCCGCAATCTCGGGTCTCGATTGACGAAACGATTCAGTCTGTACTGGAGCTGCAGGGCGAGAAGGAAGTTCAGAAATCTCCTCAGCTGTTACTGTCGACATGATAGAAGACTTTGGAAAGTGTTATCATTACATAACACTGAGGGCAATACCAGCGCACACGAGAGCCGATAGGCGGAGGTGACGGCGACTTGCAGACGATTAGAGAAATCAGACGGCTATAATGACCACCGGAGGGTCGTTGACAGTAAACGAATAGACATCCTTCTAACGAAGTTCTAACCTGGGCCAACCATGTGTCATGGGAAGATGCAAAACAGCACAGCTTAGTCAGCGCAGACTTTCAATTCTTTCTACATCCAGCCACCTCAAGTACTACTCTTTATCAACACTCTCCCAATAATTACCATGGCAAAGAGTCTACGATCCAAGACGAAACGAACTTTCCGCAGAGTCAAGAGAGAATCAGGTGTTTTCGCGACCGCAGATGCTGCTCGTTTACAACGGTTGTCCTCAAAGCTGCGATCCAAAATTGGGACAGACAAGGATGGAGATGTGTCATTAGAGGCGGAAGAGGTTGAAGAAATTGTCGAGGACGAGAAAGGTTGGTTAGCGTTCGCAATATTCGGACTACTGGACCCAGAAGATTTGGCCGTGTTTTAGGGGTCGAAATTTTCACCATAGCTGTTAGTTACTGACTCTCGCTATTTTGCAGATGCCGTGGTCGAAACGGAAAAGCAAAAAAGCGAGGGCGGTATGCATTACTCTTTTGTAACCCGTCCAGTCTCATTATTTTATTCATTGCTTTCCCAACAGCTGACACGGAGGGTGGTGAACCTAAAAAGATTTCCACGTCAGGTCCACGATTATCGAGACGTGACTCTTGGAGACTGTCAAAGGGCATGAAACTGCAGCGCAAGAATCCTGAGAAATTGAATCGCAATGGTGTCCTCACAGCAAAACGCAAGGCTGGTCGGTCCAAGCGCCGCCGATAGATTCAGTGGCAAAAGTGAGCTTGTTAATCCGCCAACTACATTCTGTCGATTTATATCAAATTATAGACTACCCGAATTATACCACGCATCCATCATACCGTTATTCGTATATTTTTCACCTATCTCATCCCGTCCTGCAAAAACGTATGCGCTTTCGCATGCCACAATGTATTATGATTTGTAATAGCTGCAAATATCTCAAAATTCGGTATGTTCTGTGCACCGTTCTGCTGGCTTCCGACCAGCTCGAAGCGGGCGTGATGTTATTGTTAATGTTGAGTGTTTTAATTACCAATGGACAATTGCAATGTTACTACGAAGACCCAAAAAGGGGCGCTCTACAGGTATTATTTCCAGTCTCTTGTAAGTCCACTTCTGAAAACCCTACTTTAAACATTTATTTATCCGGTATCCTATTAACGCAAAAGTACATCAGGATTATGGTATGCAACAGCACTGAGAATGGTAACTGCGCGTCGATTTGAAAAATATGTCACCCAGATAAACCTTGCATTCTTTTATTTCCTCAAGTCGGGAAAATATTACACCGGATTGGCTTACTACTCGAAAACGAAAGCACATGGCGATCCGATGATATGTTCTACCTGCGGTTGCTCCTCTGTAAACATGCACCTCCTAAGCAGACCCTGCATTCTTTGGCGTATACATTCAGCAACTCTGTACCCGGTCTCTTTGTGGGCTACCACGTATATGTCTTTCATTGAACACTGCTTGGGAAACTAGCATTCTGCGGATCAGACTGGGGCTTAACTTAGAGTAGTTCGCGTCGATGTCGTTCGAGTTCTACACGTTGTCTTCTTTGGAAATGTATGCTCTAGATTCTTTGCCACTGCCAAGGGACAACAAACTGGCACCCACTCTAACTGGCTCTAATAAAGATGATGCATGAAAAGTGTCCTAGTTTGCATATCTCCACCTTCTTCATTGACATATTACATTAACGTGATCAATCCGCCACTCATTTGCAGGGTTTCGATGCATAATAACGCAGCGATTTAGCCCTTGCTCAATATCCACCTAAAACTTCCTGATATAGGGCTTAAAAGCACTTACACGATGGAACTTTGTGGATGAGGCGTCGGCTGTCGGGGATCGTGTCTTCTCTAGTGAACCGAAGGGATCATTCAAATGTTCAAATCCTTGATAAGGTGAGCCAGTGAATTCCTCCCTTTGACCGAGTAATCTCCCCACCATGTATACTCTTCAAATGCTTTACTTCACTTTGTTCCCTCTTATAGGCTCTTTCATCGTTTTCCGTTGGTTTCGAGGCCGCAGCCTGTATCCCTTACCTTGTCCGGTATGTCTTCTCTGTGACTCCCAAAAAACCATGAAATACTTAATGATATTTCTTTATAGCCTGGGGCACATTGGTTGTGGGGCCATGAAGCTGAGGCTTTTCGGCGGGCCAGTGGAAGCTTTTATAGTCAATGGATCTCTGCTCTTGGTCCAACTTATCGCATTAAAGCCGCGTTGTTTGTGAGTTATCCCTGAATCATTAAAGTCTATCCTTATTCATCTTTCTTAAAGGAAAAGGATATTGTTCGTCCAGCTTGGTCTTCTTTCGTTTATTAGTTAATCTTATCCTCATACATGTACAGGTCGTTTTAGCGGACCCAGTCGGAGTCGCACATATTTTCAAAAACATTTACAATTACCGTGAGCCTATCTCCCAGTATTCAACCTTCTGGATTAAAACCTTTAATCCGGAAAACAGCGCATTCACCTGTCTTCCGACCCCTCACTGAGAGACTCGTTGGTCGAGGATTGATTTGGGTCGAAGGGAAACACGAACATCAAAGAATGCGTCGTCATGTTTCCCCAGCCTTTTCGTTTGTCACTCTCACTTTCTAAGCAAAATACATACTAATGATATTTGATTCTCCAGAGTAGTGAATGTAAAGCTGATGGGTCCTATCATTGAGGAAACTGCGTCTAAGGTGCCTCTTCTCCGTTTGTTACCCTGAAAGTCCCCCATTAATGGTTTTATCAATTTAGCTTCAAGAAAGAATATCTAATGATATCCAGGATCAAGGGGGTGAAGTGGTAGTGAATATATTGGATTATGTTTCGGCGGCAACGTGAGTAGTACCAATTGTACCGTTTGTCTATTGAATAATAGGTCCGACCCCTCAATAAAGTCTGGACATTATTGGGAAAGCAGTAAGTCGTTCTGCGAATTACCAAACACACTCCCTGATCACGTTGATAGGGATTTAGCCATGACTTCCAACTTGGGCGCAGTCCTGAGGCAAAACAAATTATGAATACATGGAGAAAGCAAGTTACGGCAGGCTTCGAAATGGCAGGGTTTATAGTAAGTAAGCGAGTTTATACGAGAACTGAATATAATATTCGATATTCGAAGGGAATGGTCGTTCTTCGGGTATTTCCGTTCATGGGATCTCTTCCCCTGGAGGCTATCAAGTCCCAAGAACGGACCAAACACATTATTAAGGTATATTTTACGCTTATACCGTTTTTCTGGAGTGGTTAGTAAATGTTTTCATCGATACCAGGAACTGGCTTCTAAAGAATTATTGAAAAATCATGTTCAAGAGAAGAAGGGAGATACCGAATACGAAGAGACTCTGCTTTCTCTACTTGGTGAGTCGTTCTTCCTTTAAACTGAATGCATATTCCAACATTATACAGTGCAGGCTAATTTGTCGGAGGAAAAACCCATAGGGAAGGAAGAGCTGCTGGATCAGGTGAGGTATACAACTATAAACGTATCCTCTGCAAAAAACTAAAACTAGATTCCGTTAGATAGCTACTTTTGTGTATATAAGCTTCCTCACATTCTAGGACACTGCTAACAGTCTTTCTAGTGTTGCTGGGAATGAGACGACTGCCGGCTCTTTAGCCTTTACCCTCTGGGAATTAGCGAAGAATCCTGAGAAACAGGATAGATTACGGGCAGAATTATTGGCGCATTCTGCCGCTCCAACATACGATGCACTTCACACTGGTCAACTCCCGTTTTTGGATGCGTGTTGCAAAGAAGGTGAGTTTCCCTAACTTTATTATACTCTAAAATCTTTGGAAGAGGTAATCAAACTCAAACAGGATTGCGTTTACATCCTCCTTCATCACATATGGAACGCATTGTTGAACAACATGATATCATACCATTACATTTCCCCATTAAAAACTCTGACGGAACAACCAGCCATTCTCTTGCTGTGGAAAAGGATCAGGTACGTCTCTGTCTCTGATCAATATGAAGCCTCACATATTTCACATAGGTTATATATGTCCCTTCCGTTTCACTCAATAGGCTCTCGTCAGTGTGGGGAGACGGGGACGTCTTTAGACCTGAAAGATGGCTTGATGGAAGTTTGGCGAAACAGTCAGTCAAAATCGAGGGATGGAGCAACATTTTTACATTTTCAACCGGAGTCCGCAACTGCGTTGGTCAACGCTTGGCAATTTATGAATGGAAGGTATGCAGAAACATAAAAGTTGACACATTTCGCACTGAGCTTGCGCTTCCTGGATAGGTACTCATGGCCATGTTGATCCACCACTTCAAATTTTACGATACAGGAGTGGAAGTCATACCTAGGTTCGTCAAAATTCCAGAATGAAATACAATGGACTGAAGAAGTTGTTCTTCTCAGATTTTCCGCTACTTATCAACCACAAGTAATTGGCGAAGGGGCTCGATTACCGATGAAAATAACAGCTATATGACAGATGATAATATGTAATGAAAGCAAGCATGATAAGAGAGATTGGATAGGCCTCAATGTCGTTCACGGATTACACATGGGATTCAGGTGTTCTCGACGATATTTTTGTTGCAATACAGATACATTAGAGTTTTGACCGCTATTCAGCTGGTGCTTCCCTGTGCATAAACTCTTGTCAATCAAAGGCAAAAATATCTCAGGGCAGTACTTATTATGTAAAGGACATTGTTGCATCTATGGAAAGGTCAATATATACGTAACCATGAAGAAACAGCTGAACTTGCCTGATGAACACCTCGCCTAACGCACCGTTCGACTTTCCGTCCTGAAACTCCTCTGTATTCGCCAACTAACGTAGCCATAATATTAGATAAGACATAGAGAATGATATGTCAAGTTGGTACCCACCTGAAGGTTCATATAACCATCAGTGCTAACCAAAAAGCCCTTGTATTCCAGCCCCCACTTCAACTTCACGAACACGGGCTTTCCGGTTAAGTCTTGCATGAAAGGCTTGGGGTTAACGGGGGTGGCCTATATACAGTTATTAGGAGCAAACTGGTTCAATTCGTCTATGGACCTACTGCAGACATGGTGGCGAAAGTTGGAACAGCGGAGTTGGAACCCACATTTGAGTTGTGTTTGACTCCTTTGACGCAGGTTGCGTCTATTCTTCTAGATTATAAGCACTCCATTTGTTCTAGAGCGATGGTGCAGAATATTGAAGCTTTATATATCGGTGCTGCGACAAATAGAAACCCCCATGCTGCTGACATCGAATCAACATCCTCTGTGGTCTGCTTTGCCTCTAAACAATTATTAGGACTATGGGACGTTCTGGTAAGTATTGCAATTCATCATTCATTAATTAGCTGAAAGCTTTTGTAATGAGGATAATGGCGATAGGGGTGTGTCTGCCACCCTAAACGGGCACCAAGCAGAAATCAATTGCGTGAAATTTATTGACGGCCGTCGAATTGCTAGTGGAGATCAAGCCGGCGTACTCCAGATCCGTTCAAAGATTGCAGATAAAGTAAATATATTTATAGAGTATTCTTTGTATTCTGTGTCACTTATGAACTCAGTGGAAAGTTGTATGCAGCGAACAGGCCCATGAACCCATGAAACCAATATCCGCCCTAGCAGCATTTGAAGAACACATTGTTACCGGCGCATCCGATTCCAATGTGAAAATTTGGAAGGTTGAAGAATCGGATACGGAAGAAGGTTGCCGGTTTCCTGATTGTTACCGACAGCCACTAATATTTTACAAGTCACTCTGAAGCACATCCAGACTTTGAGTCTGAAAGGCAAATATCCTTTGGATATCCAGTTGGCATCTTTCCCTGGAACACCCTGTATGTTTTTTTTTGTGCATCCTTTGAAGGATATATATAATTGAATGGTTCCATGTAGGCCTAATCGTGGGCGTGGCAAGCACATCGAAAGATTTCGAGGTTTGGTCGGGAACCGCTGAGACTAAGGTATCTATACAAAAATACCTAATTCCCTCGTAGACCTTACATCTTCTCTTTATAGTTCGTTCACTCCGCTACTTTGTCAGGACACGAAGACTGGATCAAATCTCTTGCTTTTGTGCATTCAAATTATTCACCACCGCAGGTCACAATTGCTTCAGGATCACAGGACGGCACTATCAGGCTTTGGAAAATTGAGGCAACGACTGTCCCTCGTGTCTCCAAATCAACAGACGATATTTTCGATGCATTCGAATCCTCTCTTGGAGAATTTGCCGAAGGTGAAGAAGGTGGCCGACAAATGTCAACGAAGCGGCACATGATTGCTATAAAGTCCTCAAGTGGAGCGTAAGATGCAAGATTTATATACCAATGTTTGATATTGAGTCCCCATTGTCCACAGGCTATATCATTTTTCCTTGACCTTTGACGCCTTGTTAGTGGGACACGATGCAGGTGTTACCTCTTTGTCTTGGATGCCTACGAAATCCTCCTCTCGAAACGGACTTACGCTACTTTCCACATCTGTGGATTCCTCTGTGATTCTCTGGTCGTCAGTCGATATTCCCAATATCCCTAACGGGGCACCAAATAACTCTAGTTCCATATGGATCAACCAGCAAAGATTCGGAGATGTTGGCGGTCAGCGATTTGGCGGGTTTGTTGGCGGGCTATGGGCCGCTGAAGGCAAAGAAGTTTTGGCCTGGGGCTGGAGCGGAGGTTGGCGACGTTGGCAATGTCTATCCACTCTAGGAGACCCTAGGGGTGCCTGGCAAGAAAAGGGGGCAATAACAGGTCACCAAGGTTCAGTAGAATCTGTCTCTTGGGAATCTAATGGTGATTATTTGTTATCCACCGGGTATGTTAATTCGATTCAAACCGTATTTGGAGTCCCTAACGATCTTTGTGTCTATGCAGTCTAGATCAAACTTCTCGCATCTATGGTCCATGTCGCCAGCAGGATTCCAATCCAAATACCTCAGAAGTTTGGCATGAGCTAGCTCGCCCACAGGTTCACGGTTACGATATTATTGATGCGGAATTCATCACACCTCTGCGATTTATCAGTATAGCAGACGAGAAAATAGCTAGAGTATTCGACGCTCCAAGAACGTTTGTGGCCACTCTGAATAATTTGGGAACCCTAAAAGAACCAAAGAATGCCGTATGTCAATCCCATTTCCTTCTTGGCATTTATCTAATCTTGACTGCAGGAATCACGGCCAGCTGCCGCAAATGTCGCGCCTCTAGGTCTATCGAATAAAGCAGTCGATGGTAAGATATGAACGGTGGATCTCATTATAGTGACTAACAGTTGAAACCAGGTCAAGCGGCTGCCGAATTTAACCTGCCATCTGAAGAACGACGTCCTTTTGAAGGCGAACTTGCTGCTATCACCCTGTGGCCAGAGATTGAGAAGATTTTCGGCCATGGTTACGAGGTATTCTAACGTCATCGATAGAGATCATTCAGCTTATTCCGTTGCTAGCTTATATCGCTTGCTACTTCGCATTCAGGAGAGTTCTTTGCTACTGCGTGTAAATCAACCTCAGTGGACCATGCTGTCATTCGTGTGTACAATACTCGGAATTGGCAGCTGATAGGGGAACCCCTGTCTGGACATAAATTGACTGTCACTAGAATCACCTTCAGTCCAGATGACAAGTTAATCCTATCGGTTTCTCGTGACCGAACCTGGAGGCTCTTCAAGAAGGACAAACAGAATGGTAAAGCCTCGGTTTGTCAATATGCCTAGTTACTGATAATATTCAGTGGCTTATTTACCACTGACCGCTATCACTAAGGCGCACGAACGTATCATCTGGGATTGTGCGTGGGTCAAGGAAACGTCTAGCCTCATGTTTGCAACTGCTGCTCGCGACAAAACGGTAGATATCTCAGAGTTTCTCCAGTACCGTCAAAACACTCATATTTTAATAGGTTAAAATTTGGCAGCCGACGGATGAAAAACTCGCGGACTGGAAAGGCACTGCGACCTTGACTTTCAAAGAGGCGGCCACAGCCGTAGATTTCACCCCAGTATTGGCAGATGGGCGGTAGGTCACTCACTGTATATGGAGATGATAGGATACTGAACTTACTTTGTAGTCGGAGGCTTGCAATTGGACTGGAAGGTGGAGACCTTCTCATCTATTCGCAAGACGCCTCAAAACAAGACGCCTGGAGGCTGGACTTAACCTTCGAGAAGGAGTACGTATTGCAATCTGATCCTATATTCTCGTTCTGAATTGTGTCCAATAGGTTATCGCATGTTGCGAATGTCAACCGAGTATCATGGCGGCCATCTAAAGGCAGAGGGCCCGAACAGTGCCTTTCATCCTGTAGTGAAGACGGGACAATCAGAATAACTAAAGTCCATCTGGGTTTTCATTAGAAAAGAAAGCAAGGCGAAAAAGTATTGATTTTACATGGGTGAGAAAGGGCTACCAAAAGCTACCAGGGTGTAGTAAGGAGACAGGTGGGGATGGATGCAGATAAGGGTATACTTTTAACAGGTGAATGGATGTTACGTTTGATATAATAGCAGAAGAACAGATAAAGTGTGCAAGTAGGGATACAAACCGTCAGATGACGTCGCGTAAACTCATTGGAACTTCGGGCTGTAGGAAGTATGAATTATGAGAGGATTTGTGCATAACTGTAGGCACTTACACATTTAATCCTGGAGGGAAGGAAGTAAAAGAGGGGAAAGTCAATAATGCTTAACAAGGACTGCATATGATACGCACTTGTAAAAACACTCAATAGAGCGTAGCATTTCCACATCACCGCCAGTAGCGGTGACAAAATTGATAACAACTCCAGCACGAGAATAGCTGGAGGATATGGCTGGTGCAACCCTAAAACAATAGGGTTGAATTTCTATTACAAGCGGTTCGCTATCTTTCACACTTACCGGTGTGCGTATTCCTCTACTGCCTTTGGGAGATCTATAAAACTTATCAATACCATGCGGCGATTTTCATCGCCCGTTCACTCACCATAATTGATCACCAGTGGGACTTGGAAAACGTCGGGTGCTTTGACTTGAACATCATAAACGACAAGTACTTTGGTGGTAGGTTGTTGCCTTAACATAATTGAGTTAGAGCTTCGGAATTTGTTCAGGGCCGCAAGCTTGGTGCCAGCATTCATGTCTCCATGCTGAAATGGACATCAGTATTGAAACAAAAGAAAAAGACACTCAAACATACAAGAGGTACGGCCTCGAGGCCACGGCTTGCCAGTTTATAGACAACACTATCAAGTGCAGTCAACCCACCAACATGAACGATTGCTTGTGAGACCTCAATATCGTCAAACAAATCCGCAAGTGCGTCGAGCTTCCATTCTCTAGCTTGGGTACTCTCTGCGTTAGAAGCAGAAACACTCCTTCCAGAACCAATGATGCCCAACCCGCCACCAGGAGTTGCAGGAGATGGATCAACTCTACCACCCGCAGTGAAAGCGAGATAGAGATAGAATTGACGAAGTCCACGGGCTCCATTACTTGTATCTGCATGAGTGACATTCCCGTCGCGACGAACCAAAACGCGAACTGGTTCACGAAGCTGAATCGCGTTCGCCAAATTGAGGACATCTTGAGGCACCGTGTTAGAAAACAACGCTGTTTGCCTTTCAACAGCGTTTCCGTTTCCGTTTCCGCCAGCACCTGAAACAGTGGAATTCTCGGGGATGACAGACGTGACGGTAGAGAAACGACGTCCACCAGGTTGAAAACCCGATCCAGTAGACCCGGAAGATGCGCTTCCTGAAGTTGTGACCGAATCGAAAGAGCTAAAAGGAGCTGACGAAGGAGGTGTAGGACTCGTGCCTGGAGTACCACTGCCGTTCGGGAGTCCTAGGGGTCGGGAACGGGGAGGTGGAAGAAGTTTCACAATATTGAACACGAAATCATGAAGATTCCTAGCAATCAGCTGGTCGACTTCATCCAGGACAAGGAAGCGAACTTCAGATGCGATCAATCCATGCGGACCAGTGAAGAGCGCATGTAACTTCTGGGGAGTACCACACAGTATATGCGGGGTGTTCTGATGCAAAAGGTGGAGTTCCTGTGCTATATCTTCGGGGCGAACATTGGCACCCACACCAAGGGCAGAACGGACACCAATGGGACCACCAAGGTCACGAATCATCCTTTGCGCTTGAGTAGCCTGGTCGACTGTGGTAGAAATCATCACAACTATAGGACCTCGAGTAGACGGTCTGGTGGCGAGATGACCTAAAGTGATATGTATGGCCGGAATCACGTAGGCTGCAATCCTTTCCTGGGTAGGAGGTGCTTGGGCAATGATATCTGCCCCACGAAGCAAGAAGGGCAAAGCCCGTTGCTGGATCTTATTCGGAGGTCCCACACTGAAAAGCGGATATCAAAGAATATCCGGATAAAACAAGGAAATTGGATTTACCCAAATTTCGCGATCGACCTCAACAAATCTGGAGAAAGTGGAAGATGTTCCCATTTGGAAACAACAGGGCCAGTTTCGCGGGAGGATCCATTCCAGTTGTCTGCATTATTGTCAGGGATCGAGGCCTGCGAAGTATAAGCCAATGGGAGACCAAAACACCATATGTACTTACAAGACTAGAGGCTGAATCCCGACGCATAAGATTTGCAACTGACCTTCGTTTATCTCGAAGGAAGGAATCTGGTCTTCCTAAGCCGATATTATTCGGGTCTTGAGGGCGCATGGGCAGGTCAAGGCTTCCAGCGGACCAGGTACGCATGGGGGGATTTGGAGCCCGAGGATTGGGTCGCAGGTCGGGCCTGTTGGAAAGAGCCAGCGGCCCAGGCGGTCCTCCAGGGTTAGGACCTGGAAGCCCATCAACACTTCCAGGATTTGATTGTTGAGGTTGAGAAGATGGGAGTCCAGAGTTTATCGACTGTATGTGGTGTTGCGTCTGGAGAGCTAACAATTGGGAAACAGAAGTTGTCAGAGTGTTGAGTCGCTGCGAAATTTGGGCTATCTCATCCTGGGAATGAGGGGGAGATGTCGTGCTTAAATTATTACCGCCCGAAAATGCCGACCCATTGGTAGGAGGAAGAGGACTCGCAGAAGGAGCGAAGGGGTTTCTGAAGGTGGGTTCGGTATTATGGGCCGGACGGTCAGGGCCTTTCATGGCATGGTCACCTGGCTGAATATTACGGACAAGAAATTCAACCTTGCGGTGGACTTCTCCCAATTCTTGCCGTATTTCGCGACCAGATATCTCACATCTAATCAGTCGGTCGAGGATGTCGTTAATGAATGGAGAGGCTTTCAGTTGCGCGTCCAGTCCCTGAAGATATTCGACGCCAGTAGATCCCCTAGATTCACCTGTGGACGAGGCTGGTGAGGACGCCATCATAAAGTTCGTGGAAGATGACCTCAGAGCTACGTAAGGATGGACAGAACCTGCTATTTCCTGATGAGCGGCATGGGGCGCAGCGCGCAATATGCTGATGGGCTGGGTGCCTTGCTGAGTATTGGACAGAGGCAGTAACTCTCTGTCAAGTACAGATGGCAGGGCGCCACTGTCAGGGGTTGGCATTGGCGTATCATTTGCCTTGACCTCCTTGTCGCTGAGTGAGCCAACCATGCTAGATTCTAATGTTACGACCGAGTCTGAAATAGGGTGGAATCTTGCACTGTTGACGCGTTGAGGGGGAGAGAACGCGTCCCCTCTGGACGCCGATGTTGTGGACTCGGGAGACTCTGTGCGCGGCATATTTGGAGGGCTAGGAGAGGACCGGAAAGAGAGGTAATCGGTAGTGGACGTGAATTCCCTGCTGTGGCCAGATGCTCCCATAAAGTCCATAGCAGCGATCTTTGGCCCGACGCCGCCGCCGATCCCCTGTGTTTGATGGTCCTCCTGCGCGAGACTGGGTGCTCCAGGAAAGAATGGGAGTGAAGAAGGGTTCAGAGCAGGCCCTCGCGCGGCCATAGCAAATGAAGGGGACGAAGACACAATGCGAGACGAACCGTGGAACGCCGTCACAAAGTGAAGCTACTGGAAGTCGCAGTTAGTCAGCGAGAACGAAATATAGAACGACAAATCGAGAGCTGGTTGTCGTATACGATGAGAGATAGATAGACTTACACCTGGAGGGAGTATAGGGGAGATAGGGTGGGTATTGCACGCTGCATGCGACCCAAGTGGTCGTAGCCCGTGGAAAGAGTCGGAGCGTCAACGTCGCTTCCTGTCCTCAATCACATCAAACAGTTAGTCAGGAATTGTCGCACAAATAATACACATTGCCTCGCTGCAGAGTAACCCATATCACAAAAATGAACACACTTATCACTCGTCTATCCTCTTTCCTTCGCGCCAATTATGCCAACAGTAGTTCACACAGAACACTCCCCCTTGTTCCCTATAAATTGTATTCAACACTTCGATTGCCCAGGCAGATCCTTCCATACAGAGCAATATTCTAAACAACCACACAGCTCCATTGAAAAGTACGATGATGTTAATCAAAATGTTTCTCGTTTAGCGTCCACTATGCAGGCTCAGCACATGGGCGTCTTTCCTTGATGACTGTCTCTACAAGGGCATACCGGAGCGTGCTTCGCGAGCTACGCAAGTCGGTACGTCGAGCGCATATGTTGCTGTCAGAGTTGTATTGATCTATTCCCAAGTCTATATTTTCGCGTGAAGCTCGCAATCCTGCTGTGGTTGCAAATATCCGGGCCGCTTTCTTAATGCAGCCTTCCGCGACCGAGGATGAACGAGCACGATTACTGAAGACGGCCGAAAACACGGCCATTTTCCTCCGCTCTGATAGAGTGTACAAGGTATAAGACGTATCTTTACCCTTCTTTTCATGTCTCACCCCCATATAGGAGCTTTTGGAACGCTACAGTCCATTGCATGACTTGACCGAGGAGGAGAGAATTCACGCTACTGCTAGACGTGTCGGATTAGACACCCCAAAAGAATATAAGCCTTAGATCTCATATACTCAGAGACATCCAAATGGGCAACCCTTGTATAGGACAACCCTACGTCCATTGTACATACACTTCTCGTGTTTACTCTGTACACACCCCTAGCATACACATCGCAGTCAATAGAATGATTCCATTCTATGATGAGTAGCTTCAATCGAGCAGAAAGAACAGTTTCGTTTGTCCAATCTGGTGACCTGAGGGAGAGGGTATCGTGAAGACCAGAAATATCCACACCCTTTCTGACAAGAATTAGAACACCGTTCCTTTTAAAAGATGGTAAACAGCTACTCACTACTTCTTCCAGGGTTTGGGTTCTTTTCTTATTTGGCTTCAGAACCACCAGTCTCCGTTCCGGCCAATAACTTAGACTCCTTCTCATTCAAAGCCTTCACTTCCAGAACGGTTTCGATATCCGGTCTGCCACCTGAATAAACACCCCATAACGCCTCTCCAACTTCTCTCGACCTCCCAGTACCATACTCGCTCCAGCTCTTTCCACCAAATTCTAAGACTGCTCCCTTGTAGTACGTCTTCATATTGGCCTTCCCCGAGCGCATCTTTTTCACGTCACTCTCCAACTCCTCGTAGCCGAAGTACTGCGTGCCAGACATCGTAGTATTTTGGGGCTTTGTAAATGCTTCATCTATCCGATACGACAGGTTCGCGGGTGTGATGAAGGTCGAAGCCTGGTGGTATAGAGTAGTTAATGCGCGCAGTCGGGCTAGGGGAAGCTGGAAGGGATATTCGTCATCTTTCTTTTCTTTTCTTTGTAAGATGATTCTAGAGATAGCGAACGTCCGTTTTATCGACTTGACGGCGGGAGCATTGCGCTCCCGCAGGCAACGCATGCCCTGGATCATGGAGGAAGAGAGTATTGCCAAATATACATTACGTAATCTGACCGATAAATGTTATTGGTTGGCTATTTTACAAAAATTTCTTTTGACAAGTGTCCATACATAGTGTATTCAAAGATTTGCTTTCTTCAATCCACTCTTCTCCCAAAGCACAGCTTCCCTCTTTTTGGTTGAAGCTATGAGCTCCTTGATACGAGGCGCCCTCTTCAACTCCCTTTGGCCAATTTGTTGGATATGGACCTATTTCAACACTTTAATTTTGGCTCAATTATTGGAGGTATATAATTCCAACTTACAGCATCGGGACCATCGGCCAGACGAAGGGTACGAAGACCAGCAAGGGCGCGGGCCAAAGGTGTGTCTTGGGACACACCTGCAGCACCAAAGCTCTGGATCGCCCTGTCGACAACACGGATTGCCATCGAGGGTACAATGAACTGAGGATCATATGTAGAATTATTTATACTCGAAGAAAACGCGTCGTCTTACCTTCGCGATACCAATTTCTTTCAAGGCACCCTTGGCCTTCACTTTGTCGATCTGTAAGGAGTTGGTCAATGAGTCCAAAGCGACTAGGAGTGTATACCTGAAGCGCAGCACTCAGGACAAGGAGACGAGCACTGTCGACTTCCGCGCGCGACTTGGCAATATCGGCGACGACAGTACCTGTGCAATGGACCGAGTAAGGAATTAAACGAGATGAGATCTATCAACATACCATGTTGGTATAGGTACTTTCCAAAGGTCTTCCTGGAAGGATCTGTGACACGGTCAATCATCAAGTCGAGGGCCTTGGATGCAACGCCGATCGAACGCATGCAGTGGTGAATACGACCAGGACTGTCCAGATGAAATGAGAAAACGCAACTTAAAACAATAGACAACACACCCAAGGCGGCCTTGGATGATCTCGAAACCCCGTCCCCATCCAAGAACCAAGTTGCCCAAAGGTACGCGAACATTCTCATATATAACCTCGCAATGACCTTCTGGGGCATCATCGTAACCAAATACCTTCATGGGCCTAATTACCTTGACACCAGCAGCGTTCGCGGGTACAATAACGATGCTTTGCTGTCTGTGACTATCTGGGTTGGAAGGATCGCTCTTGCCCATGACCAAATGGAGGGCGCAACGGGGATCACCAGCACCACTAATATACCATTTATGACCATTAATGACGATCTCATTTCCTTCTTGACGAATGGATGTTTGAATGTTGGTGGCGTCCGAAGATGCGACTATTAGTCCATTAATAATTAGAAAGACCGCCGCATATAATGAACATACCAAATCGTTCAGTCATGGAGAATGCTGAGCGCGTTTTCCCCTCCAGGATGGGAAGGAGCCATTTCTTTTGTTGTTCAGCATTGCCATAACGAGCCAAAACCTCTGGGACAGGATTAGTGAGAACCGGTATCGAAGCCTTAATCGCACGTACCCATATTTCCTGTATCAGGAGCGGAACAGTTCACCGCTTCCGAAGCTATATGTCCCCCTCGTCCCAAGATTTCTGCCATAACCGCATACTGCCGTAGATATTCGTTAATGGAAATACCTCAGGTCTGACAATGAACGGTATACCTCCAAGTTCGTGAGGGGAACACCGTGCTCAGGATAATGCGCCTTGCTAAGGAAAAGATTCCATAGACCAAGCTTGCGAGCCTTCACTTTGAGCTCTTCGACGATTGGAATGACAGTCTTCCATCGCTTCACAGGGTCGTCAGGAAGTTGGGCCTCAGCCAAGCTGGCGGCGGGGAGAACTTCATTCTTTCCAAGCGTCAGGGCCCAGTATACCTCACAAGAACTACCTACATACTTGAACGAAATCAACAAGCTTAGCAAGTGTCTCCTTTCCGTACGGTGTGAACTTGTCCTCGATCTATGAATTCTACGTCAAATCGTTGTCAGAGGTTTATGTTATGAATTTAGCATACGAGAGACCAAGCAGCAGGAGAGATATATTCAATAACTGGGTGAGTAGACATAGCAGACGAAAGGAAGCTGAAGGTGATGTCCCTTCGTAATGAGCATCAACTTAAATGGAAAGAGGCATTATAACCGATACCCGGTCACGTGATTGCGACTACCCATGGGGCCGATTTGTCCCCCAAATTAATCATCCGTTCTTTGGATTCTGGACTCGGAGTTGCACGCGTCGTTCATCTGACCTCAACGCCTCACTTTTAAAGCTAAAACAAGTCCATTAATTAATTCAGATAAAACTAGTGCCTAGTAAATAATGTACAACAAGAGTCACATACTGGTACAGCAGAAACAGTAGACAGCACCGGAAGTCAGAAATGCCCATAACGCTACAGAGTATTCGGCGTCGACAAAGTCGTTGCGAAATCTAGGCGACTCTTCAAATAGAGCCGCTGCCTTCAGCCTTCGACATATCATCAAGAGAAAATTGCAGTTCAGGATCGAAGTTGAAGGCACCAGCACCAACACTCTGCCATAATGCCTCCATGGATTGGTCATTTCCACCTGAGTATCCGGCGGGAGTGAAGCTATGCAAGAATTCAAGACCCGCAAACGGAAGCCCAGACGCATCAAATGGGGGTGGAAGTGGGGGTGTTGAACCTGCACTACCGGTATCGGGATTCGCAGTATTTGTAGCTGGTGGGGAGTATGTAAGGAATCGAGGATCCACAGCAGCAGAAGGTTGCAAGACATTCTGATTTGTGTATCCAGGCGATACGTTCCATATTGTCGGTTGTCGGAAATATTCTGACATTTGGGGACTGTTATAGGTTAGGGGTGCCGTGTTATCGTGTATGACATTCAGGCGGTCGTAAGTTGCTGAGTTGGATGGTTCGGATATCGGCGACTGGGGATTTAGGTAGGCTAATATATGAGGTTAGATTATCATCCGATTTTAAGTGGTAGAGACTCACAAGACATATCATCACGCAGGGTCGTAGCTGGTGCTTCATCATATTGACGAGCACGCTTGAGGACAGTTTGCTTTCCAAGCCGGGAAGTTCCTACTTAAAATGTGTAAGTAATTTAGTAACAGATAACGCGAAAGGAGACGTGCCATCTCGGTTCATTGGGGAGGATTGAGAACTTTCGGGAAACATAGCGGAAGATTGGCCTGAGGCCAACGGAGATGACCGAGGCGGGGTTATTCGGTTTGTCGTAACTTGCGGATTGCTTTGGGTCATATAGCCTTTGGCGATATCTACCAAACTCTCCAACAGCTCGGTGCATTTACGAGCACCAGGCCATTGTCCTTCCAGAGCCTGTAGAGTCCCCACTGCTATCTGGACTTCATTCATGGCAGTGGATGCCGAGGCTTCATCCGGGGCGTGCATCGCAAAAAGGAGAACGATCACAGCAGAAGTAGATAAGAATTGGACAAAGAATGCCAGATGGTGAGAAGGAGGGATTACGTCTTTAGTAGAGGGTGCCAGACGTATACAAGCACGGGCTGATTGGACAGCTTTGGACGCCGAGTTGGAGACCGCGAGTACGGGGTTGCGACCGACTCGTCGAGGAGAAAGGGATTTCCGATGCAAAGTAATAAGAATAGCATAGTAATATGAAGCTAGAGTAGAACCGATTCTGGTTTGTTGCTGCCCATTGCTGGGCAAATATTTGAAAGCAGGCGGCAGACGCTCACACCAGTCTGTGAGTTGTGCGTCGAGATCCTCGATGGTTGCCTGAAGTTCTGCATCTGGAATTCCACTATTTCTGACAGAATATACGCCGCGCAATACTTCGCCACCAATCTTAAATAGGGCAGAGAGAGCAACGAAGCCAACCATTGGGGATGGAGCGTTCTGGGGTGGCAGTTTATCATCGACGTACGCTTGTAGATGATCATCATCGACTTGGAACGGAAATTCGGTGTCACAATCGCGATCGTCAATACCCAAAGGCCGCCCTAAAGCAATGGCGAGCATCCGATCAAGAGTGTACACAGACCACCAAACTTTCCTCCTCGTTTGTTTCTCGATAGGAGGCAATGGAAGGTGTTTTGGTGTTCGCTGATTGTGACGCATAAAAGCAAGTACAAAAGGAATTGACAATTCAAACTCACGTGTAAACCCAGATCTTGTGCTATTCGGACGGCCTGTCCAACGAGTAGCCATGCTTGAGGTAGACAATTAACAGAGCAGAGGAAAGATGATAAGATAACAAAACATTGCACTTGAGCCAATTGGGTATTCGAATGTCCAATGTAATAGAGGATCATGGCGCTGCCATACGTCAGGCGATCGTTCGAAAATCAAAGCATGGCTAACTTACCGTTCATAATAAACCATAGCCATTCCCCCGTCACCATTTTCAAGCTCAAGGCGTTCATCATTCACAATTCGAGCGGCGCAGGCGAAAACGCCAAATAATACGGAGACGAACCCTGCATCGGCACGGTCACTTACTGACATGTTCATAAGTTGCTCGTATTGACTAAGGAACGTTGGCTTATGAACAACTAATGACCATAATGTCAGTTATCTATCAAGTCTGAAGAGGTCCACATACCTGGCAGCTGGAAATGAAGATGTTCGAAGTATGCGGCGACCTGATATTCATTAGCAAGTGGGGCAATATACAACAGAAAGCACTTACTAATTTATCTGCCAAGTCTCTGTCAGGATATTCAACCTCTTGGGGGCCAGGTAGAGCGCGCACTTTCCCAAATCCAAGCCCCGGAGGGAAATAGAGCATATTGCCCATATCAGGGGGAAGCACATCGTCAGATGGTGAATATCTCTCTAATGGCTCCGACGTAAGGGTACGGAAGGACTGAATGAGCGACATAGTCGAAGAGGATCCGATCCATCGAAAATGACCATGATCATCCAAAGCTAGCTGGCCTAACTGGTCTCGCACCAGACCTTCATCCTCCTCCTCGATCTTGACTTTCATCGGCTCTACATCCATAGGCGGTGAATTCGCACTGGCTTGTGAATGAGAGCTGACTGGACTGCGAGGAATAGTCGAGGGGTTATTCGATCCCGAAGACGACATATTCACATTCTCCCCGTTAGAGCTAACGTCGACTTGCTGGTCTCCATTCGTATCTTGAGTCTGTCCCACCACTTTAGCCAGCAACGACTCCATATGCAATAACCTCTGTTCGAGCTCCTGGACATAGCTGAAGACAAGCTGAGCTCACAGTGATGCGCGGTTAGTGGCACCTCGGACAACTTACTGTCGACTCAGTGCGGCTCTATCTTTGGTCTGTATCCAAGTGCAACTCGTTTTCGACGAGATACACTGGCCGCAAGTGGGTTCATGACCATCACACTTGATCTTCTTGCGTCTAACACACGTATCAGATCCGCTTCGAAAGAGAAAAGAGGGAATAATGACGGTATCTCCCTACCTGCAGCTCTCACATGCGCGCCATACACGCCTTCGTTGCAAAGGAAGAGGCTTGACCGATTCACTATTAGAATCAACTCCAGGTTCCAGTTTATGTTTCTTGGAAGAGTTTGCCATTGAGCGGGAATATATCCCGCAACAGAGGTTCGTGTGTCTGACAGTGAGAGCGGAGTGAAGCGATGCCCGGCGGAGTTTCGTTACTGGTCCTCCACTTTGACGCGTCTATCTGTGTCCTTTAACAATTTTGGCTCTCTTCTTCTTTCTCTTTTGCAAAACTTGCTCTATCTAACGGTAGATAACACGATGGCTGACATTGCCCCTTCTCCAAAATTAGAGCCAACCTCTGACGATATTCCAGGTGGCGAAGCAGTATGTTCATTGAACTTTGGGGTTCTGTACACACTGAAACGTATCATATAGGATGAGACCCTTGAAGCGATGAAAGCTCGAGTAGAACAGATGGAGAGGGAGGCAGCGCAACTAAGGGATATGCAGGCAGGAGGTTTTACTCATGCGGGCTCGTCCACATCTACACCAGGAGCTCCAGGCTCGGGTACACCAGGCCCCGAAAGCGAAGCGATGGAAACAGAAGAGGATAAAGAGGCTGCAGATTCTAGAAGTGTTTATGTTGGAAATGTGAGTCTATATGATATAGCCATCGTTCCCTGATCTGAATTATTACTAGGTTGATTATGGGGCTACCCCTGAAGAAATTCAAGCGCACTTCCAGTCGTGTGGGACAATCAACCGCGTCACAATTCTCTGTGATAAATTCACTGGCCATCCTAAAGGGTATGTTTGAAGCCTCTCTGAAGAATAATCAGACTCTCACGTTCTTCAGATATGCCTATGTGGAATTTGCTGAACCAGCACATGTTCAACATGCTGTGGTGCTTAACGACTCGATGTTCCGAGGGCGACTGATAAAGGTCCATTTTTGGCACCGTCATTATATCCTATATTTACACTATCTAGGTCACTGCCAAGCGAACGAATATTCCTGGATTTAACAGAGGAAGAGGCCGCGGACGTGGTGGTTACAGAGGAGGATACAGAGGAGGAGGACACGGCTACCAGCCTTATAGGGCACGAGGGAGGCGAGTATAATTACTGCAGTTCCATGATTGATAACTGACTTTGGGCTGTTCAGAGGACGGGGTCGAGGCTTATAAAATGTTATCATGTGCATTCCGCAATATACAAAACGGCCACTCCAATTTATATATATTACGAATCTATAACTGGAATCTGGCCAAATGATCTTTCGAGACCGTGTTTCTAGTGCAGGCAGCAACAGGATAAGGTCAAGTTGCCAATGACCAGCTGGATGCGACTCGACAGTCCAAAAAATGCCAACTACTCTCTCCTTCTAACTGAATGTCTGCCTGTAGATATCACATATTTTCTACTTATTTTGTTCGAGATCTTGTATCAGGAATAACTTAATATATTTGACCTTATCCTGTTGCTGCCTGCACTAGCAACACGACCTCGAATTATTTGGCCAGATTCCAGTTATAGATTTGTAATATATATAATGGGGAGGTGCAATGCCTATGAATTTAGAGTAAATATGAGGATAGCAGAGAGGCGCTCTGATGGATGGGCAGATACCACATGTGTGTGTATTTCACTGCATATTTATATGTAAATAACACATGGATAACACTAAGAATATTAGAGGACTATATAATATTCTGAAGCCGTTTAGACGTGTATCTTATGTCGGGTACACCTTTGAATTTTATGTTTAGTATTCACTCGGACGGGCGCCTAGTCTTGCACTCCTCCCCATGAACCGAATATCTTGCTTTCGTCGGTTCTTTTCTACTGCGACGTCCGCAGCCTCGACATCGGCATACCCATACGCAAGCAATGTCATTTTACTTACCCCACCTATTCCGAATCCATCACCGGCCCTCCTGAAAGGAAAGGGACTCATTTCAGAATTATACAAGACGCATCCTTCCGAACAGACTCGCAAACTCCTCTCCACACTTTTCAGTCGACGACACCCAAAGAGACTCGTAGCAGGGTCGGTTGTTAATGTCACTTCAACACAAGCACCAACGAGTTTCACTGGTGTAGTGCTTTCCATCCGGAGACGTGGTATTGGGTCGTCTTTCATTCTACGCAACGTGATTCAACGGACTGGAGTAGAAATGCAATTTTTTGTCGCTTCCCCCCATCTGAAGAGCATCAACATTCTTCAGCGAGCGGGCAAGGCTGGTAAAAAACCATCGCGTGGCGGTTTGGGAAGGGCGAAGTTGTTCTATCTGCGGGATGGTGCGGACAGGATGAGCAATATCTCAGGGACTATGAAGGCATAGGCCTTTCTCGTAGAAAGAATAGTGAGTAAGATTGTGCTGGTTGTTAAATGACTGTCTAATCGCGTTAGTCGCAGAACCGCTTTTACTTCCTAATTAGTAACATTGCGAGAATGAGTGCAGTCGGTCAAGATAACTCTGAATCATCCTTCAAAATGGGATGGGCACATTATCACAAACCATTACTCTGACCCTCCATACCATAATCTAGTTTTCCGTTTCCTCTGCGCAGTTAGCATGTACTCACAATTTCAATCAATCAAGGCTTTGAGCCGAAACTTGACATTGACATACATATCGAGCGGCTGGAGTGATATTTCACATCGTTTACTTCACATTAGTCCTTCAGATAAGATAAATTGTTACAACGTGCTTATCCCTCCTAACTCTGTTACTCTCGGCGCTTGCCGGCACTGGGCTGTCTCCATACTCCATTCGTTACACGTCCCAGTGGTGTTCGTTGTCCCCGCTCCCCCTCGACACTAGTATCTCCCAAGTCGTTATGTCCCGCAAATCCCTGCGCTCTTATTCTATGCTTGGTGGTGTTGACTCCAGGAGTCCTCCACGAGCCACCTCCCCGACTTTCTCTGCAACCACTGATGCATCTCAGGTATGAACTCTGCCGTTATAGAACGATACTCCTAGTTTATCCTTAATAATAGATGGACATCTCCAGTGTTGGGACCATCATTACACGAAAGGATCTGCGAACGAGCATTCAGGCTTACGACGATGTGAGACATAGCATTCTCATCGTCCTTTCTGTCAGAGTGCTGATATAACTTGTTCCCCATAGCTAATTAGCTCTTGTTTTGCGTACCGTCAAGCTCTAATGGACATGTCAAGAGCTAGCTCTACTTTTGCCACAGCAATGCATGCGTGTTCACGGTACATACACACACCCCTAACCCTCGTTATCTTTGCCGACTTATCTTCTCCGCGCAGACTGAAAGGTGCAACTGATGATGCTGGAATTAACTTGCAAGCTGCTGGCGGACTTCACTATCTCATGGCAAATCATTGGGATGTTCTGGTAAGTCCAGAAAGCTTCACAAACCCGATTTGTGCTCATATAGGACATTGAAGGCACGCACCCTAGAGAAACAATTTGAAGAACCATTGAAAGAGAGTTTTTCTGAATATAAATCAGCTGTAGTGGTATGCTCTTTAAATTAATTAAGTTGTCGTTGTGGCTCATTAGGTATCCAGGGGCGATCCGTCGCATATGAGCGTACTCTTATGGAAAAGAGCAAGTCGATAAAACAGACAGAAGCAGAAAACTTGAATTATGGACGAAGAAAGCACCGCGGTGAGTGTTATCTCCTCTAACCCCAGCCATTCTGATTTAAATTACCTATAACAGACCTTCAATCATTTCGTCATGCTTTGTCTGTTTTACAGTCTCAAGTTGACGAACTGGATCGCCTGAAGGTTGCACATTATCAAGACGTTCTAGATCACGAGGAAGAAATCTGGGATGGTGTCTCGGCCAAAGTTTGTCTGGTAGTTCGATCGTCACTGGATGTGTTCGATAGAGTCACTTCAAAGGCGTATGTTATTTCTCATTAACAATGACTCTAGTTTACATGAAAATTCTTTAGGAGCGATTCAGTCCTCGAATCTATGGTTCAATCTATCCCAGACCCATTCGATTCATATGGTCCTCCCAAGAAAGAGGGACAACTTTTCAGCATCCTTACACCCCTCGCCATGACACCAGACACCGAATCTACGTCAGATGGAGTGGCGCCTTGGGCTGGAGATATAGGGATACCCTTTCCCCAAACAGAATCTTACTCAGGAGAATCGTCCAGCGCCTCCAATCGTCTACGTCGGCATTCTGCCCCAATGGCTTCACCCACCACTCAAACAGACACCACTTCCATCCCAACATTATCGCCTACACCGACGCGACGAGCACCATTCCCAACGATACTGACTGTCATTGACGAGAACCGAAGCAAAAGCGGCCCCCATCTATCTGAGACTCATGCGACCTCAACAGAGACGGTGGCCGCACAATACGCATCCCAAAGTATCTCTAAACCTCAAGAACTTCCTGCCAAGTCACCAGCAACAATCCGCGTACCTTCACCGTATCAAAGATCTGAACGTGATTCACCATCACCAGTGGCCAACGGGATGAGTTGATGTATGAGATTTCATTTACTAGGAATGGACTGTTTGAATTTATTTTATATTAAATATTTGGATGTTTTCGATTTCTGGGTCTGCATTATTTTCCAATTGCTTGTAATCCATATTGTGCTAGTACATCTTCCTCCACTTTCGATGGACTTTTAAACAGAGGATCCGCTCCACCAGCTGTTTTCGGGAAAGCGATCACATCGCGGATTGATTCAACACCACAAAGTATGGCCATCAGGCGGTCAAACCCTTCAATGATGGATTGAGTACATCGCCCTTATCAGTATGCTTGGCCATTGGCCACATACCTATTGCGAACCCTCCATGAGGCGGTGCACCACATTGGAGCGCACGGAGAAGATGCGAGAAAGTTTCCCTCTCAGTTGAATCGAGCTGCATTGCCATCGGTCAAAATTAAAGACATTTTGAAGGATAAGAAGATTTACCTGAAGGATATTGGAAAATACGTGTTCCTGCATGATAGGGTCGTGAATCCTGACAGATCCGCCGCCGATCTCCACCCCATTCAGAACCAAGTCATAATGTTGTCCCCGAACCTATGACTGAATTAGAAAATATTTCGTGAAACTTAACGTGTTTTCATCACCTCGGAAATTTGCCTGTTCCAAAATGCATCCAAATCTTGAGACATAGGGGCGGTGAAGGGGTGGTGAGTACTGCTCCAGCGGCCTCGTGCTAGGAATTCCTTTTCATCGTCTGCGTGGGTGAACAGAGGGAATTCTGTTACCCATAAAAATCGAGGTTCGGAGGATGATGTGTATTGACCTGAATTAAAGTAAGCCGAGAGAGAAAAGCGAGGATATTTCTTCGAATACCTAGTTCTTCAGCACGCTTAGCGATAGCCAGTCGAATTCTTCCCAACGCAGTGGATCCTCCCTGAAAAAAAGTGAGTCTTGGGTCAAATAATATCGCTCTCCACGTACAGTAAAGTTGGATGTGCGTTTTCCTATCCATATGACATCTCCAGGGTCTGCTCGGGGTGTCTCGCTAACCGCTACACCATGAAAACGAAGAAGAGAACTACTTTCCACCCAACTCTCGAGACCAACGACCAATTTCTCTGTCTAGAAATTTCAGGAATGTCATAGCATCAAAACAGAGTTATTGACCTACTCCGGGTTCTTCAGTCTGATCGATAGCCTCAGCCGCGGCTCTAAATTGAGGATCATTATTCTTCACGATTAAATAATCAAATCCGACGTCTTCTTCCCGAAGTCTTTGATTAATATTTTCGGGAATCATGGGGTGCCAATTGACTATCTGAGAAAGATATAAATGAGATGTTACGAGGACATACCAGTTCAAAACATACCTCCATTGGTATTCTCAAATCCGGTTTATCGGAGCCATACTAAGATACAGTCATCTAGTGCTGAATAAAATATGAGAAATTAAATCAACCTTCGACATTGCTTGGCAATAAGTAAGGACTGGAAATTTGTCCTGTATACGTAGTGCACCTAAATCCTCTGAGGTTGACCAAATTTTGGTCATAAGACCTTCTACCACATCCCGGATTTCTTTACCTCCAATCCTCCAATTATCTGAAGCATTTTCGGACAGATCTCCCCATGAAACATAGGCCATCTCCAGATCGACTTGAGTAAACTCCAGCTGGCGATCCTTTCGTCCATCTTCGTCCCGGAAACACTTGGCAAGCTGATAGTATTTATCAATCCCACCTGAGCAGACTAATAACTGTTTCGGCTGCTGTGGAGACTGAGGGAGCGCATAAAAGCTAGGCGAGCCCCCGGAAGCCCGGGCTGGTACCAGAAATTCGCGGGCACCTTCCGGCGAGGATTTCAATAGGATGGGTGTTTCCACTTCGACGAAATCTTCGATAAATATAAGCATTGTGAAGATTTTGAGTAAAAGTAAAGAACCTTGATCATGAAGGAAATTTCGAATCACATGGGCGATCTTGCTCCGTTTGCGAAGATTCTGAGAAAGGGCATCCCTTCGAAGATCCAAAAATCTATGCTTCAGTCGAATATCTTCATGGGCCTAAACGAAATTAATCAATCAAACACCTCCAAAGACGTTGGTTCTCATTCATCAAGCCGAAACGTACCATGTTCTCTTGATCGGCTGGATCGAAAGGTAAGACACCATGGATTGGGTTGAGAAGTAAAGCTCGCTTGACTTGAACTTCTATGGCTCCGGTAGAACTCTACAGGCCTCCTATTGAACTCGCAAAATTTGCCAGAGAAATTGTGAGTACTTACAGTTCTACGCGACGATTCCGGACGACTGGACACGCTGCCTTCAATGAGAACGGATGATTGCGGTTGGATATTTTTCATACGTTCAAGCACATTTCCTGGTGTCTTTGCACTGACAACAAGTTGAGTCGAGCCGTACGAATCCTTCAATGTGAAGAAAGACATGGATTTCGACGCTTTGCTATTTATAAAGTCAGGAAAGTATTCAAGCAGGTTGCATATTAATTACCGTTCCGGCATTAGCCATCCAGCCAAGACAACATCCCTTCCAGTATCTTCAGTGGTAATAGAGCCACAGTTATGTGTCCTAGAGGGATACGGGCCTATAGGTTTACATTATGACGACATCAGATTGGAATTTGCGGGGCTGAACTTGTTGGACACAGACCTGAACATGGTAAAACAGCGCCACCAGAGGAAAATATTGAGAATAAATGGCTGCCACATAGCCTCGAAAAATAATCTAGGCTTGAACGAGGACGGTATACGCTCTTGACACAAGGAAGAATTGAACGGAAACTCATGTGAGCGATCCGACCTCTTGGCTCTGACCGCTTTCATCACAGCAGTTCCAGAAAGATGGACCCCAGGTGAAAAAATAATTCTGCACATCATCCATGTGACTGTGATTTCAGGAGATATTATATTTTTTCATTTATTACATCTTCCATTTTACAAACATGAAACCTATTATCTTCCCCAATATTTGAAACCGTCGTGATTTGCGTCTCCTCTCCACCAACCCATTTCGCAACGGTTCCATCATAGATTTCTTCACCGTCCTTGAGCTCAAAGAGCAGAAATTCCCATCCTTTCGGGGGGGTTCCGTCGACAAGGACACGGGAAGTAGGGATATGAAACTCGATTCTTTTGAAATCGAAGCCTAAACCAAGACCAAGCGCTTTGGTGAAAGCTTCCTTGAAAGTCCAAAGCTGAAATATATATTTGACTGCTTTTTGACTATTCATTTGAGGCTCGAACAGTGCGAGTTCACTAGGAGTGAGCTTTAGATGTTGTCAGTCACTGCCCAAGAGTTCGGAATTGTTCTGCCTACTGTATCATTAATTCCGCGAAGGAAGCTCGCGTAGGTCTCGTTTTGTGGCAATGAGCGTTTCATAACGTCAATCCCGATTCTTCTGACATCAGGTAATTTCCCGGATTGAGATACCATACCCACTAGAAGGTTGTCATGTGATACATTGTAACCAAATGCCTCAAACGTGGGAGGACAATCCTAGCGGCGTCGCATCGTAGGTAAAGATACTACTGGACGTGAAACGTAAAGTGAATTTACGCACTACATAAGGCTTTCCATTATCCGTCTTCCCGAAAAGCATATCCTTGAGTGGTATACCCAGATTGACGAGAATCCTGCGCGGAAGAAGCATACCAACGAGGCTTCCTATCCGGAACATTGTAATGTCGTGAAGCGTTTCCTCGATGCTACTCACTCCATGCATCTTCGCGTCTAAAATAACGCTTGACTCGAGTTTGGCCTGGTGTGTCGATCTCCTGGAGACATCTTTGGTAGTCCTTCAGGTGCATGTCAATCAACTCAAGAGAGGTTAATCAATGAATAACCCACTTCTTCTGGTATGCTCCTCATATCTTTAGGAAGGACAACAAGTCTAACCTCCATCTCTGGTGTGCGATCTCTTTCACGGGGATGGAGGCAGATGATCAGAAATAGTAACCGTCGATCATTCTAAATAGGGAAATTACGGAATCTCATCTGGGATACCACCACGATCGTCCGAACCACTCATTTGAAGGCGACGCCATGAAGAAGGTTTTCTGCACTCTAGGTACACCCAAAATAAAATATCACACTCCTTTATGAAATGGATATTCCACTAGGAATGTTTATCGTCGACGAATTCGAATATCGAGATGCGGAAGGCAACCTCTTGCAAGAGCAAAAATCTCCCCAAGTAAGTTTGCTCTCCGTAAGAATGTCAACTGCACCCAATTTAACGATCTTCTTCCCAGATTGGTGGTGGAGGTTAGATCTACATTACGCCAAAAGGACTTGGTTGAAGACGAGTCTTATCTTGCTACCTACAGGAACTTACGCAGCGGTTGGGGCAAGAATGTTTCTGCAACCTCAAGAAATAGGTATGGTCATCGATAAGGGTTACGATTTTCCCGCAGATATACTGGAAAGTTTATCATCATATGGTAAAGACATGTGGCTTTTCCGGGAGCGGCAAGATGTGGTGACAACCCGAGCTATCAACAAGTATGTCGGTCAGCATCGAGGGTAAGTTAACCCAAAGCGAATCGCGTTGTACTTTTCCTAATAAAGCTTTTCGGCTCACAGGTTCGAGTATAGAACACCCCGCATACGTATAACACCAAATGATTTCTTCTCGAACCCGGTTTTCTCTTATCCACTCCATCTCCATTTCATATGCTCGCCTACTCGTGCATTAGAGATCCTGCAGGAGGTTAAAGAAATCGACGGATGGAATCCTCTAACGGTTTATGAACCCGTTCCAGTCAGTTCTGGTCAAATCAACCCTTGAAATGAACTGAGAATCAGTAGGATAGATGTGTGCCGAAAGAGCTGCCCGCTCTGAAGGCCATTTTGGGTGATATATCGATATTAAGGTGTGTCACTAGTATCAATTGATCATAGCATGTACCATGAAGCTTACCCTATGAAGTCCCAATGCAGAAGAGGCCCTTTCTCTGCTTGGAATAGACGCAGAACCAACCCGCAGTTTTGTTGAATGGGCTTGTGAAGAGTTCCTCCGTTTCGGTGTTGGGATTAATAGCCAAGGTTCGGTGATAATACGAAGCGGTGGTATGGGAGCATGCGTTGGCAAACGCGGCCAGAAACTTCGTTGGGTGGAAGCCTTTTGGCAACAAAGTGAAGCTGAAGCTAAGATAACCGACGTTACTGGTAAAGGCTCGGACCCAGAACTCATCTTGTTATAATTTTGACATTGTTGCATTTTAGGTGCCGGTAACTCTTTCTTAGGCGGATTGTCTGCGGGACTGCATCTGACTGATGATATCTACGAAGGTTCGTTCAGTTGAGCATCGGCATCGTTGACTTCTGTACTGAATTCGTTCAGCTACTTTCTATGCTTCCGTAGCAGCGTCATTCACAATCGAACAATTTGGCCTTCCTCAACTAGGGGCTAATGGGACATGGAACGGCGATGATCCTCGCGAGCGAGTAAAGGAGCTTCGACGTAGACATGTCGATTGAATAATGGTCTACAAAGGAATACACATTCGTCATTACACTATTATATACAGAAAGAGGATATGTGGAATGTCCAATTTCACGGTGGCTGCTGTGCATTCGCTTCGTAGCGCATTCGACTTGCGGCAAACAGGCGTTCCTGCTCCGCAAGAAGTTCTTCTTCGGTCTTCCCTGATTGTTCCCATTTTGAAACTTTCTTTTCTCGGTCCTGACAACGCATGAACAGCCCGGTTAGTCGAGCAGTAATGCGGACATACCTTTAGGGCTTGCTTATGATCCTTCAATACTCCATCGACCTCGGTAATATATTGCTCAAAGCCCAGTCGCTTCAAAAAATATGAGTAGATTGCTAAGTTATAGGTAAACAGCAGACCTTCAGAGCGGCGATTATATGTTCAGGCGCAATTGTCTTCTTCGACTCTTGTTCACAAATTTCGTTCGCGTCTGAAGAAATGAGATGGATGAATTCTAGAACCATGGTGAAGTAATATATCAGGACAGAACTAAATTCATCGTACCAACACAACATTCAATAATCAAGTCCCTGGTCTCCTTCGCGCAAGTAATGTCCTTGGGAAGCAGTTCTGTAAAAGACGTGGGTTGGAAATATCATTCTGAGAAGATGAAGATCCCTCTAACCTGATATCATCTTTTGGACCGTTGCTTTTGGTAATGAGAGATCATCGTCAACCGGAGGGCCGCTGCCCATAGGTCCTTCGCGGTCTGAAGACATGGTGGCACTGGAAGAACGCGTCGGAGTCAAATTCGCCAAACTTGGTAATTACGCCCTTCATCGCTGGTTGCGAATGGTAAGCCCGTACTACCAAGTTACTCATTGGAATACACCTTCCTCATTATAAGGAATATAGGCGAACGCTTCTGCTAAGAGAATCGCGGCCCAAAATGAGAAAACCATTCGCAACCTCCAGTTTGGCATGTTCGTCGTGAATCTCGTCAGCATTCTTCTACGGCTCTTTGTTCGCAAGGCAACATTTTCTTCGGTCTTTTCAGTCATCTTATACATCTTACCTATCGCGCCGACAATTGCTCTCTATTCATTCCTCGTGAAAGCGGGTAGTCCTCGACGAGACGCCTCTGGGGCTTTGATCTCACCAGGCGATGATCTCAACCAACCTGGTTTACTCGACTGGTCTTGGGATGTTGTTTATGTCACATGGGCATGTCAGATTGGAAGTGGACTGTTTGGAGGATGGGTATGGTACCTATATTTGATTGTATGTCCCTCTCTTGTACAAAGTATACAAGCCATTAACCCCTTGAACTTAGATACCTGTGTATGCTGGTTACAAGGCATGGTCGGGTTTTATTTCACCTATGGTATTAGGAAGATCTAGAGGAGGCAATGCAAATGAAGACGACGCTGTGAAGGAAACATCAAGCAAGAGGCAAGAGAAGTTGCGGAAGAGGCAGGAAAAGGGCGACCCTCGTGTCCGAGCTGTTCAAGTGAAAAAATAATGCGCTATAAATGCATAATACAAATATCTGTAACTTATATAAATTCCACCAAAATGAACTACTACTGCCAGACATTCACGACCCCATCTGCTCCAGCCGTAATGAGCCATGGAGCACCTGGACACCATTTTGCCTCCAGTACTCCAAGACCATCGCTGATTGCATGACCTCGTAAGATCTTCAATGGGACGATAAGTGGATTCGTAAGGAAATCATTGAAGACGCGGGCGTGGAAGACTTGAATCGTTCCATCGTCTGACGTGGAGGCGAATAATGGATATGATGGGTGGAAAGTCACCGAACGTAGTGCTCGTGAATGATATCTAATCCAGATATGTTAACAATCAATGGATAGCATTAGAAGTAGGAGCAACACACCTCAGGACCTTGTATGGCTTGTCACTCAAATCCAAGTCGAACCAACATAATTTCCGATCGTAGCTCCCTACGATCAGATGATCACCAGAAGGATGGATATCCATTGATGAAATCCACCTGAATCCGGGTGTGAGGGTTTTCAGAAGTTGTTGGGCTGCAAGGTCATAAACCCGAACATATCGTTGAGTCTAGATGGATGTTTAACAAATAATTCACAGTAAAGTAATATAAAGGACGTACAGCAACGAAGAAGTTCGGTTTCAAAGGATGGAATAATACTCGCTGTACGGCACCTTTGATTTTTTTGAATGGTGCTTGTGAGTGCCTCTTGGAAATCTGGTGTATCCAAACGGCGCCTTCTGCTTCAGTTCCAGCTGCATTCAAGTCAGATTCCGAACAATGATTTTGGGACAAAATAACTTGCAAATTGATGCAAAATAATCCCCGCGCCGATGCCATGTGATATGTTTTGGTGTCCCAGCTGAAGACGGTAGCAGGAGGGTCAAGACAGGGGCATCTATGTCTAGAGAAGACGATGAACTCCATTTGACGGGTGAAGGTATTTCTGGAGGAGAAGGGAGTGTAGCAGGAGCCAATACAGAGAAGGTAGCCTTGGCTATAGTTGGATGTAATCCAGGAGGAATAAAGACTTGTAGAGTGTCCCCGCTAGAATACTGGCATAAGAATCACACAGTCAATGGAAAGATTGATACTTACGTCCCAGCCACAAAGAATGCTACATCTTTCCTCGGACACCATTCAATAGCAGTGACTTTACCACCCATCCGCCATGTTTTAACAACTTTTCCAACAAGTACCTCCCACAATCTAATTTCCCCGAGGTCGTCGCCGCTGACAATCCACTCGCCGCCAGGGCTAACACTGACGGCTCGCACCCGGGATGGATGAGTAACTCCGAGAGCCTTATATGTGGGAAAAGGACGGAGTGTTTTAGGGTCAGGAAGTTGTGGGATGAGATCATCGGCTTTTGCTACACCAGGTGGTAAACGGCGTCTTTGGACACGGGGAGCAAGATATAAATCCAAGAGTCGATCAAATCTCTCCTGGATAAAGCGATCATATGCAGGAACTAGACGTAAAGCGGAATATGACTTGGGAGTAAAGGACTTGTCATCTTCATCTTTCGTTTCGTTGGGGTCGGGAAGATATTCTGGAGGAGGGTTATACGACTCTGCGTGTCCAGGCAGTCGAGGCTTTGGTGCAGCAAGGGGGGCGGGGGCGGTAGACTCTGAAGGAGCATCCCACAAAGAATACATCTGCCGAGGTCCGGTAGCTTTTGGCTTCGCCGGAAGGATCCGGCCTTGTCGAATGGCACGTACGATTTTCATAACCTAGGATATTTTATCAGATTATGGGGAACATAAATGTTCGTTTCCTTACCTTCTTCTTCTCCCACTTACTTGGGACCCATCTCCGCTTTGGTTCCGGTGCAGCACTCAGAGGCATTACTTCAGTCATGTCAGGGCCGAGGAAAACCTCATATGGATCAAAGTTGGCATCTGGAATCTCATTTTCGCGTAACCTGCGGATTATATCCAGCTCTTCAGCTGTGAGTGGTTTTTCCATTTGGGTATTACGATCCAGTGCGGATGTCCTGGTGTGCCAATGTGAATATAGATCCACTGTCTATAGAGATACACATACCAGGCAGTGGGATCTTCAACAGTTTCCAAAAATTTGTCCAACTCGTCACCTCTGGCAGGTCGAAGGACTTTCTTCCCGTTGATATCATAACCTACATGGGGCAGGTCGTCGTACCAGTGCATGGGGATATTACCCACACGATTAGGAGTCTATGACGACATTCATATTATGAATAAAGGGCAATAATCTGATAACTCACATCCTCTGTCGATGAATCTGAGTCGTATTCTGGCTCAATTGGCGGGTAGACGAGTTTTGGCTGGCCTGTAATCTTTGAAATAACAACTTTGACCTTTGGAAAGACTGAATGTTCAACCTCCGATTCTTCCCCCTCTGAATCTTCACCTTCACCCGGTGTTCCTTCTTCTTCGTCTTCCTCGTCTTCCTCAGAGCCGTACTCAGAATCAGAAGAGTCTGGGTCAAGCTCAGGAAATGGCTCGAATTCTCCGTCATCCTCGTCGTCTGAAGGGTGTTCTTCACCGTCGCTCAAAGCATCCAATGTAACATTACTTGAGAAACCCCTTTCAGGCAGAGACGATTCACTTTGGAGGACCCGTTTTCGCTTTTTGTCCGTAGTGGCCATTTCTAGAAAAAGTTGCCGGCGTCTAACGGACAATCCAAACGCAGTTTCGCGTCTCCGCCACGGTCACTTGGAACACACCTAGCCATGGCAGCAAATGTTCACGGAGGAGGTATGTCTTTGTAGTATTTATTGGGATTCAAGTACAGTCAGCTCGATTTCTTTCGTTAGATGAAGTGTCTGCATTGGTGTTAGATATTGGAGGGTCATCCACAAGAGCGGGATATGCTGGAGACGATACCCCCAAGGCTCTATTTCCTACGTACTATGGCTTCACCGTCGAAGATGAGCCTGTTGATGAACAAGCTGCGGAGACCGAACAGCCTCCTGCAAGGAAGAAAAGGGTGAATATTCATTTGGGAGAGCAGAAAGGTCCATCGACCTGGAGACCAGGAATGGAGGTGTCGAATCCTATCCGCGAGAGTATGAGTGAGTTAAGAGACCACAGTTCTGGTTAATCTGATTGCTGACGTACCATAAAGTCGTCGATTTTGATCCAATCCCTGCCATTATTAGGCATGCACTCCAGGATACACTCAGAACCAATCCTTCTGAGCATCCCGTTCTCGTTACAGAACCTCCATGGAATACTACCGCAAATAGGGAGCGTATGGCTGAGATTATGTTTGAAGAATTCCAAGTACCGGCCTTTTATATCGCCAATTCTGCCGTACTTAATGCGTCAGTACCGCCGTTTCTTTATTTTGAACCACGAATCTCATTCTATACACTAGGTTTTCGGCTGGAAAGGGCACTGCCCTAGTTGTTGATATTGGCAAGGACACTGCTAGCGTCACTCCTGTTGTAGACGGATTTGTTCTTCGCAAAGGTACTGAACTTTGGGTCTGTCCCTCCTTCCTCGTTACCCATATATTTCACAGGGATGAATCGGTCCACTATTCCCCAACTGGTCTATGCCCATTCTCTTCATATGTTGAAGGCTCAGCAGGCTCACCGTCCTGCGATCCAATTGTGGTCCCATCATCTTATCGCTAATAAAATGGTACGCATGTCGTGTCGTGTTCTTATTCTAGGAAATAACATTATCACAGCCGGTTCCTCCTGGAAAACCGCCTTCTTTTACTCTCCGGGAAGATCGCCTAGCACAAACGACAGAAAGCTGGCGTGTGTGGTCTGAACAGCGAGAAGTGGATGAATGGATCGCTGGCGCTGCTGGTCTCTTGGAACACGGATACAATGACGTGTAGGTCCACACTATATTCTTTGGATCATGAACCCATATGTATTTTACAGTGCCGCGAAGAACCGTCCGCCCCGTCAATACGAATTCCCAACGGGTTTCAACTGTCTCTTTGGTCCCGAAAGGTTCATGCCTTGTGAACCCTATTTCGTTCAATCAGTATGTGTCTCGGCTTAAGGCATGTCCATGTATTGAATTGGCATTTCTTTCAGCGACCAAATTCCGCGAATTCAGTGTCACAGTTGTTAACCAACGCCCTCATGTCTGTCGAGTCGGATCTTCGCGCACAGTTGCTGGGTAATGTCGTAGTGAACGGCGGCGGTTCATTACTCGCTGGGTTCGTCGATCGTCTCCACAATGAACTTGTTCGGAACTTTAGCACTGTAAGTTATCGTATTCTCTCAGCCACGGAGCCTTTCTCAGTTTGCGCGTAGACCAAGGTCCACGCATCGGGAAATCTGGTTGAACGCAGATATGGGGCCTGGTTAGGTGGAAGTATCCTGGCAAGTCTTGGTACATTCCATCAATTGTGGATTAGTGCAGAGGAGTATCAGGTTAGTGGTTCGACTTCTTGAAGGCACACTTTGACACACTCCACACAGGAACATGGTAAGGCCATTGTTGGCCAGAGGTGCAAATAAAAACCGTTATGTATGTCTGTATTTTGTATTATTTTGGTAAAGCGTCGTTCTGCTCTATTTAATATTCTGTTGTTACAAGAAAATGGCAATACAAAGATATACACTCTCGTATACAATGTCCTGTTAAGTTTGACCAATGATATAGGGTGTGTTATCCTTAAATATTAAACCTGGCTTCCTCTGAGCCAAATCAAGCATCATCTCGGCGAAGAAGGAATTTGCCCATGCGAACCATGAACGGGTATAGTCGAAGTCGTTATAGATTGACTGGGACTCGTGGATGAGGCCTAGTCCAGCAGTGTTCTAGGAAAGTGCGTTAGAGTTTTAATACCAGCAAATGTAGTACTTTAAAACGTACGTTGGCAATGGTATATAATAGCTGGGTAATTTCCTGGTCATTATCGGTCCCAAAAACGGAAGCTATTAGTGACATTGGCCACGGATGAGCAACGTCAACGTGCGGCCCTCTTCAATTGGGTCAACAAGGGATTTAAGATAGTGGACTTCTCCTTACCCTACTCCAAAGAAATTTTTCCCTGCCGCGAAGTAAGGGTTGCCACGTGATAACATCTTTCTCCGAGTCGCCAGGTAAGCAGGATGGGTTTTGCCTACTTTCATGAGCATTACGTTTATGGAAACAAGAGTTGAGACTAACTGAGGAATCCAAGATATGGTAGAGACAACAATGACTAGTTTTTCTGTCAGAAATAAGGATAAAAAAAGAGCAGTTTCACATACAGGAACATTGGCGTCATCCATTATAACACGTCCGCCTAAAAATGTGTCATAACTAGACCTGAAAGTGAAAATGAAGAAATATGAGGTACCAAATCCTGTGGAAAATTAATTAGAATGACAACGGACTGTAATCAGAAAGCGACGCTACTAACCATTAGTTTCGTAGGCAAAGATGTTATTCACAACCTGGAAAATGGGTATGAGCTGGAGTTCAGTATTATAGGAATCTAGCCCACAGTTGTTTCCCAAATTGCATCTGATATCCGCTGGCTGAGCTGCCTTGCCTTGGTCGAGACGTCTTTCCTTTGTTTGACAGCATCCAGCATATTGGCTAAATGCGTTAATTCGACAGAGAGCATTGCATTGGCAGGTGTAAGGAATGGGTATATGCTCAAATCATCGGAGGGCCTGTGATGTGTCCCGACTAAACCAGTGAAGGTCTTTGGTTCACCATTACCCTCATTTTCAACGGCGGGGCTCAAAGCTCCATTGCCACCCGACCAACTGTAGAATGATACAACATTGAAATCATCATCGAACTAGAATAAGGTTAGGAAGTAACCGTTTTGTCTTCGTTTACATGGCATACCGTTGCTTGCGATTGTTCATCAATTACTCGGAAAATTTGGTCAATTGCAGCATTCCCTGAAAATTCTATTAAACGAAGGACATAACAACGATACGGATAATAAAGGACTTACAGTTGCTATTCATAAACGATGGGTCGTGTGTACTCTCATAGTACGACCGGGATAGTTTCAAGAATCCGCAAAGAGAGTCAATTTCGTACTACAATCATATTAGATTAAATGTTCCCAATGAATTTACAACGCACCTTGCATTCAAACACAATAGTATTATTGACGGGTCTGCAGAAGATTATGTTAGTTTAGAATACAGGCCAATTTGACGCCACGAACGGATTAACGGATACTCCGTCAGCCCAATCGTTATGGGAAGTAGGCAGCCCGCTTTCAGGTGGAGGCTTCCAGAATCAAAATATTAGTTATCCTCTCGTAGAAAGTAAAAAAAATTTGCTGCAAACCTGGAAAGCCCCGCAGTATGGGAACTGCTGAATATATCTGAGAGTAGTTGAGAAATGCTATAGCATAAGGTGAGTTGGCTGTGGTTTACCTTGCTTCATTATTTATCACCGCCCTTTGTAGAGCTGCAAGACTTTTATCCCGAGGAAGAAGAGCGTGATAGTGGGCAAACTTTGGTTGTGATTATGTTAGAAAAGATTGGAACTATGGTCGTCAAATTACCTGGTTCGCCGTATCCCGTAGCCATTGCGCTCTGAAACGGCTTGTTAAGAAATTTTGGGTGATACGATGCCAGAGGAAATCCTACGTTATGTCCTGGACAAATTGTTCAGGGGCTGCTACACGCAGAAAGGCAAAATAAACTTACACCTGTGATAATGAAGGCAAGGTTATTGGTCTTGAGGAACGGGTATCAGATAAGGGCCAAGAAAATCGGCACAAGTGGGACTAAGTACTTGCCTGATTGAAATACTTGACAGTGGTATCTACGCCTTGATTAGGTGTGATCCCCGAGAAATTGAAGTGACACGTACCCAAGGTATTAGGGAAGGTATTCTCAAACAGACGAGCCAAATCTGGGTCTTTAATCCTCGCCTTCATGTCCACTATCACTTTCTGGAGGAAACTATGGGTTATCACTCTTTCGGAGGATAATTGAACACTCACCTCGACTGCAGGGCTGGCGAAGGTCCTACATTCTGGGGCAGGACGCATAAAAGGTAGCTTTAGGGGACCAGTAGATGGGTTTCCCTGAGGAGATTGACTGAAGCTTGAGTAATCTGGACAATTGGCATTAGCGGCGGGCTGAGCTGATACGCTGACAGCTACAGCAGAAGCTAGCAGAGCCAACGAGCGCAATGAGAATGTGGAGAGCATTTCGTATGACCTTTGCAACAGCGGCGTAGGAAGAAGCCTGGTGCATCTGTTATAAAACTCTGTAAGGAATTCACTAGTCGACATCTTTTCGGCACGAAGGGTCACGCTGGCAGGTCACGATTCACGAATCCACGAAGTCCACGCTTACAGGACTGTTATTCTTTTGCATCTCCAGACAGAACCGCCCCGCCAGACCACCATAACAAATTCTACAAGCCATGGAAGCTGAAATGCATGTGGTGCAAACGTTAGTGTGGCGTCGAGATAATCAGCCACTGCAGGCGCGTGACAAACTCCAGGGAGTAAATAGCAAAAGTCACCCACATATTCATACTATGCGGATATCATGTAGCATACATCTACTCAAGTCAAAAAAATAGACACATGAATCGTACAGATATTATAATCTCATCAAGCCTCAGCCTAGGCCTCTCCAGAGGGCCTCCGAGTTTCCACCGACTTTTTCGAGAACGTTAACGGAACCGTCGCCGTGAGATCACCGTCTAAACTCAGATTATCGCTCACGAGAGTTGCTTTCTTCGTTGGAGTACGCTCCGGTTCACCCGTCGTGGTTTGCCGTGACAGACTTGAATCATCATTCTGGGCTTCTGAGGATTCCTGGGCTAGATCCACATGAACATCCTGCTTGTCTTCCCCAGGGTCACCAGGCTCCGT
>Ga0157379_10000190_pt1 | contig 47347 bp, 37 predicted proteins | sample S25metaG_FD_121802 | JGI IMG/M metagenome (GOLD analysis project Ga0157379, IMG submission 121802) | Switchgrass rhizosphere microbial communities from Kellogg Biological Station, Michigan, USA - S2-5 metaG | ecosystem: Host-associated > Plants > Roots > Rhizosphere > Soil | place: USA... | reverse complement strand
GGACGGCGCGATGCAGTGGGAGACGCGAGGGGGGGCCAGCAGCGGTGGCCAAGGCCGCGGGTGCCCTCATGGCCGGCGACTATCGAGCTGCTCTGCGAGAATTGCCAGGCTGGATCGAGCTCCGAGAGCGCACCTGACTTGCACCGAGTCACGCGCGCTTATCGCGTGCGTGACTCGGTGCAAGAGCATCGTGATGGCAGGCACCGAGGCTTCCTTACCACATGCTTGCCACCACGATGCCACGGGCTTCGTGTTTTTCGACGATCCTCCGTGCCAAAAGTTGACTGCGAAGCTGCTTCGCGCCTAGCGGAAGCGGCATCCGAGCCCGATACGCCTCAAGGGAGGGTAAACGACACCTGCGGCGAGGTGCACTTCCCGCTGCTGATGCAGGTAGTGCAGTTGCTGTTCAGCGGATCGCAATAGTTCGTCGCATAGGTGGGGGAGCCGATTGAATCGTCGGTGATCGGGACGCTGCTGGCCCCATTGCCAAGGAAGATATTGTTGGAAACGTTGAACGCTCCATATGCATATTGATCGGCGACGATGCCATCGGCAAAGCCGCCCGTCGTGTCATTCATGGCGATCAGATTATCGTGCACCGATCCCGCAAAGGCGCCGGTCAGGTTGATCGCGCTTCCACTATTGAAATAATTGTCGGACACCTCGTCGGTCCCGGCAATGCCGCTCGTGGCGTATCCGAATGGATCGGAGCTGGCGACGACGTTCTGCTGGAACTTGGAGCAATTCTGCGCTGCGCGGGTGACGCCCTCGAAGCGCACGCCCAGGACCTTGCTCGCTGACTTGTTTGCGCACTCCACGGCCGGGTACCACTCGCCGGTGAATTTACCAATCGAATTGTTGGGTGGTCCTGAAATCGTGTTGAGAACCTGACTGGAGCTGGCCGTCATGGTCACTCCTGCCGTGTAGCAGATGAGGCTCGTGCAATTCATGGTGTGCCCACACAGGTCGAGCTTGGCGCCGGAATTCAGCGTAATGCCTTGTCCGTTGGTGCAGTTCAGATCGGTATTGAGAAAGCAGTTGCTGTTGCAAGTAGCGGTGCATGACGTCACCGCGATAGAGCCTTGGCATGCCAGTGCCGAACCTCCACTGATCGCGATGGTCAATAGCGCGGCTCCCAATGCGATGATCCTCCGTACGTTTGTCATGGAAACTCTCCTCTATGTGGGTGCCGAAATGGCACGGCGCGAATGTGCGCAAGGGCATAAGGAGAGTCAACAAATAGTACGACGAAGTTCCGTGGGATTGTGTCAAAATGAAACTGCAAGAGGGAAATGCTTCCGGAACGGAATGCGTGTGTTGCGTCATATGTATGATCGCGCGACGGGGGGACAGGGGAATGAGGCAGGGATTCTCTCGCGGGTCGACGTCAATCCAGCAGCAGTCGCACGATCGCGCCTGCCTGCTCGAGGTTGGGCTCCAGCGCGATGATGGCGTCGTTGTAGAGGAAGGCCTCGCCGATGCGCACGATGGCGTAGGCGAGCGCGGCCGGATCGACGCGCGGCGTGTAGTTCCCGCGCTCCGCCTCCTCGCGCAGCAGCTCCGTGTGCGCGTGGACCAGGCGTGTCTGCACCGGACCGTCGCGCCGGGTCAGTACGCGAAGCGCGCTCTCGGCGTCGGTCTCGAGGAAGCGGCGCAACGCCGGCGATTTCGCGACCAGGGCGAGGTGGCGGTCGAACACGTCGATCACGCGCGTCGCGCCTGTACCCCGCGCCTCGTGCTTGCATTGCTCGAAGGTCTCGAGCGCGAGTGTGCCGAACACCTCGCCCAGGAGCTGCTCGCGCGGCCCGGTCCAGCGGTAGAGGGTGGCGCGCGACACGCCGAGCTCGCCCGCGAGCGCGCGCATGTCGATGCGCTGCCCCGCGAGCACGCGGCGGCGCGCAATGCGGCGGGCGTCGGCGGGCGTCGGTTTGGCGGGTGGCGAACGCCGCGCCTCGTTGCGTGACACCTGTTTGTCGGGCAATGCCACCACGAAGCGAGGCTAGCTTGGATGTGCGCGAACGGCCAGGACGATCGGACAAGATCGGACGGCGCCGGCGGAACGAGACACACCGTGCCCGACGCGCCGCGCGATCGGCGCGGCGCACATTTTCATTGACTCTTCAAAAGCAACAGGTGTACCGATGAGCTGAGACATCCAGACGTTCTGTCGCATGAAGTGCCGTGCAGCCTTGATTGCCCTGCCGTTCTTTCATTGGAGGAATGCCATGAGCGTACGCGGATTCTGGTCGGGTGCCCTTCGCTTCGGCGTCGGTGCCGTCGTCACGTGTGTCGTGGGCCTGGGAGTCGCGGGGCCCGCGAGGGCCGACAGTCCCATCGTGACGACCGACTCCGGACCGGTGCAAGGCGTCGGTACACCCACGCTGACGAAGTTTCTCGGCATCCCGTACGCCGCGCCGCCGGTCGGCGCGATGCGCTGGCAGCCGCCACAGCCGCCCACGCCATGGGTGGCGCCGATCGATGCGTCGGCGTTCCGCTCGCACTGCGCCCAGGGCCCGTCGCCGTTCGGCCAGGTCTCGAGCAGCGAGGACTGCCTCTACCTCAACGTCTACGTTCCCAACCACAAGGGGTTCGCCCGCGACGTCCACAAGCGCAAGCCGGTCATGGTGTGGATCCACGGCGGCGCGTTCCAGGTCGGTGAGAGCGACGACTACGATCCGACGCGCCTCGTCGGACAGGGCGACGTCGTGGTGGTGACGATCAACTATCGCCTCGGCGCGCTCGGTTTCATGGCGCATCCAGCGCTCAGCGCCGAGTCGCCGAACGGCGTCTCCGGCAACTACGGCATCCTCGATCAGCAACTCGCGCTGCACTGGGTGCAGAACAACATCAGGGCGTTCGGCGGCAATCCGAAGAAGGTCGCCATCTTCGGCGAGTCGGCGGGCGGCGCCAGCGTGCACGCGCAACTCGCCTCGCCGGGCGCGGCGGGCCTGTTCCGGCGCGCGATCGTCGAGAGCGGCGCGCTCTTCACCCAGCCGACCTTGAGCGCCGCCGAGACCCTCGGCTCGACCCTGGCCACCAACGTCGGGTGCAGCAGCCAGACGGCCGCCTGTCTGCGCGCCGTCAGCGTCGCCGACCTGCTCGCCGCGCAGGGCACCGACCTCACCTCGTCGAGTCCCAACATCGACGGCGTCGTGCTCCCCGAGCCGATGCGTGACGCGTTCGCGGCCGGCCACTTCAACAAGGTTCCGGTGATGGAGGGCTCGAATCACGACGAGTTCCGGCTCTTCGTCGCGTTGCTGATCGAGATCCCGAACGGCCCGCTACAGCCTGATCAATACGAGAACGCGATTGCGACGATCTTGAACGTTCCGCCGTCCTCCGCGTCGCTCCTCGCCCAGGTCTATCCGCTGGCGAACTACCCCAGCCCCGGGGTCGCGCTCGGCGCGCTGGCCACCGACGCAGCATTCTCCTGCAACGCGCGCAAGGCCGACGATCTCTTCGCGGGCTTCGTCAACACGTACGCCTACGAGTTCAACGACCAGAACGCGCCGGAGCTCTTCCTGCCCCCGGTGAGCTTTCCGTACGGGGCCGCGCACGCCTCCGAGATCCAGTATCTCTTCGACGTGCCGAATCAGACCGGCGCCGGCCCGCTCACCACCGATCAGCAGCAGCTCGCGGGGTTGATGGTGAAGTACTGGACCAAGTTTGCGCGCTCGGGGAAGCCCAAGGTTTCCAAGGAGCCGAAATGGCCCGCGTACCAGACCGTCGACGTCCTCTCGCAGAAGATCATGTCGTTGGTGGCGCCGACGCCGGTGGCGCAATTCGGCGGCGCGTTCGGGACCGATCACAAGTGCGGGTTCTGGAACCCGCTGATCGGCAATTGATCGGCGCTTCACCGCCAACCGGGGGATGAAGGAGACGGGCGCAAAACCGCTTGACTAGGTCGCGGCCACTCGACTAATGCGTAGTACAACTACGCGCTACGCGCCAGGAGGCCCCCTTATGGCAAGCGAGGACAGATACGCGAAGCCCGTCGACAGCATCGATTGGGCGGTTGGCGGTACCTTCGACACCAACTTCCGCTGGGAGTACCAGGACGGACGGGACTCGCTCCTCAAGCTCTACGAGAAGGGCAAGGAGCGGCAGTGGAACGCCAACACGCGCATCGACTGGTCGCAGGATCTCGATCCCGAGAATCCCGAGCAGCTTCCGGACGAGTCGATCCCGCTCTTCGGCTCGGACGTGTTCGCGGCGCTCACGCCGTCGGAGAAGGCCAATCTGCGGCGCCACTTCCAGTCGTGGCAGCTGTCGCAGTTCCTGCACGGCGAGCAGGGCGCGCTGATCTGCACCGCCAAGATCGTCCAGCAGGTGCCGCGGATCGACGCCAAGTTCTACGCTGCGACGCAGGTCATCGACGAAGCGCGCCACGTCGAGGCGTACTCGCGCCTGCTGCACGACAAGTTCGAGCTCGCGTACCCGATCACGCCCACGTTGCAACGTCTGCTCGACAACGTGCTCAGCGACTCGCGCTGGGACATGACCTATCTCGGCATGCAGGTGCTGATCGAGGGTCTCGCGCTGGCGGCGTTCGCGCAGATCCGCGATCAGTCGCAGAATCCACTCGCCGCGGCGGTCAACGCCTATGTCATGCAGGACGAGGCACGGCACGTCGCGTTCGGCCGCTTCGCCCTGCGCGACTACTATCCGACGCTCACCCAGGCGGAGCGTGACGAGCGTGAGGAGTTCGCGGTCGAGGCGTGTTACCTGATGCGCGACCGCTTCCAGGCGGAGGAGGTGTGGGCAACACTCGGCCTCCCCGTCGATCGCTGCGCGGCGCACATGCTCGAGTCCGGGTTCATGCAGAACTATCGCTCGGCGCTCTTCAGCCGCATCGTCCCCATCATCAAGGACATCGGCCTCTGGGGTCCGAAGATCCGCAAGGGCTACGAGCAGATGGGCATCCTGGGCTACGCCAACGTCGACGTCCAGGCGATGTCGGACGAGGACGAGAAGGTCGCCGAGCACTACGATGAGCGCCACGCCGAGATCCTGCGCGTCGCGGCGTCTGCGACCGAGCCGGCGTCCGCCGGCCGAACGGTGACGAACGGCAAAGGAGGCTCCCGCGCCTCGGCCTAGTCACAGCGGGTCCGCCGCCGGCGGGCGCATGAAGATGAAGGATCTCGAGCGCGCCGCCGGCGTGGGGCGCGAGACGATCCGCTTCTACATCCGTGAGGGACTCCTGCCCGAGCCGCAGCGCCCGGGCAGGAACGTCGCCTGGTACGACGACTCGTTCGTCGAGCGCCTCATGCTGATCAAGGAGCTGCAGCAGAAGCGATTCCTCCCGCTGCACGTGATCCGCAGTATGATCGGCACCGAGGCGCCGCCGTCGCGTGACGAGGTCCGTACCTTGCTCGAGATCGACGGCAAGCTCTTCCCCGCCGTCGAGGGCGCGCCCGAGGCCGTGGCGGAGCGGCTCTCGCGCGTCGCGCGCACCGTCGGCATTCCGGCGCGCGAGATCCGCGAGTTCGCCGCGGTCGGCATGATCGACATCGTCACCCGCGACGGCGATCAATGGCTCGAGGAGCCGGCCATCCGCATGGTCGAGCTGTGGGGCCGGATGCGTGCCGCCGGCTTCGATCGGCCCTTCGGCTTCAGCGCCGCGAGCTATCGCATCTACCCCGAGGTCATGCGCTGGCTGGCGCACGAGGAGCTGCGCCTGTTCACCCAGGGCATCACCGGGCGGATTTCCGCCGAAGCGTCGGCCGCGATGGCGGAGGACGGCATCAACCTCGTGAACCAGATGCTGGCGCTGCTACGGAAGTCGACGCTCTTGCGCTACATCGCGGAGGGCAACGTGCCGACGAGCGACGCCTCCGCGCCGGCGACCGCGAATGCCGTCGGTGCCCCGCGGGTGCCCCGCGGTGAGCGGCGACGCTCGCTGGCCACGGTGCGGCCCTCGGCCCGGCCCCGTCCGCGGCGCTGAGGGGCTTCGACTCCAACCAGCTGATTTGGTAGTCCCGAGCATGGGCAGCGTGCCGTGCATGTCGCTCGAGGCGATCTCGGGCTAGTGGCGCGCCGCCGCGTCTCGCCGCCGCAGGCGCGCCCCGCCGCTCCTCCGGGGGCTCGCCGTTCGCGCCCTGACGAGACCGCCCGTGACGCACCGGCCGCGACCCGCGACCGCGAGGCGGCACGCACGTGGTGGATCATCGCGGGCGCCATCGCGGCGCTCGCGTGCCTCGTCTATCTCAACAGCCTGAGCGGCGAGCTCGTGTTCGACGACGTGAACGCGATCGTCAACAACCGCTGGGTGCGCTCCGGCGACGTCGTCGGCATCGTCACCCAGGCGTCATGGTGGGGCGAGGGCCGGGGTCACGGTTGGCGGCCCGTCACCACGCTGACGTTCGCTCTCGATCACGCGCTGCACGGCATCGCGCCGTTCGGGTACCACGTGGTGAACGTCGCGCTCCATGCCGCGGTGTGCGTGCTGCTCTTCGCCGTCTGCGCGCGCGTCTCGGGGGAGCCCGCCGTCGCCGCGATCGCCGCGCTGCTCTTCGCGGCGCATCCCGTCCACACCGAGGCGGTGGCGAGCGTGGTCGGACGCGCCGAGCTGCTCGCGGCGCTCACCTTCTTCCTGGCGTGGCTGCTCTTCCTCCGCGCCGACGCGCGACGCGCCGCCGGCGCCGGCGCGCTCGTGCCGGAGATCCTCGGCGTCGCCGTGTTGTTCCTCGGCGCGCTTGCGAAGGAAAACGCCCTCGGGCTCCTGCCGGTGCTCGTCCTCGCCGATCTGCTGTTCGCGCCGAGCGGCGGGCGCATGGCGCGGCTGCGAGCGCACGGCGGTCGCTACGCGGCACTCGTCGCCGCCGGGGTGACGTTCGCCGCGGCACGCCACGTCGTGCTCGGCAGCGGCGGCGCCTCCATCAGCATCCTCGACAACCCGCTGGTCGGCCTCCCGGCCGTCTCCTACGAGCTCACGGCGATCAAGGTGATCGGCCTCTACGCCTGGCGCCTCCTGCTGCCCTGGCGTCTCGCCGCCGACTACTCCTACGATCAGCTGACCGCGGTGACGTCACCGCTCGACGCCGCGTTCCTCGGCGGGCTCGTCGTGATGATCTCGGTCGCGTTGCTCGCATGGCGGACGTGGCGGGCCGTGCCGCTCGTCGCGCTCGGGCTCGGTGTGCTCGTGCTCACGTTCGTGATCGTCTCGAACCTCGTCTTCCCCATCGGGACGATCATGGCGGAGCGCCTCGTCTACCTGCCCTCGGCGGGGTTCTGTCTCGTGCTCGCGGTCGTGCTGGCGCGGGCCGGCGGCGCGCTGCGCTCCCCGGCGACGGCGCCCGCGGGTGGGCGCGGCACGCTCGCGGCGCTGACGACCACGCGCGTCGCGGTGCCGCTCGGCATCGTCCTGGCGCTCTACGGGGCCCGGACCGCGACCCGCAATCGCGTGTGGCACGATAGGCTCGGGTTCTTCTCGACCATGGTCGAGGAGGCCCCCCGCTCGGCGCGGAGCCAACGCGAGCTCGGCTCCGTGTTGGCCGATCTCGGCCGATTCGATCCCGCGCGTGCGGCGTTCGCGCGCTCCCTCGCGATCCGCCCGCACGACGCGGCCACCCTCTACAACCTCGGCAACGCGCTGGCGCAGGAGCAGAAGTTCGATGAGGCCATCGCGGCGTACGAGGAAGCGCTCGAGGCCGCACCGGATCTCGCGGACGCGATGGTGAACCTCGGCAACGTGCAGAGCATGCGCGGCGACCACGCGGCCGCCGTGGCCTCGATGCGGCGGGCGCTGCCGTTGACTCCGCGCTCGGCCCCGCTGCACATGAACATCGCCAACGAGCTCTTCCGTCTCGGTGACCATGCCGACGCGCGCGTCGAGTACGAGACCGCGCTGGCGCTCGATCCGGGCGCGCCGAACGTCCTGATGAACTACGGCGCGTTCCTCCTGGCGCGCGGCGACTTCGATCGGGCAGCCGACGCGTATCGCCGCGCCGGCGACCAGCCCATGGCGCTCGTCGGCCTCGCGGCCGCGTATCGTGCGCAGGGCAAGACCGCCGACGCGCGTGCGGTGCAGGCGCGCGCGGCAGCGCTCTACCCGGCGAACGGCGCGGTCCGGCAGATGGGTGAGGTGCTCGAACGCGATGCGGCCGCGGTGGGCGCGGCGAGCGGGAGCTGATGCGCGTCGTCCTGCTCGTCGTCGCGGCCTGTGTCGTCTACGCCAACAGCCTCGGCGTCCCGTTCCTCTTCGACGATCGCAGTGCGATCGTCTCGAACCTGCGCATCCGCGAGCTCTGGCCCGGCCCGTTCATGGCCGAGCGGCCGGTGGTCGAGCTGACGCTCGCGCTCAACTACGCGCTCGGCGGCCTGCACGTCGTCGGCTACCACGCCGTGAACCTCCTGCTGCACGTCGCCTGCGGTCTGCTGCTCTACGATCTCGCGAGCCGCACGTTGCAGCTCACCGGCACCGCGGCCGGCGAGGAACGGCGCGTCGCGTGGTGGGCGGCGCTGCTCTTCCTCGTCCATCCGCTGCAGACGGAGGCGGTGACGTACGTGATCAGCCGCAGCGAGGTGCTCACGGCGGTGTGGTATCTCGCGACGCTCGAGCTCGTTCTGCTCGGCGACGAGCACGCCGAGCACCGCACGTCGCTGTGGATCCTCGCGATGATGACGTGCGCGCTCGGCATGGCGACGAAGCCGGCAATGGTGACGGCGCCGATCGCGGCGTGGTGGCTGGCGCGTTGCGTGCTCCGGCGTCCCGCGACCGTCGGGCTCTCCTTCGCCGAGGACCGCGCGCGTGGGTGGGTCGGCCCGGCGCCGAGCCGTTGGCCGGTGCTCTTCGGGCTCGCCGCGACGTGGCTCGTCCTGATCGCGTTGATCACGTTTCGCGAGACGCCAGGCGCGGGCCTCGACGTCGGCATCGCGCCTCTCGACTACTTCCGCACCCAGATCGGCGTCACCTGGCACTACTTCCGCCTCCTCGTCTGGCCGACGCAGCAGACGATCGAGTACGACTGGCCGCTCGCGACGCGCTGGGACTCGCCCACGGTCGTGGTGCCGGCGATCGGCTGGGTGGCCGTGCTCGGGCTTCTCGTATGGCTGGCGCGGACGCGGCGTGGCGCGGCGGCGTTCTGGCTCGGGCTCGCGCTCCTGACGCTCGCCCCGAGCTCGTCGGTCGTGCCGATCGCGGATCTCGTCTTCGAGCACCGCATGTACCTCCCGCTCGGCGGCTTCGCCGTGCTGGCGGCGCTGGCCGGCGTCGGCCTGGCGCGGCGGGCGCCGCGCCTGGTTGCCGTGGGTGGGCTCGCCGTCGTCGTCGCGCTCGGCGCGGCGACGATCGCGCGCAATCGTCTCTGGCACGATCCGGTGACGTTGTGGGAGGACGCGCTGGCGAAGGCGCCCAGCAAGCCGCGCGTGTTTCGCAATCTCATCAACGCCTACGAGGAGCGCGGCGACCGGGCCAACGTCGCGCGCATCTCCGCCCAGGAGACGCTCGTGTTCGAGATGCTGCATCGGAGCCGCCCGCGCGACCCGGAGGTCCTGACCGCCTTGGCCGATACCTACGCACGGCGCGGGCGCCTCGACGAGGCGCGCACGCTCCTCGTCGAGGCGGTGCAGCTCGGGCCCGACGACGCGCTCGCACGCGCCGCGTACGGCAGCGTGCTGCTCGAGAGCGGACATGCCGACGAGGCGGTCGCGCAGCTCGAGATGGCGGAAGGCCTGGCGCGGGCGCGCCGTGACTGGGTCGGCCACGATCTGTTGCGTTCGGTGCTGACGAACCTCGGGTGGGCATACGGCTCGGTCGGGCGGCAGCACGACGCCGTGCGCGTGCTGCGCCTCGCGGCCGAGAATGGCGACGTCGTCGCCCTCAACAACCTCGGCTCGATGCTCGGACGGCTCGGGATGTGGGATGACGCCCGCCGCGTTCTCGAGCGCGCGCACGATCGCGACCCGGGAGATCCCAACGTCGTGAGCAATCTCGGCTGGATCTACGCCAACGTCGGGCGCCTCGAGGAGGCCGCGACCCTGCTCGAGGAGGCGATCGTGAAGCAGCCGCGGGAGCCGTCGGCGCACGGCAATCTCGGCTGGGTGAGGTTGCGGAAAGGTGATCCGGGCGGCGCGCTGACCGCGCTCGCCGTCGGGCAGTCGCTCGATCCCGGTAACGCCTGGATCGCCAACATGCAGGGCATCGCCCACGCGCGCCTCGGGGAGTGGCCCGCGGCGATCACATCGTTCCAGCGCGCGATAACGCTCAGTCCAGACGCCGAGCAAGCCCGCGACAATCTCGCGCGGGCCGAGCAGCGGTTGCCCCCGACCCTGCCCGGCGAGCCGCCGGCCGAAGACGCGCCGAAAGGTCCATGACTCCGGCCTCGGGCGCTCGATGCCGGGTCACTTGTATTGACAACGCCCGAGACGGCCTCCTATAAGCCGAGCCATTAGGCTTGAGCGGTGCGTCATAGCACCCTCGAGTTTTTTTTGGCGGGTCGACTGACCGCCGGGTCGAGAGCGCGTACGGTGCCATCTTCTCTTCTCACGGCACCGTTTTTTTGGAACGTGAGCTGACCGCATGGTTAGTGCCAGCGAGCGCGGTCGTGGGGAAGGGACGATATGGAGAGAAGCGAGGAGGCGCGAGTGATCGAACATCCGTTCGGCGCCCGCCACGCCGAGCGACCGCGCCGGGACGAGTTTCTCGCCAAGGTCGACCACGTCATCACGCAATCGCAGCAGTACTTCCGCCGCGAGCAGCACGAGACCGGATACTGGCATCGTCCGCTCGAGGCGAATGCCACCATGAACGCCGAGTACATCTTCTTCATGCACTTCATGGGGCGGGTGAACCCGGAGCGCCAGAACCGCATCGTCGCCAACCTGCTCGCCAATCAGCTCGCGGACGGCAGCTGGGCACTCTATCCGGATGCGCCCGGCCACCTCTCCAACACGATCGAGGCCTACTTTGCGCTGAAGCTCGCGGGCATGCCGCAGTCGCACGAAGCGCTCACCAGGGCACGGCTGTTCATCCTCGAGCGCGGCGGGCTCGCGAAGGCGGGCGTCTTCACCCGCATCTTCCTCGCCTACTTCGGACAGTTCCCATGGGACGGCGTGCCGGCGATGCCGACCGAGCTGATCCTGCTGCCCAATTGGTTCCCCATCAACATCTATGAGATGTCGAGCTGGGCGCGCGGGACGGTCGTGCCGTTGCTCGTGCTGATGGCGAAGCGCCCGTTCATTCCGATCCCGGCGGAGCACGCGATCGGCGAGCTCTGGTGTACGCCTCCCGAGCACGCCGATTACTCGTTCGCGCCCAGCCCCGAGACCTTCACGTGGCGCAACTTCTTCCTCGTCCTCGACAAGACGCTGAAGCTGCTCGGACGCATTCCCGCGCGGCCGCTGCGCGCGCGCGCCCTCGAGTGTGCGGGCCAGTGGATCCTCGCGCACCAGGACGTGAACGGCGGCTGGGGCGGGATCCAGCCCGCCATGGTCAACTCGGTGATGGCGCTGCGCATGCTCGGTTATCCGGATGAGCATCCCGCGGTGGCCAAGGGCATCCAGGCGATCGAGGACTTCGTCATCGAGGAAGGCGAGCAACTCTTCTTCCAGCCGTGCGTCTCGCCGACCTGGGATACGGCGCTCGCCGCCAAGGCACTGCTCGATTCGGGCACCCCGGCGGATGATCCGTCCTTGCAGCGCGCCGCGGATTGGCTGCTCGAGAACCAGATCTTCGCGGGCGGCGATTGGCAGGTGAAGAATCCCGACCTCGAGCCGGGCGGCTGGGCGTTCGAATTCGCGAACGACTGGTACCCCGACACCGACGACACCGCCGTCATCCTCATGGTCCTGCGCCGCATCCACCTCGCGCAGGAGCGCGCCAAGGCACGCGCCATCCAGCGCGGACTCAACTGGACGCTCGGCATGCAGAGCCGGAACGGCGGGTGGGGCGCGTTCGACACCGACAACCTGCGTGAGCTCTTCAACAAGATCCCGTTCGCCGACATGGAGGCGATGCTCGATCAGCCGACGGCGGATCTCACCGGCCGCCACCTCGAGCTGATGGGCGAGTTCGGGTACGATCTCGAGATGCGCCAGGCGAAGCGCGCGCTGGCCTTCATCCGCCGCACACAGGAGCCCGATGGCTCGTGGTGGGGACGCTGGGGCGTCAACTACATCTACGGTACCTGGTCCGTCCTGACCGGCTTGCGTGCGATCGGCGAGGACCTGCGCCAGCCCTACGTCCGTCACGCCGTGGCGTGGCTGAAGAGCGTGCAGAACGAGGACGGCGGCTGGGGTGAGACATGCGACAGCTACGGCGATCCGTCGCTCGCGGGCCGCGGGCCGAGCACGCCGTCGCAGACGGCGTGGGCGCTGCTCGCGCTTCTTGCCGGCGAGGACGAGCTCAGCCCGGAGCTGATCCGCGGCATCGATCATCTCACGCGCAGTCAGCAGGCCGATGGCACGTGGAACGAGAACCACTTCACCGGCACCGGCTTCCCGCGCCACTTCTATCTGCGCTACTACATGTACCGGAACTACTTTCCCCTGATGGCGCTCGGACTCTTCCGCTCGCGCGCCGAGGCCGCGGCATCGGCGCGGCCGGCCGAGGGACAGCGCGCGTGAGCGCAGACGCGCGCCACCGCTCGATTGCGCTGCTCGGGTCGACCGGCTCGGTCGGTGTGTCGACGCTGGCGCTGGTCGAGCGCTTCCCGGAGCGCTTCCGTGCCGTCTCGCTCGCGGCGGGACGCAATGTCGAGCTGCTCGCCGAGCAGGTCCAGCGCCACCAGCCCGAGCTGGTGTCGGTCGCCGACGAGTCCTGCGCCGCCGAGCTACGTGCACGCGCGCCCGGCTATGCGGGACGCATCATCGCCGGCGCCGACGGTCCGCGCGCGGTCGCGACGTATGCCGGCGCCGACATCGTCCTCTCGGCGCTCGTCGGCGCCCTCGGTCTCGAGCCGACGCTCGCCGCCATCGAGGCGGGCAAGGACGTCGCGCTCGCCAACAAGGAGGTGCTCGTGGTCGCGGGCGCGCTCGTGACGCGCGCGGCGCGTGAGCGGGGCGTCCGTATCCTCCCCGTCGACAGCGAGCACAACGCGATCTTCCAGGCGCTGCACGGTCACGACCGTACCGAGGTCCGCCGGCTCATCCTGACGGCGTCGGGCGGGCCGTTCCTGCGGCACACCGTCGCCGAGCTCGACCACGTGACGCGCGCCGATGCGCTCAAGCATCCGACGTGGAAGATGGGCCCGAAGATCACCATCGACTCCGCGACCCTGATGAACAAAGGGCTCGAGGTGATCGAGGCGCACTGGCTCTTCGACGTCGAGCCGGATCGCATCGACGTCGTGATCCACCCGCAGAGCATCATCCACTCGATGGTGGAGTACATCGACGGCTCGGTCCTCTCACAGATGGCCGTGCCGGACATGACGATCCCGATCGGCTACGCGCTCGCGTATCCGCAGCGCCTGCCGCTGACGCATCTCCGGACGCTCGACTTGCCGGCGGCGGGCGAGCTGACGTTCGTCGCGCCCGATCTCGAGCGTTTTCCCTGCCTCGGGCTCGCGTACCGCGCCTTGCGCGCCGGCGGCACCATGCCGGCCGTGCTGAACGCGGCGAACGAGGTCGCCGTCGAGCGCTTCCTCGCCGAGGACATCGGCTACCGCGACGTGCCCGCCGTCGTCGCGGCGGTCATGGATGCGCATGCCGCGGCGCCAGCCGCCGATCTCGCGACGCTGCTCGCGGCCGATCGCTGGGCGCGGGAGAGGGCACGGACGCTCCGTCCCGGTGCCGAGCGCGGCGCACGGATGGCGCCGCTCGCGCCGTCGATGAAGAAAGCGGCGGTGGCGCCCTGACGCTCTCTGCCGACGGAACCGGCCAGTGCCGATGAGCGCGCTTTCGACGGCGGCGCCCTCGGCCGCGACGACGATGATCGCAAGCGAGCCGCCGTGCTCCACCGACGAGGCGTTCCGCCAGTGCGAGCGCATCGCGCGCGACCACTACGAGAACTTCACGCTCGGCTCACACCTGCTGCCGCGGCCGCTGCGCCGCCACATCGCCGCGATCTACGCGTTCGCCCGCACCGCCGACGATTTTGCCGATGAAGACCCCGACGCGGGCCGCGCCCTGGCGGCGCTCGACGCGTGGGAGCGCGAGCTCGAGGATTGCTACGCGGACCAGCCGCGCCATCCGATCTTCGTCGCGCTCGCGGAGACGGTGCGTGAGTTCGCGATCCCCATCCAGCCGTTCCGCGATCTGCTCACCGCCTTTCGCATGGACGTCCGGTTCGCGGGATTCCCGACCTTCGACGACCTGCTCTTCTATTGCCGGCACTCCGCCAATCCGGTCGGGCACCTGGTCCTGTACCTCTTCGGCCACGCCGACGCGGAACGACAGGCATGCGCCGACGACATCTGCACGGCGCTGCAGCTGACCAACTTCTGGCAGGACCTGGCGGTCGATCTCGGCAAGGGCCGCATCTACCTGCCGCGCGAGGACATGGCACGCTTCGGCTACGGCGCCGACGATCTCGCCCGCCACGCCGTCACGCCGGAGTTCCGCGCCCTGATGGCGTTCCAGTGCGAACGCACCCGCGGCCTGTTCGAGCGCGGCCTCGCGCTCGCCGACATGCTCGCCCGCCGCGAAGGTCGCGAGGTGCGGCTCTTCGCGGGCGGCGGCCTCGCCATTCTCGATCGCCTGGTGGCGGTCGAATACGACGTGTTCCGCGCGCGGCCGGCGTTGTCGCGCTGGGCGAAGATCGCGCTCGTCGCGCGGGCGCTGGTCGGAGTCGATCGATGACGGGCACGGCGAATCTGGTACCGGACGCCGCCGATCGTCGGGACCCGGTCGCGTCCATGGGATCGCCGGCGCGCGTGTCGTCCGCGCCCCTCGCCGCCGCGTATGCCGAGTGCGAGCGCATCGCGCGCGTCAGCTCGAGCAGCTTCACGCTCGCGTTCCGCCTCCTGCCGGTGGAACGGCGTGGCGCACTCGCGGCCCTGTACGCGTACTGCCGCATGGTGGACGACGCCGCGGACGAGAGCGTCGATCCCGCGGCGGCGCTCGCCGAGTGGCGCGCCGAGCTCGGCCGGCTGCGCGATGGCGTTCCGACCCATCCGGTCGCGGTCGCGCTCGGCGACGCGGTGCGCCGCTTCGCGATCCCCATCGCGCACCTCGACGAGATCCTCACCGGCGTCGAGATGGACGTCGTCCCGCGCGCCTACGAGACCTTCGACGAGCTGCGCGTCTATTGTTACCACGTGGCGGCCGCGGTCGGCCTCGCGACGCTGCCGATCTTCGGCTGCCGCGACCTGCGCAGCCGCGCCTACGCGGAGGCGCTCGGCATCGCGCTGCAGCTCACCAACATCCTGCGCGACGTCGCCGAGGACGCCGAGCGCGGCCGCATCTATCTGCCGCGCGAGGATCTGCAGCGTTTCGGGTACAGCGAACGCGACCTGCACACGCAGGTGCGCAACGAGGCGCTCCATGCGCTGATCGGCTTCGAGGTCGAGCGGGCGCGCGACTTCTATCGCGTGGCGCGCGCCAGCATCGTCCCGCGCGACCGCCGGGCCCTGGTGGCGGCGGAGGGCATGCGGCTCGTGTATCAGCGCCTGCTGGCGCGCATCGCCGCCGATCCCGATGCCGTGTTCGGGCCGCGTCTCGGCGTCCCGAAGCACGAGAAGGCGCTCTGTGTGCTGGCCGCGTGGCTGCGCGGCCGGAGCGTGCGATGAGCGACGCGATCGTCATCGGCGGCGGGTTCGCCGGACTCGCGGCGGGCGTCGCGCTCGCGGCCGAGGGCGTCCAGGTCACGGTGCTCGAGCGCCGGCCGGTGCTGGGCGGCCGAGCCTACTCCTATACCGACGCGACCACCGGCGAGGTCATCGACAACGGCCAGCACGCGATGATGGGCTGCTACCATCATCTCTTCAGCTTCCTCGAGCGCATCGGCGCGACCGACAAGCTGGCGATCCAGCCGAATCTGCGCGTGGCGATGCTCGACCCGGAGCGCGGCCGGGGTGTGATCGCGTGTCCGCAGCTACCGAGCCCGCTCCACATGGCGGCGGGCGTCCTCGGCTATCGCCTCATCAGCTTGACCGACCGCGTACGTGTGCTCGTCGGCGGCCTGCGCCTGCTGGCGATGAAGAAGCGGCGCGATCCACGGCTCGCCCGCCTCACGGTGGACGGCGTCCTCGACCTCCTCGGCCAGCCCGAGGCGACGCGGCGGGCCTTCTGGCATCCGGTCGCGATCGCGACGCTCAACGAGAGCCCGGCGCTGGCGTCGGCCGATCTCCTGGCCGAGGTGATGGTGCGCGCGTTCTTCTCCACCAAGGACGACGCGCGCTTCGTGCTCGCCAAGGTCGGTTTGTCGGAGCTCTACACGGACGACGCGCGGCGCTTCATCGAGGCGCGCGGCGGGCGCGTCGAGACCAAAGCGCAGGTCGTCGGCATCGGTGTGCGCGGCGACGAGGTGTCGCACCTCGAGCTGCGCGACGGACGGCGGCTGACGGCGCAGGCCTACGTGAGCGCCGTGCCGCCGCAGGCGCTGTTCCCGTTGCTGCCCCTGGCGGTACGTCGCGACGTGCCGGCGCTCGGCGCGATCGAGCGTCTCAGCAGCTCGCCAATCGTCTCGGTGCACGTGTGGTTCGACCGGCCGCTGCTCGAGGACGACTTCGTCGGCTTCGTCGGCACGCGCACGCACTGGTGCTTCAACCGCGACAAGATCGCCGGCCGCGACCCGCGTGGCGGCAGCTACCTCACGTTCGTGATCTCGGGGGCGCGGGACATCGTCGATCTCGACGCCGAGGCGATCGTCGCGGAGACGCTCGCCGACGTGCGGCGCCTGATCCCCGGCGCGGCCGAGGCGCAGATCCGGCATACGCAGGTGGTCAAGGAGAAATTCGCGACCATGTCGCCGACGCTCGAGGCGGAGCAGCTGCGCCCCGCGGCGACGACACCATTCAACAACTTCTTTCTGGCGGGCGATTGGACCTCGACGGGTCTGCCCGCCACGATCGAAAGCGCCGTCGCAAGTGGGCATCGCGCGGCGGAGCTGGCAGTTCGTATCGCGTCGCCATCGGAGCGGCGTGAGGAGGCACGGGCGGCAAGTTGAGGAGTCCACTCCGGTGGAAAATTCGAAGGGGGGCACATGAGCACAGAGATCCAAGAGACGGCGGTACGGTGGCACGGCAACGGCAAGACGAACGGTGCGCGGGGAGAGCGCTCGGGCGTCATCGTGCATCGCATGGACATCGAGACGACCAAGCGGGTCGAGATCCGCGACCTCACGACGCTGGTGCAGGAGATGGTGCGGAGCGCCGGGGTGGACGCGGGCCTCGTCACGTTGAGCTCGATGCACACCACCACCGCGATCTTCGTCAATGAGCCGCAGACGGCGCTGCTCGACGACATCGAGCTGCTCCTCGAGCGGTTGGCGCCGCGTGGCGAGGAGTGGAAGCACAACGATCCGCGCTACTCCGACTGCGATCGTCAGAACGCCGACGCGCACCTGCGCGCCATCGTGCTCGGCAGCAGTGTGACCTTGCAGGTCGCGGACGGCGACCTCGTCATGGGCCAGTGGCAGCGCATCCTCATGGCGGAGCTCGACGGCCCGCGCACGCGTCAGCTCGTCCTCCAGATCCTCGCACCGCGCTGAAACGAAGACGTCGGCTCGGCACGCGGCCCGCACGCGGTCGCGTGCCGAGCCGGGCTCCCACTGGGTGCCCGAGCCGCGTCGCAGGCGCATTCCCATCCTTGGGAAGGCGCACCCTGACGACGCGGCTTACCTTGACGACTCCCGCCCGAAGACATAGTCGCCTTCGGCCATGACTTCCCCCTGCGCCGCTCGCCGCTCGTCAATCCCTTTCTCGACCCTGCTCAAGCTGACGCTGCTTGCCGCCTCCGCGCTGACCGTCGGCAGGGCCTCCCGGGCCTTCGCCACCACGTACAGCGTCGATCGGACGGACGACGACGCCTCGGCTGCGGCGCAAGCCTGCACGGGCGCGGCGAACGATTGCAGTCTGCGCGGCGCCATCATCGCGTCCAACGCCAACACCGGGCAGCCCAACGTCATCAATCTGCAGGGCGTGCAGTACACTCTGAGCATCGCCGGGGCCAACGAGGATCTCGCCGCGACCGGCGACCTCGACATCACCCACGATCTCACGATCAACGGCGTGAGCGCCGCGACGACGATCATCGACGGCGCCCAGCTCGATCGCGTCTTTCAGACCGGTCCGGGCGGGCAAGCGATCACGGTCACGATCCAGCACGTCACGATTCAAAACGGTAAATCGGACAATGCCGGCTTCGTCGGCGGCGGCGGCATCCGCAACGGGGCGACCTCGCCGAGCGGAACGGCGGGGGGGACCCTGCACCTGGTCGACGTCGTCGTGACCAACAACAGCACGACCAGCGGCGCCCACGGCGGCGGCATCGCCAACGACGGCGTGATGACGATCGCCGACAGCGTCATCAGCGGCAACACCGCGGGCGGTCACGGCGGCGGCATCGTCCAGTTCGACGAGGGCTCGCTCGCGATCACGAATACCACGATCAGCGGCAATCACTCCGGCTCGGGTGGGCTCGGCGGCGGCCTCTTCATGGGGTTCTTCAGCGTCACCGCGCCGCCCGTCATCACCATCGACGGCAGCGCGATCAGCGGCAACACGGCCGGCACCGGCGGCGGCATCTGCCGCAACCGCGGCACGATCACCGTCACCAACTCGACGATCAGCGGCAACACGTCCCAGAGCTCGGGCGGCGGCGGTGTATACGACGCCGGCGGTTACCCGCCCCAGGGGCCGCTGCTTCTCGTGAACTGCACGATCACGAAGAACATGGCGCCCTTGTCCTCGGGCGGCGGCCTCTTCAACAACGGCCCCCTCGGCGGCGGCAATTTCACGACAGAGCTCGCGAATACGATCGTCGCTGGCAACCAGGCCAGCGCCGATGCCGACGTCTCGGGAGACGTCAACTCGCAGGGCTACAACCTCTTCGGCGACGTGACCGGCCTCATGATCGATGGCGCGAGCAACCCGACCGGTGATCAGATGGGCGTCGCGAACCCGCATCTCGATCCGAACTTGCTGAACAACGGCGGCGCTTCAACGCAAACGCATGCGCTTTTGGCGGGGAGCCCGGCGATCGACGCCGGCAACCCCGCCGCCTCGGACGGCACGGGTGTCCATTGCCGCGCGGCCGACCAGATCGGGACGGTACGGCCCAAGAACGGCGGCAGCGGTATCGCCCGCTGCGACATTGGCGCTTTCGAGGTGGCCGTTCCGTTCACCACCCCGACGCCGACGTCGACGCCCGTCCTGACACCGACGGGCACACGAACCGTCACACCCACCGTGACCGCCACCGCCAGCGCGACGCACACGGCGACACCAAGCCCGACCGTTACCGGCACGCCGCACCCCGAGATCTGCGACAACTGCTTCGACGACGACAACAACACCCTCGTGGATCGTCAGGATCCGATGTGCACAGCTCCGGCCAACGGCGCGTTCGCCGGGCTCGGCGACGCGAGCGCGGCGAAGGGCGTCCTCAAGTGCCAGAAGACGATCGAGAAGGTGGGCGCGGCGTTCCTCGCGAAGAAGCTCGGCCGCCTCGACAAGTGCGTCGACCTGGCGCTCGCCTGCGTGCAGCTGAAGAACGGCGACTCGACCTGCATCGACAAGGCGAGGTCCAAGTGTGGTGAGAAGCTGCTCGTCGGCATCGCGGCCGACGAGGCGAAGCTGACGAGTGCGATCGAAAAGGCCTGTGACGACAGCAGCGGCAAGGGCGTGTCGATCGCCGACGCACGGGCGCTGACGGGGCTCGGCTTCAGCGCCGAGGAGGTGCCGTGCGGCGCGGGCACGTTCACGAGCTTCAGCGACATCGCGGCCTGCGAGGCCGCGCGCCACGAGTGCGGCGCGGAGCGGGTGCTGGTTGCGGCCGCGCCGCGCGCAGGCGAGATGCTGAAGGCGCTCGGTTTCGATCTGGTCAGCACGTTCCCCTGCGTCGCCGCCGCGGACGGCGGCATCGACGCGGCCGGTGTCGGGCTGTCGGACACGGTGAAGCAGAAGGCCATCCTCAAGTGTCAGGCGACGATCAAGAAGGCGGGCGTCAAGCTCGCGAAGTCGCTCAAGACGGGGCAGAAGTGCGCCGATGCGGCGGCGGTGTGCATCCAGAAGGAGGACAGCGCGGCGCGCGACGCGTGCCAGCTGAAGGCGGCGCCGAAGTGTCAGGCGTCACTCACCAAGTTCCAGGGCACGCTGACGAAGCTGGTCGCCGGCGCCGTCAAGAAGTGCGAGACGACCGATATCGGCATCACCGAGCTGAACGACCCCGCGGGCCTCGGTTTCGTCGCGACCGCGGGGCGGTGCGCGCAGTTCTCGAGCCTGCCGCCGGGCGACGCCGCGACCGTCGCGCTCGAGTGCGTCGTCGCGCGCCATTTGTGCGAGGGCGTGCAGATCCTCGAGCGCGAGACCCCGCGCATCCGCGAGTTCGCCGACTTCCTGAACGTCGTGCTGCCCGAGACCTTCTGACGGGGAGCGGCGCTACGGCGTGAGGCGCTCCAGCATGCGCGGGAAGGGGATCGTCTCGCGCACGTGGTGCAGGCCGCAGAGCCACGCCACCATGCGCTCGATGCCCATGCCGAAGCCGGCATGCGGCACGCCGCCGTAGCGCCGGAGATCCAGGTACCAGGAGAACGCCTCGCGCGGCAGCTTGTGGGCCTCGATGCGGGCCTCGAGCGCCGCGAGATCGTCCTCGCGCTGGCCGCCGCCGATGATCTCGCCGTAACCTTCGGGGGCGAGCACGTCGACGCAGAGGGCGAGGCGCGGATCGGCGGGATCGGGCTTCATGTAGAACGCCTTGCTGACGGCCGGGTAGCGATGGACCATGACGGGCCGATCGAACCGTTGCGACAGGACGGTCTCTTCGTCGGCGCCGAAGTCGTCGCCGAAGGCGAGCGCCTTGCCGTCGGTCGCGAGCAGGGCCAGCGCCTCCTCGTATCGGATGCGGGGGAACGGCTTCTGCACGCGCTCGAGCGGCGTCAGATCGCGCTCGAGCGTCGTGAGCTCGGCCTTGCGCTCCGCGATCACGCGCCCGACGACCTCGACCAGGAAATCCTCGGCGAGGGCCATGTCGTCGTCGAGGTCGGCGAACGCCACCTCCGGCTCGATCATCCAGAACTCGGTCAGGTGGCGGCGGGTCTTCGACTTCTCGGCGCGGAACGTCGGGCCGAAGCAGTAGACCTTGCCGAACGCCATCGCGCCGGCCTCGACGTAGAGCTGGCCGCTCTGGGTCAGGTAGGCCGGGGTGCCGAAGTAGTCGACGGCGAAAAGGGTCGTCGTCCCCTCGCACGCGGCCGGGGTGAAGATCGGAGCGTCGAGCAGGGTGAAGCCGCGGCGGTCGAAGTAATCGCGGCAGGCCCGCACCACGCTCGAGCGGACGCGCATGATCGCGTGCTGGCGCGCCGAGCGCAGCCAGAGATGACGGTGGTCGAGGAGAAAGGCCGGTCCGTGCTCCTTGGGGGTGATCGGGTAATCGACAGCCTCCGAGAGGAGCGTGACATTACGGACGGCGAGCTCGTAGCCGAGCGGCGAGCGCGCGTCGGCGCGTACGGTACCGGTCACTTCGAGGGCCGATTCCTGCGTGAGGCGGCCGGCGCGCTCGAAGAGCTCGGCCGGGACGTCTTTGACGAACACGACACACTGGATCGTGCCCGTGCCGTCGCGTAGGAGCAGGAAGTGCAGCTTGCCGCTCGAGCGCCGGTTGTAGAGCCAACCGCGGAGGGTCACCTCCTCGCCGTCGTGCTTCGCGACGTCCTCGACGTAAACGTGCATGAGTCCTCCGGAAACGGATTGTGCGGACGGAAGGATGGGACTATAGCTGCGGACGGGTGAGGAAACCACATCGCCGCGCGTGCGCGATCGTGATTGCGCTCGTGCTCGTCAGCATCGTCGGTGTGATCGGTGGGTGCGGGGGCGCGCCGGCGCGCAAACCGCTCCAGGATCCCTTCTTCGACGACGAGGGCTCGACGGACATGGTCTCCGGCGACTTCGACAAGGACGAGGCCGCGTGGCGCAAGCAGATGGCGCACGAGACGCGGCACCCCGATCATACCGATGCGCTCCTCAAGGACGATCCGCCGAAGTCGCCCGAGCACTACGGCAACGTCGCCGCCACCGACACGCCGCCCAGCGACGCGAGCGTCAAAGCGGATGAAGGCGATCCGTACGCTCGCATCGACGACGACGTCGACGCCGATCCCGACGCCAAGAAGCCAGCGACCTTCTGGGAGAAGGTGGGCCGCGCGACCTTCGCCGCCATGACCGTCCTCCTGACGCTCGGGATGATGGCCGCGCCGTACTTGATGGCGGTCTAGCCGAGGGCGGCGCGCACGAGGCGCTTGTACCCGCGCTGCAAGCGGCGCGTCGTCGGTCCCGGCCGGCCGTCGGCAATGCGCCGGCGTCCCACGCGGACCACCGGGAGCACCTCGATCGTCGACGCGGTGAGGAAGATCTCGTCTGCCGTGAACAGCTCGTCGCGGCTGATCGTCGCCTCACGCAGGGGAATGCGCGCGCGCCGGGCAACCGCCGCGAGGAACCTCCGCGTGACGCCGGGGAGGATGCCGTGCAAGGGCGGGGTCACGATCGCGCCGTCGCGGACGAGAAAGACATTGCTCGTCGTTCCTTCGAGCACGTGATCGTTGCCGTCGAGGTAGACCGCCTCCCATGCGCCGACGCGCGCCGCGAGCATCTTGCCGAGGACGGCGGGGAGATAGTGCAGCGTCTTGTGGCTCGGCAGCGTCGCGGTGACGAGGCGGTACGGGAAGAAGCACACTCCGACGCCGCGCGCCTGCGCCCGGTCGATGCGCGCGTCGACCGGCGTCGCCAGCAGGAGCGTCGTCGGGCGTAGCCCCTTCGACGGCGCGAGGCCGAGGGCCCCGGCGCCGCGCGACACGGTGAGGCGCACGGCCGCATCCGTCGTCGCGAGCGCGTTGGCGCGCAGCAGGCTCGTGATGCGCGGACGCCAATACGCGACGTCGCGCCGGAAGGCGATGCGGAAGGCGCGCGCGGACGCGGCGAGGCGCGCGAGGTGCTGCGCCAGTCCGAACGGCAGACCCCGGTAGGTGCGGACGGTCTCGAAGAGGCCGTCGCCATAGAGGAAGCCGCGATCGAGGGCAGAGATCGTGGCGCTGGCCGCGGGGATCAGCTCGTCGTTCAATAGAACCGTGCCGGCGAACGCGCCGTGCCGTCGCGGCCGCGTGCTCAACTGGCGCGCCGGTGCGGTGCGGGAGCGGCCGGTACGACCGCGTTCCGCCGGGCCGCAGCGGCCGCGCGTGGCGCGAGGGCGCGCCGCAGCGCCTCGGCCTTGAGGCGGCACTCCTCGTGCTCGCGGCCGGGCTCGGAGTCGGCGACGATGCCACCACCGACGCCGTAGGCAAGAACACCGTCACGCACGACCGCAGTGCGGATCGCGACGTTCAAGTCGCAGTCGCCGCTCGCGTCGATCCAGCCGAGCGTGCCGGTGTAGAGGCCGCGCGGTCCGCGTTCGAGCTCGTCGATGATCTGCATGGCGCGGATCTTGGGCGCGCCCGTGATCGACCCGCCGGGAAACGTGGCGCGCAGCAATTCCCCGGTGCCGACCTCGCGCGGCAGGGTCCCGTGCACCGTCGAGACCAGGTGGTGCAGCGTGCGAAAGGTCGCCACCTCGGCGAAGCGCCCGACGCGTACGCTGCCGGTACGGCAGACGCGTCCCAGATCGCTCCGCTCGAGATCGACGATCATCACGTGCTCGGCACGCTCCTTCGGGTCACGGCGCAGCTCGGCCGCCAGCGCGGCGTCCTCGCGCGCGTGCGCCCCGCGACGCCGCGTGCCCTTGATCGGGCCGGTCGTGAGCTGTTCGCCGCGACGGCGGAGAAACAGCTCCGGCGAGTTCGACAGCACCTGCGTCTCGCCGAGATCGAGGTAGGCGCCGAACGGGACCGGCTGCGCCGCGCGCAGCCGCCCGTAGGCGGCGAGCGGCGTCGTCGCGAGCGCCGCCTCGAGCCGCAGGGCGAAGTTCACCTGGTATACGTCGCCGGCCGCGATGTAGCGGCGGATCTGTTCCACGCGTGCGACGTAGGATGCGCGGTCGAGAGTGGCGACGAGGCCGCCGAGCGCGCCATCGCTCGCCGCATCGGCGGCCCGCGGCCGCCGCGCGCGGGCGAGGGCGGCGGCGTCCATCACCTCGTCGGCGTACTGGCGCAACGCGGGCGCATCGAGATGCCAGCTCGCGACCATCCAGCGGCGACGGCGATGGTCGTATGCGACCACGGCGTCGTAGACCGCGGCGTCGAGGCGCGCCGCGGCGGCGTCCTCGCGCTGGGTTTGCGGCAGGCGCTCGATCTCGTTCTTCGCCTCGTAGGTCAGCGCGAGGACGATGCCGCCCGCGAACGGCACCGGACGGGCGCGCCGCGCCGCGCGCGGCGGAAGCCCGGCACACGTTGCGTCGAGCGTCGCCAGCGCGCCCGGTGTGCGCGCCTCGCCGGCGCGGACCTGTAATTGCATCCGTGGGCGGAATCCCATAGAGGAAATCCATTCGTCGCCCCACGGACGTCCGGCGTCGATGAAGAACGGCCGCTCCTTCTGCGCGAGGACGCGAAAGAGCGCCCACGGCGCCAGTGAAAGCGGCAGCTCGCGGGTCTGCATGGAAGTGTTCCTCATAGAGAGCGTGCCGCCCCTTCGCAAGCGCACCTCTCACGGCCCGTCATGAACGCGTCGGTCCGACTGCTCGAGGAGACGCTGCCATCGACGGTGCACCTGCGCGTCGAGGTCGCCGACTCGCATCCGTCGGCCGCCGTGCTCGGCACGGAACGCGCCGGCACCGGTACATTGGTCGATGCGAGCGGGCTCATCGTCACCGTCAACTACGTCGTGCTCGGCGCATCCTCGGCGCAAGTCACGCTCGTCGACGGCCGGGAGCTGCTCGGCGAGGTGATCGCGCAGGACTTCGCGTCCGGCGTCGCGCTGCTGAAGGTCCCCGCCATGGGGCTTCCGGCGATGGCACTGCGCAGCGAGCCCGTGATCGGCGTCGGCGAGGAGGTGTTCATCCTCGCGAGCGTCGGCGACGGCGGCCGGCGTGCCGGCTCCGGCGCCGTCACCTCCGTGGCGCCGTTCGACGCCAACTGGGAGTACACGCTCGAGCGCGCCATCTACACGACCGCGATGAACCCGGGACTCGGCGGCGGCCCCCTGATCGACACCAGCGGGCGCCTGGTCGGGATCGTCTCCCTCAACCTGAACGAGATCGGCCGCTTCTCGCTGGCGATCCCGATCGAGTGCTATGGCGACCATCGGGACGAGCTGTTGCGGTTCGGGCGCCGTCCGAGCCGCCCGTCGCGGGCGTGGCTCGGCCTGTATTGCTACACGCTGCGCAGCCACGTCGTCATCGCCGGCTTGCTGCCGGGTGCGCCGGCGGAGCAGGCGGGTCTCACGCAGGGCGACGTCATCCTTGCCCTCGACGACGTCGAGGTGTCGAGCCGCCGCGAGCTGTACGAGCGCCTGTGGACGCACCGCGCCGGCGAGCGCATCTCCCTGCGCGTGTACCGCAACAGTGAGGTCGTCGGCGTCGAGGTGACCTCGGGCGACGTCGAGGAGTTCTTCGCATGACGACGCGCATCACGAAGTCGTCCACATGATGCGCGCGCGCATGCGCCTCGGCGACTTCCTCGTCGCGTATCTACAGAAGATCGGCGTCACGCATCTCTTCGGCATCCCGGGCGACCTCGTCCTGAACCTCTTCTTCAAGTTCGGGCGGCCGCGCGGCATGCGCATCGTCACGCTGTCGCACGAGCCGGGAGTCGGATTCGCCGCCGACGGTTATGCGCGGGCGACCGGGCGCATCGGCGTCGTCTGCGTCACCTACGGTGCCGGCGGGCACAACATGGTGAACCCCGTCGCCGGCTCCTTCTCCGAGCGCGTGCCGATCCTGGTCGTGAGCGGCGGACCCGGCGAGGAGGAGCGCAAGCTCGGGCAGCTGATCCACCATCAGGCGAAGGAGATCGAGTCGCAGTTCCGCATCTACGACGAGCTCACCTGCGCGGCCCGCGTCCTCGACGATCCGCGGACGGCCGCCGAAGGCATCGACACCGTGCTGCGTACGATCTGGCGTGAGCAGCGCCCGGGCTATCTCGAGATCCACCGCGACATGGTCGAGCGCACGATCGAGGTGCCGGAGGCGATCCGCGCCTGGGACGGCTCGCTCGAGTTCGCGCGCTCCGACGAGCGCAAGACCGCCGAGGCGGCGCGCGAGACCGCGACGTGCTTCAACGCCGCGAAGAAGCCGGCCGTCATCGTCGGCATCGAGACCTTCCGCTACAAGATCAGCCGCGACGTCGTGCGGCTCGTCGAGCAGATGGGCGCGCCCTGCATGACGACCGTGCTCGGCAAGGGCGCGTTCCCGATGGATCACCCGCAATTCATGGGCGTGCACATCGGACCGATCAGCCCGCCGCCGATCCGCGCGCGCATCGACGCCGCCGATCTGGTGATCAACCTCGGCACGCTCCTCACCGACATGAACCTCGGCAGCCGCCCGCCGCAGATCATGCGCGGGCGCTCGATCTGGGCGGTCGGCAATCGCGTGAACGCGAGCTTCCATACGTACACCGACGTCGGCATCCGCGACTTCGTGCGCGTGCTGCGGCGCGAAAAGCTGCGCCGTCACCACGAGCGTGTGCGCTACGCCGACAACCTCACCGGCAAGCCGCGGCCGCCGCGCCATGCCGTCACCGTCGCCGACATGCTGCGCGAGCTGAACCGCTTCCTCGCCGGCAAGCGCGGCTTCTCCGTCATCGCCGAGTCCGGCGACATGCTGTTCGCGGGGCTCGACGTCCGCGTCGAGCGCGGCGGCGGTTATCTCGCCCAGGGCTACTACGCGTCGATGGGCTTCGGTGTGCCGGGCGCGCTCGGCGCCGAGATCGGTACCGGCCAACGCCCGATCATCCTCTGCGGCGACGGCGCGTTCCAGATGACCGGCCCCGAGCTCGCGCAGGCGCCGCGCTATGGCCTGCGCCCGATCGTGATCCTCATGAACAACGGTGGCTGGGGCATCTTCCGCCCGATCGCCGAGCGCGAGGATCTCCTGGCGATCCCGAACTGGCCGTACGCGGACCTGGCGCGCGCGTGGGGCGGCGCCGGCTACGTCGCCGAGACGGTCGGCGAGTTCCGCGACGCCCTGGCCGATGCCGAGCGTGCCACGACCTTCGCGCTCATCGAGACGCGCGTCGGCTCGCATGACCTGTCACCCGTCAGCCGGAAGTACATCCAGGCGTCGGCGCGCAAGGGCGGCATCAAGCCGTCGCGTTGAAGGACCGAACGATATCACCACCCTAGCGCGTGCCGGGGGCTCCGCGCTGTGACCCTCATCCCTCCGCATCGATGCCTGTCGCTACTCCGGGACGGAATAGTGTTGCGTTCCGGCAACTTGACACATCGAACCTAGGCATGGGATCGATCGAAGGGAACGCAGGGATCGGGGACGACACGGGAGGTACTCAATGCGTCACGCCCGCGGCATACACTACGCCCTTCTGGGAGTCGTCGCGCAGAATCCGGACGGAGTGCACGGCTACGCGCTGAAGCGACAGTGTGACCGGATCCTCGGCCACTTCTGGCAGCTCAATTTCGGCGAGGTCTATCGCATTCTCGACCGCTTGTCGGAGAACGGCCTCGTCGAGGAGGTCCTCGCCGACAACGTCTCCAGCCGCAAGGTGTTCCGCATCACCGACCGCGGGCGCCAGAGCCTCGATACCTTCATCCTCGAGCCGCCCACCGACGCGCCGCGACCGCTGCGCCAGGAGCTGGCGGTCAAGCTGCTGTTCGCCGGTCCGCGGCAGGTGCCCGAGCTCGTGCGGCTGATCGACGCGCAGCGGGACACGTACATGCGGCAGCTGCACCTCCTGTCGGCGCAGCGGCGGAAAATCACGAAGCTGCCGATCGACAGCTTCGTCACGGGCCTTCTCATCGACGGCGCTGAGTTGAGTGTCCGCGCGGAGCTGGCGTGGCTCGAGGACGTGGGGATGAAGTTGAAGGAGCGCTTCCTCACGCCGCCGGCGATGCGGACCGGCGCGTGATCGAGTTTCGCGGCGTCACCAAGATCTTCGGCAGTGACGATACGCGGGTTACCGCCGTCAACGATCTCACGCTGACGATTCCCAGCGGCGCGTTCTGGGCGCTCATGGGCCCGAGCGGATCCGGAAAGAGCACCGTACTGCATCTCATCGCCGGTCTCACGCCGCCTACGAGCGGCAGCGTGCTCGTCGAGGGCGCCGACGTGACCAGGATGAACTCCGCGCAGGCCGCTGCGCTCCGCCGCCGGCGGATCGGGTACGTCCTTCAGGCATTCAACCTGCTTCCGTTCCTCACAGCTGCGGAGAACGTCGGGATGCCGCTGGTGCTCGACGGAATCAAGCAAGCGGAGGTCGACGCGCGTGTCGATGATGCGCTCGCCATGGTCAATATGTCGCATCGGGCATCGCATCACCCGACGCAGCTCTCGGGCGGTGAGCAGCAGCGGATCGCCATCGCGCGTGCGCTGGTGATCAAGCCCGCCATCGTCCTGGCCGACGAGCCGACCGGAAACCTCGATCGCGCCGGTGGGCGGGCGGTGATGGACCTCATCCAGGATCTCAACGAGAAGACCGGCGTGACGATCCTGCTCGTGACCCACGATCCGGTCTTTGCCGCGTTTGCGGAGCGGGTGCTGCGGCTCGTCGACGGTACGCTGGTGCACGACACCCCTCTCGGAGCCCAGGAGGCGCTCGCCTAGCGTCTGGCGCCCGGGTCGAGCGGCGCCCGACGCGGTGCGCCTCTCGTATTTGCGGCTGGTGGCGCCCAGTGCTACCCGGGAGCGGAGCGAACGTGTTCCGGCTAGTCCGTCTCATCAGCGTCCCCCAATTGCGCACGAGCTGGGGTCGTACGTGCCTCGTGGTGGGTGGGATCGCGACCGGAGTCGCGCTGATCGTGGCGATCAGCGTCATCAACACGAGCGTCCTCGATAACTTTCGCGAAACCATCGAGCTGGTCGCCGGGCCCGCTTCGCTCGAGGTCACGCTCGGGGTGGGCGAGGTCGGATTCGACGAGGCCGCGACCGAGGTCGTGAAGGCCGATCCGAGCGTGAAGGCTGCGGTCCCGATGGTGCGCGGTACCGTCGCCTGGGCGGCCGACCCGGCCGACACACTCCAGCTCTTCGGCGTCGATTTCACCGCCGAGGAGGACCTGGGCCGGTATCACGTCACGACCGGGAACCGTGACGAGGCCCTTCGCGGACTCGCCGATCCACGGTCCATCCTGCTGACGTCCACCTTCGCGCGTACGCACGACGTGCATGTCGGGCAGAAGGTCGCGATTTCCACTCCGCACGGCGTTGACGACTTCACAGTCCGAGGGCTGCTCGACGCGGCCGGTCTTGGAGCGGCGTTCGGCGGCCAGCTCGCCGTCATGGACCTGCCTGCGGCGCAAGCGTTGCTGAACAAGGCCGGGCTCGTCGACCAGATCGACGTGGTGCTCAAGGACGAGTCGGAGGCCGATGCGGTCGCGCGCCGACTCGCGTCGACGTTGCCGTCCACGTTGAGCGTCGGGCGCCCGATGCAGCGCGGCGAGCGCTACGAGCGCATTCTCGGCTCGTTCCAGGCGATGCTCACGGGCCTGAGCCTCTTGTGCCTCGTCGCCGGAATCTACATCGTCTACAACACCACCTCGACGGCGGCGATTCATCGCGGCTTGGCGATCGCGGGTCTGCGGATGATCGGCTCTACCCCGTCGCAGCTCTGGCGCCTTTTGATGACCGAGGCGCTGGTTCTCGGCGTAGTCGGCGCGGTGGTGGGCATCCCCATCGGCATCGTCATCGCCCGATTGATGATCGGCATGGTCGCCGATTCGATGGGGGCAGTCTTTCAATTGCGCTTCCCCGTGCAGAAGCTGTCGATCGCCCCCGCGGATCAGGCGGTGACGGTCCTACTCGGAGTGGCCGCGTCCCTCATTGCGTCGTGGTCGGCGGCGCGCCGCCTCTCCCGTCTCGAGCCGCTCGACGCGATGCGCTCCGATCTGCGCGCGGTGGCGGGCCAAGCCTCGACGCGTGGCTTCGTGCTGTGGTGGATGCTGCTCGTCGGCGTCAGTGCGATCGCCCTTGCGCTGGAGGTCCACTACAGCTCGATCTTGTGGGGCAACTTCGGATCGACGTTATGGTTCGCGTCGTCGATCGTCATCGCGATCCCTCTCGTGCGCGCGTTGGCTGCGGGGCTCTCGCGGACCCTCCCCCGTTTGTTCGGGGCAGAGGGGCGTGTCGCAGCAGAGAGCCTCTTCCGCTCCCCTACCAGAACGGGTGTCACCATCGCCGCGATCGCGCTCGTGTTGACGGTTGCAATCACCGCCGCGTCGATCTCGCTCAGCCTGCAGCGCTCGATAGCCAGCTATTTCCTCGGCGGGTTCTTGGCGGCGGACATCACGGTCAGCGCCGTCGCTACCGAGGGCGGGTGGCTCGAATCGCCGATCCCAGACAGCCTCACGGACGAGGTCGCCGCGGTCGACGGGGTGGCCTCGGTAGAGTTGCTGCGCATCCTGCCGGGCCAGTCGTTCCGCGGCGAACGGATTGCGCTGGCCGGGCTGAGCGACGGCCTCTTCGATCCGAAGCGTTATCCTTCGGGGTGGTACCGCGCCGGCGATCCCGTCACGGCCGCGGTGGCGCTGCGCGCGGGCAAGGGCGTGAACGTCTCGACGAGCCTCGCCGACCGCTTCGGGTTGCACGTGGGCGACACCGTCGATCTCGACACGCCGACCGGAACCGTCGCGCTCCCGATCGTCGGCATCGTTCCTGACTACATGTCCGACCGAGGCGGGATTGCGATCAGTCGCCGCGTGCTGGTCGAGCGCTGGGGCGACCATGCCACCAACCGGATCCTCGTATCTCTCCGGCCCGGAGAGTCACTCGAGCGCGTAAGCGCGGCGCTCTCCCACCGCTTTGCCGGCGCGTACCGGTTGAAGATGCTGTCGCTTCGTGACGTGGTCGAGTTCCATTCGGCGGCCGTCCGGCGCGCCTTCGCGCTGATGGACGCGATCCAGCTGCTGATCGTCATCGTCACCGTCGCCGGGATCTTCGACCTGCTGCTGTCGCGTATTCTCGAGCGCAGGCGCGAGCTGACCGTATGGCGGCTGATCGGTGCCGACGAGCGCGCGGTGCGCCGTTCGGTCGTGATCGAGTCGGCCACGCTCGGTCTTACCGGCTCTCTCCTGGGCGCGATCCTCGGCTTCCTCACCGCGGCGCTCTGGGTAAACATCAATTTCCGATATCTCCTCGGGTACCACCTGGAGTTCCACTTCGCCGTCGCGGCGGCGGTCAGGTTCGTCGTTCTGGTAATGGTCATGACGATCGTGGCGGGATACGCTGCCGCCTATCGTGCGACGAGTCTCTCAGTGCTCGAGGGGCTACGCGCCGAGTAGGCGTGCTGGACGTAGGCGAGAGACAGCTCGATGAAGGTGCTGGCAGTTCGACACGCGATTCCGTCTCGGCGGATCACGAACGATCACGTCATCGCGAATGTCCGGCGGGAGACGAATCTCTACGGCGACCCCGCGATCCTCGATCGCCTCGAGGAACGCCTGCTGCACCTCTTCGAATCGGCCGGAACCAAGGAGCGCTACGCGCTCGCCGAGGGTGAACGGGCGATCGATCTCGCGGTCGACGCCGCGCAGCGCGCTCTCGTCGCCGCGCATGTCAGCCCCGACGACGTCGACGTCGTGATCTACGTCGGCGTGGGGCGCGCATGGGTCGAACCGGCGATGGCGAACGTCGTTCAGGATCGGCTTCATCTGAGCCGGGCGACGTCCTTCGATGTGGTGGACGGGTGCATGAGCTGGCTGCGAGCGGTCCAGATCGCGCACGCGTACCTGATGATGGGGACGTATCGCGTCGGATTGATCGTGAATTGCGAGAGCGCGTTCCACCGTCAGGTCGACTGGGTCGTCCGCCATGAGGCGGATCTCGAGCATCAATTCGCCAGCTTCACGATCGGTGAAGCCGCCACGGCTACCGTGGTATCCGCCACTGCGCAGCCGGACGACTTCTATTTCACGTTCAAGAACTTCCCGGAGCACCATGACTTGTGCGTCATTCCGCTCGCCACGGCGCGCGACTTCTTTCCGGAGCGTCCGATCTCCGAGCAGATGCCGATGCGGCTGTACTCCCTCTCAGCCACGCTCTTGGCGGTTGCGGCGCGCAAGATCGTCGAGGAGTTCCGTGAGGATGAACGCCTCACCGCGCATACCTACGACGTGTGTGTAGGACACGCGGCCACGGAGAAAGGCAGCGAGGCCATCCGGAGGAAGCTCGGGATTCCGCTCGAAGCCTACGTGGCGACGCACTCGCGCTTCGGCAACACGGTCTCCGCATGCATTCCCCTGGGCCTGAGCGTCGCGCTCGACGAAGGGCGGTTGAAGCGCGGTGATCGCGTGCTCTTGATCGTGGCCGGCGCTGGGATCGTCGTCGGATTCTGCACGTTCACGTTCTGAGAGAGATCCTCCGGGGCGTCGCCCAGCGCGGTGTCGATTCGCCCTCTCTCGGTGGCGATGATACATCGAGGCTAGGCCTTCATGCCCAAGATCCACATCATCCACGAATCCGGCGAAGTGCCCGAGCAGACGATCGAGTTCTCGGAGAAGGACGCGCCCTTCAGCCACGACGGCGAGCCCGGATCGATCCTCGACGTGCTCCTCGGCCACAAGGTGCACCTGGAGCACGCGTGCGGCGGCAAGTGCGCTTGTACCACCTGCCACGTCATCGTGAAGGAGGGGGAGGAGCACCTCTCCGAGATGCGCGATAACGAGATGGACAAGCTCGACACGGCCCCGGGCCTGACGATGCACTCCCGTCTCGGCTGCCAGGCCGTCGTCAAAGGGGACGTCACGATCGTGATCCCCAAGTTCAACATCAACAGCTGAGGCGTCGATGCCGGCGGAACGCTACGACGCGACGCTCGAACGGGTCCACCACTGGACGCCGTCGACGCGCTCGCTGTTCCTGCGGCTCGCGGCGGGAAGCCGGATGCCATTCCATGCCGGCCAGTTCATCTCGCTGCAGCTTCCGGTCGGCGACAGCCCGCCGCTCGTTCGCCCGTACTCCCTGGCGTCGGATCCGGAGGCGGAGCTGCTCGAGATCTGCGTCGACCACGTCCCGAGCGGCCTGGGCTCGGCGCATCTCTTTACGCTGGCCGCGGGCGCTCAGCTGAGCTTCAAGGGACCGTTCGGGACGTTCCTGGTCGACGAGCCGCCGGCCGCGATCATGGTGCTCGTCGGTGACGGTACCGGCATCGCCCCCGTTCGCGCCATCGCACGGCGCGCGCTGGCGCGCGGGGCCCGCCGACTCGAGGTGCTGCAGGGCGCGCACGCCGAAGCCGAGCTCCTGTTCCGTGACGAACTCTTGGGGCTCACGAAGACGCATCCGCAGCTCTCCTGGCAACCCGTGGTGTCGGGAACGGGCGCCGGTGACAATCCCGAGCTCGAGCGCCTGGTGCTGGCGCGCTACGTGGACGCCGACACCGATCGCACGCGGCACTTCTGGATCTGCGCCGTCGGCGATCTCGTCCGGCGGCTGCGCGAGGCGCTGCGCGCCGCCGGCTACGAGCGACGCGCGATTCGCTACGAGCAGTGGTAGCGGACGCGATCGCCCGGAGCGCGGGCGAGGCGAGGCCGTGCTCGGCCGCCGCGGTGCCCGCCGCTACTGCGCGTCGTGGAAGATGATCCCGAGCGTCAGACGCTCCCCGCGCGTCAGCACGCTCACGCCATGGCGCATCGCCACCCGGTAGTCGCCGCGCGTGCCGCGCACCGGGCGCTCGCGGTTGGTGAAGATCAGGCCCTCTCCGCGCGCCAGGCTGAACGCCGTCGCCCGTGACTGCGCGCGGGGGCGCTGCTCGACCAGCATGACCTCGCCGCCCTCGTAGTCGACCTCCCGCTCCGAGAGCACGATCAGCACCTGCAAAGGGAAGGCGATCGCGCCGTAGAGATCCTGGTGCAGGGCGTTCCAGTCGCCGGCCGTATAGTGGAGAAGGAGTGGGGTCGGACGCCGCTGCCCCGCGGCGTGACAGCGGGCGAGAAAGCCCGCGAGCGTCGGCGGGAACGCGGCCGGGTCGCGCCGCAGCCGGACCGCCCATGCACGCGCCGTCACGGCGAGCGGTGTGTAGAGGGCGGCGCGGAGCGCCGCGACGAACGGCGGCAACGGGGAGGCGAAGTAGCGATACTCGCCGCGTCCGAAGTTGTGGCGCGCCATGTCGACGATGGAGCGGAAGGCGTCGGCACGTGCATACGTCGCGCGCATGGCGGCGCACTCGCGCGCCGTGAGCAGGCCCGGAAGGCGCGCGCAGCCGTCGGCGTCGAGCGACGCGCGCACGGCCGTCCAATCGTAGCGCCGTACCCGCGCCGTTGCGTTCATCGCGCGACTGTAGCCCGGCGGCGGCCGTGCTGACGAGCGCCGTTCAACCGAGCAGCGACAGCTGATCACCGGCGGCGGGAGGCCGGCGGAAGGCCGCCGCGCTCAGCGCCGGCACCGGCCGATCGAGGTGATGCTTCTTGACGGCGGCATGGAAGAGCGCCGCGATCTGCCCGGCGTACTCGCCCTCGCCGCGCCCCCGATGGCCGAAGCGCGAGTCGCTGATGCGTCCGGAGCGCGTCTCGCGGATGCGGTGCAGCACGCGGGCGCGCCGGTCGGGGTAGTGCTCCTCGAGCCAGTGCTCGAAGAGCGTATCGAGGGGCCGCGGCAGGCGCAGCAGCACCCACGAGGCGCAATCCGCGCCCGCCGCCGCTGCCGCTGCGAGGATGCGCGGGATCTCCGCATCGTTCAGGCCGGGGATGACGGGGCCGATCATCACGCCGACCGGTACGCCGGCGCGGTGCAGCGCGGCGATGGCCTCGATCCGCCGCTCCGGCTGCGCGGCGCGCGGCTCCATACGGCGCGCGAGGTCGGGATCGAGTGTGGTGACGGAGCACATCACGCGCGCCGCGCCGTGACGCGCCAGCTCGGCGAGCACGTCGGCGTCGCGCGCCACGAGCGCCGACTTGGTGATCACGCCGACCGGATTGCGGAAGTCCGCGAACACCTCGAGGCAGCGTCGGGTGAGCTTCAGGCGGCGCTCGACCGGCTGGTAGCAGTCGGTATTGCCCGAGAGCGCGACGACCTGCGGCTCCCAGCGCCGTGCGCGCAGCGCCGCGCGCAGCAGCTCCGGCGCGTTGTCCTTCACCATGATGCGGCGCTCGAAATCGAGGCCGGCGCTGAAGCCGAGGTACTCGTGCGACGGCCTCGCGTAGCAATTGTGCGTCGCCAAGCCGCCCGCCAGGAAGGTTCCGGTCGAGGTTTGGATGTCGACGACATCGATCACCGGGCCGGGCTCGATCGCGCGAACGGGATCAGGATCGAAATCCATCTCGCGCCCGAAGAGGCCGTGCATCTTGCGGGTGATCGCCGGCCGGCAGATGGAGAAGAAACGGATGCGGTCGACCAGCCTCCCCACGAGTCGGAGGGTGCTGGCACAACCTTCGCGGCGCTCGAGCTGGAACGCGAACCCGAGCGTCGCGGCGTAGCGACGGAGGCGCTCGAGCACGGTGAGGTCGACCTGCGAGATCCGCAGGCTGTCGCCGTTCTGCCCCTCCGCATCGAAGAAGCCGGCGAGGAAGCCGCGGCGGTAGTTGCGCGTGTCCCGGTCGGTGTTGAGGAGCGTGTGGATGATGGCGAGGCGCGCCAACGCCCGGGTCTCGACCTTCATCATCGTCCGCCGGCTCGCGGGGCCGCCGTAGAAGCCGCGGATGTTGGTAGAGACCCCCGTCCGACCCAGATGATCGACGAGGCGTGCGAGCGGCTCGTGGTCCGCCAGTGCGACACGCCAGTATGCCGCGGGGAAGCCGAGCCGGTTGCTGCGCCAACCGGGCTGGTAGCGGAACGTGCCGTCGCCAAGGGTGATCCCGGAGATGTAGCCGGCGCGGTAATCGTCATCGATTGTCTCCGGCGCCCATACGGGCAGGGAGCGCAGTCCGACTCCGGTTCGGAGCTGCTTCGTGCGCGACCAACGAAAGCTGCGAGCCTGGAGCCAACGATGCTCGGTCGTGGTCACGACGCTGGTGCGCTCGGTCACCAGGCGAAGCGACGGCTTGCGCGACGACCACACCGCTTCGACCACCGACGGTCGCAGTTTGCGCGTCGTTCCGGGAGCCGGATGCTCGTCGAACCCGAGGAGCGTGTCGCCGATCGCGGCATCACCGATGGGCCGCCACGTCATGTCGGCGTGCAGGATGAGCGTCGCCGGCGCCAGGCAGTAGACACATCCGTGCTCGCAGCCGCGATAGGGGTTCAGGCTGAAGCGGAAGCCGATGTCGGGGCTGTCGTTCTCCGCGAGGACGCTGCGGCTGGTATCGCGGTAGTAGAGGGTACGCGGGGCCTCGGGAGCGTCGTCGTCGGACGGCGGGGCCTCCTCGGGGTCCAGCTCGACGTGCAGCTGCTCGTAGCGGTTCGGCGGATTGAGATCCGTGCCGCGCCCGGGGAGGTCTTTGGCGCTCACCGGGCCATATTCGCCTTTTCTTCGCTTTTGGGCAAGGCCCGGGATCCCTGAGCCTCTTCGGTCTCGATCCCGAGGATGCGGATCGACGTCAGCGCCTTGTGGATGCGGTTCAAGTCGAGCTCGAGCGCGGTCAGCGACTCGAGGAAGGCGCCGTTCGCCAGGCGCCCGGCATCGACGGGACGGAGCCGCGGGATGTCGCGCACCAGCTCGCGCACGGTCGCGCCCGCCTCGGCGTCGTCGGTTGCCACGAGGACGTCGCCCTCGGCTGGTCGATCGAGGCGCAGGAGATGGGCGGCCGCCGCGTTCTTGAAGGCCGAGACGACGCGTGCTCGCGGCACGACCCGCTGCAGCCAGGCCCCGACGGCGCCTTCCTCGACCGGCGTGAGCATGACGCGCCCGCCGACGAAGCGCAGTGGGTTGACCACGTCGACGACGATCTTGCCGGCGAGCAGCGACCCGTGCGCGGCGACGAACGCCTGCAACGTCTCGAAGGGGACGGTGAGGAAGACGATCCCGGCGCGGGTTACGGCGGCGGCATTGTCGGCGCCCTCGACGTCCTCCGGGCGGTCCGTCGCGACCAGGCGGGCGCGGAGATCCGCAGCGGCCTCCGCGGCGCGTACCGGCGCGCGCGAGCCGAGGACCACGCGATGACCGGCCGCTGCCAGACGCAGGCCGAGGCCGCGCCCCAATTTCCCGGTGCCGCCGACGAACGCGAGTGCGGAGATCGAGGCCACGGAACCTCCCTCGACACCACAGTACCGACGCGCGCTTGGCGCTCAAGCCGTCGATCCCGTATGAACGAGCGGTGACGCCCACTCCGACCTGTCGCCGTCTCTATCTGGTGCGCCACGGCGAGACCCTCTACGGAGGCGAGCACCACCTGACCGAGCAAGGTTATCGGCAGATCGAGGCGCTCGGAGCGCTCCTCGCAGGGGTGCCGCTGGAGGCAATCTACGCGAGCCCGCTCGACCGGGCACAGGCGACGGCGGAGACGATCGCGCGCTACGTCACGGCACCGATCGTCACCGTCGAGGCGCTGCGCGAGATCGAGCCGGGGGCGATCGAAGGCAACGACTTCGCCGAGGTGCTCGCCAGCATCCGCCGCTACTTCGCCGGCGCCGAGACGACCTGGGACACGCCGTTCCTCGGCGGCGAGACGTATCGGCAATTGCGCGAGCGCGTCTGGCCCTTGATCGAGGATCACGCACGGCGCTCGGACTGGAGCCGGGTCATGATGGTGGCGCACGGGGGGGTGAACAACGCCGTGATCGGCCGCATCCTGGGCACGCAGGGCCCCGGTCTCGCCAACGTCGACCAGGACTTCGGCTGCCTGAACATCATCGACTTCTTCGCCGACCGCCCCGTGATCCGCCTCCTGAACTTCACGGCCTACGATGCGATGAAAATGGCCCTCGAGGCCCCGAGCATCGACGCGGTGGCCGATCTCCTCGGAACGTCGCTCTACCCCGTAGGGGCCCGCCTCCGCTCCTGAAATCGGGGCATTCTGCGTAACTCATCGTCTTTCCGAGAAAACTATCCGTAGGCGCGGGGTTGACTGTGGGCCGTCTCATGCGCAGGTTCTGTCGCGGAGCGGGAGCGCAGGTACAGCTCACCAGAAGGCGTAGGGCGGTCGAAAAAGCTCAATAGTCTCGTTGACTTTCTCGGCTTTGCCCGCTACGCTACGGTATGAACCGTGTCTGCCGCCCTAGCTATCTCGCCAGCGTGCCCCATCCCTGACCAAAGCGAGCCACGCCGGCAGGCCCCCTCCAGCCGCGAGGCCCCCCTGGGGATAGTCGCGTCGATGATCGGATGAAGACAGCGTCAAAAACCGCCAAAGAGAAGAACGCTTCCAGCTCGTCCTCCAGTAAGGCGAATCGAGTGGTCGAGCTCGGCCGTGAGCGCAAGTACGTCCCGGCCGGCGAGAGCGATTCCTTCGGTCCCGATCCCACGTCGGTCGAGGAGATCAATACCGTGATCTCGCTGCTCGGTGATGGGGAGTCGGAGATCGCCGTCGAGATCTCGGAGGAGAGCCCCTTCAACGCCGACTCCGAGGACGAGAAGGAAGAGGACTGGGTTCCCGACGTCGCCGAGGAGAAAGAGGAGAAGGAAGAGCAGGAAGACCGCTCGCTTCTCCGCGACTCCTCCGATCCCGTCAGGATGTATCTGCAGGAGATGGGCGGGGTGGCGCTGCTCTCGCGCGAGGACGAGGTCGTCATCGCCAAGAGCATCGAGACCGGCGAGCTGGAGGTCCGGAAAGCCGTCTTCTCGCTGCCGCTCGCGTTGCAGTACGTCCTGAACCTCGCCGACCGCCTGCGGGACGGCGAGATCGACGGCCGCCACCTGTTCGGTGACGAAGAGGAAGAGCCGGCCAATGCCGAGGGCGCGCCCGAGCGTGAGGACGCGCGCGTCACCGCGTTCTTGAAGCACGTGTCGCGGCTGCGCCGCCTCGTGAACGAGCGCGAGAAGCTCGTCCAGATGAGGACCGGCAAGCGGCGCATTTCGGCGAAGAACATGCAGAAGCTCGATCAGCGCGTCGAGGCCATCAAGCCCGCGATCCACGGGGTGCTCGCCGAGGTGCCGCTCGGGGCGCGCCAGATCAACGTCATCGTCGAAAAGCTGAAGGAGGCGATCGCCCTCATCGACGCGCAGCACAGCCTCATCCGCAAGCACGAGTCGGACACCAAGCGCGACTCCAAGGAGCTGCTGCTGCTCGGGGAGCGCGTGGCGCGGGGCCAGAAGGACGCGACGCGCAGCGCCGTCGCCGCGCTGAAGCGCAGCGCCGAGCAGGTCGCCCAGATCGCCAACGACATCAAAGAGGGCCGCAAGCGCGTCAAGCAGGTCGAGCGCGAGACCCACATGAGCGAGGCCGAGCTGCGCGAGTCGCTCTCGGCGATCCGCCGCGGCGAGTACAAGGCGCAGGAGGGCAAGCGCCAGCTCATCGAGGCCAACCTGCGCCTCGTCGTCTCGATCGCCAAGCGCTACACCAACCGCGGTCTCGGCTTCCTCGACCTGATCCAGGAAGGCAACATCGGCCTCATGCGCGCGGTCGAGAAGTTCGAGTACCAGCGCGGCTACAAGTTCTCCACCTACGCCACTTGGTGGATCCGGCAGTCGGTGTCGCGCGCCATCGCCGATCAAGCGCGTACGATCCGCATCCCGGTGCACATGATCGAGACCATCAACAAGGTCCTGCGCACCTCGCGCTACCTCGTGCAGCAGCTCGGCCGCGAGCCCTCGCCCGAGGAGATCGCGGCGCAGATGGAGATGCCGCCGGACAAGATCCGGAAGGTCCTCAAGATCGTGAAGGAGCCGGTCTCCCTCGAGACGCCGATCGGCGACGATGAAGAGAGCTCGCTCGGCGATTTCGTCGAGGATCGGCAGAGCATCTCGCCCGCCGACGCCGCGATGGCGCTCTCGCTCGAGGAGCAGACGCGCAAGGTCCTCGCCACGCTGACGCCGCGCGAGGAGCAGATCCTCCGCCTGCGCTTCGGCATCGGCGAGAAGTCCGACTACACCCTCGAGGAGGTCGGACAGCGGTTCCAGGTGACGCGCGAGCGCATCCGGCAGATCGAGGCCAAGGCCCTGCGCAAGCTTCGCAACCCGTCGCGCGCGAAGACGCTCGAGAACTTCGCGCACAGCTAGACCGGCGGTGCCGGGCCTGCTGATCGACGTGGTCGAGCTGACGGAGCGCATCCGTCAGCATCAGGCGTTGGTGATCGACGCCCGCCCGGCGTCGGCCTTTGCGGCGGGTCATCTCCCCGGCGCCGTGCACCTCGACGTCTTCGGGATGAGCCTCATCGACACGCGCCCGGCCCCGCTCGCGGCGTACGAGTGGATGGTGGCGCATCTCTTCGAGCTGCGGGGCATCACGCGCGAGCGTCCGGTCGTCGTCTACGAGGACGACTCCGGCATGCGCGCCGCGCGTATCGTCTGGCTGCTCCACCTCCTCGGCCATCCCGACGCGCGCATGCTCGACGGTGGCGTACGGCGCTGGCGCACCCAGGCCGGGTCGCTCGTCCGCGAGGCCGAGGAGCCCGCGGCGGCGAGCCTGGTCGTCGAGCGGCAGCCGGAGTGTCTCGCCACGGTCGAGGACGTGCTCGCGGCGCTCGGGCGCGACGACGTCGTGATCGTCGACACGCGCTCGCGCGGCGAGCACACGGGCGAGCTGGTGCGCGCGGCACGCGGCGGCGCCATTCCCGGATCGGTGCACCTCGAGTGGACGCGCAATCTCGCCCCTGATGGCCGCTACCGTCCGGCGAACGAGCTGCGCGCGATGTACACCCAGGCCGGCGTCGCCCCCGAACGCGAGGTGATCACCTACTGCCAAGGCGGCTACCGCGCGGCGCAGAGCTGGATCGCGCTCACGCTCGCCGGCTATCCGCGGGTGCGGAGCTACCTCGGCTCGTGGGCGGAGTGGGGCAACCGGACCGACTTGCCGATCGTCAACGGCTAGTCGCTCGGTGACGCCGACGGTGAGACAGCCGCGCTAGCCGCGGCGGCCCGCCCAGGTCATGTGCGGCGCGCTGTAGACGGCGGCGAGCCGTCCGAAGCGGTCGACGACGATCACACCGCCGTGGCCGCCGACCAGGGTCAGCTCGCGGAGCGCCTCCGCCGCGGCGCGCTCGGGATCGATGCCGTCGCGCAGCAGCGTGACGATCGTGCTCGCCACCGTGGCGCGGATGATGGCCTCGCCGTCGCCGGTCGCGGAGACCGCCCCCGCGCGGTCGTCGGCGAGCGTGCCGGCGCCGATCAGCGGCGAGTCGCCGATCCGGCCCGCGCGCTTGCCGGCGATGCCGCCGGTCGACGTCGCCGCCGCGAGGTGACTGGCAGCGTCGAGCGCGACGGCGCCGACGGTACCGGCGCCTTCCGCGCCGTCGCTGCGCGCGGCATGCTGCGGGGTCGCGCCCCGCTTCTCCCATGAGGCACGGCGCTCCGCCGTGACGAGCGTCGCGGGATCGACCATCGTCAGGCCGCGCTTTTCGGCAAAGGACTCGGCCGCGTCGCCGGCGAGGAAGACGTGACGGCCCTCGTCCATGACCGCGCGGGCCGCGAGGACGGGATTGCGCATCCGCCGTATCAAGGCGACCGCGCCGGCGCGCCGCCCGGACCCGTCCATGACCGCCGCGTCGAGCTCGACCAGGCCGCCCTCGTTCAGACAGGCGCCAAGGCCGGCGTTCAGGCTCGGCGCGTCCTCCAGGTGCACGACCGCGCGGACCACCGCGTCGAGCGCGCTGCCACCGCCTACGAGGATCTCCCAGCCGAGCGCGAGCGCTTGCGCGCAGGCGCGCCGCGGCGCTTCGTCGTCGCTGGCTTTCGCCCCGGCGCCGCCGTGGACGACGATCGCCCGCACGATCAGCGAACGAGCGGCGCGACGATGGTCTCGCGATGTGCCGGCGCCGCGCCGAACGCGGCGTCGGCCGCGAGCGCGCGCCGATAGTAGAGGTGGAGCTCGTGCTCCCAGGTGAAGCCGATGCCGCCGTGGACCTGGATCGCCTCGCTGGTGACGGTCTTCGCCATCTCGCCGGCGTACGCCTTGGCCATGGCCGCAGCGCGACCGGCGTCGGGCGCGTCCTCGCTCACCGCCCACGCCGCGTAGTAGGCGAGCGAGCGCGCCGTCTCGACCTGCACCATCATGTCGACGCACTTGTGCTTGATCGCCTGGAAACTGCCGATCGGCCGACCGAACTGCGTGCGCTCGAGCGCGTACGCGACCGACAGCTCGAGCGCGCGCTGCCCGACGCCGACGAGCTCGAGCGCGAGGCCGGCGCACGCGTGTTCGGCGAGGCGGCGGTTCACGCGCGCCGCGTCGACGTCGCCGAGCGGTTCGCAGGCGGCGTCGCGCAACGTGACGGTGCAGAGTCGCCGGGTCATATCGACCGTGTGGAGCGGTGTCACGGTGAGCCCGACGGCGGTACGATCGACCAGCACGAGCGCCGGCGCGCCGTCGGCGCGGCGCACGGCGACGACGACCACGTCGGCCGGCTGCGGGTCCATCACGAACGATACCTGCCCGGCGACCCGACCGTCGGCGGCGAGCGTCACCCCAGGAGGCTCAGCCGCGACGCCGAGCGCGACCGTCGCGATACGCTCACCCGCGGCCAACGCCGGCAGCAGGCGCTCGCGGTGCGTCGCCGTACCGGCGTCGCGCAGGGCGAGCGTCCCGAGCACGGCGCTCGCGAAGAACGGCCCGGGCACGAGCGCCTTGCCGCTCTCCTCGAGGACGACGGCCATGTCGAGGAACGTGCCGCCCTGGCCGCCGAGGTCCGCGGGGACGAGGATGCCGAGCCATCCGAGCTCGGCGAGCGCGCGCCATCGGGTGCGATCGTGCGCATCCACCGTCTCCATCGCGGCGCGCGGAACCGCGGCGGGATACTCCGCCGCGAGGAACTTCCGCGCCGCGTCGCGCAGCATCTCCTGCTCTGGGGTGAAGCCGAAGTCCATGCGAGCCCTCGCGGCGGCGTGGCGCCCGCCGGCGCGGGATTATAGCGGCGGTACCCTGCGGCGCAACGCGACCGTCGACGACGAGGCGCGCAGCGCGCCCGCCCGCACCGGGATCGCCATTCGGCGCCGCCGGCAATGGCAATCGCCGCCGCGCGCGCTATAACGATTCCTTCATGCGCCACACACGGATGTTGATCCCGACGCTCCGCGAGGTGCCCGCCGAGGCCGAGGTGGTGAGCCACAAGCTCCTGCTGCGCGCCGGCATGATTCGCCAGGTGGCCCGCGGCATCTACGACTTCCTGCCGCTCGGCGTGCGCGTCCTACGCAAGGTCGAGCGCATCATCCGCGAGGAGATGCAGCGCGCCGGGGCACAGGAGATTCTCATGCCGACCGTCTGTCCGGCGGAGCTCTGGCAGGAGAGCGGACGCTGGGAGCGCTACGGCAAGGAGCTGCTGCGCTTCAAAGACCGGAACGATCGCGACTTCTGTTTCGGTCCCACGCACGAGGAGGTCGTCACCGATCTCGTACGGCGCGACGTGCGCTCGTATCGCGACCTGCCGGTGAACCTCTACCAGATCCAGGTGAAGTTTCGTGACGAGGTGCGTCCGCGCTTCGGCCTCATGCGCGGCCGCGAGTTCATCATGAAGGACGGCTACTCCTTCCACCTCGACCGCGCCGACTGCGACCGCGAATACGAGGTGATGTACGCCGCGTACCGGCGCATCTTCGGACGCTGCGCCCTGCGCTTCCGGCCCGTCGAGGCGGACACGGGAGCGATCGGCGGCAGCCGCTCGCACGAGTTCCAGGTCCTGGCGGACTCCGGGGAGGACGCGATCGTCAGCTGCGACGGCTGCGACTACGCCGCCAACATCGAAAAGGCGGCCATCGGCGCGGCGCCCGCCGGCGCAGCAGCGCCGGCCGCGGGCGAGCCCGCGCGCAAGGTCGCGACGCCGGGCCAGCGCACCGTCGAAGAGGTGAGCGCGTTTCTCAAGATCCCGGCGGAGCGCTTCGTGAAGAGCCTCGTCTACATCGTCGACGGCGACGTGCCCGTGGTGGCGATGGTGCGTGGCGATCACGCGCTCTCGGAGGCCAAGCTCAAGGAGGCCCTCGGCGTGCAGACCGTCGCGCTCGCGGCGGAGCAGGTCGTCGCGCGCGTCACCGGAGCGCCGGTCGGCTTCGCGGGCCCGCTCGGGCTGCCGGGGCCGGTCCGCCGCATCGGCGACCGCGGCCTCGCGACGCTGCGCGACGGCGTCGCGGGCGCGAACGAGGTCGATCACCATCTGGTCGGCGTCGACTGGCGACGCGATCTCGCCGATGTGGAGCTGGGCGATCTCCGCACGGCAACCGGCGGCGACCGCTGTCCGCGCTGCGAGGGCGTGTTCACGCTGCAGCGCGGGATCGAGGTCGGGCAGGTGTTCTACCTCGGGACCAAGTACAGCGTCGCAATGAAGGCCACCGTGCTCGACACTGACGGCGCCGAGCGCTTTCTCGAGATGGGCTGCTACGGCATCGGCGTGACGCGCACCATCGCCGCCGCGATCGAGCAGAACCACGACGACGCCGGCATCATCTGGCCGATGCCGCTCGCGCCCTTCCACGTCGCGGTCGTCCCGGTGAACTGGCAGGACGAGCGCCTGCGGACGACGGCCGAGCGCCTGCACGACGAGCTCGAGGCGCGCGGCATCGACGTCCTGCTCGACGATCGCGACGAGCGGCCCGGCGTGAAGTTCAAGGACGCCGATCTCATCGGCTATCCGCTGCGCGTCACCGTCGGGCCACGCGCGCTCGAGCGCGGCGCGGTCGAGCTCAAGGGCCGCACCGAGTCGGCCGCGGTCGAGGTGCCCGTCGAGGAGGCTGCCGCGCGCGTCGCGGCGCTGGTCGCGGCGGGTGTCGGTGGGACGGTGGACTGAGGTGACCGAGATGCACTGGCGCTTCGGCGCAGCCGCCGAGGCGAAGCGCCGGCTGATCTTCGCGCTCGACGTCGACTCGAGCAGCGAGGCCAACGCGCTCATCGACGCGCTCCTCCCCGAGGTCGGGATGTTCAAGGTGGGGAAGCAGCTCTTCCTGCACGCCGGCCCGCCGATGGTGCGGCAGATCAAGGAGCGCGGCGGGGAGGTGTTTCTCGATCTCAAGTTCCACGACATCCCGCGCACGGTGGCGAAGGCCGGCGTGGAGGCGGCGCGGCTCGGCGTGAAGATGTTCGACCTGCACGCCTCGGGCAGCGGCGAGATGATGCGGACGACGGTGCGCGAGGTCAGCCGCACCTGCCGGCGCGACGCGCTTCGCCGCCCGAAGATCCTGGCGGTGACGGTGCTCACCAGCCTCTCGCGCGAGGATCTCAAGCAGGTCGGCGTCATGGCCGGTGTCGAGAGCCAGGTGGCGCGCCTGGCGCGGCTCGCCAAGGAGAGCGCCATGGACGGCGTCGTCGCCTCGCCGCACGAGATCGTGACCATCCGCAAGGCGTGCGGCCGGACGTTCACCATCGTGACGCCGGGCGTGCGCCAGGCGCGCGCCGGATGGGACGATCAGAAGCGCGTGATGACTCCGGAGGCCGCGATCGGCGCCGGGGCCGACTATCTCGTCGTCGGCAAGCCGATCCGTGACGCCAAGAGCCCGGCCGAGGCGGCGCGGGCCATCGTGGCGGAGATGGAGCGCGGCTTCGCGACGCTGGTCGGGCGTGGCGGCGGACGGTCGGGTGCCGCGTGACGTCGAGCTGAGCGTCCGCCCGGACGTCGCCAGCGATCCCGCGGCGCTGCGCGCGGCCGCGGCACGTGCGGCGGCGGTGCCGGTGGAGGACGTGGGAGAGCTGCGCCTGCGAAAGCGCGTCCTCGACGCGCGTCGCGGCGTCTGGCTGCGGCTCTCGCTCCAAGTCTACCTGCGCGACGAAGTGGTGCCGCCGGCCGAGGTGCCGCGGCCGCCGCGCTTCCCGGCGACGCACAGGGCCGGGCGGCCGGTCGTCGTCGTCGGGGACGGGCCGGCGGGGATCTTCGCGGCGATGCGCCTCGCCGAGCGCGGCGTGCGGGCGGTGATCGTGGAGCGCGGCCGACCGGTACAGGCGCGCCGCCGCGACCTCGCTGCGCTCACCAAGGAGGGCCGCGTCGATCCCGAGTCGAACTACTGTTTCGGCGAGGGTGGGGCGGGAACGTACAGCGACGGCAAGCTCTACACGCGGACGCACAAGCGCGGGCCGGTCGGCTGGGTGCTCGAGCAGCTCGTGGCGCACGGCGCTCCGCCCGACGTGCTGATCGATGCCCGCCCGCACGTCGGCTCGAATCGCCTGCCGCGCGTGGTCACGGCGCTGCGTGAGACCCTGGCGGCCGCCGGGGTCGAGACCCGCTTCGAGTCGCGTGTGACGGAGCTGCTGTCCGACGGCGGTCGCGTGGCGGGCGTGCGCCTCGCGAGCGGCGCGACCGTCGAGGCGGCGGCGGTCGTGCTCGCCACGGGCCACAGCGCGCGTGACGTGTATGCGCTCGTCGTGGCCGCCGGCGCGCCCCTCGCCGCCAAGCCCTTCGCGGTCGGGGTGCGCGTCGAGCACCCGCAGTCGCTGATCGACCGGGCGCAATACGGTCCCGACGCCGCGCGCTTCGCGCTGCCCGCGGCGACGTACCGGCTCGCCGCGACCGTCGAGCAGCGCGGTGTCTTCTCCTTCTGCATGTGTCCCGGCGGCTGGATCGTGCCCGCCGCGACCGAGCCGGAGACGATCGTCGTGAACGGCATGTCGCTCGCGCGCCGCGACTCGCCGTTCGCCAACAGCGGCATCGTCGTGGCGCTCGACCCGGCCGACGTCGAGGCGCTCGGCTACGGCGGCGTGGACGGCGGGCTCGCGCTGCAGGACGCGCTCGAGCGCGCGGCGTTCCGTGCCGGCGGCGGGGCGCAGGTCGCGCCCGCGCAGCGCCTGCACGACTTCGTCGCCGGCCGCGCCAGCGCCGACCTGCCGCGCTGCTCCTACCGGCCCGGCATCCGCGCGGCGCGCCTCGATCTCGAGCTGCCGCCGTTCGTCAGCGATCGCCTGCGCGCGGCGCTGCGGCGCTTCGCGCACACGATCCGCGGCTACGACACGCGCGAGGCCGTCGCCGTGGGGGTCGAGACCCGCTCGTCGAGCCCGGTGCGCATGGTGCGCGATCCGAGGACGATGGCGAGCCCGTCGCCAGCGGGGCTGTACCCGTGCGGCGAGGGCGCGGGCTACGCCGGCGGCATCGTCAGCGCGGCGCTCGACGGCCTCGCCGTCGCCGAGGCCGTCGCGTCAGCGTACCACGGCTGAGTCGGCTCGCGAGCCGTCGCGACGCCGCGCCCGCGACGAGCGCGGCACGCCCGCTAGGCCGCCGCGCGCCGCTCCGCGATCGCGCAGAGCCCGTCCGATTCGATCTGCAGCGGCAGGTTGATGAGGTTGTAATAGTT